>Ga0207835_1000007_pt1 | contig 340136 bp, 326 predicted proteins | sample LuqExpMetagenom8_FD_187766 | JGI IMG/M metagenome (GOLD analysis project Ga0207835, IMG submission 187766) | Tropical forest soil microbial communities from Luquillo Experimental Forest, Puerto Rico - Sample 8 (SPAdes) | ecosystem: Environmental > Terrestrial > Soil > Tropical forest ... | reverse complement strand
AGGCTCGCCAGAAACTTCCTGGCTTCGGTATGCCTCGTCGCCGCCATCGTCTGGTGGATTTAATGAGTCTCGGCCCTAGATGTCGATTTCGGTGATCACCGGGACATGGTCAGAGGGCTTGTCCCAGCCGCGCACACGCTTATCAATGGTGCAGGCTTTCAAACGGTCGAGGGCCTGCGGCGACAAAAGCTGGAAATCGATGCGGATGCCATGGTCTTTCTGCCAGGAGCCTGCCTGGTAATCCCAAAACGTATAGCGGTGCGGACGGGCATCGCAGGCGCGAAAAGCGTCCTGATAGCCGAGATGTTCGATGCGCCGTAGCGCCGCTTTGGTTTGCGGCTGGAAGAGGGCGTCATTGGCCCAGGCGGCGGGATCGTGGCAGTCGTCATCGGTGGGAATGACGTTGAAATCGCCCATCAGTGCGGCGGGTTCTTCGTAGCCGAGGATTTCCTGCGCCCGGGATAGCAGCCGTTCCATCCAGTCCAGCTTGTAGACGAATTTTTCCGAGCCCAGCGGATTGCCGTTGGGAGCATAGACGGAGGCGATACGGATCACACCCTTGTCCCCGCTCACCACCGCTTCGATATAGCGGGCATGCTCGTCGCCATCCCCACCGGGAAGGCCGCGCGTGACATCCTCCAGCGGGCGCTTGGAGAGGAGGGCGACGCCATTATAGGTCTTCTGGCCATGGGTCTCGCAATTGTAGCCAAGATCCTCGAAGACGCCGCGCGGAAAGGTGTCGTCGGTAGATTTGATTTCCTGCAAAGCGACCACGTCCGGTGCAGCATCTTTTAGCCATGCCGTGATAGTATCGATGCGAGCTTTGACAGAATTTACATTCCAGGTGGCGATTTTCATGGGGGCGGCTGAATCGATTGCGGGCTCACCATAGAACAGAGGCGTAGGCCGACCAATGGCGGCTATTGGTGTTCATCAATGGCGGCGCAACCGCGGTGTCCGGCCGCGAAACAGGTCTCCTGTTTGATGCCGTGCTGGAGTACCACCAAGAGGATAATGCTGCCGACCACCAGCGCAGCGACAATCGCGATAGCGATTATGTTGCTGCGTTGACGGCGCCGGTACTCTTCTTGCGGGTCAAGAGACGGAGCGGGCATGGCTTCAGTTTCTTCGCAACCGCCGCAATTGCAACAGGGCATGTCGCCGTAATGCGGTTTTAATGTGGGAGTGGGGCGGGCGGCGGTATGATCGGCCATCATCGAAGGAAAACGCCATGCGCGTATTGCTTGCCGCCACCGCCCTCCTAATGCTGACCACTGCCGCAGGAGCCATGAGTGCCCGGCAGGCTGGACCGAGTGGCCAGGACAACGCCACGCCGCAAGCCTCCGTGCGAGGCGGTGTTGCAACCCATGGTGCGGCACGTGGTTTGCCCGGACATGGGGGGCATCGTGGTGGCCGGGGTGGCGGGGTGATCATCTATCCTTATCCGCCTTATCCCGTGGGCTGGCCTTATCCGCCTTATCCATATCCTTACCCCTATCCGTATCCGACCTACCCCTATCCATATCCGGATGACGATAGCGATGATTATCCCATGCCCAGCACTCGCGGCTTGGTGGTTCCGGGGGATATGCCGGTCGGCATCATGGCCACTTGGTATTATTGCGATACGCCAGACGGCTATTATCCCTATGTGAAAACCTGTCAGCATCCTTGGGCACAGATTCCGGTCGCGCCGCCGCCGCCCGGCGCCGCCACGCCGGTCTCCTATTCCGATTGGCAATGGTGCGAAGAGAGCAAAGCCTTCTTTCCTTATGTCTCGTCCTGCAAAGCGGGTTTTGTTTCGGTGCCTGTCACCGTGCCGGGCAAGGATCAGGCCGGGCCGCCGCAAACAGCGAACTGGTTCTTCTGCAACGATCCCAAAGGCTATGCGCCTTATGTCGTGCAATGCAAAGGCGATTGGCGTCCCGTTCCGGCAGTGCCGCCGCCGAGCGTGAAGATCACGGTGCGGGATGGTTCGGATGCAAAGGGCAAATAACTACTCGCTGTAGCGTGCCCGCTTTTCCGGATCATAGGGATGCGTGAGGAAGTGGTAGACACAGAAAAGGTCGACCATGACGCCGTTTGGTGAAAAGCATGGCAACAGGATTGGAGCCTCGCGGCGGGCCAATTCGGTCGACCAATGTCCGCTATCAACCACTTCTGAGGTAAAGCCGAAGCGGCCCGGATCATGACGGATAAGGGCGCCGATGCGATCGCAAGTGGCGCGGATTTCATCGGAAGCCATGTCGTATCTGCCGACATCACAGGCGGACAAGGCCATGGCGAGTCCGGTCTGCGCGGACGCAGTGAATGTACGCGGATCGATAGCGTAAGGATTCACATAAGGTGTTATCGCCGTCGAGCCGCTGCGATGCTTCCGTACTTTGCGAGTTGAAGGCGGCTGTGGGGTGAAGAGAGGCAAGAAGACAACCTTGGTCTCATGTTCTGCGGATTGGGGTTGCGGTGACGGCGTGACCAGCGCGCACACAAACAACCACGCGGCTGCGAGTTGCAGCCCGACAGCAATAACCAGTGCCGGAACCTTCTCGCGCGAAATCTGGCGAAGGGGCATGGCTGGCCGATCGTGAACTCAGATACACGCGTAGCATGGTTCTGTGTGTCGCCACACTTACCGGTAGTTCATGACATGAGAGCATTACGTCACGCTAATCCGAATAGCGCCGGCGCTTATCTTCGCGATGACCGGTGAAGATCTCTTCATAGATGCAGGTGAGCGTATAAAGAACGTCCACGCCGTCCGGCGACATGCAGGGCAGCAAGACCGGGGCTTCGCGCCGGGCCAATTCGCGCTGCCAATGGCCGGCATCAACGACCTCTGACGTGAAGCCGAAGCGGCCCGGATCGTGCCGGATCAGCGCACCGATACGATCGCAGGCGGCGCGGATTTCATCGGGGGCCATGTCATATTTGTCGACGTCACAAGCCGACAAGGCATAAGTCAGCTTCTGCGGTGCCGGAGCGGCCACGGCCTTAGGATCGAACGTGTACGGATTGAAATAGAACGCTGTGGCATTAGAACCGCCTTGCGGTTTGCGTTTGCGAGAAGGTGGTACTGGCGGCGGATTAAACAGTGGCAGGAAGACGACCTGGGTCTCATGAGCCGCGGATTTTTCTTCCGGCAGAGGCACGATGAGAGAATGCACCAGCAGCCATATCGCGCCAGCCTGCAACACCATGGCTAAAGCCAGTGCAGGAACTTTTTCGCGCGCCAATAGGCGAAGGGGCATGGTGATCCGGGCGTTGATGCCCAGTCACGCCTAGCACGATCACAATTGGCACTGCACTTACCGTAAATTCACGGTCGGCATTACACTTTGCGACATGCGGTGCCGGATGTGGCCTGGTCACATGGAAAAGCTGGAACCGCAGCCGCAAGAAGAGGTGGCGTTGGGGTTGTTTACCTTGAAGGCCGCTCCGATCAGATCATCGACATAGTCGATCTCGGAACCTTTGAGGAATTCGAGTGAGGTCGAATCGATCAGCACCTTCACGCCGCCTTCTTCGATGACGAGATCATCATCGGTCTGCTTGTCATCGAGTTCAAAATTGTACTGGAAGCCTGAGCAGCCACCGCCCGAGACCGAGAGGCGCAGCATCATAGGTTTGCCTTCCGCGGCCACAATTTTGGCCGCCTGTTTGGCGGCGCGGGCGGTGACAGTGACGGGCAGGGCAGTTTCAGTGGACATCATGGGCATGCCATACTTCTTAGCGAGTCTAATGTAAGTATAGGAATGGCAAGCGCAACTGTGTTGGAACCGCCGGGTCGTCTCTTGGGGAAGCTTTACACGCCTCCGGCGACCAGAGCGCCTTTTGCCACCAAGCAGGAGGACAGCCGGGGCCGTCTTTATCCCGAAAACGAGAGCCTGACCCGTACCGCCTACCAGCGCGATCGCGACCGCATCCTGCATTCCACCGCGTTCCGGCGGCTGAAACACAAGACGCAGGTCTTTGTGGAGCATGAAGGCGACTATTACCGCACCCGCATGACCCATTCGCTGGAAGTGGCACAGATCGCCCGTTCCGTGGCGCGAGTTCTGGCGTTGGACGAGGATTTGGCGGAAACTGTGGCGCTGGCGCACGATCTTGGTCACACGCCGTTCGGCCATGCTGGCGAAGATGCCCTATCAGAAGAAACCACCGCCATCGGCGGCTTCGATCACAATGCGCATGCGCTTCGTTTGGTGGCCAAGCTGGAACACCGTTATGCCGCCTTCGACGGGCTCAATCTGACTTGGGAAACGCTGGAAGGTCTGGTCAAACATAATGGGCCATTGACCGGCAAAATCGCCGATCCCATCGCCAATTTTAACGCACGCTGGTCACTCGATTTGACCTCTTGGCCGGGCTTAGAAGCTCAAATTGCGGCGCTGGCCGATGATGTGGCGTATCTCACCCATGACATAGATGACGGCCTAAGGGCTCGTCTCTTCACCATGGAACAGCTGTTTGAGGCACCCTTCGCCGGGATACGGGCCAAGGCGATCCAGGACCGCTATGGCAAACTCGAACAAGGGCGCTTCATCGGCGAGTTGGTGAGCGCGCTGATCGGGGCACTGGTTTACGACCTGCTGGACGAGACCAAACGGCGGTTGGAAGAAGTCCGGCCGGGTTCCGTGGCCGAGATACGGACGGCTGGACGGCCATTGGCCGGGTTCTCGCCTGCCATGGAGGAGGAGACTGCTTCCCTCAAACGGTTCCTTTTTACCCACATGTACCGGCATGAGCAGGTTCTGGCGAAACGGGCTGAAGCGGTGCGAATCCTTCGCGAATTGTTTGCAGGGTTTGTGAGCAACCCCGGGGTGCTCCCCCCCGATTGGGCGGGGGCCTGTGCCGGTCCGGGGGCTCCGGCCACTGCCGGTGTTGTGCGTGACTACATCGCGGGAATGACTGATGCCTACGCAATCCAGGAATATAGCCGGATTTTCCACAGGCAGGTGAGGCTCTAGGTCCTTGTACCAGCCGTGATTCGACAGCGCTTGGGTGCTAGGTTAACCGCCTTAGATTCGAAGCGGGTTTCCCGGAGCAGGTCATGGCCAACTACGAACGCGACAAGGAAGACGTGCGCGTTTTTGACGGCGGAGAGGACGACGATGATGGCGAGGGCTCTCATCTGCCTGTCGTCATCATCATTGCGATCCTGGTGCTAGCCGCTTTTGGCGGTGTGGTGTGGCTTGCCTATAACCAGGGTGTCGCCCGCGGCCGCGGCGATGCACAGCCGCGTATCGCCGCCATGAATGAAACCAGCAAAGGCGATGGCAGCGGTCTCAAGGTCTATCAGCAACCTGCCGCGGGTGAGGACGAAGATAATGCGGCTCCGAAACAGGCCGCTCCCGCAGCAACCCCAGCACAGGCAGCCCCTCAGCCCGCTCCCGAACCGGCTCCAGCGGCTGTTCCGGCTGCTCAACCAGCTCCAGCTCCGGTGAAAACCGATCCAGCCCCTGTTAAGGCCGCACAACAACCTGCGCCAGCACCGGTGAAAGTGGCTCAGGCCGCTCCGGCCAAGCCCACTCTCACTCAAGCGGCTCCGACACCAGCTTCCAGCACACCAAGCGTGGCAACCAAGCCTCCAGCTCAATTGGGCTTGGCGCATCCGGCTCCCGTGGCGGCCACACCACCGGCCCCGGCCAAAACGGCAGTAACGGCCCCGGTCAAGCAGGCGCCTGCGACGACATCGGCTCCGGTGAAGGCGGTTGCCGCCAAACCGGCTCCTGCGGGCAGCTATTTCCTGCAAATCGGGGCCTACCGCTCGGAAGCCGAAGCCATGACGGCGTGGAAGACATATCAGTCCAAGCACGCCACTTTGCTTTCCGGTCTCGGCCCGGACGTGCAAAAGGCCGATCTCGGCGACAAAGGCGTGTGGTATCGCCTGCGGATTGCGACCGCCGCGGATAAGGATGCTGCGGCAGCGTTGTGCGACCGGCTGAAGGCGCAAAATGCCGCCTGCTTCCTGGCTCATTGACGGCGCGATAGGCGAGTGATGCGTAATCGGGTGATTTTCGGCTGCTCGGGACCGGTTCTCGAGGCTGTGGAGCGGGATTTTTTCCGCGCGGCGCAGCCTTGGGGATTCATCCTGTTTGGCCGAAACATCGTCGATCGCGAACAGGTTCACACCTTGGTGCAGGCCTTGCGCGAAACCATTGGTGATGCCCGCGCGCCAGTGCTGATCGATCAGGAGGGGGGGCGTGTGGCACGCCTGAAAGCGCCGCATTGGAAACCCCGTCCGCCGCAATCTGTGTTCGGTGCTTTGCATGAGACGGCCCCGGAACCCGCGCAGGAAGCGACTTATCTCAATGCCCGCCTCATCGCCTACGATCTGGCCGAGATCGGCATTAATGTCGATTGCCTGCCGGTGCTCGATGTTCCCGTGCCGGGTGCCCATGATGTCATTGGGGATAGGGCCTTCGCCAGTGATCCGCTGGTTGTGACCGCGATGGGGCGGGCTGTAATGGCAGGGCTGACTGAGGGCGGTGTGCTGCCGGTGATGAAACATATCCCGGGACACGGAAGGGCGGGGTGCGACACCCATTTGGAGTTGCCGCATGTGACCGCCTCTCTGGACGAGTTAAGCACAACAGATTTCGTGACTTTCCGCGGTCTGAACACTTGCCCGATGGCCATGACCGCGCATGTGGTCTATGACGCGATTGATCCGAACCGTCCGGCCACCACGAGCCCTCGGGTGCTCAAGGTGATTCGGGAGGAAATTGGTTACCAGGGCCTTCTGATGACGGACGATCTGTCCATGGAGGCGCTGTCCGGGCCGATTTCTGCCCGCGCCAAGGCGGCCCTATTCGCTGGCTGCGATGTCGTGCTTCACTGCAATGGCAGCCGGACGGAGATGGAAGAGGTGATGGCCGAGGCCAAACCGCTGGAAGGGGTCTCGCTGAAGCGAGCCGAAGCGGCACTCGGACAGCTGACGGAGCCCTGCGGATTCGATCCGCGCGCGGCAGAAGAGCGATTGAAAGAATTGTTGGCGGCCTAAGGGACCGAAATGAGCGAAGAACTGGTCGAGAGCTTCGAAAGTTTCGAAGCGCCAGCCACCCCCGACGAGACGCTGGTCGTCACGGTAGACGGCTTCGAAGGTCCCTTGGACCTGCTCTTGACGCTTGCCCGTAACCAAAAAGTCGACATTGCCAAAATCTCGATCCTGAAGCTGGCCGAGCAATATCTGGAGTTCATCGAGCAGGCTAAACGGATGAACCTGGAACTGGCCGCCGATTATCTGGTGATGGCCGCCTGGCTTGCCTATCTCAAGTCGCGCCTGATCCTACCCAAGCCCGAGGTCAAGGAAGGCGAGCCTTCAGCAGATGAAATGGCGGCGCGCCTGCGCTGGCGGTTGCAACGTCTGGATGCGATGCGCGAAATGGCGGCGCGTCTTATGGCTGGCGACCGGCTGGGGCGTGAAGTCTTCGCCCGCGGCGCGCCGGAAGAGGTCGCGGTCATTAAGCTGCGCACCTACAAAGACACGCTCTATGATCTTCTGACGGCCTATGCCTCGGAACGCGCCAAGAAGATGCGCGGCAAGAACTATGAGCTGAAAGCTTCGCCCGTGATGCTGATCGACCAAGCGCGTGAGCGCCTCGAACGCATCCTCGGCAAGATTCCGGACTGGAGCAATCTGGAGCGGCTGTTGCCGGATGGCTGGACGGGCGGCCCGCGACGGCGCTCGGCCATGGCTTCCATGTTCATGGCTTGCCTTGAAGCGGCCCGTGACGGACGCATTGAGCTGCGCCAGATCGCCCATTTCGAGCCCCTGTATCTCAAAGACCTGACCAAGGAGGCCCCAGCATGAACCGCGCGCTCCGCAAAGAAGAAGCCCTTGGTGAAATGATCGAGGCGGCGGATGTGCTGCCAGTGCGTAACGAGTCCCCAGTGTCTGAAGAAACCGTGTCAGAAACATCCGAGAACACCCCTGAAGTGATTGCAGAAAGCCTCGTTGCTGAAGAGGCTGCGAGCGACGCTGTGGAAGCGGCCGGAGAGGCTGCTGCCGAGGATTTGGCGACCGAAGCTGTGGCTGCAGAAGAAGCCGCGCCCCTGACAGGTCAGACCGAAGCCGATATCAACATCGAACATTTGCGGATGGCTGAGGCGCTGCTGTTTGCCGCCTCCGAGCCGCTTTCAGAAGAGGCGCTGAAGGTTTCGCTGCCGGAAGGCGCCAATGTCGAAGGGATTATCGCCGAACTTCAGACGATTTATGAGAAACGTGGTGTAACCCTCGTTCGGGTCGCAGAAAAATGGCAATTCCGTACGGCGCCAGACCTGGCTTTCCTGCTGCGCAAGGAAAAGCCGGAGCAGAAGAAGCTGTCGCGCGCCGCGATCGAGACGCTGGCGATCATTGCCTATCATCAGCCGGTCACCCGCGCCGAGGTTGAAGATATCCGTGGCGTCATGCTCTCCAAGGGGACGCTCGATACCCTGATGGAAGTGGGCTGGATCAAAATCCGCGGCCGCAAGCGCACCCCGGGCCGGCCGGTGACCTATGGCACCACCGAAGCCTTCCTGGTGCAGTTCGGGCTGGAGAATATCGGCCATCTGCCGGGTATGGACGAACTCAAGGCAGCGGGCTTCCTGGAAGCCATCCCGCCCTCGGGGCTCGATATCCCTAGCCCCAGCGACCAGTTGGCCGCGGATGAAGATCCTTACGAAGGGCCGGAAGGCAGTGACCTTGCCACCGGCGGCGCCGATCCGTTCATTCCCGGTTCATCCGCCGAGTGACACCCTGACGGGCGGAGCGTCTTCAAGGCGCCGCCATGCCTTGGCGCGCCCGCTGGGAGTGAACCATGAAACCGATCACAGCGCTGATTGGCGCGCTCGCCGCTACGGGGTCTTTGCTGGCCTCGGCAGCTTTGGCTGATCCGCCGCCACGGCCCAAGAGCATCTGCATCAACACCCAGGACATCGACAGCATGTCCTATCCCGACAACCGCACCATCCTGTTCCGCATGCGCGGCGGCCAAGTCAAAGTCTGGCGCAATGAGCTGCCGCGCGAATGCCCGGGACTGAAATTCGAGCAGGGTATCGCCTGGAACATCTGGGGCGGCGAGGTTTGCTCGAACATGCAGGTTTTCTATGTCCTGCGCCGCGGCACGCCCTGCATGCTGGGCAGTTTCGTGCCCAATGATCAGCCGCGCGCCGATGGCTGGCAACCGCCGCCAAAGCACTAACAGCCCTCTTCGCCATGGCCGGGGTTGCCCGGCCGTGACGGGGTAAGCATCAGTCTTCCAGCTCCACCACCACCGCTTCGCCATTTTCGAGGGCGATGGAGAGCTTGCCGCTGCGCAGCGCAATGGCGTCCTTACCGAAGACGTCCCGGCGCCAGCCGGTGAGGGCGGCGACACCTTCATCATCCCCAGCCGCCAGCCTCTCGATGTCTTCGGCATTGGCGATCAGACGCGGGGCCACCCGGGCTTCTTCGGCGCGCAGGCGCAAAAGCGTGCGGAGCAAATCGACCGCCGAGGGCGAGGGCTCCTTGTGGCGGTGGCGTACGGGCAGATCTGACGCGTCTGGCGGCGGATTGTCTTTGGCCGCAGCGATGGCTTCCAGAAGGCTCTTGCCCATGCGCGAGGCGGCAAAGCCTTTGGGCACGGAGCGGATGTGTTCCAGCGCCTCGCCGCCTTCGGGCGGACTGGCTGCGAGTTCGAGCAGCACTTCGTCCTTCAAGACGCGGTTGCGCGGCACATCGCGGGTCTGGGCTTCGCGCTCGCGCCATTCGGCAACCGCGGCCAGCGCGGTGAGAAAGCGCTTGTTGGCGGTGCGCGGCCGCAGGCGCTTCCAGGCCTGGGCAGGATCGAGGGCGTAAAGCTCCTGGCTCTTGAGGGCGCCGATCTCTTCGGCCACCCAGCTTTCGCGCCCCGTCCGCTTCAGCTCGGCGGATAATTTTTCGTAGACCACCCGCAAATGGGTGACATCGGCCAGCGCATATTCGAGCTGGCGGTTGGTGAGCGGGCGGCGGGCCCAATCGGTGAAGCGGGCCGATTTGTCGATCTCGACATGAGCGATCTTGCGCGCCAGCGTCTCGTAAGACGCCGCTTCGCCGAAACCGCAAACCATGGCAACGATCTGGGTGTCGAACAAAGGATCGGGAATGACCCGGCCTTTGTGCCAGAAGATCTCGATGTCCTGACGGCCGGCATGCAGCACTTTGACGATCTTGGGATCGGCAATGAGCTTGAAGAACGGCGTGAGATCGAGGCCATCGGCCAAAGGATCGACAATCGCCGCGACGCCGGGCCCGGCGATCTGCAACAGGCAGAGCTTCGGCCAATAGGTCGAATCCCGCATGAATTCGGTGTCGAGGGCGAGGTAGGGGGCCGAGGCGAGTTCTTGAACCAGGACTTCGAGATCGGCGGTGTTTTCTATGATCCGCATCGCCTTCTGATAGCGGATTCGCTTGGCCTTTGCGCTGGTTTTGATGTCCCGCGACGACGGCAGCAAGGGACTGCGGGCGGCGGTGATTGGGTTGCGCAATAAAATTACACAACCCAGTCAAGTAACGGAGCCTAAAGCCCCATTTTCTCGGCTACGTAGTCGATATCCTTGTCGCCACGGCCGGAGAGGTTGACGATGACGATCTTGTCCTTGCCGAGCGTCGGCGCGAGCTTGGCGGCATAAGCCACGGCATGGGCGCTTTCGAGGGCCGGAATGATGCCTTCCACCTCCGACAATTGGCGGAACGCTGCCAGGGTCTCGGCATCGTTGGCGGAGACGTATTCCACCCGCTTGCTGTCTTTCAGATAGGAATGGATCGGCCCAACGCCGGGATAATCCAGACCCGAAGCGATGGAGTGCACCGGCAAAGGTTCGCCCTGGGCATCCTGCAAGAGATAGGTCTTCATGCCGTGCAGCATGCCCGGCGTGCCGTAGGTGAGCGTCGCCGCATGTTCGCCAGGCGTGGCGCTCTTGCCCGCCGGTTCGACACCGATGATCGCGACCTCTTTGTCCGGCAGAAACGCGGTGAACAGGCCCATGGCGTTGGAGCCGCCGCCGACACAAGCGACGAGATAATCGGGCAGGCGCCCGGCCTGTTCCAGAATCTGCGTCCGCGCTTCGCGCCCGACCACAGACTGAAAATCCTGCACCATCATCGGATAAGGATGCGGTCCCACCACGGAACCGATGGCGAAGAAGGTATCTTTGTGATTGGTGACGAAATCGGTGAAGGCTGAATCCACCGCGTCTTTCAGACAAGCGCCGCCTTGGGTGACTTCGATCACCTTGCAGCCGAGCAGTTTCATGCGGATGACATTGGGATGCTGCTTGGCGATATCGATCGCGCCCATATGGATTTCGCATGCGAGGCCAACGAGCGCCGCGGCCGTGGCCAGCGCCACGCCATGCTGGCCCGCGCCGGTCTCGGCAATCAGCCGCTTCTTGCCCATGCGCTTGGCCAGCAAGGCTTCGCCGATGCAATGGTTGATCTTGTGCGCGCCGGTGTGATTGAGGTCTTCGCGCTTCAAATAGATCTGGGCTCCCCCGAGCTTGGTAGAGAGATTGCGGGCGTGCCACAGCGGCGAGGGGCGGCCGACGTAATGCTTGAGCAGGCTCTGGTACTCGTCCCAGAAGCTTTGGTCCTGGCGGATCGCGAGATAGGCCTCTTCCACTTCTTTGATCACCGCTTCCAATTGCGGCGGCACGAAGCGGCCGCCATAGGCGCCGAAGAAACCTTGCGCGTCCGGGAGATTGATCTGATTGGAACCGGTCATTGCTGCTCTTTTCCGGCGGCCGGGACGGCGCGCCACTCCTCGCATGAATGTGTCCCGGATGGTTCGGCGGGGAGAAAGGCAATGTCAATGACGCCAATGGACAGGTGCTTCTGTCTTGGGTTTCGGCAGCGGGCGGCTCGACGGCTTCTTCTAGGCGGGAAAGGGCGATTTCGGCTTCGACTTCTTTCAGCCGCGCTTCGACCCGGGCGATGAAGGCGGCAACCTTGGCTTCGAAAGCCAGGACATGCGGCGAAACCTTCTTGGCGGCGTTGCGGTTGCCGAATGGCGCGCCGACTTTGCCCTGCGCAGCGGGTTCGCTGCGGCGAGCTGACCGCTTCGGCGCAACATAATTGTTATAGCCGGAAATGATGGGAGGAGGGGGAGGGCTCAGGGTGATGGGCGCCAGCGCACACTCCACCGGCACCAGACGCGGTGTTAGCCGCCGTGCGCGCGACCGCCGGGCTTTGCGGGCCCGGGCTTCCAGAAGGATGGATGGGGTTTGGGAGGACGTGAGCGTTCTCTACCTCGTGACCAAAACAATTCGGCATAGAGGTGGGAAGCGATGCGCAGGATTTCAAACGAAGTGCGACGCGGAAGCAAAGAAATAGTCTTAACGCGTTACGCGAGGCAATTGCAGAAAGGGCTTCCATCCAAATGATCAGCTCACGGATTGTTCGTGAGCGAGCCTGAATAAGGTAATCTCAAATATTGTGGTTGGGGGCGGGCCTTCCTAGGGGCTTGCAATTATCCTAATTTTGGGATAGACGTGGCACGTCAATTGATCATAGGTGAGAAGCCTCTCGCTTGGCTTGGTTCAGCCAAGCGCGATTTCATGGCGTTTCCTGTCCCGGTGATGAGCGAGTTGGGAAATGCTTTGGGTGTCGCGCAATTCGGCGGCAAACATCCCGCGGCGAAGCCTTGGAAAGGGCAAGGCCCTGGGGTGTTCGAAATCGTGGAGGATTTCGATGGCGATACTTACCGGGCCGTCTACACCGTGCGCTTCCGGGAAGTTATTTATGTCCTTCACGCTTTTCAGAAAAAATCGCCGAAGGGCATTAAAACGGCACGAGGCGATGTGGAACTGATCAGTCGCCGGCTGAAGATCGCACAAGAGGATTACGAAGCCCGCTATGGCAAAGAGACGTAAAACAGAGGATGTGAAGATCACGTTCGGCAGCAGCAATGTGTTTGCCGATCTTGGTTTTCCGGATGCTGAAGAGCGCCAGACCAAGCTGCGGCTGGCTTACGCCATCAATCAGATCGTCGAGGCTCGCGGTCTTGCGCAAATTGCGGCTGCCGAGCTCTTGAATGTGAACCAGCCGAAAGTATCAGCGCTGCAAAATTACAAGCTGGAAGGTTTCTCCGTCGAGCGTCTGATGACGTTTCTTACAGCGCTTGATCGCGACGTGGAGATTTTTATCAAGAAGAAGCCTTCCTCGCGCGCGAGCGGAAAAATCAGCGTCATAGCGGCGTGATGCCCCCTTCGCCTCGCTCTGGAGGACACTTCCCCCGCTAAAGCGGGGGAAGAAAAGGGCGTGCTAACCTGGGAATGCTCTTATCATCAGGAACGTCATCAATATCATGACGAGGATGGAAATAACTGTCATCCATGCGTAAGCGCGCTTATTCCCCGATGCGCGATACTGCTGCCATCCGGTCTTCAGGACATCGCGTACGCCGCGCCAGAGGAGATAATTGATCCACAACATGAACGGGATCATGAACAGTGTGAAGCCGATATAGATCGGCGAGTCTTCCAATTTGGAATGCATCTTCAGCCCCCCGGATGATGAGCAGGGTACCACCCATATGCGGAAACGGAAGTGGGACGACAAAGAAGTCTCTGCTGCCGTTCGTGATGCCCCTTCGGCTGACGCCGCTGCGCGCCGCCAGCCACTTCCCCCGCGAAGCGGGGGCAGAAAAGGAGCGGCTGGTGTTCGCGATACAAGAGGTGCAGGATCGCGGCGTAATTTCAGCCTGATTTCAGCGGAGTCTGTGCGATGACCAAAGACGATCTTAACGCCTGGGCTTTGGCGCATGGCTGGCAGATCGCGGGTGGTTTTCCGAGCTTGATGAAGCCGCGCAGCTTCGACACCGCGATCGTGCGGCTGGTGCTGAAAGCCACGGTGGCGAATTTGGAAATCAAGAAGCCCAATGGCAAATGGGAGAAGGTCGCCAGCGCCGCTTATGCGCAGATCACGGCCGGAGACGATGGCGAGGTGCCGGGCGGTCTCGGTCTCGACACCATCAATGGTCTGTCGTCCTTGATGCAGGCAAACAAAGACCATTTGGTATTCGCCAAGATGCGCTAGGGGCACGTCATTCCTTCGGCGCTGAGCGCCGGATAGATATCACGCGCTCTGCGCGGACTTCTTGCGTTTTTTGACAGGCGTTTCGGCGACGGGCGGCGGGTTGGCGGCTTCTTCGGCTTCACGCGCCAGTCTTTCGGCCCGCAGCTTTGCGGTTTTGGCCTGCATGGCTGCCGCTTCGCTGGCGATGATTTCTCTGGCGGCGCGGTCGGTAGTGTCGCTTTTGGTTTCGCTGCGCGACGGGGTCGGTTTGAAGACGGCGTTGGCGAGGGATTGTTTCATCGGTTTCCTTTCGGGAAAGAAAAAAAGGCCGAGCAAGCTCGGCCTTTTCCTAGACGCGGCATTGGTCAGTGCCAGTACATTCGTGGTCAAAGACCAACAGCGTCTGGTTAGGCGATCTGCAGATTGTCCGCGGAGGCCTTGCCGCTGCGGCGGTCCTGCACGATGTCAAAGCTGACCTTCTGGCCTTCGTTCAGAGTGCGCATTCCGGCGCGCTCGACGGCAGAGATGTGAACGAACACATCCGGCTGGCCGTTGCCCTGCTCGATGAAGCCAAAGCCTTTGGTGGTGTTGAAGAACTTGACGGTTCCGGTGCTCATGCGATTTTCCTTTCAAATCGGCAAAGGGTTGCGATCGTCCGGCCGAGTGCCGAACGTGGCGCAGTATCGATATTGAGAAGGAAGATCGTCGGGGCGCCCAAAGCGCTGGTAACAAGTTCCGTTAACAAGATCGTGCCTCTTATATAGTGCGCAAATGTGTCAGCGGCAAGGCAGCACGGGTCGAACTAACAAAAGGCCCGGCGCGCCGCCGTTGCGGCAGGCCGAGCCATCCGAGGAATTGTCGGTAATACGGCGTTTTTTAGGGCGGCAAGTGCCGCCCTTCTGCGAGCGCTGCCCCGCCATAGTGCAGGCGAGCCCCTCAATTATGGCGGACACGGAAAATTCGTCTGGTATTTATTTCTCCACCAGCCCCACGGTGCGGCCAGGCATGCCGGCGGCGGTGAAGTATTTGTGCTCGCCGACTTCCTGCAGGTTCAGAAGTGTCTGAAAGCCGTTGGCGGCCTTGTCGGCGCGAATAGTGGTCTTCACCACCTTGGGCTCTTTGCCGCCGGTGAGGGCTTCTTCGGCGACGCGGCCTTTCAGCGTGCCGGGGCCTTTGAGGTCAAGGCCGAGGATGTGGGCGAGGGTCGGAGCGACATCGACATTGCCAACCGGCGTGTTGTCGACATAGCCCTTTTTGAAATCCGGACCGAAGGCGGCCATGAAGTTACGGGTGTCGCCGCGGCCGAAGCTGCCATGCATGCCTTGGCCGGTATGCAGGGTGGTATCGGCGATTTCGGCCTGGCACATCTGTTCCGGTGTGGCGGTGCAGCCCTTGACCAGGAAATTGCGGAAGGCGACCACGATGGCCGGACGCGGCATCTTGGAGGAGCCGACGAAGTTCACATTGCTGAGGGGCAAGGCACCGGCGAAGGCGGGCTTGTCGCTATTGAAGATCGCATCATCGACCAAGAGAGCGCCGGCATAAGGCTGCTGCACCAGCTCAGCATAGATCTTCTTGGCAGTCGCGGCCGAACCGTCCGGAATATAGATGAAGGTCGAGCCGCCATTGGCCACCACCACCGCTTCGGGCTTTTCGGGATCGCCGATCAAGCCGTCGCCTTGGACCGGATGCTCGCCGGATTCGAGATCGACCTCGGCGCCTTCGCGATCGGGATCATAGACCTTCTTGCCCAGCCATTTGCCGACATCCATGGCAACAAAGCCGGGCGCGAGCTGGCGTTCGATGCGGCTGTTGTCGGCGGCGGGAAGGCCGCGGGCGATGGTCGAAAAGCCGTGATCGGCGATTACCACCACATCGGTGTTCTGGTCGAGATCATATTGCTTCAGTGTCTCAAGAAGTCCCTTCAAGTCACTGTCAGCATTATAAATCGCAGCTCGTCCACTGGTCGAATTGATGCCCGGAACCAGTTTGCCGTCGCTGTCGATGGCGCCATGCTGGGTGGTATCGGGATCGCGCGACCAATAGAAAAGGGCGAAGGGTTTGCCGCTGTCCTTGAGGCGGGGCAGGATCACCTGGGTCGCGGCCTGGCGCAGATATGCCTGCTGCACGATGTTGGGTGTGGCCGGGAAAGGCGGGGCGGCTTCATAGCCCGTGGCGCTCAAGACTTCCTGGGCGATGGCGCCTTTCAAGACCGTGCCTTTGGACGGGGTGCCGTCCATGTTCTGAGGGCGGTTGGTGGAGTCATCGATAAAGATGCCTTTGGGGTCTTCCACCGATTTGCCTTCACTCTCCAAGGCGCCGAGATATTCGATCGCTGCCGGGCCTTTCTTGCCAATCACCACCGTGTTCCAGCCGGCGTCGCGGGCGGTTTCCATCAGGGTCTTCTGGGCGATGTAGTCGTTGGGGTAGAGCGCCTTCACATCCTTCAGGATGCAATCATCCTCGATGAAGGTGACGGTGGCGCCCATGCGGCAGGCGACGGGCTTGGCCACATACATCGAATTGCCGTAGTTGCCGGTGTCGCCAGGGTAATGGCCCGTGGCGATGACGGCGGCGTTGACGGTCGTGAGGGTCGGATAGGTGGAATGGGAGTTGGCGAAATCCACCCCCTCTTTGCGGATATTGGCCATGGTGGGGGCCGTTTCCGGGGTCACCGAGGTATAGCGCAGTCCGTCAGCCACGAAGATCACCACATTGCGCTTGGCCTGGGGCTGGGCCGCAGTGTCTTGAGCGGCGGCGGGCAAGGCCAGAATGAGGGTCAAAGCCGAAGAGGCGAGAAGGTGGCGCATGGGGCATCCCTTGATGAAACCGGCGGACCCTAATCCCTCTGTGCGACAGTTTGAATCAAGCTTCGGGGCGGAAACGCGGCCAGAACGGCACCAAGACCACATACCCCCAGGCTTTTTCTGCCGCCTCAGGAGTAACGCAGGTTTGAGTGGTCCGGCGATGGCTGGGGTGGCATGACCACAATGGCAGAACCCGCGGCAGACAGCGGGAGGGGGAGCGCGCCTGGCGCGGGGCTGGATTTTCGTGAAAGCACATTTTCAGGTTCTCGACGGCCTTCGAGGCACGGCCGCCATCAGTGTCGTTCTGTTTCACATCTTCGAACTGATCACCCCGGATTGGGCTCATAACCCGTTCCCGCATGGCTATCTGGCAGTGGATTTCTTCTATGCCTTGTCAGGCTTCGTGCTCGGCTATGCCTATGACGAGCGCTTGCGCCCCGCGGCACCGGACGGGGTGCGGCTTGGCTTTTGGGGGTTTGTGAAGCGGCGCCTGATCCGCCTGCATCCGCTGGTGCCGGTGGCGGTCACCATCGGCCTGATCTGTTATCTCAACGATCCCAATATCGGCACCAGCCAGCATATCGGTACGGGGCTGTCGCTCGGCGCGCTGCTGCTGGCTTATGGTTTGGGCTTGTTCCTGTTGCCGTCCCCGACCTTGCCCAACCATTGGGATGAAACCCATTCGATCAATGCGCCGACCTGGACGCTGTTCTGGGAATACATCGCCAATGTGGTTTACGTGCTGTGGCTGTATCGTATCGGCCGGGGCGTGCATCGCTTGCTGCTGGCTGTGAGCGCCATCGCTCTGCTGATCACGGCTGGGCTTCTGCAAAACCGGGCGGGTCTCGGCTGGGGCTGGGGCTATGAAACTCTCTGGGTGGCGCCGGTGCGCTTGGCTTATCCGTTCCTGGCCGGGCTTTTCGTCTATCGCATGGGCTGGAAAATTCGTCTGCCGGCGCCCTATCTCAGCGCTTCGCTGATGGTGCTGGCCGTTTTGATGGTGCCGGCATTGCCAGGCGTGGGGAACACATTGCTCGAAGCGGCGATGATCATCCTGGTCTTCCCGCTGATCCTGATGGTTGGCGCGAGCATCCGGGAGGTGAACGGTCCGTTGGGCCCGCTCTGCCGCTTCACCGGAGAGCTGTCCTATCCGCTTTATATCCTTCACTATCCCTTTGTGTTTCTGTTCGGCCATTGGGTCTGGAATACCCATCCCGCCGCGCTCCTGAAATACAGCGTGGCGGCCGGCGTTTTTGTCTTGGTGATGGTGCTGGCGACGGTGCTGCTCACCGCCTACGATAAACCCGTCCGGGCCTGGCTCGGGCGGGTAGCCCGCTGAGGTAGAATCCAGAGAGCTGAAAAGGGGGATTTGGCCGCTCCCTGGCGGATCATTGCGAGGTTTGACGCATTTTCCGCAATATACTTGACCTCGCCCCCCCGAAACCGCCACATACCCCCGGCTTTACACGAGAATTTCCGGGGATACGCTTCGTCATGCATGCCTATCGCACCCATACTTGCGGCGAACTGCGCAAGAAAGATGTCGGCACCAAGGTCCGGTTGTCCGGTTGGGTGAATCGTCGCCGCGATCATGGCGGACTCATTTTCATCGACTTGCGCGATCATTACGGCATCACCCAAGCGGTGGTGGAGCCCGACAGCCCGGCTTTCGCCACGGTCGACCGCGCCCGTTCCGAATGGGTGCTGACGCTGACCGGCCATTTGGAAGCGCGCACCGGCGATACCGTGAACCCCGATATGCCGACCGGCGAGGTCGAGCTGCGCATCGATGAAGCGAGCGTGCAGGGCATGGCTAGCGATCTGCCGCTGCCGGTTTTCGGCGATCTCGAATATCCCGAAGAGACGCGGCTGAAATACCGCTTCCTGGATCTGCGCCGCGAGCGCCTGCACAACAACATCATCCTGCGCTCGAAGGTGATCTCCTCCATCCGCGCCCGCATGATTGCCCAAGGCTTTATGGAATATCAAACGCCGATCCTGACGGCTTCGTCGCCCGAAGGCGCGCGCGACTTCCTAGTGCCGAGCCGTCTGCATCCGGGCAAGTTCTATGCGCTGCCGCAGGCCCCGCAGCAGTTCAAACAGCTTTTGATGGTGGCGGGTTTCGACCGCTACTTCCAGATCGCGCCTTGCTTCCGCGATGAAGATGCCCGCGCCGACCGTTCGCCGGGCGAGTTCTATCAGCTCGATCTGGAAATGAGCTTTGCGACGCAGGACGACGTGTTCAATGCCGTCGAGCCGGTGCTGCATGGCGTGTTCGAGGAATTCGCCAACGGCCGTGAAGTGGGCGCGGCACCCTTCGTGCGCATTCCGTATCAAGAGTCGATGCTGAAATACGGCGTCGATAAGCCGGATTTGCGCAATCCGATTATCATTTCCGATGTCTCCGCCGTGTTCGACCGCGAAGACGTGGCCTTCAAGGCGTTCAAGGAAAAGACCGTGCGCGCCATTCCGGGCCCGGGGGCGGGTGCTCAACCCCGTTCGTGGTTCGACAAGCTGGAAAGCTGGGCCCGTGCCGATCTCGGTGCGGCGGGTCTTGGCTATATCGTGTTCGAGGAAAAGGAAGGCGCGCTTTCCGGCAAAGGCCCGATTGCGAAGTTCCTGCCGCCGGCCGCTTTGGAAGAACTGGTGAAGGTGACTGGCGTGAAGGCGGGCGATGCCGTCTTCTTCTGCGCCGGCAAGAAGGACCGCGCTGCCGCGCAAGCAGGCCAAGTGCGTATCCGCCTCGGCAACGATCTCAATCTGATCGACAAGAACAAGTTCGAGTTCTGCTGGATCGTCGATTTCCCGATGTATGAGTGGAACGAGGACGAGAAGAAGATCGACTTCTCGCACAACCCGTTCTCCATGCCGCAATTCGACCGCGAGAAGTTTTTGGCGCTGGATCCGAAGGACGCGGACACCATCCTCAACATCAAGGCGTATCAGTACGACATCGTCTGCAACGGCATCGAGCTTTCGAGCGGCGCCATCCGCAATCACGATCCGGAAGTGATGCTGAAGGCCTTCGAGATCGCCGGATATGCGCGCGAAGAAACCGAAGAGAAATTCGCCGGGATGCTGAACGCGTTCCGTTATGGCGCCCCGCCGCATGGCGGCACCGCGCCGGGCATCGACCGCATCGTCATGCTGCTCGCGGGTGTCGATAATTTGCGCGAAGTCATCCTCTTCCCGATGAACCAGCAGGCGCAGGATCTGATGATGAATGCGCCGAGCGAGGCTTCGCTCAAGCAGTTGCGCGAACTGCACATCCGCGTGGTGAAGCCGGAGAAATAATGCGCGCTTCGACCGGCCTCGGTTTTGGCATTGCCGCTATCGCGGCGGCCGGTATTCTGGCCGTGTATCTCTTCGGCAGCGGGCGCGAGGACTGGATGAGCCGCGCGGCGCAACAGGAAGCTGTACGTTGTCTGACCAGCGGACCTTGTGTTCAGATCGATGCGCATGGCTGGGTGGTGCGGCAGGCGCGGGCGCCGCTTACGACTGACAGCGGTTGCGCTGTGCGGAAAAACTGGCGAGCGGTACCCGGCGACAAACCCGGCGGGCCGCTGCTGCTCATCTGCCGCGATGGGGCGAGTTATCTCTTCCACCTGGGTGCCTTGTCTGGCCGCGATGCCGGTTCGGCACAATGGCTTCGCTGTGCAGAAGAGAGCTGTGCACGCGAAATGGCGTTATTTGTAAAATACTGAACCGCCAAAACCCCCAAAGCCCAAATGGATGCCCTGCGACGGCATTGCTGGTAGGGCGTAACATTTTGAATCGCTCCAAAGTTTTCACAGAGCCGTTACTTCGCTTTTACGAACGCGTCACAAGAGCAGGGCAAACCCTCGCGCGTGTTGCGCAGGACGATTCAACGTCAAGCTCTTGTGATTAGGCCGGTTCACCCCTGCGGAACCGCCTCACGCTTGGAGGACCACATGATCCGCATCACGGCTTTGTTCGTTTCTGCGCTGGCCTTGTCCGTTTGCGCTGCGCCGGGGTTTGCCCAGCCGGAACCGCACCAGATCGCTGTTCGCTATGCCGATCTCGATATTTCCCGTCCGGCTGGCGCCGAAGTGCTGATCGACCGCATCCGGCTGGCCGCCCGCAGCGTTTGCGGCACTCAGGCCGATCTTCGCGACATCGCCCGCTTCCGCACTCAAGCCGCCTGCCAGCATGAGGCGATGGAAACTGCCATTCGTTCCGTGAATTCGCCGCTGGTGGCTAAGCTGTACGGCAAACCCCAGCTTTATGCCGGGCAAGCGCGTTTTGACATGGCTGCGAAATAAGATTGTCAAACAGAGCTGTCAGATAGAACTCGCGCTAGAACCCCCTAGTTTTTGCGCGTCACTCGGGCGCTGCTGCAAGGCAGCGCCCTTTTTTTGTGGATTGAACGCCAAAACAAAACCCGCCGGGATGCGGCGGGTTCTGAAGCAATATGTGTCTGAAAGCGATCAGCTCGCTTTGTAGAAATCCTTGATGCTCTGTTGAACCAGGGCATCGGAACGCTTTTCGTCGAGACGTTCGGCGATCAGCTTCTCGGCTGCAGCTACAGCTTTGTCGGCGGCCAGGACGCGGATTTCTTCGAGGGCAGCGTGTTCGGCCTGCTCGATCTTGTCCTTGGCAATCTGGGCCCGGCGCTCGATCTGCTGACGCAGCTGGGCGCGGGTTTCCTTGGCGAAGCGTTCAGCTTCATCCTTGGCATCGGCGACGATACGCGCCGCTTCCATCTCGGCTTGCGCCGCTTTCTGAGCATAACCAGCGAGGACGGCCTGAGCTTCCTCGCGCAGGCGCTTGGCTTCTTCCAGCTCCTTGGCGATGGCGCCAGCGCGCGCATCCAGCTGTTTGGTCACCAAACCTGGCACCCGGAGATAGAGGAAGGCGCAGATCAGAACCAACAGGCCGATGGCGACCCAGACTTCGTATTCTTGCAGGAGTTCGAGCACGTTCATGGAATCATTCCGGTGAATGACGAGGAAGAAGACGAAAAGGCCGAGCGCGAGCGCGGAAAACGCAAGTCTGAACGCCCGCATGTCGGCCCCCTACCCATCGTCAGGCACCCACGGCCTTGACGGCGGCTGCCGCCTGTTCGGGAGAGACAGAAACCCCGATCAAGCGGTTCACAATGCCCGCAGCTGCATCTTGCGCAGCTTTTGTGACATGTGTTGCAGCCTCGGCGCGTGCGGCGGCAATTCCGGCCTCAGCCTTGGCGGCAGCAGCATGGGCCTCCGCATCAGCTTCGGCCTTGGCTTTGTCGACCTCGGCTTCGATCACTTTGCGGTTGGCCTCGGCTTCCGCATGGGCTTTCGCCCTTGCGTTGGCAAGCGCCGTTTCGTAGGCGGCGAGAGCAGCTTCCGCATCGGAACGATGCTTTTCGGCAGCCTTGATGTCCGACTCGATCTGGCCCTTGCGCGCCCCGATGACCCCCGAAATCCGGGGCCCGGCCACGCGCCACAGCACGATGAACAAGGCAGCAAAGGTCACCACAAGCCAGAAAATCTGGCTCGGAAAGCTCTCCGTCTTGAACGGCGGAAAGCCGGCACTGTGCTGCGCCTCAGTGCCGGTATGCGTGACTGGCTCGCTCATCAACCGAACAGGATGATGAAGGCGATGACGAGACCGAACAGACCCGTCGCTTCGCAAAGCGCGAAGCCGAGGAACATGTTCGCGGTCTGGCTGGCGGCCGCACCCGGGTTACGCAGAGCGCCGGCGAGGTAGTTGCCGAACACCAGGCCGATGCCAACGCCAGCGCCCGCCAGGGCGAAGCAGGCCAAACCGGCACCGATCATTTTTGCGGCAGCGACTTCCATTTCTAGTTTCCTTCTTACTGTTGTGAGCTGGTCAGTGATTGGCGTGATGAATGGCTTCGTTGAGATAGATGCAGGTGAGCACTGCGAAGACATAGGCTTGCAGGAAGGCCACCAGCATTTCCAACGCGTAAATGCAGACGATGAGAACGAAGGGTGCGACCGCGACGCCGTACATGATGCCGCCGGCGCCGATCATCAGCACCACGAAGCTCGCGAACACGGCGAGCAGCGTATGCCCGGCCAGCATGTTGGCGAAAAGACGGACGGCGAGGCTGACGGGGCGCGTCAGGAAGGAGATCACTTCGATCGGCACCAACAGGATCAAGAGATACCAGGGCGCGGACGGAACGAAGAGTTTGAGGAAGCCGAGGCCCTGTTTCATGAAGCCGGTGACGACCATGGTCAGGATCACGAAGCTCGACAGGGTGAAGGTGATGGCGATCTGGCTGGTGGCCGTGAAGGTCCAGGGGATCAAGCCGAGGAAGTTGTTGAACAGCACGAAGACGAAGATCGTGAAGATCAAGGGCAGGAACTTCAGCCCGTCATGGCCCATGGTCGAATTGATCATGTTGGCGACGAACTCGTAGGAGATCTCCGCCATCGATTGGCCGCGGCTCGGCACCAGCCGGTTCTTCGACACGGTGAGGGTGAGGAACAGCGATGCCACGCCCACCGCGATGAGCATGAAGAGGGCCTGATTGGTGAAATAGATCGGATGGCCGCCGATTGCGAAAAGCGGCGCTTCGATCAGAGGCTTCACCTCGAACTGCTCCATGGGGTTCATGGCCACGGCGCTATTTCTCCTTCGGCGCCTGTTTGGCGCTTATCTGCTGGGCCGTGCGGCTCACATTACGGATCCCCGTCGCGGCACCCAAAAAGAACATCACGACCATTCCCACCGGCCGTGTATGAAAGTGCGCCCAATGTTCGAACGCCCAATCAATGCCCCAACCCAAACCGCTGCCCACGACCACCGCCGAGACGAGCTCGGTCCCAAGGCGGAAGGCGATGCTGAGGGAGGAGTTCGATGCCGACTGATTTTCCGACCCGGCATGCTGGCGTCCCGCGGCTTCGATACGCTCGCCTAGGCGCTTCAGATCATCGGGTTCGGAAGGTGGCAAAGACCCGTCCCAGCTCGCAGCTTGGCTTAAAAGCGGGCGGACCATAGGGGCGGTCAATCGGGGCGTCAAGCGCGCCGAACGGCGCACAAGAGCTTGGAAAAGCAATGCGAATCAAGGCTGGCGAGTGGGCGCGGCGATATGCGGGTGGGCTCAAGGCGCCGAAGGGTGAATCAACGCTTGTAAATCGCGCCGGCCATCGACGATACGCCAGACCGAAATGCCGGCCTGGTCCGGAAGCGCCTCATAGATGATCAGCCAAGGGCCCACAGAAAAGGCTCTCGGGGAGCCATCCAAATTGTGCCGGATACGTCCGATGCCCGGCCATTCGGCCAAGCTTTGTGCTGTCGCTTCAATTCGGCGAATGACGAGTTCAGCCCTGTCGGGTCCACTTTCTTCTGCGATATAGGCAAATAGATCCCGAAGATCCTGAACGGCAAGTTTGGAAAGGACAAGCCGATCAGACATCAACTTTCGCCGAATTTCCTACGTCCTTCGGCGATGATGTCGTCGATTGTAACGGCAGGAATATCGCCCTCAGCAAGTTCCTTGCGGCCTTGGCGGATGGAAGCATTCAAGACATCCCGATTTCGGGCAATAAACGCATCGACCGCGTCACGCTGCCGTTCGTCATCCTCAACCGCCGGAAACGGCTGCATTTTGGGCTTCTTGTCCATCTGCCTAGAATAGCACAGGGCCATCCCGGCGGGAACGGCCCTGAAAGTACGCTACTTTTGGTTGCTCAGGTTTACTCCGCCGCCACCTTTTCGGCTTCGGCCAGGGAGACCGAGACCAGCTGCGACACGCCGCGTTCGGCCATGGTGACGCCGAACAGACGGTGCATGCGGCTCATGGTCAAGGCGTGGTGGGTGATGACCAGGAAGCGGGTGTCCGCCAGACGGGTCATTTCCTCCAGCATGTTGCAGAAGCGTTCCACGTTGGCGTCGTCGAGCGGGGCGTCCACTTCGTCGAGCACGCAGACAGGAGCCGGGTTCACCAGGAACACCGCGAAAATCAAGGACATAGCCGTCAAAGCCTGCTCGCCGCCCGAGAGCAGCTGCAAGGATTGCAGGCGCTTTCCCGGTGGGCGGGCATAGATTTCCAGGCCGGCTTCCAGCGGGTCTTCCGACTCCGAGAAGGTCAGTTTGGCTTCGCCGCCTTCGAAGAGTTTGGAATAGAGCATCTGGAAGTTTTCGTTGACCTTCGTATAGGCCTCTTGCAGGCGCTCACGGCCTTCGCGGTTGAGGCTCTGGATGCCGCGGCGCAGGCGGTCGATGGCCCCGATCAGGTCGTCGCGGTCGGTGGTCAGGCCGGTGAGCCGGGTTTCCAGCTCGGTGGCTTCTTCTTCGGCGCGCAGATTGACGCCGCCCAGGCCTTCGCGTTCCTGCTTGAGCTTCTCCACCTTCTTTTCGGCGATTTCGAGCGGCGGCAGTTCCTCGTTCTCGGAAATCTCGGCGCGCTCTTGCAATTCTTCCGGGGCGCAATCGAGTTCGTCGCGGATGCGCTGCAAGAGTTCGGTGAGACGGGCGTTGCCCGATTCGAGCACGGCTTCGGCGCGGGCGCGTTCTTCACGGGCGGCGGAGAGGGCGTGATCGGCCAGCTTCACAGCCTTATCAGCTTCGGAGAGGTTGCTTTCGGCTTCGGTCCTTGCATCACCGGCTTCCTTGCGCGCGGCCTCGGCAACGCCGATGGCATCGAGCAAGGCACCGCGCTTTTCGGTGATGGCGGCAGGCGCGGCTTCGGCAAGGATGAGTTCTTCCGAGAGCTCGGTCCAGCGGCGTTCGAGCTCGGCGACCTGTTCACCGGCCGCAGCCATGCGCTGTTCCCAACGCTCGCGCTCTTCGGCAATGGCGGCGAGACGGCGGGTACGCGCTTCGCCATCGCGCTTCAGATTTTCCAGCGCCGTGCGGGCGTTGCTGGCATTGCCGCGGGCTTCCGCCGTGCTTTCGCGGGCATTGGCAACCGCCTGCAACAGATCCTGGCCATCGCCCAGCTCCTCGAGCGCGGCGGCGGCGGCGTTGGCCGCTTCCTGTGCCGCATCGCGGGCTTCGGTGAGGCGTTTGATCTCAGCTTCAAGGGCCGCGAGCTGATTGGCGCGTTCGGCGGCCTGGCGGGCGGCCTTGGTGGCTTCTTCCTGCGCCGCGATGATGGCCGCGGCGCAATTGCGCTCGTCCTGTTCGGCCGTGCGCAAAGCCTGACGCGCCACTTCCGCCGCCGCTTTGGCGGTTTCATAGGTGGCTTCGGCTGCGGTCTTCACCGCGAGATAGGCCTCTTCGGCAGCGCCAAGGGCGGTGAGATAGGTCTCTTCGGCGGCGGCTTTGGTGCTGCGATAGGTTTCGGCCGCGGCTTGGGTGTTGGCCTGATAAGCGGCTTCCGCCGCGGCTTTGCCCGACTGATAGGCCGCTTCCGCAGCCTGTTTGCCAGACTGATAGGCCGCTTCCGCTTCGGCTTTGCTCGCCTGATAAGATTCTTGAGCCGTGGCGACCGCAGACTGGTGCGCCGCTTCCGCATTGGCGCGGCTGGCGCGATAGGCTTCTTCGGCGGCAGTCTTCTTTTCCGCATAAGCCTGTTCGGCCGCGGTCTTGTTGATGCGATGAGCTTCTTCGGCCGCGCTCTTGCGGGACTTGTAGGTGTCTTCCGCCGCCATGGTGGCGGTGAGATAAGCTTCTTCGGCAGCCGCTTTCGCGGTTTTGTAAGCTTCTTCCGCCGCGGTTTTGGCGGTCTTGTAGGCTTCTTCGGCTTCCGTCTTCGCGGAGAAATAAGCCTCCGAAGCAACGCGGCGGGCTTCCTTGGCCGTCGCGATCAGGCCTTCGAGTTCGGCCAAGCGGTTGCGCTGTTCCAGGCGCACAGCAGCAGCCGACGGCGCATCGGCCGAAGCGCGATAACCGTCCCAACGCCAGAGGTCGCCGCGCGGCGAGACCAGACGCTGGCCGGGCATCAACTGGCTTTGCAGTGCGGCGCCTTCTTCCTGAGAGACCACACCGGTCATGGTGAGACGCCGGCTCATGGCATGCGGGCCGCTGACATATTCGCTGAGCGGCGTCACATTACCGGGCAGGCCGATACGAGAGGGAAATTCACCCAGATCGCGCCAATGACGCGGTGCGGCCTCGTCGAGCGGATCTTGCAACTCATCGCCGAGAGCGGCAGCCAGTGCGCCTTCATAGCCATGCTGCACTTTCACTGCATCGACCAGCGGCGGCCACAGGCCTTCGCCGGTCGGGCTCAAGACGCGGGCAAGCGCACTCGATTCGGCCTGCAGCTTCTGCACGTCGCGTTCGGCTTCTTCGAGCACCGTGCGTTTTTCGCGTTCGATGGTTTCGAGCGCAGCGCGGCCATCGCGGTCGGCGGCATCGATGGCACCGCGGCCTTCGCGTTCGGCGGCGTCGATGGCGGCACGGCCTTCGCGTTCCGCGGTTTCCAGGCGTGCACGGCCTTCGCGTTCGGCGGCATCGATAGCAGCGCGGCCTTCACGATCCGCGGCTTCCACGGCGGCACGGCCGTCGCGATCGATCACTTCCAGTGTAGCGCGGCCATCGCGGTCGATCTCTTCAATCGCGGCACGGCCTTCGCGTTCGGCTGCCTCGATCAAGGCGCGGCCATCGCGTTCGGCGATTTCGATCAGGGCGCGGCCATCGCGTTCGGCGGTTTCGAGCAGGATGCGGCCATCGCGTTCGGCCGCTTCCAGCGCAGCGCGGCCGTCGCGTTCGACGGTCTCGACCAGCGTGCGGCCTTCGCGGTCCTGCGCTTCCATGGCTTCGCGGGCAACGCGTTCGGCGCCATCGCGGGTGGCGCGGGCTTCGGCTTCGGCCGCTTCCAGCGCGGCGCGGGCCGCGCGTTCGGCTTCGTCAACGCGGGCGAATTCGGCCCGCGCCAGTTCAGCGGCCGCAGTCGCGATTTCTGCCAAGCGGCGGGCTTCGGCCACAGCGGCTTCTGCAGCACCCACATCGGGGTCGGCGGCGGCGCTTTCCAGCGCCGTGGCGTGGCGGTTCTGCGCCGCAAGGAGCTGCACGCCGGAGGTTTCGACAAGCTCTAGCGAGACGCGCTTCTGACGTTCGAGACTTGCTTGTTTGGCGTTGCGTTCGGCCAGTTCCGCGGTGAGGCGCTCCAGCAGCTTCTCGGCTTCATAGAGCGCGGCGTTCAACTCGCCGTTCTTCTGTTCGGCTTCGGCGAGTTCTTCGACGGCGCGTTCCTGGGCCGCTTCGAGGCCGCCCGCTTCGCTGGCAAGCGCGGCCACGGCGGTATCGGCATCCGATTTCAGCGTATGTTCGCGCTGCAGATCGGCTTCGGTCTGGGTCAGGCGCTGGCGCAGCGATTGCGCCAGTTCGAGAGCACGCTTTTCTTCTTCTTCGAGGATCGTGCGCTGCTGGATCAGGCGCTGCAGCGCGGCGGCGCGCTCGGCTTCCACTTCACGCAGCGGCGGCACGGTCTCGGAAAGATGTGCCTGCACGGTAGAAGCGACGGCGGCGGTTTCGGTCGCGCTGGTGACGACGGCAACGGCAGCTTCAAGGGCTTCTTGCGCAGAGGAGGTTTTCAGTGCGGCCGCGGTCCAGCGCAGATAATGGGCGAGGGCTTCGGCGCGGCGGATATGGCCGGAGAGATTGCGATACCGCGAGGCCTGACGGGCCTGCCGTTTCAAGCTGGAAAGCTGGCCTTCGATTTCTTTGACGACATCGTCAAGCCGCGCCAGATTGGTTTCGGCAGCTTTCAGGCGCAATTCCGCTTCGTGGCGGCGGGCATGCAAACCGGAAATACCGGCGGCTTCTTCGAGAATGGCGCGGCGGGCCAGCGGCTTCTGGCTGACGAGCTGGCCGATCTGGCCTTGGCGCACGAAGGCTGTGGAAGCGGCACCCGAAGAGGCGTCGGCGAAGAACAGCTGGACGTCCTTCTGGCGGACATCGCGGCCGTTGATGCGATAGACCGAACCGGCCTCGCGCTCGATACGGCGCGAAATCTCGATGGTTTCGTAGTCCGCATAAGGAGGATTGGCGGTACGATCGGCATTGTCGATGGCGAGCGTGACTTCGGCCACATTGCGGGCCGGACGGCCGGAAGAACCGGCAAAAATCACGTCGTCCATTTCGGCGCCGCGTACGGAGGTCGGGCGGTTTTCGCCCATCACCCAGCGCAGGGCGTCGAACAGGTTGGACTTGCCGCAGCCGTTGGGGCCGACGATGGCCGTGAGGCCGGGCTCGATGTAGAGCTCTGTCGGCTCTACAAACGATTTAAAGCCGGAAATTCTTAAGCGTGTGAACTTCACCGGAAACCCTTACTCAGCTTACGTTTGTTGCTTGTGTTATTTCTTGGCCAGCAAAGAATCGAATCTTGCCTTGAGCTGGGGCCAAGTTGCTTCCGCGGTGGTGACGACGGTACCGTTGATAACGAAGGTCGGCGTGCCGGAAATGTTGTAGCGGGCGACGGCGTCCTGCGAGACCTGGTTGATCCGCTCCTGTTCCTTGGGATCCGTCATGCAGCGATCAGCCTGTTCCGGCGTCACGCCCATGATGGAAGCCAATTGCTTCACGGCTCCGCCCACATCAGGGATCTGGTAGCCGTCCGGGTCCCATTTGGGCTGGTTCCGGAACATCAGGTCAATGTACTGAAAGTACTTATCCGCAGGCAGACAGGCCCGGGCGATGCCTTCGATGGCGCCATCGGTGGGGCCGAGCGGGAAGACGCGGAAGATGTAAAACACCTTTCCGGTGTCGACGTATTCCTGCTTGATACGCGGCAGCACCGTGGCATTGAAGCGGGCGCAATGCGGACATTGCGGGGCGGCATATTCCACCACCGTGATCGGTGCCTTGGGATTGCCCAAAGTGCGGTCGTCGCTGCGGACAACGATGGTGGTGCTGCTGCTGGCCGCATTGGTGTTGGTCTTAGGGCTCAAGAAATAATAAGCGAGCCCTGCCACGGCGAGTAGCGCCAAACCGCCAACCACCAATTGCTTCGTCGAAACGAAGGCGCCTTTGGCGGCCGGCGTAGTTGGTGCTGCAGTGGGGGCGGCCGCAGCGGCCTTTTTCGGCGCCGGTGCGGCGCCCGGCGCGCTGGTCACGGCCAAGCGCAGAAAGCCGCGCAAAGCATCGATTTCGGCCCGTTCAGCCCGGGCGGCGTCGGTTTGGCCCGCGGCGGCGAAGGTCGCGGCCTTGGCTTCGCGATCGCTGATCAGCCGGGTAAGGGCGCCCTTGATTTCCACATCGCTTCCGCCGCCCGCCGCGGCCAAAACCGCGCGCAAGGTGTCCTGCCGGGCTTTGTTGTCCGGCGGTGTCGCCTGAAGGGCGTCATTGAGCTGGTCCTTGAGGGCCATAACTGTCTCCAGAACGCGGGTTGGTCATTAGACCAGCACATATTAGCCCGGGCGACGGTTACAGATACAAGCTCTTGAGGGCCCTACAGTGAATCTGCCTGTGGACGAGCGTAGTTTCTGTGGATCGCTACTGGCCCGACCTCGACGAAAGGGAATTTATTCTTAGGCGAAGGACATCCAAGCGGGTTTGGCTCGGCGGGAAGTTCACAACCTGGCCGTTCATGACGAAGGTCGGGGTGCCGTCAATCTGATACCGGATTTGGGCGTCCTGGGCGATTTGGTTAATGCGGTCCTGATTGGCCGGATCGGCCATGCATTGTTTGGCCTTTTCCGGGGACAGCCCTTCACGGGCGGCGAGCTTAACAATGGCACCTTCGACATCGGGAATCTGATGACCATCCGGATCCCATTGCGGCTGCTCGCGGAACATCATTTCTATGTAGGGGAAATAGCGCTCCTTCGGCAGGCAACGCGCGATGCCCTCGACAGCGCCATCCGGAGCCTGCAGGGGGAAGACCCGGAAGATATAGAAGACGCGGCCGGTATCGATGAATTCCCGCTTGAAGGCCGGGAATTCTTCCGCGGTAAAGCGGGCGCAAATCGGGCAGATCGGCGCAGCGTATTCGACCACCGTGATCGGCGCCTTCGGATTGCCCATGATGTGATCGTCTTTATAGACGGTGACCTTGTCGTTCGCCGGGGCGGCTGAAAGGTCGGCCTCATCAGATGGGCGCAGGTACAGAAAAGCTGCCACGGCAACGGCCGCCAGCGCCACTCCGCCCATGATCATCTGCTTGCGCGTCAAGAGCGAGCCGCTGCGCTTGCTGCTGGCTGTGGAACGTCCCGGGGCCGCCGCCGCTGCGTTCGGCAACAGCTCGCGCAGCGAAGCGATCTCTTTGCGCTCTTCGGCGGCCTGATCGGAATGGCCAGTGTGTTCCAGAGATATGGCCCGCTGTTCGCGCGCCTCGATCAAGCGCGACAAAGCATCGGCGATATCGGCATCGCTGCTGCCGGCATTGAGGGCTGCCCGCAGCGTATCGGCGCGGCGGCTGTTTTCCGGCGGCGTAGCGGCGAGGGCTTCGCTGAGGCGATCCTTGAGAGACATGCTGCAATCCCGATGCTGTGCGGTGTGTCTATATCAACGCCGATTATGCCTTGCACGGGCAAGTTTCCACAACGCCTCACGGATGCCTTCCGGCCCATCAAAATTGCGTGCGGGATCTTCCGGCGCCACTTCGGCGGCCGGACGCAAGGGTTTGGGCGGCGGCGGGCGGTGGGCAAGCGCTCCCTGAACAAAGCGTAATCTCGCCACCACCGGATGGCCGAAATAAGTGTTGATGCGCTCGCAAAGCGTGCGGCTCTCGTGCTGCAGGAATACGGCCGCGGCTGGTTCGGCGAGCAAGGTGAGGACGCCGCCTTGGGCACTTTGGGAGAGCCGCAAAGGACGGGTCAGGCGCGCGGTTTCGGCCCCGGCGATCTTTTCCCAATGCAGGATCAGTCCGGGATCGGAAAAGCCTTTGTTGGCAAAGGCAGGTCCGACGATCGCCATCACATCCGGGGCGATCTGGCTGATCCAGCCCCGCCGCTCGGGATGTCCGTCCGGTTGTTTGGGCGGCTTCTTCTCAGCGGCCATGGGAAAGTTTCTTGTTTTTCGCCGCGAGCAGCCCATCGATGCGGGTTTTCAGAACCGGCCAATCGCGCTCTTCCGGCGCAATCACGCTGCCATCGACGATCAAGGTCGGCACGCCGCGAATGCTGTAAGTCTTCTCGCCGGCTTCGGCGATGCGGTTGACGCGCTCCACCTCTTTTTCGTCGGCGATACATTGATCGACTTTTTCCGGCGACAGCCCGGCCAGACCGCCGAGCTTCACTAGCCCGGCATGGACATCGGGAATGTCATGGCCGTCCGGATCCCACAAATCCTGGCGCTTGAAAGCGAGGTCGACGAATTCGAAATAGCGCTCCGGCGGCATGCAGGTCGCCATGCCCGCCACGGCCCCGTCATATTGGCTGATCGGGAAGATGCGCAGCACGTAATGCACCTTGCCGGTGTCGATATAGGCCTTCTTCATCTCCGGCAGCACGGTCTGGGCGAATTGCGCGCAATACGGGCAGACTGGTGCGGCGTATTCGATGATCTGCACCGGCGCTTGCGGTGAGCCCAAGCTGCGGTCATCCGGAAACAATTTTTGCGGCTCGGCCTGGGCGGCGGCGAAAACCAGCACGGCCATCAGTGCCGAACGAATTGCCAGACGCAAACAAGTCATTAGGATGCCCTTTTGAAGCGGGGTGACAGCTTAGCGCAAGCGACCCCAACCGTGTCAGGGCCAGATTTGCATAACAGAGAAGTGAACGCCGCGAGCAGCAAATTGCTGGCCTGGTATGATCGTCATCGCCGCGTGCTGCCTTGGCGCGCCTTACCGGGCGAGAAGGCCGATCCTTACCGCGTCTGGTTGTCGGAGATCATGCTGCAGCAGACCACGGTGCAGGCCGTGGGGGCCTATTTCCGCGATTTCCTTAAGCGCTGGCCGACGGTGAAGCATCTGGCGGCCGCGCCCTTGGACGAGGTTTTGGCCGCCTGGGCGGGGCTCGGCTATTACGCCCGGGCGCGCAACCTGCGCAAAGCCGCCAAACTGGTGGCCGAAGAACGGAATGGGGTGTTTCCCGACACCGCGGAAGGCTTGCGGGAATTGCCGGGGATTGGCGCCTATACCTCCGGTGCCATCGCCGCGATTGCGTTCGACCGGCCGGAAGCGGCGATGGATGCCAATGCCGATCGCGTGGTGGCACGGCTTTTCGCGATCACGACGCCGCTGCCGGGCGGCAAAGCGGAAATTCTCGCAAGGGGCCGCTCGCTGGTGCCGCAGAAGCGGGCCGGGGATTTCGCCCAAGCGATGATGGATCTGGGCTCGGCGATCTGCACGGTAAAGCGGCCGTCTTGCGGCCAGTGTCCGCTGTCAGAGATGTGCGAGGCGCGAAAGCTGGACATCGCCGAGACCTTGCCGGTGAAGGCACCCAAAGCGGTGCGGCCGCTCAAGCGCGGCGCGGCTTTTGTGGTGCGCGACGGCAAAGGCGCGGTGCTGTTGCTGAAACGTCCGGAAGAAGGGCTGCTCGGCGGCATGCTGCAGCCGCCGATTGGTCCGTGGACGGAGAACTTCCCCAAACGCACCGAAGCGCTGAAACAGGCGCCGTTCGAAGCCGAGTGGAAGAAGCTTCCCGGCGTGGTTCGCCATGGTTTCACCCATTTCGAACTCGAGATCGAGGTGTGGGAGGCCGCGGTGGAGGCACGCCCAAAATCATTCCACGATTGTCATTCCCGGCCGAGCCGCGCGAGGCGCGGCGAGGGGAAGGGAACCCAGGTGGAAGAGGTGGTCCGTGCTCTGAAGGGAAAACAGATTCAAGCGGAGACGCGGAGACGCAGAGGAAAATCAGAGACACTGGACAAGAACGATGCGGCGTTTACTCCTGGGTCCCCTTCCCTCGGCGCCGCTGGCGCCTCGCCGGGGATGACAGAAGTGTTTTGGGTGGCGCCGGAGAAGCTCGGCTCTGTCGCGCTGCCGACGGTGATGCGCAAGATCATCACCCATGCTCTGACGGATGAAGGGCCGCTGTTTCGGAGAAAAGCGTAGGAGACGTTCTGCCTTTTATTTTCCGTCATGGCCGGGCTTCGCCTGGCGATCTGGCAGAATGGCACAGGCCTGATAACGTATGCCGGGTAATCGCATCTGGGATATGGGATGGAACATCTCTGGGGCGGTGTGTGTGCAGCCTTGATTGCAGGTGCGTTGAGCGCCCCCGTTTCTGCGGCGGATTTGAGTCCGATCCAACGCCAAATCCTTGCTACAGAGGTTTCGTCGCATGCGATTGTTCAGACAAAAGACGGCACGATTAACGGCGTCGCAAGCGACGGTGTCGAGGCATTCCTGGGTGTTCCCTTTGCTGCGCCGCCAGTCGGAAATTTGCGTTGGCGAGCTCCGCAACCAGTTAAACCCTGGAAGGGTGTTTGGCCTGCCACGCATCCCCGGCCTTCCTGCATGCAACAGGGGATGTACCCGCCGGACGCTGCAAAGGAGTCCGTCAGCGAAGATTGTCTATACCTGAACATCTGGAAACCTGCGGCTGCGAGCGCAAGCCCGCTGCCCGTCATGGTGTGGATTTATGGCGGCGGTCTGGAGAATGGTTCGGCTGCCATCCCGCTCTATGCAGGTGATAGATTGGCGCGCCGTGGAGTCATGGTGGTCACGATCAGCTACCGCTTGGGGATATTCGGTTTTCTTGCGCTTCCTGCTTTAACTGCGGAATCGGTCGCGCATCACTCGGGCAACTACGGTCTGCTGGACCAGATTGCTGCGCTGAGTTGGGTTAAGCGAAACATCGCAACCTTCGGTGGGGACCCTAGCAACGTTACTGTATTCGGTCAGTCGTCCGGATCGATCTCGATTAGCGCGTTGACGGCTTCGCCGTTGGCGAAGGGGCTCTTTCAGAAAGTCATCGCCGAGAGTGGCGGGCTGTTCGAACCGATGGAGTTGTCATCAGAACTCCAACTGAAGGGCGCGGAAGCGCAAGGTACGCAGTTCATGGCAACGACTGGCACGCGGTCAATTGCCGACTTACGGAGTATGCCAGCTCAGAAATTGATCAAGGTGCCGTTCTCGCCCCAAATCATCATCGACGGCTATGTGCTTCCTCGTGCGCCTTGGAAAACGTATGAGGAGGGCAAGGCCAACAAGGTTTTATTGCTGCTCGGTTGGAATGCCAATGAGGGCTCGTTGTTCCTCAAGCACACTCAAGTGACACCGACCAATTATTGGCGGGTGCTCGATGAGGACTTTCCCTCCTTACTCGTCCGCTTGCTCGCGCCCAGCCTAGGCGACACAAATGAGAGTGCCGGCAGAGCCGCCGTGGCCTTCAATACCGATATGCGCTTTCGGTAGGATATGTCGAGGTGGGCCTCGCTCGCGCATCGCCGCGCGGGTGACCGCGTCTACGTATATGAATTCACGCGTGCTCCGCCGTATCCGGGGAATTCACTTTATTACGGGCTCGGGGCCACCCACGGCGCGGAGATGCCGTACGTTTTCGACCATCTGGCTGCCCAGGGTATCCACTGGGCAGCTGCTGACCTGCGTCTGGCTCGGGTGATGCCAGATTATTGGACTCGTTTTGCTCGAACCGGAAACCCGAATGGGCCCGGATTGCCATGTTGGCCGCAATTTTTGCCGCAACATCCGCAGGTAATGCGGCTTGGAACTGAAATTCGAGCAGAGCCGATTGTTGATAGTGCGCCGTTGCGCCGGATCAGTCTGATTTATGAAGTAGTGCGATACGTTATGGCCTATTGGATCGCAATGATGGTCATTATGGCGATGATGATCGCGGCCATTGTTGCTGCCGTGTGGATCCTCGTGCGTCACATGAGGTTGGCAAAACAGGAAAACACATTCAAATAGATGGCAGCACAGGAGTTGCGCGTTATGGCGGCTGCCAGATCTAGGCCGGTAAGGGTAGTAGCATAAAAAAACACCCCGCATCGCTGCGGGGTGTGTCTTCGCGTTGTTACGCCCCCACATTATCCCATTATGAAATCGAAGCCCTGAGCTGCTGGCGCAGGACATCGATCGGAATCAGTTTGCCCTTGTGTTCATACTGCCAGAAGGTCCAGCCATTGCAGGCTTCGGCGCCTTGCACGTGTGCACCGATCTGATGGATCGAGCCGGTTGCATCGGCGCAGACGAGGGTGCCGTCGGCGCGCACCTTGGCCTTATGACGCTTCTGCGGCCCATGCAGGATGGTGCCCGGCGGCAAGAGCCCGCGTTCGACCACCCAACCGAAAGGAATGCGCGGCTCGGAGCGCTTGGAGCGGGTGACCTCGACGCAGTCATCCGGCGCCGGCTCGATGGCGGCAATGCGCTGACGGGCGATGGAGGCATATTGCTTGTCGCGTTCCAGGCCAATGAAGTGGCGGCCGAGGCGACGGGCGACCGCGCCCGTGGTGCCGGAACCGAAGAAGGGATCGATGATCACATCGCCCGGCTTGGAAGAGGAAACGATGACGCGATGGAGCAGGCTTTCCGGCTTCTGCGTCGAATGGGCCTTTTCGCCATCGGCATTCTTGATGCGCTCATGGCCGGAGCAGATCGGCAGCGTCCAGTCGGAACGCATCTGCAGATCGTCGTTCAGCGCCTTCATGGCTTCGTAATTGAAGGTGTACTTCGCGTTGGGATTCTTCGAGGCCCAGATCATGGTCTCGTGCGCATTGGTGAAGCGCTTGCCCTTGAAATTCGGCATCGGATTGGATTTGCGCCACACCACATCGTTCAGCACCCAGAAGCCCAGATCTTGCAGCGCCACGCCGACGCGGAAGATGTTATGATAGGAGCCGATCACCCACAGCGTGCCGTTATCCTTCAGCACATGGCGCACGCCCGCCAGCCATTCGCGGGTGAATTTGTCGTAGGCCTGGAAGCTCTCGAATTGATCCCATTCGTCGTCGACAGCATCGACTTTGGAATTGTCGGGGCGACGGAGTTCGCCTTTCAGCTGCATGTTGTAGGGCGGATCGGCAAAGACCAGATCCGCACAGCCGGCGGGCAGGGCCCGCAGGGTTTCCACACAATCGCCTTCCAAAACACGGTCAAGCGCCGCTTCAAGTTTAATGGACATGTCCCGCCCGAATCAGTTGTCAGACTCGCAAAGTGATTCGGGTGATTCACGCCGTCAAGAGTCTTGTGAATCAAGGACTTAGATTGAGTCTCGCGGATTCCGGAGACACAAGATGTTGTGGGTGGTCACGGCCCTGGCGGTGGGGAAGGTGGAGGCCCTTGTGCAGACGAGGGCGGATTGGGCCGCTTGCTTTGCGGTCCGGGGCAGCGAACCTTAGCGCCTCACGGAGTATGAGATGCCATCCACTCTCTCTATTGCGACGGCGTTAGCGGCGATCTTGCAGCGCGCGGGAAGCGCCATTCAAACCGTGCAGCAACGGGCAGAAGAAGAGAAAGCGCCGGGAGCGCTTGTCACCGCAGCCGACAAGCTTTCGCATGAGATCATCGCCGAGGCCTTGGCGCGAGACTTTCCCGGCATTCCGCTGGTCATGGAAGAGCAGTCCAATGCGGACGAGGTGCCTGCCACCTGCTTTGTGATCGACGAATTGGACGGTACGGCTCTCTATGCCCGCGGGATTGCTGGATGGAGCGTATCGGCGGCTTTGGTCGAAGCTGGGCAGCCTGTTGCGGGCGCCATCTTTCAACCCGATACGACGATTGCGGTCCGAACGGCCCTCGGAAGTGGGACGTGGATTGGTGATGAGAAGATTGCCTTTGGCGGTCGCGGCCCCATAGGACGGCAAATCGTCATTTCCGAGCTTAACCGCCACACGGCGCTGCGCGACTTTCTTTGGGCGCGCGAGCTCAGCAAGTCCTTTCTCACGCTCCGATGCTTAAGCTGTACCACGGCCAGCACCATCGAGATGCTGCGTGGCGGGGCTGGCTTATTCATCAACAGCATTGGCGCCTGCATTTGGGATTTTGCCGCTTGTGCCTTGGCCGTCGAAGAGGCTGGTGGTGTGGCGCGCGATCTGGAAGGTGCGCCGCTGCGATGGAACAGAATTCCGATGGCGGTTCTGTTTGCAGCAGATGCCGCCACCCTGGAATTTGCGCTGTCCTGCCGACCTGAGGCTTAGCATTTCAGCTGAGGGGGCTCTCGAGGCAATGTGCCTCTTCAACATTTTGGGTAAATCGGACATAGTGGCTGAGAATTGTCACCGGTGTCATTCCGATGTCTCAGCTCAATCGCCGTCATGTTCTGAAGCTTGCCTCGGCTGGTGCTGTTGCGGCCGGTGCCACTGGATCCGCCTTAGGCGCGACCGGGGCTGCGGTACGCCGCTGGGAAATCTTCGAAGTGAGCCTGAACGGGCCGTCAGACGGCAATCCTTTTCGCGAGGTGGAGCTGTCGGCGGTGTTTTCACTCGGCGCCCGCAAAATCACAGTGCCGGGTTTCTACGACGGCGAGGGCGTCTACAAGATCCGCTTCATGCCGGATGCGGAAGGCGATTGGAGCTACCAGGTCAGCAGCAATAAGCCGGAGCTCTCCGCACAAGGCGGATTCTCCTGTGTTGCTCCGGCCGCGGACGTTCACGGTCCGGTGACGGCCAATGGCCATCATTTCATGCATGCCGATGGCACGCCTTATCTGCCTTTCGGGACGACGTGCTACGCCTGGATCCACCAGCCGCAAGAGATGCAGCGCGCCACTTTGGCGACGCTGGCGAAATCTCCTTTCAACAAAATCCGCATGTGCGTCTTCCCCAAGCACTACGAATACAATCACAACGAACCCGCGCTTTATCCCTTCGAGCGCAATGCCGCGGGGGTGAACGACTGCACGCGGCCCAATCCCGCCTTCTTCCGCCATCTGGAAACCCAGATCGCCGCCTTGCGCGATCTTCATATCGAAGCCGATCTCATCCTCTTTCATCCCTATGACCGCTGGGGCTACGCGGCGATGCCCGCGGCGGATGATGACGCTTATGTCCGCTATGTGGTCGCGCGTTTGGCCGCTTACCGGAACATCTGGTGGTCGATCGCCAACGAATACGATTTTATGAAAGAGAAGAAGGTCACCGATTTCGACCGCTTCTTCCGCATCGTGGCGCAAAGCGATCCCTATTCCCATTTGCGCGGCATCCATCAGGGCAAGATCGCCTACGACCATTCCCATGCCTGGGTGACGCATGTCTGCTTCCAAGGCAGCGGCTTTGACAAAACGGGGGAATACATCCAGACGCTGCGCAAGCCCGTGCTGTTCGATGAAGTGGAATACGAAGGCAATCTGAACCGCCGCTGGGGCAATCTCTCGGGTCAGGAACTGACCAACCGGTTCTGGCGCGGCATGATCAATGGCGCCTATGTCTCCCACGGCGAGACGCTGCTGTCGGAACACGACAGCTTTGATGAGGATGCCACACCACAGTTGTGGTGGGCCCATGGCGGCGTCCTGCGCGGATCGAGCCCGCAGCGCATCGCTTTCTTGAGAAAGCTGATTGCCGAGGTGGTGACGTCGGCAGGATCGACGCCGCTGGAGGCCATTCCGGGCAGCTATTATGCAGGCGCCAATTTCCTCAAGCCGGATGGCAGTGTGGCTGCGGTGCTCTATTACTTCGACTACCACCAGCCGATCTGGAACGATTTTTCGCTGCCGAAGGGCGATTTTACCGCTGAGATCATCGATCCCTGGGCCATGACCAGAACTGCTGTGACGGGCAGCTTCAGCGGTAAGGCAAAGCTGAAATTGCCCGGCAAGCCTTACCAAGCGCTGCTGTTCCGCCGAGTCTAGGCGGTGAGAGGCTGGATGGCCTCTGCGCCCGCATCCTGCCCTAAGAGGCGGCCGAGCTGTGCAGCAACATTTGCGATAGGGCTGTGCCAGTCGTTTCTGGCGGGCTGGCGGAACAAGGTGGCTGACGGATACCAAGGCGTGCCGGTACCCTGACGTTGCCAGCGCCAATCGGCAGCCCATGGCAGCATCAGCCATAGCGGTTTGCCCAAGGCTCCGGCGATATGTGCCACCGATGTATCAACGGAAATGACCAAATCCATGAGGTCAATGAGGGCTGCTGTGTCTGCGAAACCCGTCATTTCTGCAGGATGTATGTGAAGGGGCAATTGGCGCGAGAGCAATCGCTCGCCGCCGGAGATATTCTTCTGCAAACTGTGAAATTCACAAGGCAGCGATAACAGCGGGGCAAGAAGGTCGAGCGGGATGCTCCGCTTGCCGATGGCTCCTGGGCCGGGCCGGCCAGACCACATCAGGCCAACACGAAGGCATCGTCTGTCTTCCAGCATCTCCCGCCACGCCGCAACTCTGGCCGCGCCGGCAGATAGATATGGAATTGCAGCGGGAATAGAACCCAGCGTGGTCTTGAAGGCCAATGGCAGACTCATAACCGGACTATGCAGATCAAATGGCGGCAGCGGCTGGCCTGCCGTGACCAGAGTGATGTTTCCCTTTAGAGTGGCCAGCAGCGGGCGCAGTTCTTCTTGCACTTCAAAAACGACGTGAGCCGCCTGGGCTGCAGCCATCGGTACGTATCGGGCGAATTGCACCGTGTCACCGAACCCTTGCTCGGCATGAATGAGCAGCGTTTTGCCGTCAAGGGAGGTCTCTCCCGTCCACTGCGGCTGGGAAAAATCCCGACGCTGATTTCGAAATGCGGTGTTCTCCCATCGTGTTTCGTAGCGCCGCAAGCCGGTATCATAACGGCCCATCAGAAGTTCCAGCATCGCCAATTTTGCCTGGGCTTCGGGATAATCTGGCTTCAATGCCAATGCGCGGTTCAAGGCGTCCTCGGCTTCCTCAAGCCGCAGCAAGTCGCGCAGAATGCTAGCGCGGTTGAGCCAAGCCAAAGCGTTGTCGGGAAAGCGGGCGACAACGTCATCAAACTCAGCCAAGGCGTCGTCGAGGCGGTCGAGATTGAAAAGCGCAATACCGCGATTGTTTCGCGTCCCGGCATTGTCGCGGCCCCGCTTAAGGGCTTGGTCGTAGCAGGCTAGTGCCTGTTTAGAGAGTTGCAGTTCAAGAAACGTATTGCCAAGGGAATAGTAATCATCAGGTTTTTGGGGTGTCAGTGCGACAGCATGGTTGAGAGCAGTTATTGCTTCATCCTGCCGTCCAAGCATTGCCAAAGCACGGCCCCGCTTGCCGTGGACTGCGGCACAATCCGGAAAACGTGCGGCGAGGCGATCCGCATCAGCCAATGCCTTAAGAGGCTGAACTTGCTGAAGCAGCGTATCGATGGAGCTGATACCCGCAGCCAAGTCATCCGGCGCAGTAATAGGGTCCGAAGCAAGATTGGGCGAGCAAGCTTTCGATGTGGCGTCAGATGATGCCGTAACATCTCGATCCGCACAGGAATGCGCATCCAACCGCAATTTCAACAACCCGCCATCGTATCATTCGTCAGATCGACTCGAAGGCACGGCGACGCGTCGTGCACGCCATCGAATCAATCCATCAAAAACGATTACATCTGGATTGCTGTGGCCGTGTAACTTTCCCGGAGATTAATAAACCCCATACTGCGCTGAACACTCACCCCATCGCTGCGCCCGCATCTGCCAATTTTCCGTCCTATAAAGCGTTGATGCGGAGAGGTGATGACCCTCGTTTACGCCGTTTCCCAATAGACCGCGTAGCGTTCCCAGCTCTGATACAGCGGCTTGAGAGTGATGGGTTCTGATTGCCCGGCCAAGGTGTAGGTGAGCGGTTTGCCGGCGGGCAGGGCGAGATCGGCCAGGGATTTGCCGGCGAGGTTCAGTTTTGGAATGGCAATCGGGAATTTCTCCATCGCCGCGATCTTGTCGTGATCGGTGGGATTCTGCGGCCCGTTATTGGCGCCGTTCAACGGGAATTGGCCCGCCAGCACGATCGGTCCGGCCATCAAGGCCTGCACATTCGGGTGATCGGCAAATGGCGCCACATGCAACGGCATCGGCATGTCGAGCACAATGCTGTCACCCGCCTTCCATAGCCGTTCGATCTTGAGATAGCCGCCCGGCACGATAACGGCTTTCAGCGGTTGGCCGTTGACGGAAACGCTTGGGGCCTGGGTCCAGGCTGGAATGCGCAGATGGATCGGCCAAGAACCGCCAGGAGCAGTTTTGATGACCAGCGTGGTCTTGCTCTCTTGCGGGAAGGCTGTGTGCTGTTCGACGGCGATTTTGCGCTCCGGCCAGTTGAGGGTCGAGGCAATATACTGGTTCACATACAAGCCGTTCTTGCCGTGGAAATAGATGCTGTCCGCCAGCTTGGCGTATTCCTCGACACCGGTGCCGGTGCAGCACCAGAAGGTCGCGTTGTCGTCGCCCACCATCTTCCAGGCCCCCGCGGTCAGCGACAGGTAATACATTGTCCGTCCCGTTTCGGGCTCGATGGTGCCAAGGCGGTGGTTGAACATCAGCCGCTCGTAATACTCCATGTATTTGGCATCGCCCGTCCAGGAAAACAGGTGGCGGCTAAGCTTCATCATGTTGTAGGCGCAGCAGCATTCGGCATGGGTATTGGCCTGGCCCCATTCGGCTCCAAGCTGATGGGCTTCGGTCAGCCAGAATTCCTTGTTGCCGGTTCCGCCAGTGGCATAGCTGTGGCCTTCCACCACCTCGTTCCAGAAGAAATCTGCCATACCGTGATCATGGCCGTCGTCACAGAGCTCGTAGCGCCGGGCCACAGCAATGGCCTGCGGGATGTGGGTGTTGGCATGAAGGTCCTTTAGCGCATCGCGTTTTTCGGCGAGTGGCACCAGGAAGACATCTTTGGCAAAGCGATCACCAGCATTACGCCAGCGGACATCCTTGGTCAGACCGGCAAGGTTGTAGAACACCTCCGCCATGCCGCCGAATTCGCTATTGAGGATATCCTGCATGTGCGGGCGCGGTTTTGCGGCACACCAAGCATCGGCCCAGCTTGCCATGCCGAGAAGAACCTGCAGCGCCTGCTGGTTGCCGGTGAGGGCATGCATGTCGTAGAGCCCGGCCATGATCTTGTGCAGCGTATAGAACGGGGCCCAGACATCTTTGCGCGCATCCAGGCGGTCGAAAAAGCTGAGCGGGAAAGCACTGAGATAACCGCCTTGGTTCAACGCTTTCTGACAGACCGCCATGCCTGCCACCACGGCATCGCCATGGCGCTTGAGCTCCGCGTCGCCGTCACCGGCAAACATCAGCGCACAGGCCGAGAGATAATGCCCGACGAAATGGCCGCGCAGCTCACAAGCTGGCGCTTCCCAGCCGCCAAGCGAGGTGGCGTTGCTCGGCAGCCCGGCATTGACCCGGAAGACGTGCAGCAAGCGGTCCACATCAAGCTGCATCAGGAAGCGGCGGTTCCAATTCAGCGCGTCGCGGCAAGGTCCATCGAGAAGACGTACCTGCTGCATGGCAAAAGGCTGCACTTTGAGCGAGGGCATCGCCAACCCTGTTGCTGCGTGCCCGGAGCTGGACCGGCCTTGCGCCAGCCCGGCAAACAGCCAAGGTGCCGCCGCCAGAGCCAAGGTCAGGTTACGGCGATCTATCGGCAGGCTCAATTCGTCCTTCATATGGCGACCTTCCCTTGGGCTTATCGTGCTGATCGTAGTCTGAGGAAAGAAATGAAAACAGAAGGCACCTTGCCTCGTGCCTTGCCTGTCAAAGCGCAGCAAAAATGACTTGGAAATGGTCTATGGCCGGTTGCCGTCCGCCGCGCTCGTCCCCTCGACATTCGCGCCGTACAATATGGCATGGACAGGTGCGAAGCTGCGGCGGTGGTGGCGGGTGCAGCCGTGCTGACGCAGACCGTTCATGTGGTCTTCGGTGCCATAGCCTTTGTTGCGGTCCCAGGCATAGACCGGATGCTCTTCATGCAGCGTCAGCATCATGCGGTCGCGCGTGACTTTGGCGATGATCGATGCCGCGGCAATGGAAGCCGACAGGCTGTCGCCTTTGATCAGCGTCTCACAAGGGCATGACAAGGCGGGCGCATCATTGCCGTCCACCAGCGCAAAGACCGGCGCGGTCGGCAGCGCCCGCACCGCGCGCGCCATGGCGAGATGGGTGGCCTGGCGAATGTTGACGAGGTCGATTTCATCGACGCTGGCTTCACCAATACCGACCGAGACGGCGCGCTCCATAATCTTTTCGAACAGCGCTTCACGGGCGGCGGCTGTCAGCTTCTTGGAGTCATCGAGCCCGCGCGGCACCCGGCCTTTTTCGAAAATCACCGCTGCGGCAACCACGGGACCGGCCAAAGGTCCGCGGCCAGCCTCATCCACACCGGCGATAAAACCGGCAAGGCGTTCGATCAGACGCAGCTCATGGATGAAGCTCGGCATCCTGTTTTATAGCGCCCACCCGGAGCGCTGTCTGGTGGGGAACTCGGCGATTTACCCATTATCCCCACCTAATCAACGGCTTCCGCCAGGGTTTCGCGCACTGTTTTGAGCAAGGCGGCGGCTTTGGCGGTGGTGGCGGCATCAATATCGGGCAAGGCTTTTTCGATCACACCCGCTTCGTATTGCCATGCCTTTGCCAGGGTGCGCCGGCCTTTTTCGGTCAGCACCACCAGCTTGGAGCGTTTGTGGCGCGGACTGTCGCGGAATTCGATGATTCCCATCTCTTCAAACTCGTTGCAGATGGTCTGCACGAATTGGCGCGAGACATCCAAACGTGCGGCAACCTCCGGCACGCTGGCGGGGCCGGCGCGCTCCAAAGCATCGGCCACCTTGCATTGGGCGGTGCGCAAACCGGCTTTTTCATGTACGGCGTCCATCACCGCCGAGAGCGCTGCGTGCAGCAGAAACACTTCGTGAAAGAGCTCATGCAGGTCTTCGCCGGAGGCGCTGGTTTTCGCTTTGACCATGGCCTCAGTTAGAGCCAACGCCGGACGCGGCTGCAATAGGCATTGTAGTCCTCGCCAAAGCGGCGTGTCAGATAAGCTTCTTCCCGGCGGATCACGTAAAAGTTCAAGTACGCGAACATCACCGCCGCGGCTATGAGCAGGCCAAAGCTTTGGGCCGCCCAAGCGAGACCGATGAGGATGCCGACAAATCCTACATACATAGGATTGCGGCTGATGCCGTGGGCGCCATCGGTCACGAGCTGGGAGGCTGGTTTAAAGGTCTTAACTTCCACGCCCAGCTTTTTGAAACGGCCATGCCCCCAGCCCATAAAGCTGATGCTTGCCGCAACCACGATAACGCCAGAGCTGATCGCCAGCGGCCAGGACAGCAGCGCGGTCTGACCATAGATCGCAGTTGCCGAGATTCCAGCGGTCAAGCAGAGGAGAAAGATGATAGGCGGGATCAGATAAACGCCCGCAGAATCCGACTTGGTTTCACTAGTCATGACGGGGTTCCTCATTCCGGCCAAGGCAGCATAAATGACAACTTAGTTGTCAAAATGACAATTTGGTTGTCATATTGTCGCAGGCGCCACAAGGCTGGCGCTTAGATAGGCGCTTTGCGAGGGAGTTTTCAGATTTGCAGCAGTTTGCGGTCGTAGAGATAGATCAGCAGCAGAACCCCGGCGGCAAAGCTGAGGGGAGTGCCGACGGCGGCCAGCGAGGTCTCGAAATGTGTCAGGGCATGCAACAGCGGCGCCATATCCACCCGCGGCAGCAACGCCTGCCAGGGCACCAACAGACACACCAAAGTGGCGAGGACGGCAGCGACAATGCCGACCACCATGAAGCGGCGCTGCTCCTCTTTGCGGATGCGCGCCATCACCTGCCGCGAAAAACCGTTATCGGCCACGGGGGGCAGAGGCTGGGAGAGAAGGTCGTCGAGATCGGTCATGACACAGCTACCTTACGCCAATCCGAGAGCATTTGCGCCAGTTTTGCGCGGCCACGGTTTACATGAGATTTCAGCGTTCCAAGCGGAATGTTTAACGTTTTGGCGGCCTCTTCGTTCGACAGGCCGAGCGCGAAACAGAGGGTGAGGGCGGCGCGCTGCATGGGATGCAATTCGGCCATAGCACTTTCCAGATCGTGGCGGATCAGGCTGGCGGTCTCGGCCTCCGGCACGTCGTCCGCGATTTCCGGCTGGTCGTCCAGATTTTCCAGCTTGCGCTTGCGGGCTTCCATCAAATAGCGCGACCAGGCAATGGCGCAGAGCCAGCCAAAGAAATTGCCGCCGGAGAATTGCGCAATCTTCTTGAAAGCCTCCAGGAAGGTTTCCTGCGCAAGATCGTCCGCCAACGCCCCATTGCCTTTGGTCAGCCGCAAGAGAAAGCCGCGCAGATGCGATTGATGGGTGCGGACCAGCACGCCGAAAGCAGCCGCATCGCCTCTGATTGCCAGGGCGGCGGCCGCTTCCTGTGCCTGCCATTCGCTCACGCTCATCGCCGGCCATCAGTCCTTCTTGCGGGGCTATTGGTTGTCACGCCGGTCGAGGCTGCCGCCGAGAACACGGGCCAAACCGACCATGAAGGGGAAGATGCCGATCACCATCAGCCAATTGCCGTGTGCGAGCGGGACGCCGCCCCCTTGCATGGCCCAGAAGAACACCGCGAGCGCAATACCGACACACATCAGAAAGATGCCGGAGCGAATGGGATGCTTTTCTTCCTCCGTGCGGGCCCGCTCCTTGCCGCTGCTGATCTGGGTCAGCAATTCGGGCGTCAACGGGCCTTTCTCGGCAAGCTTTTCAAGCAGGCGATAACGGCTGCGGCGGTTGAGATAGATGAACAGATTCACGACGATGATAATGCCGAGAATGCCTACCCATATGACGATCAGATCGGGGTCCATAATTGGAAATCCTCTCAAGAGATTGACACATACTGACCGACGACCGCGGCAAGCCGACGTGCTTCAAGCTCGGCCATATGCAGCGCGAAGCCCGCTCCGACCGTACTTCCGCCAGTGCCGACCCAAGGCAGGTCCGCCGCGTGCGCCTTGAGCGTCAGGACAGCCAGCAGAATCACGACACAGGCGAAGATTAGTGCCATGTTGTGCCGCATTGAGAGCCCCTTTAGCCCAGGTTTCACAGGCTAGATGCAGCGGGGCGCCCGGCCGGATGCAGCCGGGGTCGATTTTTTGAAAAATTCGCGATTAGCGGCTGAGCGCCTTCAAAAAGGCAGCCCCCAAGGCCGATTTCACCAAACCGCCGAGGACGAAAGGCAGGACACCGGCTGCAACCGCTTTGGCCGGGCCTACCAGGACAGAAAGCCAAGCTGCGCCAAGGACTAGGCAAAGGCTGTTGCCCGCCAGCATGGCAACGAAGGCGAGAGCCGGGCGGTGGCCGTTCCAGCCCCGTTCGGCAAGGTATCCGGTGATGGCAGCGGCCAAGGGGAAGGCCGCGAGATAGCCTGCGGTCGGGCTGATGAAGGCCGCAGGCCCGGTGAGATGGTCGCCAGCCAGAACCGGGGCACCGGCCAGCGCCGTGCCCAGCCAAGCCAGAACGGTGAGGGCGCCAAGCCGCCAGCCGTAAAGGGCACCGATCACGGTGACGGCCAATGTCTGCATGGTCATCGGCACCGGGAACATCGGCACCTGAATGTAGGAGGAGAGGGTGAGCAGCGCCGTACCGGTCAGTACTGCCAAAGCCTTCAGTGCCAGGGATCCGTTCTGCAACCGCAAAGCCGGGGTCAGATGCATGGCCGCCTCCTTCATGACTGGGCCATGACAGACACCATCCGCAGCGCGATGGCAACCGCGGTGTGAGGTGTGAAGATCGTTGTGTGAAACATGAAGAACGAGGAGCCGCGCTGCAGTTGTGCGGCGGTCGTGGTTTTTACCATCCCCGCAAGGTGGAGGTTAAAAGCTGCTTATATGCCGGTGTACCGGGTGGTTTTGGAGGCTGATCTCTTGTGGCGCGCCTGCGCGTTGCGGTATCTGCAAGCCTGGAAAAGCGTGATTGGTGCGGATTCGCGGTATCGATGATCGCTGTGGAGATGAGATGAAATCACTACTCGCAGGGTATCAAAAGTTCCGCAAGGAAATCTGGCCGCACGACAAGGACCATTTCGAGACGCTGGCCAAGGGGCAAAAGCCGCATACGCTGGTGATTTCCTGCAGCGATTCCCGTGTCGATCCCACCACGATTTTCAGTGCCCGCCCCGGCGATTTGTTCGTTATCCGCAACGTCGCTTCGGTGGTGCCGCCCTTTGAAACTTATGGCGGTTATCACGGCGTCAGCGCTGCGATCGCTTTCGCGGTGATCAATCTCGAAGTGGGCCGCGTGGTGGTGCTGGGGCATGAGCATTGCGGCGGTGTTGCGGCGGCAATGTCGGATCACGCGCATGACCTTCCCACACCGTTCCTGTCGCAATGGGTGTCCTTGCTGGAGCCGGCGATCCACAAATGCAGCGGCGAGAAAGATCCGCTGGCGGTAGAATATGAATCCATCCGGCTATCCTTGGACCGGTTGATGACATTCCCCTTCGTTGCCGAACGCGTCGAGAAGCATGGGCTGCAGCTGATGGGCGCGCATTTCAAGATTTCCGACGGCACGCTGTCCATTCTTGATCCGCAGACGGAAAAATTCGTCCTCGCCGATGAAGTCTAAGGGTTACAGTCGAACCCGGTGCCATCGCCGCGCGGGGTGCAATCGCCATCAGTCACAGAGCGGTTGAGCATGAAGGCGCCGCGCTGACTGCCGAGTGCGTAATAGCAGGTGAGAATGGCGCCGCTGGAATGGGGCGGATTGCTGGGATCGAGATGGCCGATCGCCTCGCGCTCATCCAGCCGCCATCCCTCGACGCTGGCAGCGGCGAATTTTACCGTCACTTCGCCAGGGCAGAGCAGGGTGCGCGCCCCTGTTTTCGCGGCAGCGGGAGGTTTTGGCGGCGATGCCGCTGCAGGTGACTGGCTCAAGCCTGCGGCGCGGCGGAAATCCTCGCGCCCGCGCCAAAGCTGGTAATCCTCCTTGTCGCGGAAGACGAAGCCTTCGCTGATATAGGTGTGGCTGCCCCAGCTACCCGCCAATTCCTGCAAACAGCGGACCGGCGCGGGCTGTTTGTTGATCACGTAAAAGCGGCAAGGCTTGTTGGCCGCATAAGGTGCATCGGCTTGCGCATATGCGGCCGGTGCGGTGAAGAACAGCGAAACAAGCAAAAGCGAACGCAGCACGTTTTTCATACAGGCCCCCGGGAAATCGACTGCGATCGTCAGTCTACGCCTGATTCCGGCGGGCGGCGGATGAATACGAATGCGGGAACGCTATCAAAACAGCTTCAATTGGTCGCCGGGTTTGGGTGGCGGCTTAAAGAGGTCCGTGCGCATGGGGCGATGATCGCGCAAGCCGAAGCGCCTTATGGCGATGTGGAAGCGGTGCGCCAGCATCTGGGCATAAGGGCCGGTGCCGCGCTGGCGATTGGTCCATTCGGCATCATAATCTTTGCCGCCGCGCATCTGGCGGATCAGTGAGATGACGTGCTTGGCGGCGTCGGGGCGGTTGGCTTCCAGCCATTCCTTGAAGAGATCCTTGATCTCCAAGGGCAAACGCAACAGCACATATCCCGCCGAACAGGCGCCTGCGTCCTTGGCCGCTTTCAACACGGTTTCCATTTCGCCGTCGTTCAGCGCCGGAATGATGGGGGCAAACATCACCGCCGTGGGTATGCCCGCGGCGCTCAAGGCGCGGATGGCTTCCAAGCGCCTTTGCGGCGTGCCGGCGCGCGGTTCCATCTGGCGCGCCAATTTGCGGTCGAGCGTGGTGATGGAGAGGGCGGCACGTGCCAGCCCCATCTCGGCCATCGGTCCCAAAATGTCGATGTCCCGCGCGATCAACGGGGATTTGGTGACAATGCCGACGGGATGCTTGAATTGCCACAGCACTTCCAGCACAGAACGCATGATCTTCAGCTTCTTTTCAATGGGCTGATAGGGATCGGTGTTGGTGCCGATGGCGATGGTCTTGGGGACATAACCGGGCGCCGACAATTCCTTGGCCAAGAGCTCGGCCGCATTGGGCTTGACGAAAAGTCGGCTCTCGAAATCGGCGCCAGGCGACAGGCCGAGATAAGCGTGGGTCGGGCGGGCAAAACAGTAGATGCAGCCATGCTCGCAACCCCGGTAAGGATTGATCGAGCGATCGAAGGAAATATCCGGCGATTTGTTGCGCGTGATGATGCTGCGGGTGGCATCGATGGTGATTTCGGTCTTGAGCGGCGGGGGCGCATCCTCGCCTTCGTCCCAGCCGTCATCGAGCAGCACCCGGGCATAGCGCTCATAACGCCCCGAAGCGTTGGAGATGGCGCCTCTGCCCCGTAGAAGCCGCGGGTCGGCGGTCTGTTTTAGGACCATAGTCATCAGATAGGAGTTTAGTTTATTAAAAGGAACAAATCAAGAACTAATTAAATGTTGGCAAGGAAAGTTCTTCTGATAGGGGTGCGACGGCAAAAGAATTTCCGTTTTGCCGATCCTCCTTCATAGTAGCGTCATGATTTCCGTCGTCGTGCCCACACTGAACGCCCAACACAGTCTGCCGCGCTGCTTCGACAGCCTGATCGGAGCAACGGTGCGCGGCATGGTGCGCGAGGTGATTGTGGCCGATGGCGGCTCCTCCGACGACACGCTGATCATCGCCGATGCGGCCGGAGCCCGGATCAAAAAAGCCGAGCGCAGCCGTGCATCCCAGCTCAACTGCGGGGCCCAAGCCGCGCGTCATGATTGGGTGCTGTTTCTGCATCCCGAGACGGCGCTCGATCCCAGCTGGGATATCGAAGCCGAAGCCTTCATCACCCGTTCGACCTTGGAGCAGCCGCGGGCCGCGGCGTTCCGTTTTGGGGTGGACGAGTTCGATGAAGGCGCCCGGCGCGGTGAGGCTCTGGCGGCACTGCGCTGCTGGCTATTCAAGCTGCCTTATGGTGATCAGGGGCTGTTAATGCCCAAGCGGCTGTTCAAACAGCTCGGCGGCTATCGCGAGGTGAAGCGCGAGGATGCCGACATGGTTCGCCGCATCGGGGGGCGCCGCCTGGTGATGCTGCGGACACGAGCCGTGAACAAATGCACACCAGCTCTCTCTTGTATGGCGCCGAGCGACCCCGGCTTTTCCGTTGAGCGGGTCCAAGGCTAAGCTGCTCCCGCATTTGTACGGGGGGATTCGAGATGAAGGTTGCTGGTCTGTGGACGGCCTGCGGTGCGGCGGCGATGCTCTGTTCCGGCGCGGCCGCGGAGAGCTGTGCCAAAAGCGAGGTCTTTGCCATCGCGGTGCATGGCGGGGCGTTCAGCGAGAAGAACGATGGCAGCAAGCGCCTGGAAGCGATGAAGACGGCGCTGGAGCGGGCGCGGGCCTCGTTGAAAGGCGGCGCCGCAGCCCTCGACGCCGTGCAGGAAGTGGTGACGGCCTTCGAAGACAGCGGCGTTTTTAATGCCGGCAAAGGTGCCATCGCCAATGCAGCCGGGCAGGTGGAAACCGATGCTTCCATCATGGACGGCAAGTACATGCGCTCCGGCGCGGTGGCTTCGATGACCCGGATCAAGAATCCGGTTGCCGCCGCAAGGCTGGTGATGGATGCAGGGCGCCATGTGCTGGTGGTGGGGGATCGCGGCCAAGCCTATGCCGAAAGCCTCGGGGCACAGACCGCGCCGGTCTATTACTTCTGGAATACAGGCCATCCCAAAGCGGTGCCGGCGAAACAGCCGGACGCGAAGACGCCGGAACACGGCACAGTGGGTGCGGTGGCGCTGGACCGTTGCGGCCATCTGGCGGCAGCGACGTCCACCGGCGGCTTCGATGCCAAAGTGCCGGGCCGGGTGGGGGACTCTCCCTTGGTGGGCGATGGCGTCTATGCGGCCGATGACGTGGCGGCGTTTTCCGGCACCGGCCATGGCGAATACTTCATCCGCTACAATGTCTCGAAAGACGCTGCCGACCGCATCCGCTATGCCCGACAGCCGCTGGCCAAAGCGATGAAGGCCGAGATATTCGAGGTGTTGAAGCCGCTGAAGGCCGAAGGCGGGCTGATCGGCATCGACGCCAAAGGCCATGTCGGGATGTATTTCAACACGCTGGGCATGTTCCGCGGCTATGCCACCGACAAAGAAGAACCCGTTGTGGCGCAATACGAAGGCGCGACGGAGGACAAGCGGAAGTAGAAGATTGGACAGGGTATCGGTGTTGGCATAATATGCCAATGCACGATGGAGGCGGTTATGCCGACCCGTAACGTTGTCCTGACGGATTACCACGAAGAGCTGCTGGAAAAGCTAGTTTCGTCTGGGAAATACCAGAATGCCAGCGAGGTGCTGCGCGAAGGTTTGCGCTTGGTCGAAAGGCAACATGCCGAACACGAGGCCAAACTGAAGGCTCTGCGGGACGCAGTCCAAGAAGGCATCGACGATATTGAAGCTGGGCGGTTCAAGGAATTCGACAGCGTCGACGAGCTGGACAAACACCTAGAAGCGCTTGCGAAGGCTGCGATGGAGCGTAAGCGCGTTTAAGCCCAGTGATTTCCTCTTGGGGGAGAGGGACATGAGGGAGCGCAAATGGCGCGTGCGGTATTCGGCACGGGCGGAAAAAGACGAACAAAAGCCGACGATTATCAGAAATTGATCCGTGCAGCCGTGAAGGAACTTGAAGTGGGGCCGGCAGCACTAGGCGTGCGTCATCTTGATGAGGTGAGCGCGGGGCTTATGTCGCTCCATATTGGGCGATGGGGTCGCCATTGTTTGATATTCCGCGTGACTTCGACTGAGGAGCACAAAATCGAAGTCTTGCGCATCCCATATGATCAAATGGACATTGCGCGGCATATTCCGCCTACGGAATAATTACTTCTCCATCAGCCGCGGCATGATTTCGACCAAGTTACAGGGGCGGTGACGGCTGTCGAGCTGCCACTTCAGGATATTGTCCCAGCCGTCCTTCACCGCACCGCGCGAACCGGGCAGGCAAAAGATGTAGGTGCCTTTGGCGAGTCCGCCGCAGGCGCGCGATTGGATAGTCGAGGTGCCGACGGTGGTGGAACTCACCTGATGGAAGAGCACTGAAAAGCCTTCGATCTCTTTCTCGAATAACGGCCGGATCGCTTCCACGGTGACATCCCGGCCGGTGAGCCCGGTGCCGCCGGTGGTGATGACGACATCGACGGCGGGATCATCGATCCAGGTCTGTACCTGTCCGGCAATAGCAGGCTTGTCGTCGCGCACCAGCGCTCGCGCCGCCAGCTTATGACCGGCTTCGGTCACACGCGCTGCCAGCGTATCGCCCGAGGTGTCGTTCGAGGCATCGCGAGTATCCGAAACCGTCAGCACTGCGATGTGCACAGGCTTGAACGGCAGACTCTCATCAAGTGGTGGGCGATTCATCGCCATCGTCGTCATCCTGGTCGGTTTTGGCAGGCGGGGGTGGCGGTGCCGACTGTTTCGGCGGCTGATAGATCGGCCAGCCACCGCGCGCGGTGTCGTCCAGACTCGGCGCCGGTTTGTCGTCGCGGCGGTGATACATCCAATAATAGGTCAAGATGCGCTTCACATAAGAGCGTGTATCTGGGGCGCGCATGCTCTCGATGAACATCAAGGAGTCGTCCTCCTTGCCGACGCGCGCCGCCGTCCAGGAACTGACCTTGCCCGGACCCGCATTGTAAGCGGCCGCCGTCTGTACGATCGAGCCGTGATAGTAGTTCAGGTATTTCGCGATGTAGCGCTGGCCCAGGGTCATGTTGTAGCTGGGGTCGAGCAGATCATCTTCGGCACTGGCGCCGCCGAGCTCGCGCGCGGTGCGCGGCATGATCTGCATCAGACCTGTAGCGCCAACCGGTGACACGGCGTTGGGCTGGAAGCGGGTCTCGATGCGCACAAAAGCCAAGACCAGCGAGGGGTCGATGGTGTAGCCGCCGGTCGGCTGATACGGCGGCACTGGGAACAGGCCTGTCAGCAAAAGCTGGCCTTTGGCGAAGCTCACTTCACTGGCACGCAGTTCCAGATTGGGTACGCCGAGCGCCCGCGACAGCGCGGCAAAGGCCGCATCGCAATTGAGACTGGCCGACATGCCGAAGGCGCGGTTGATCTCGGTGTTGACGTAATAATCGTATTTCTTCTCACCCACTTGCCACAAAGCAACGGCGCGATGGGCCGGGCCATTGGCCATCAGCTTCTGGAAATCGGCCGGATTGAGAACCGGATCGGAAAAACCGGTCTGGATGTCCTGGCCGAGCAGCCGTTCGGCCAGGAGGCCGTAAAAGGTTGGCTGGTTCTTGGCAGCGACATTGAGCAGTGTGATGACACGGCGGGCGTCACCAGCGCGCATATAAGCGCGAGCGGCCCAGAAGGCGGCGGCGCTGCGGTTGGAGCCGGGAATATTGGCGAGCTGCGCCACCTGTTCGAAATGCGCGGCGGCTTCGACATATTTCTGCAAACGGAAAGCAGCGAGACCGGCACACCAATCGAGTTGCGGTGCATATTGCCGGCCCATCGCAGCGGCGGCATCGCCAAGCGCATAAGCCTTCTCATCGAAGCCTTCGGCGATATAGGAGAGGCAAACGCGCTGCGACAGCGCGGCGATATCACTGGCCGGTGCCGTGTTCATCGCAACCAGACTCTGCAAGGCGGCATCTGCCTTCTCCGGCTGATCGGCTTTGATTGCCACGGTGATCTGATCGAGCACACGCTTGCCGGCATCCGAGGTCACCGGCGGCAAGGGCAGGTCCTGGTCTTCGTAACCGCCGCCACGGCGCTGCGTCCCTGGCAGACCCGGAATATGCGCGGCCATCACGGTGATCGTGCGGCGGTGATGTTTTTTGCCAACCCGTTTTTTTATGGTGGCGCGCTGTTCCGCGAGTTTGTGAATGCGCGAGGCAATCGGCAGCTCGCCATATTCCTTCAGCCAGGATACCAGCGTTGCCACCGGCACACGCTTGGATTTGGGTGAGAGATAATGCTCGGCCTGCACATAGCCTTCGAGCGACTTGTCGTCGACATCGGCAAAGAGCTTTTCCGCGGTGGTGAAATTGCCGGCACGTTCGGCGGCAATGATCTTGCGGTAGCGGGCCACATCCTGCTGCGACAGCACCGCGGGCTGCATCACCTGCACCGGTGTATCCGCGAAAGCGGGCATTACGGCGAGTGACAGCACAGATGCAACGACGAAACGGCGGATCATGCCCCGAACCTCCATGGCCACCTTACAGGTAACCATCCAGTTTTGTATTTCAGGCGCGCCAATGGCGGCACACCGCTGGACGACCGGAAACACCCCCGGTCATGACGAGTAAATCTGATGCGCTCCCGTTTAGCCGACCAGGCCGCGCTTCTCAAGCAATCTGATCACGTAACTTTAGCGCGATCATCTTCTGTTCGGCAGCCTGCAGATCGCGCCACGCAAGCTTCTTATGCGCAGGCTGCCGCAACAAATAGGCCGGATGCAAGGTGGCCATCACCGGAATCATTACATCGTTGACACGATACTCGAGCCAACGCCCACGTAATTTCATGATGCCTTCGGAAAAGCCCATCACGTGACGTGCCGCCACCGCGCCCAACAAAATGATGATGCCGGGATTCACCAACTCGATATGCCGCCGCAGGAAGGGAAGGCACATGGCGGCTTCTTCCGGCGAGGGATCGCGATTCATCGGCGGGCGCCAATTGAGCACATTGGTGATGTAGGCGCTGGAACGATCCAAGTGAATAGCGGCCATCATCTTGTCGAGCAGCTTGCCGGCGCGGCCGACAAAAGGCAGTCCTTGGCGGTCTTCTTCCGCACCGGGCGCCTCACCAATGAACATGATGCGCGAGGCCGGATTGCCGTCGGCGAAGACGGTGTGGGCCGCGGTTTTCTTCAGCGCGCAACCTTCGAAGCCTTCCAAAGCCGCTTTCAAATCCGCCAGGGTCGATGCCGCGGCGGCTAGCGATTGGGCGCTGGCGATAGAATCGGATTCGGCGCCCGCCAGAGGCAAGGAAGATGGAGCTGCAGGCGTTGGCGCGCGGGCGGCTGAGGGATAGGGACGGGCCTGATTAGCTCCTGTCGCTTCACTGGCTCGCGCTCTCGGAGCCGCCTCCGCCGCCGGGGAGGTAAAGCTGGGCTTCGGTTTGGCCACAAAGCGGTCGACCGGGGTTTCGCCAATAGCCTCTTCCGCGCCGGACTCGATGAGCCAGGCGAGCGCTGCCAGAGGGTTGTCGGCGAAATCGGACATGGCGCCAGCATAAGGGACGGGCGGCCGCGAAGCGACCCCCGTTTGGTTGACCGCTATGCCGCTGCCGCCATAAATCTGTGAGGCGGAAGGACAAAATGGCCGAAACGCGCGAAAGCATGGAATTCGATGTCGTGATCGTGGGGGGCGGGCCGGCGGGCCTGTCTGCGGCGATCCGGCTTAAGCAGTTGGCGGCCGCGGCGGGACAGGCGGTCAGCGTCTGCGTTTTGGAGAAGGGGGCTGAGATCGGCGCCCATATCCTGTCAGGCGCCGTGATCGATCCCATTGCTCTCAACGCCCTCATTCCTGATTGGAGAGAGAAGGGCGCGCCGCTCGACAGCCCGGTGACGGAAGACCAATTCCATTATCTGACCGAACGCCGCTCTTTCCGGATTCCGCAATTCCTGCTGCCGCCGCTGATGAGCAATCACGGCATGGAGATCGTCAGCCTCTCCAATTTCTGCCGTTGGCTCGGGCAGCAAGCGGAAGCCTTGGGCGTGGAAATTTATCCCGGTTTTCCGGCGGCAGAGTTGCTCATCGAAGATAACGCGGTGAAGGGCGTCATCACCGGTGATTTCGGTGTGGCTCGCGATGGCCATCACAAAGCCGATTACACACCCGGTATGGAATTGCGCGGCAAATACACGCTTTTTGCTGAAGGCGCCCGCGGATCGCTATCGCAACAGCTCATCGCTCATTACCGGCTGCAAGACGGCCGCGAGGTTCAGAAATACGGCATCGGCCTGAAGGAATTGTGGGAGATTCCGCGTGAAAAACATCATCGCGGGCTGGTGCTGCACACGCTTGGCTGGCCGCTCGACAATCGCACTGGCGGCGGTTCCTTTCTCTATCATTGGGGCGAGAATTATGTCGCCGTCGGCTTCGTGCTGCATCTCGATTACCAGAACCCCTATCTTGCGCCTTTCGAGGAATTCCAGCGGCTCAAGCTTCATCCCCTGATCCGAAGCCATCTCGAAGGCGGGCGGCGGGTCGGGTATGGCGCCCGGGCGGTGAGCGAAGGCGGTCTGCAATCCGTGCCCAAACTGGTGTTTCCGGGCGGTGCCCTGATTGGTTGTGCGGCTGGTTTCATGAATGTGCCCCGCATCAAAGGCACCCATAACGCTATGGCATCCGGCATGTTGGCCGCCGAGGCGGCGTTTGCGGCAATTGCGGGCGGACGGTCCGGCGATGCGCTCACTGCCTATGAGACGGGGTATCCATCGAGCGCCATTTACCAAGATTTGTACCGGGTCCGGAATGTGAAACCTCTATGGTCCCGGCTGGGCACTTTTCCGGGCATCGGACTGGGCGGCCTTGAGATGTGGGCCAACCAGCTGTTCGGGACCGGCTTTTTTGGCACTCTGCGGCATGGCAAGGCGGATGCGGACAGCCTGAAATTGGCCCAGGATTCCCGCCCAATCGCCTATCCCAAGCCCGACGGCATCCTTACCTTCGATCGTTTATCGAGTGTGTATCTGTCCAGCACCAACCACGAAGAAGACCAGCCGGTTCACTTGAGATTGACCGATCCTTCACTTCCTCTGCGTGTTAATCTCCCCCAATATGCTGAGCCAGCGCAGCGCTATTGTCCGGCCGGCGTTTATGAAATCGTGGGCGAGGGTGATACGGCGCGTTTTCAGATCAATGCGCAGAACTGCGTCCACTGTAAGACGTGCGATATCAAAGATCCGTCGCACAACATCACTTGGGTCCCGCCAGAAGGCGGCGGCGGCCCGCAATATTCGAATATGTAGGAGATCCGGTTTGCGTATCCTTCCCCTGATCGTCGCGCTATGCCTCTCCGGTTTTACCGCTGCAGAAGCGAAGACGACTGCCGTCATCGATACGGGTGACCAGGCCGCGACCGCCAGTCTCGGCAAATATCTCTCCGCGCGTTTTGCTGCCGGCAGCCATGATTTCACGGAAGCGGCCAAGCTCTATCGCGGCAGCCTGGAAGCCGATCCCACCAATCCGCAGCTTCTTACTTTTGCGTTCTTCTACTCTGCCGCGGCGGGCAAGGTGGATGACGCCGCCAAGCTGGCCGAACGCTTGGTCGCCAATCTGCCGGATGACCGCGCCGCGCGGCTGACACTCGCCGTGCAGTCGATGAAGCAGCACGAATACAAGAAGGGCCGCGAACAGATCGGCAAATCGGCCAAGGGGCCGTTCACCTCATTCACCGTTGCTCTGATTGACGGCTGGGCTGCGGCCGGTGCCGGCGATAAAGAAGCGGCGATGGCCGATTTCAAGCTGCTGCATGCCCAGCACAGTGCCGATGCCTTGGCCTATTTCAACGAGGCGATGCTGGCTGAGCTGTTCGGTGACAAGGATGGCGCCGACGCGAATTACAAGCAGTCGCTCTTGGCAGCCGGTCCGACGCCGCGCGTGGTGGAGGCCTATAGCCGTTTCCTGGAACGCAATGGCCGCGCCGCCGAAGCCAAGGCACTTTATGAGAAGACGGCCCAGAACGAGGGCTATGCTTCCGTGACTGCACCCGGCCTGGTGCGTATCGCCAAAGGAGAAATCCCGCAGCCGCTGGCGCCGCGCGCCGAAGATGGCGCCGCCGAAGCGCTGTTCGGTATTGCCGCTTCTCTGAACGACGAACAGAGCCGCGATGTTTCCATCCTTTATCTGCGTCTAGCGCTCTATCTGCAGCCGAAGCTGGATCTGGCGACTATTCTGCTCGCCAACCGCTGCGAAGGACTCGGCAAATACGATGATGCCATCGCGGTTTATCAGGGCATCGACAAGGATTCGCCTTTCTATCGTACGGCCGCTGTTGCGGTGGCGGTCGATATCGCGCGTCAGGATAAGACCGACGAAGCCGTCGGCCTGTTGACCAAGCTGTCGCAGAGCTATCCGGACGATCTCGAAACCTGGACGGCCCTGGGCGACGCCTACCGCCAGGCCAAGCGCTATGGTGAGGCGGTGAACGCCTACAATCACGCGCTGACGCTTTCGACACCGCCGGGCAAGCGCAATTGGCCGCTGCTTTACGCCCGCGCCATCGCCGAAAATGAGGCGGGTAACTGGAGCAAGGCCGAAGCCGATATGAAGGAAGCCTTGGTGCTCAGTCCCAATGAGCCGCAGCTTTTGAACTATCTCGGCTATAGCTGGGTGGATAAGGGCCAGAACATCAAGGAAGCCCTCACCATGCTGGAGAAGGCGCGCACCTTGTCGCCGCAGGACGGTTATATCATCGACAGCGTCGGCTGGGCCTATTACCGCCTCGGGCGTTACGCTGAAGCGGTGAATGCGTTGGAAGATGCGGTGCAGCTGGTTCCGGGCGATCCCACCATCAACGATCACTTGGGCGACGCCTATTGGAAGGTCGGGCGCAAGCTGGATGCGACATTCCAATGGAGCCACGCGCTTGCCTTCGGCGCCGAAGCAGGGGAAAAGGCCAAGATCGAAAAGAAGCTTCAGACGGCCCAACAGTGAGCACCTTCACGCTTCGCGCCCCAGCGAAGATCAACCTGTTCCTGCATGTCGGGGAAAAACGCCCTGACGGCTATCACGCGCTGCAAAGCCTGGTGGCATTCACCGAGGCGGGCGATGATCTTGCCTTCTCGGCGGGGGAAAGTCTCAGCCTCACCATCGAGGGGCCGTTCGGGGCCGGGCTTTCTGCCGGTGATGATAATCTGGTGGTGAAGGCGGCACGGGCTTTATCCGCCGATAAGGGCGCTTCGATCGTTCTGAACAAGAACCTGCCGGTAGCGTCCGGTATTGGCGGCGGTTCGGCTGATTGTGCCGCCACGCTGCGCGGACTTTCGCAGCTCTGGGGCCTGAGCCAGGACGCGCTCATCTTGCAGAAGATCGGCGAGACGCTGGGATCGGATGTGCCGGTCTGCATCACCTCGCGGCCGCAATGGATGGAAGGGCGCGGCGAAGTCCTGACCGAATTGCCAAGCTTGCCCGGGCTTCCCATCGTGCTGGTCAATCCCGGCGTGGGTGTGCCGACGGGAAAAGTGTTTGGCGCGCTCAAGGACCGCCGCGGTGTGGCGCTGCCGTTGCCGCCGCGTTTTGCCGGCGCTGATGATCTCATTGCCTATCTGAAAGACACCTCCAACGATCTCGAAGCCCCGGCGCGGATCATTGCTCCGGACGTCAACACGGTGTTGGAGGAGATCGCGGGCGAGGGCGCCTTGCTCGCGCGCATGTCCGGCAGCGGCGCAACCTGTTTCGGCTTATTTGAAAGTGACGAAACCGCTGTGCGTGCAGCCGCAACCTTGCGGAAACGGCATCCCGCCTGGTGGGTGATGGCGAGCCGGTTAATATAAGTGTCAATACGGGGTCTTGTTAGCAATAGATACAAATTAGCGCTGGCGAGGTGACGGAAACACTTCGGATACTGCGTTCTCTTGGGGTGGTTTGGGCTGGAGTTTGCCCTTTTGTCTGTTTCCGATTCCGATCTTATCGAGACCCTCTTCAGCCAGCCCGACAGCGACGGCAGCTTTCCACCAAATCAGTTGTGGACCTTGCGCCAGCTCAGCGCCAAGCGGCGAGCCGTTGTGCTGGCGTTCCCGCCCAAGGCGGCTGGGACCTTTCTGCGCACCGCCGTCATCAAAGCCGTGGACGGACAGCTGGTGCGCATCGTACATGCCCAAGGCGGGCGTGATGCCACACCTTATCTGCCGACCCTGGTGCGCTATTTTGAAGGCAAGCTGACCGACAAGACCCTGGTCACGCATGTGCATATGCTGGCACTGCCCGCCAATCTGCATCTTCTTGCCGCCTTCGACATCAAGCCCATCATCATCAAGCGCAGCATTCCGGACATGCTGGCCTCTTACTGGGACATGCTGGAAAGCGACGACAATGCGCTGCTGCACGGACTGAACTGCCATATTCCGCCGGGCTTCCGGAACCTGCCGCGCAATGCCAAAGCCGACTTCATCATCGATGTTCTGGGGCCGTGGTATGCTAACTTCTATGCCGGCTGGCTGACTTATGCGGCGGCCTCGCCGCAGGGTGTCTGCGTCATCGATTACCAGTCTGTGCAGGCCGATCCGGCTGGCGTGGTGGAACGCTGTCTTGCCCATGCTGGTGCTCCGGTATCGCGTGCCCGCTGCGAAGCGGCGGTGGAATATGCCTGGACGCGGCGCGAGGCGCTGCGTTTCAACAAAGGTGAAATTGGGCGCGGTGAAGCGTATTTCCGTCCGCCGCAGCTCAACCGCTTGGCGCGCATTCTGGGCCATTATCCCGATCTGGCGCCTTATCGCCAGGAACTGCTGGCGACGGGACGTCCCTTGCGCAAACGCAGCGCCTGATATCCAGGCTTTCGTGACATGGCGGGTCCCAGGCAGTAGGCTGCAACCACAGCGGGCGGCTTGGGGGCGGTCATGCGGTTATGGTTTGGCGTAATTGTCATAGCGGCACTGACATTTGGCGCGGCTGCAAAGGATTATCCGGCCAACGAGCAGCCGCTCTATGGCGGTATCACCAAGACGCCAGAGATGCTGCAAGCCGATCAGCAATTCATCGATGTGATCTTGAAACAGGGCTATAGCCGCGCCCAAGGGTCCGACAAAGCGGTCGAAACCGGCTGGATTTATTTGCGGCGCGGGGATTTGGCGACAGCGATGAAGCGCTTCAATCAGGCTTGGCTGCTGGATCCCGACAATGGGGATGCTTTCCATGGTTTCGCGGCGACGGTGATGTCACGCGATCAGGATGCCGGTGCAGCCGATGCCTTATTCAAATTGGGGATTGCCAAGTCGCGGCAGAAACCGGGAATTTTTCTCGATTACGGCCGCTTCCTCTTGATGATGAAGCGCTCGGCTGAAGCAGTTCCTGTCTTGCAGAAGGCTGTAAGCTTTGCGGATATGGGGCCGGAAGGTGAGGCGCTTCTGACTGTGGCGCTGTATCAATCCGGCGATCAGAAGGCTGGTTGTGCGGAGCTGGCCAAGGTCAAGATCGATATTCAGCAAAAGCCTGTGGCTGATCTCCTTCACAGGATCGTCGGCAACTGCCGTTCGGCGCCGTAGATCTATTTCTGCTGCAGCTGTTCGCCCGCGACCAGTATGACTTTGCGGTCGGCCATGCCCCAGACCTCGCCGACTTTGCGCGGCGTGGCGTTTTTCATCTCTTCATCCGTGCCCATATTGGGGCGCGCGATGTTGTAATGAAGAAAAAGGCTGCTGCCGCCGACTCGCCAAGTGCCTTCGGTTTTCCAGCCTGGACGCGTCGCCGAAAAGCTGTGATCGGGACGCCAATAGAGGCGGGTTTCAGTGCCGTCCGGGTCTTTGGCGACAATCGTATTGCCGACGCGCGCCGCCGCTGCCAGAGCCGCCAGAACCTCTGGCGTATCGTTCAGAGCCTCGCCCTTCATCAAGGTGACGTGATGGATGCCATGGATCCAAACGTCACCGATGGCGTGCGGTTCGGAGGAAACGCATTCCTTATCGCCGACGCCCGGGCGCGTGATCTTATACGACAGGCACAGTTTGCCGTTCTCAATCGCCCAAGTGCCACCGCTTTGCCAGCTCGCCTGTTTGGCCTCGAAAGTATGGTCGGCGCGATAGAAGAGACGCGTGGTGGACCCATCAGGATCAAGCGCAATGGTGGTGTTGCCATAGCGTGCGACCATGGGATCGTCCGCGGCCAGAGCAGAGGCCGAAAAAAACAGGGCTGCCAAAAGCTCCGCACGCATGAAGACCTCCCAGATGTATTGCCGTGAGCGTTATGACACCGGTGTCGCCCATGGAAAAGTCACGAATTGGGGAGGTGGTTCAATAGGCCCGGGCCACACAGAAATCGGCGACGGCGGCGAGGACATCGCAGGTCTGGCTCTTGGGCAGCTTTTCCAGAGCGCGGCAGGCAATTTGCGCATAGCCGCGAGCGCGCTCCATGGTGTCGGCAATGGCACCAGTCTGTTCCACCAAGGTGATAGCGCGATCGAGATCGGCTTCGCCTTGGGTGCCGGTTTCGATGGTTTTTTTCCAGAACTTCATGGCGCCTTCGTCGGCACGCGCTACGGCGAGGATGACGGGCAGGGTGACTTTGCCTTCACGAAAATCGTCGCCTACCGCTTTGCCCATCAACGCCTGACGGCCGGAATAATCGAGCGCATCATCGACCAATTGGAAGGCGATACCGAGATTCTGGCCGTATTCGCGCATGGCTTCGGCGTATTCACCGCCTGCAATCACGGCGCCGACATCGGCCGCAGCTCCGAACAATTCGGCTGTTTTGGCGTTGACGACGCGCAGATAATGATCTTCGCCAACACCAAGGTTGCCGGAAGATTTGAGCTGCATCACTTCGCCTTCCGAGATCACGGCGGCGGCGCGCGAGAGAATACCCAGCACTTTCAGTTCGTCGGTTTCCACCATCAGTTCGAAAGCGCGGCTCAAGAGGAAATCGCCGACCAGAACGGAGGCCTTATTGCCCCAGACGATGTTGGCCGAGACCTTGCCGCGGCGCAGAGCACTTTCGTCGACCACATCGTCATGCAGCAGCGTGGCGGTATGGATGAACTCGACCGCAGCCGCGAGTTTGGTGTGGTGGGAACCGTGATAGCCGCAGATTTGGGCTGCCGCGAGGGTGAGAAGCGGACGCAAGCGCTTGCCGCCGGAATCGATCAAATGCTTGGCCAAATCCGGGATCAGCGCCACCGCACTCGACAGCCGCTCATGGATCAGTACGTCGGTAGCGCGCATGTCGGCGGCCACCAGGGCGTGCAATTGTTCTACGGGGGAGACGTCGGAGCGAGTGGTTACGTGCATGCGGTCTATAGGGGGCGTTTGCGGGGCGAGATTGGTTGCCGCCGCGCCCCGGGTCAAGCGGTCAGGGAAACATTTCGGTGTTACAATAGCTTCGACTGCAAGTTGGAATCGGACTCCAGGAGTTGCATGGCATGCGCGCAGTTCTGAAAAGCAATGATCCGGTGTTGTTGAGCTTCGCCGAGGCCCTGCTGAAGGATGCAGGCATTCCCGCCACGGTGTTCGATGGCGCCATGAGTGTCCTTGAGGGAAGTATTGGCGTGCTGCCGCGCCGGTTGATGGTGGCCGAGGAGGATGTGCCCCGGGCCTGGACGGTTTTGGCTGAAGCGCTGGGTGAGGCGGCCTTGGAGCCGGAAGACGAGGCATGACCGAGACGGTGGCCAGCGAGGATCGCTTTCTGGGCGGGACGGTTTTGGTGCGCCAACCGCTGACCGGGTTCCGCGGCGGGCTGGATGCGGTGATGCTGGCTGCTGCCGTTCCGGCTCAATCCGGCGAGGAAAGTCTGGAAATGGGGGCCGGAGCTGGGACGGCCAGCTTGTGTTTGGCCAAGCGTGTGGCCGGGGCGCGGGTCCGAGGCCTGGAGATCGATCCGGCTTTGGTGGAACTGGCCCAGGCTAATGCCGCTGCCAATGATTTGGCGGAGCGGTTGCATTTTGCGGCGGCGGATATCTTTGCCCTTCCAGCCTGTTACCGGCGGCCTTTCGACCATGTCCTGTGCAATCCCCCCTTCCATGATGAGGCGGGGGAAGCCCCGCCGGACCCGGCCAGGGCGCGGGCACTGCAGGACAAGGGCCGTTTGCGGGAGTGGCTGACGGCGGGAATGAAGCGGACGGTCTCGGGGGGGACGTTTACTATGATTTTGCGGGCCGACCGGCTGGGAGAGGCCTTGGCGGCGCTGCCGGAGCGGGGTGTGGCGGTGTTTCCGCTCTGGCCCAAGGCAGGCGTCTCCGCCAAGCGGGTGATCTTGCAAGCAAGGCAAGGCTCGCGGGCGCCGCTGCAGATGCTGGCCGGTTTGGTGCTGCATGAGCCGGATGGCGTTTACACCGCCGATGCCGATGCCGTGCTGCGGGGGCGGGGACTATCTGTCTCGTTTTAGCCTCCCCACGAGGGGGAGGGCTATCGCATATGACCAATTATCCGCCCATTGGCCCGCGACTGCGGGCCATCCAGGTCTCGCGGCACCACCGTTTCCGGAAAGGCCTGATATTCAGCGGCTAGAACAGAGCAACACAACCTGGGTCGCCCGCAGTCGCGGGCGATGACAGGATGGGGTGAAGTTCATATGCGATTCTCCAGCCCTGCCCTTGTGGGGAGGTTAAATGCATGGATTGCGCTTCTCTCCAGTGGGGGAGGTTAAAGGGCGCGGGGTGCATTTGAGGTGTTGTTTGACCACTCGCTCGCCGTTAGGTTCCGGCCCCTGTTTCGCTAAGAGGGCCGTTCCGTGGCCAAAACATTTCAGGACCTTATCCTGACCCTTCAGAATTATTGGGCGGCGCAAGGCTGCCTGATCCTGCAGCCTTATGATGTGGAGATGGGCGCGGGTACCTTCCACCCGGCGACGACCTTGCGGGCGCTTGGTCCGCGGCCCTGGCGCGCGGCCTATGTGCAGCCCTCGCGGCGGCCGAAGGACGGACGCTATGGCGAGAACCCGAACCGGCTGCAGCACTATTATCAGTATCAGGTGATCCTGAAGCCGTGCCCCGACAACGTGCAGGACCTCTATCTCGGCTCCTTGAAGGCGATCGGCCTCGATCCGATGAAGCACGACGTGCGTTTTGTCGAAGACGATTGGGAAAGCCCGACGCTGGGTGCCTGGGGCCTCGGTTGGGAAGTCTGGTGTGACGGCATGGAAGTCACCCAATTCACCTATTTCCAGCAGGTCGGCGGCATCGATTGCGATCCGGTTTGCGCCGAGATCACCTATGGGCTCGAGCGCCTCGCCATGTATGTGCAGGGCGTCGAATTCGTCTATGACTTGGCCTTCAACGAGAATTTCCGCTACGGCGAAGTGTTTCACCAGAGCGAGCGCGAATTCTCCGCTTACGATTTCGAGCACGCCAATACCGAAATGCTGAAGCGCCATTTCGAAGACGCCGAAGCCGAATGCAAATCGCTGGTCGAAAAAGGCGTGCCGCTGCCCGCTTATGACCAATGCATCAAGGCTTCGCATTGCTTCAATTTGCTCGATGCGCGCGGCGTGATTTCTGTCACTGAACGCGCTGCTTACATCGCCCGCGTACGGGCCCTCGCCAAAATGTGCTGCGAAGGCTGGTTAGCTACTCCCATGGGCGCTTACGAGCCGAGGTACGGCTGATGGCAAATTGTCATCCCCGGCTGAGCGCGCAGCGCGAAGGGAAGGGGATCCAGGTGGACCCGCTTTCCGGCTCTATCCGTACGCGCGCCACCGTATCTTCTTCGACATCGACCAAACTTTGGGACCTGGGTCCCCTTCCCCTCACGTTGCTGGCGCAACGTTCGGCTGGGGATGACACATTTTGTTTTGGGGCCTAACAATGGCTGACCTTCTGCTTGAACTTTTCTCCGAAGAAATCCCGGCGCGCATGCAGGCGCAGGCCGCGAAGGATTTGGAACGCCTGGTTGTCGGCGCGCTGTCTGATCGCGGCTTGCTGTTTGAAGGCGCCAAAGCCTTTGCCGGACCGCGCCGCCTGACGCTGGTCTGTGCCGGGTTGCCGGTGAAACAGCCCGATGTGTCGGAAGAAAAGAAAGGCCCGCGTGTCAACGCGCCCGAGAAAGCCATCGAAGGTTTTCTGCGTTCTGCCGGCGTGACGCTGGAGCAATGCGAAAAGCGCGACGATGGCAAAGGCGAATTTTATGTCGCCGTGATCCATCGCAAGGGCCGCGAAACGGGCGAAGTGCTGGCGGAAATCCTCCCAGACTGCATGGCGAAACTGCCCTGGCCGAAATCGATGCGCTGGATTCCGGGTGAAGCGACCCGTTGGGTGCGGCCGCTGCATTCGATCCTCTGCACTTTTGGCGGTGAAGTGGTGCCGTTCGAATTTGCCGGAGTGACGAGCGGCAAGCAAACCCGCGGCCATCGCTTCCTGTCGGCGGGCGTGATTACCGCCAACACCTTCGAGATGTATCGCAGCGACCTCAAGCATCATCATGTAATGCTGGATGCGGCGGACCGCAAAGAAACCATCCTGGAACAGGCCAAAACCGCAGCGTTTGCGCTGGGTTTGGAGCTGATCGAGGACCAAGGCCTCTTGGAAGAGGTCGCAGGCCTTAACGAATGGCCGACGGTTCTGATCGGCAAGATCGAAGACCAGTTCATGGATGTGCCAGCGGAAATCCTGCAGACCTCCATGCGCACGCATCAGAAGTATTTCTCGCTGCGCGATCCTAAGACCGGCAAATTCGCCAACCGTTTCGCCGTGGTTTCCAATATGGTGGCGGAAGATGGCGGCAAGGCGATCATCGCCGGTAACGAGCGCGTGCTGCGGGCGCGGCTGTCGGATGCCAAATTCTTCTGGGATTTGGATCGCCAGACGAAGCTGGCGGATCGCGTCGGAGCGCTGAAAGGCATCACCTTCCACGCCAAGCTCGGCACGCAATATGAGCGCGTGGAGCGCATCGTAGCCCTGGCCGGCGAGATTGCCGCCAAGATCGGCGCCGATGTCGAAAAGGCCAAGCGCGCCGCGCTGCTGTGCAAAGCGGATTTGACGACCGGCGTGGTCGGCGAGTTCCCCGAACTGCAAGGCGTGATGGGGCGCTATTACGCCATCCATGACGGCGAGGACGCCGAAGTCGCCGATGCCATTCGCGATCACTACAAGCCGGTTGGCCCCAGCGATGCCGTGCCGACGAGCAAGGTGTCCATCGCGGTCGCGCTGGCGGATAAATTGGATCAGCTCGTGTCCTTCTTTGCGGTTGGCGAGAAGCCGACCGGTTCGGGTGATTCGTTTGCACTGCGACGGGCGGCTTTGGGCGTGATCCGTATTGTTCTCGAAAACGGTGCGCGTTTGCCGCTCAAAGTGAGCGTTGAGCTTCTGAACTTCTTCGCCGATCGTCTGAAGGTCGCGTTGAAGGAAAAAGGCACGCGCTATGATCTGATCGATGCCGTGTTCTCTCTCGGCAATGAAGATGATCTGGTGCGGCTGGTGGCGCGGGTGGAAGCGCTGCAAAGCTTCTTGAAAACCGACGCCGGCACCAATCTGCTCGCCGGTTACAAGCGGGCGGCCAATATTTTGAAGGCCGAGGAAAAGAAGGACAAAACCACCTTCGACGGCGCTCCCGATCCCGAAGCCTTCGTTCTGAGCGAGGAAAAAGCGCTGTTCGTGGAATTGTCGACGGCCTCCGAATTGGTGAAGGCGGAGATCGAGCGCGAACGCTTTGTCGAAGCCATGGGCGTGATGAGCCGTTTGCGCGCTCCCGTCGATGCCTTCTTCGATAAGGTCACGGTGAACGACAAGGACCCGGCTTTGCGCAAGAACCGTCTTTTGCTGCTGTCGCGCTTGCGCGCCACGCTGCATCTGGCGGCGGATTTCTCGAAGATCGAAGGGTAGGCCCCTTCGTCCGGTCCCGCGTTGCGGGGCCGGACACTTCCGCCGCTTCGCGACGGCAGAAAACTATTTCCAATTCGCATCGTCATGGCGAGCCGGCCATCCATGGTGGCAAAACAGAAAAATTTTTCTGTTGATGCGACTGGCTTGCACGACATCGGTGTTGCGTGCTCCGCTACAAGCCTTTGAGACTCAACGCATCCGAACGAATTTTCGGGAGCCGAAAATTATTTTCGAATTCCCCTTGAAGTCTGCGCCTCGAATTCCCATCTCATCTACATCCCCCAAAAAGCATTCCCGCAGATGAGGCGGCAGCAGCATCCTTCCATCTCGTCATGGCCGGGCTTGATCATGGCCTTGAGTAGCAGCGCGAGAGCTCGGCGAAGCGGCGCCGCGGAAGCGCTCGCGCGTATTGTCGCGCCTTCGAAATAGGCAGCCTAAAAAGTCGCGTTTGTTGTGCCTCAATACCATTTCGTGCTTGTGAAATGACACCGGGCGCAGGATTGCCGCATGCGCGGAAAACGCGAGAAATAGCCACTTTTCGCCACATTCTGATTGCCGAATAATTAGGCAAATATACGCAAGCAACTTATGCATATAGCCAAAAGCTTCCGCATCCCAGTTGAGGGGCATGTGCTCGCTTTTCGCCACAATTGGGCGTAGATACCGATCATCACTCTTGCAGGCAGAGACCTCTCGGTTCTGCACCGCGCGAAGCGCGCAAGGCTCCGGCCAAGCGCGTCAGGGTAAATTTTGTTCGTGTAATTATCCTGCGTAAAACCGCGCTCGCCTGCCACATTGCTTCACTGAAGCAGCAGGAATATTCAGGAAATTACATAAGTGATGTCCCTCACTCCAAATCACGGCGGGCCGGCGCATGCAGGTCTTAACCACATCGGGATCAGTCACTGCTTTCGCTCTTTCTGCGAACGGGTCCCTGTGCGCTGCTGTGATGAATGATGCGCGCGAAATTCTTTTTTTCGGCGTCATGGCCGATCGCGCCCAAAGCGGGACGCAACAATCAAAACAAACAAGGTGAGAGAAACGATGACGAAGTGGGTTTACACGTTCGGTGATGGCAGCGCGGAAGGCGATGCCAGTATGCGCAACTTGCTCGGCGGCAAAGGTGCCAATTTGGCCGAGATGAGCAACCTCGGGTTGCCAGTACCGCCGGGATTCACCATCACGACGGAAGTCTGCACCTACTATTATGCCAACGGGAACAGCTATCCCGCAGAGCTTAAAGCGGCGGTCGATGCGGCCGTGGACCGCATGGGCAAGCTGATGGATTGCAAGCTCGGCGATCCGGCACGCCCGTTGCTGGTCTCGGTACGCTCGGGGGCGCGCGTTTCGATGCCAGGCATGATGGACACGGTGCTCAATCTCGGTCTGACGCCGGAAACCGTAGAAGGCGTGATCAAGCTGACCAACAACCCGCGTTTTGCGTGGGACAGTTATCGCCGCTTCGTCCAGATGTATTCAAACGTGGTGCTCGGCATGGAGCATGCCGATTTCGAAGAGATCCTCGATCACGCCAAGGAAGCCAAAGGCGTGGAGCTTGATACCGAGCTTGATGCCAATGACCTCAAAGTCGTGACGGTGAAGTTCAAGGAGCTGGTGCAGAAGAAGCTCGGCAAGCCCTTCCCGGATACGGTGGAAGAGCAGCTTTGGGGCGGCATCGGCGCTGTGTTCTCATCGTGGATGTGCACACGCGCGCAAACCTATCGCCGTCTCAACAAGATTCCCGGCGACTGGGGCACAGCCGTGAACGTGCAGGCGATGGTGTTCGGCAACCGCGGTGATACCTCGGCAACGGGCGTGGCCTTCACGCGCGATCCCGGCAACGGCGAGAAATTCCTCTACGGCGAATATCTCATCAACGCCCAAGGCGAAGACGTGGTGGCCGGTATTCGCACCCCGCAGCCGATCACCAAGCTGGTGCGCGAACGTCAGGGCGGCAAGAAGCCCTCGATGGAAGAAGCAATGCCGCCGATGTACAAAGAACTGCTCGGCATCGGCAAAAAACTTGAAGACCACTTCAAGGAAATGCAGGACGTGGAATTCACCATCCAGGAAGGCAAGCTCTGGATGCTGCAATGCCGTACTGGCAAGCGCACCGCCAAGGCGGCACTGAAAGTCGCCATCGATCTCGTCAATGAAGGCCTGATCGACAAGAAGACGGCGGTACAGCGTGTCGACCCCTCGGCTTTGGATCAATTGCTGCATCCCACCCTCGATCCCAAGGCGCCGAAGCTGAAATTCTCCACCGGTCTTGCAGCCTCTCCGGGCGCGGCGATTGGCGAAATCGTCTTCACGGCCGACGAAGCCGAGAAGCTCGCCAATGAAGGCCATGATGTCATCCTGGTGCGTCAAGAGACGAGCCCCGAAGACATTCACGGCATGCATGCGGCCAAGGGCATTCTCACCGCCCGCGGCGGCATGACCAGCCATGCGGCCGTGGTGGCACGCGGCATGGGCCGTCCTTGCGTTGCCGGTGCGGGCTCGATCCGCATCGATTACGACGCCAAATGCATGGCGGTGGGCGACAAGATCCTCAAGCAAGGTGACGTCATCACCATCGATGGCTCGGCGGGCGTGGTCTATCAAGGCCGCGTGCCGATGCAGCAGCCCGAACTCACCGGCGACTTCAACACGCTGATGACTTGGGCCGACGAAGTGCGTCAGTTGAAAGTTTATACCAATGCCGATACGCCGACCGATGCGCGCACCGCGCGGTCGTTTGGCGCGCAAGGCATTGGCCTCTGCCGCACCGAGCATATGTTCTTCGATGGCGACCGCATCGTGGCCGTGCGTCAGATGATTCTGTCGGAAACGGTGGAAGAGCGCGAGAAGGCGCTGGCCAAGCTGCTGCCCATGCAGCGCGGCGACTTCGAAGAGATCTTCCGCGTCATGGACGGCTTGCCGGTGATCATCCGCTTGCTCGATCCGCCGCTGCATGAATTCCTCCCCCACAAGGAAGAGGAATATGCGGCCGTGGCCCGTTCGGCCGATGTCTCCGTCGCCAAGCTGAAGCAGAAGGCGAATCTCTTGCACGAGATGAACCCGATGCTCGGCCATCGCGGCTGCCGTCTCGGCATCACCTTCCCGGAAATCACCGCGATGCAGGCGCGCGCCATTCTCGAAGCGGCGCTCAATGTCGAAGCGGAAGGCAAGAAAGTGATGGCCGAGATCATGATCCCGGTCGTCGCCTGGAAGCAGGAACTCGACTACGCCAAGGACGTGATCGAGAAGGTTGCCCAGCAGGTGAAGAAGGAGCGTGGCAAGCTTCCGCATTACAAGATCGGCACCATGATCGAATTGCCGCGCGCCGCGTTGCGGGCCGCCGATCTCGCCCAGACGGCCGAATTCTTCTCCTTCGGCACCAACGACTTGACACAAACCACTTGCGGCATCAGCCGTGATGATGCGGGTCCGTTCCTCACGGAGTATCAAGTGAAGGGCCTGTTGATGCGCGATCCGTTTGTGACAATCGATCGTGACGGTGTCGGCGAACTCATCAAGATTGCGGCAGAACGCGGCCGTAAGACTCGCAGCGATCTCGAAGTCGGCATCTGCGGCGAGCACGGCGGCGATCCCGATTCCATCTCGCTGTGTCAGGAAGTTGGGCTGAATTATGTTTCTTGTTCGCCATTCCGCGTGCCAGTGGCACGTCTCGCGGCGGCGCAAGCGGCTCTCAAAAAAGTAGAACGGGATGTCTGATCACGACTTATGAGATATAATCAGTACACAGAATAAACAGTAAGTCAGAAAAAAAGAGCAAGGGAGTCCCAGGAAATTTTCCAGGGATTCCCTTGTTTTTTCATTTTCAAGGGTGACGTTGTGTCACGATTCTGTATTTTTTAATTTGACGGCGCCCTCGTTCTCGGACTACAGGCGCCGCTCCCGTATCTGCGAGATGTATTTGGGGGAAGGGGCACTGTTCGCAATCACGCCGACCAAGGTCGACTAGTTAAGCCGATACAGACGAAACGAGTTCGAAGAGAGTTATCCTGATGTCCAAGAAAACGCCTGACGCTTTGAGACGGTCCGATCGCGTCCTTGTTGGTGCGCTCACCGTCGTCCTTGCAGCCGTAAGTGCGGCTGTTGGTGCGGCTGCTGCGTATCGTCCGCACCCGGATCAACTCAAGCCCGCGCCCGCTATTGTTGCCCAGGCTTCCGCGCCTTCGGCTGCGCCGCAGACGGCGCCCGTGGCGGTAACTCCGGTTGCCTATTCCCCCGCACATTCGCCAGCCGAAGAGCTGGTGATGAATAAGCTCTTCGCCGAGCATCGCTGTCTCTCCGAAGCGCTCTACTATGAAGCGCGGGGCGAAGGCGAGAAGGGCCAGAAGGCGATCGCCGAAGTGATCTTCGCGCGCATGCGCAATGGCAATTACGGCCATTCCATCTGCGCCGTGGTTTACGAGGGCGCTGGCCAGCCCAAATGCCAGTTCTCTTTCACCTGCAACGGCGATCTCAGGAAGCACAAGCAGGCTGGTCCCTGGATGCGCGCCCAGATGCTGGCCGCCCAGATCCTGACCGGCGAATCGCAGCTGCGCGGCGCCACCGGCGGGGCGATCAATTTCCACGCCGTCAGCGTTGAGCCGGATTGGGCGGCCGAAATGGCCCGCACCACCCAGATCGGCAATCATATTTTCTATAAGAAAGACGCTCCGCGCTCGCGCGCGATGTAAGCAATCGGCGGGTAGTGGTTATCGGCAGGAAGAGAGTGGTTTCCCTGCCTGACGAAAACCGCTACCCGCCTTTCGATTATTGGCTTTGTCAGAAGTCCAGCGCGACATCCAGATTCGGTGCCGAATGCGTGATGGCGCCGGAGGAGATGTAATCGACACCGCTTTCGGCAATGGCGCGCACGGTGGCAAGCGTGACATTGCCGGAGGCTTCTAGTGTGGCGCGGCCGGCATTCATTTTCACCGCATCGCGCAGCGTCTCCGGACTCATGTTGTCGAGCAGGACGGTATCGACACCGAGCGAGAGCGCTTCTTCCAACTGCGCCAGCGTGTCGACTTCGACTTCGATCTTCACCATATGGCCGATGCCGGCGCGCGCACGTTCCACAGCGGTTTTGATTCCGCCTGCTGCTGCGATGTGATTGTCCTTGATCAACACTGCATCATCGAGTCCGAAGCGATGATTGAATCCACCACCACAACGCACCGCATACTTTTCCAAAATCCGTAAGCCGGGCGTCGTTTTGCGCGTGCAAACGATTTTCGCTTTTGTTCCTGCGACGGCATCCACCATGGCGCGCGTAGCCGTAGCGATACCGGAGAGATGACCAACGAAGTTTAATGCGACGCGCTCGCCGGTCAGTAAGCTACGCGATGCACCTTCCAAGACCAGCAACGGCGTGCCGACGTTAACTATGTCGCCGTCCTGGGCCTCAGAGCGCAAGACGAGGCCGCTGTCGACGAGGCCGAAGGCGAGGGCAGCTACCACCAGCCCCGACACGACTCCCGGCTTACGGGCCACGAGAACGGCTCTGGAGCGCTGGCCGGGGGGGAGAATGAGGTCCGAGGTGATATCCCCGGCCCGGCCGAGGTCTTCTGCCAGCGCCAGACGGACCAGCGGCTCGATCAGAAGGGCGGGTGGTGGTCGGAGCTGGTCGGACATAAAATTACCTAGCGGCGCAGGTCTGAAGGGTGGGCAGGGCATCCGCGGTGATCCGCTCGGCATCCGCCAAGGTTAAGAAGCTGCGGGTACCGATGGCGGCAGTCTGAGGGTAGTCGCTGCGGCTATGACCGCCCCGGCTTTCGCGGCGGGCCAAGGCAGCGGCCGCCACCAGACGGGCGGTGGAGGTCATGTTAAGCAGCGAAGGCTCATAGCCGCCGGCGCGCTCGATCTGAGCAATGCGGGCGAGGGCTTCTTTCAGCCCGGCCTCACTCCGTTCAAGGCCGGCATGACGGCTCATGACCTCGCGCAAAGCATGCGGCACCGGCGGGGCGGCGTAATGCACGGGCGGCGGCAAAGCGCCATGGGAGGTCTGCGGTGCGGGCAGGCTCTTGATGTCTTCCGCGGCGCGGGCACCGAAGACCAAGCCTTCAAGCAAGGAATTGGAAGCCAAACGATTGGCGCCGTGCAAGCCAGTGCAGGCGCATTCGCCCACGGCCCACAGCCCTTCCAGCGAAGTGCGGCCGTGATGATCGCTCGCAATGCCGCCCATGTGATAATGCGCGGCGGGCGCCACCGGGATCGGCTGGCTGACGGGATCGAGACCGGCGGCACGGCAGGCTTCGTACACTGTCGGGAAATGATGCGGAAATTCCGCACCCACCGATTTGGTGCAATCGAGAAAGACTTTGTGGCCAGCCGCGATCTCGCGATGAATAGCGCGGGCCACCACATCGCGCGGTGCCAGTTCGGCGTTCTTATGCACCGCCAGCATAAAGCGGCGGCCGGTCTCATCGATCAGCACGGAGCCTTCGCCGCGCAAGGCCTCGGTGGCAAGCGGGGCTGGGTCCTTATTGATGGCAATGGCGGTAGGATGAAATTGCACAAATTCGGGATCGGCAATCACGGCACCGGCGCGCGCTGCCATGCCGAGACCCTCGCCGCGCGATTCCGGCGGATTGGTAGAGACAGCATACAAAGCGCCAAGTCCGCCCGTTGCCATCACCACGGCATTGGCACGGATCAGGATCAGGCGCTGCTGCGGGCCGTTCCAGCTGCGGGCGAAAACACCGACAACGCGGCCGTCTTCCACCGCCAGCTCGATGGCGTGATAGCCTTCGATGATACGGACATGCGGTGCTGCATAAACGCTGCGGGCCAAAGCGGCCATGACTTCAGCCCCGGCGCGGTCGCCTTTGACATGAACGATGCGCGAAGTGGAATGGGCAGCTTCGCGGGCCACCGCAATCGAACCATCAGGCTCACGGTCAAACGGGGCGCCATAGCTGAGAAGATCATGAATGCGGGCAGGCGCTTCGCGAGCCACGAGCGCGGCGACTTCAGGATCGGTGAGACCCGCACCAGCGGCCACGGTATCGGCGGCATGGGATTGCCAAGTATCGCCTTTGCCCACCGAGGCCGCGATGCCGCCTTGCGCCCAAGCACTCGAGCCCGAGATGCCGGGATGCTCATCGGCCAGCACCACACAAGGATAAGGCGCCAGCTTCAGGGCCGTGAAAAGACCGGCAACGCCGGCTCCGAGAATAAGAGCGCCCTTGGTCTCGATGACGTTGTCGAGCTGGGATCCCATGATGCTGCCTTTCAGGCTGCTTGCCGCGCTTTACTCACGTTCACAGCCAGCATGCGTTCGACGCTTTTCTTCGCCCGCGCTGCAATCGCTGGATCGACTGTGACTTCCACATTCATCGTTTCCAGTGCATGTAAGATTTTGGGCAAGGTAATGCGCTTCATGTGCGGGCAGAGATTGCAAGGCCGCACGAATTCGACTTTGGGAAACTCGACCGCGACGTTGTCGCTCATCGAGCATTCGGTCACCAGGACAACGCGGCCGGGCTGTTTCTGTGCCACGAAATCGATCATGCCCGCGGTCGAACCGGCGAAATCGGCTTCAGCGACGACCGAAGGCGGACATTCGGGATGGGCGATCACCACCACGCCCGGATGGCTGTCACGGAAATCGCGGATGGTTTCCGCCGTGAAGCGCTCATGCACTTCGCAATGGCCTTTCCAAGTGATGACCTTGATCTTGGTGAGCTTGGCGACATTCTGGGCGAGGAATTCGTCCGGCACCATGATGACGGTATCGACACCCCATTCGCGGGCAATGTCTTCCACCACCGCCACCGCATTGGAGGAGGTGCAGCAAACATCGCTTTCGGCCTTCACTTCGGCCGAGGTGTTCACATAGGTTACCACCGGCAGGCCGGGATAAGTCTGCTTGAGCAAGCGCACATCGGCGCCCGTAATAGAAGCGGCAAGAGAACAGCCTGCTTCCGGATCCGGAATGAGAACCGTCTTTTCCGGCGACAGCACTTTGGCGGTTTCGGCCATGAAGTGAACGCCGGCCTGGACGATCACTTTGGCATCGGTCTTGGCGGCAAGGCGGGCGAGCTGCAGCGAGTCTCCGACAAAATCGGCGACGCCGTGAAAAATCTCCGGCGTCATGTAGTTGTGCGCCAGCACGACGGCGTTCTTCTCCCGCTTCAGCGCATTGATCGCCGCGATGTAAGGGGCGTGCACCGGCCATTCGATCTCGGGAATGACATGGGCCATCTTCTGTTTGAGGGCCTCGGTTTCCCGTGCGATGGCAGGGGTAAAGGGCAGCAGCTGCATGACGTTGTCCACTTATGCTCTGTTTGAGTATATATAGGTGGCAAAAACACCGGCACAAGGCCGGGGTCACGCTTTATGCTGCACATGAGGATAAATAAGGTCAAGCATAATTATGTTCCGGCGCTTCCTTCGTGATGTTTTGCGGCGGAAACCCCTCACTGATAAAAATCACAGCAGTATTTACGCCGGACAGTTGAATTGTGCGGTCCCATGAGGCAAAGCCAGACAGAAATTACGTCCATAAATGGAAATCGGGCGTTCCGGATGCTGCTGTGCGCAGCTTCCTTGGGCCCTCCTTCGGGAGGGCCTTTTTTTTGGATTTCAGGCCCGTTAGGACCAGGACATGCGCATCCTTCTGACAGGTTCTTCGGGTTGGCTAGGGCAAACGCTCGCGCCACGGCTGAAACGGGACGGCCATGAGGTCGTCGGCCTCGATATCGTGCCGGGCCCACATACCACCCTGGTCGGTTCTATAGCGGATCGGGCGACGGTCGACAAAGCCATGCAGGGCGTCGAGGCGGTCATCCATTCTGGGGCACTGCATAAGCCGGACATTGTCCGCCATCCGGTTTCTGCTTTTATCGCCACCAATGTGCAAGGCACGCAGAACCTCTTGGAAGCGGCAATTGCAGCAAAGGTGAAGCGCTTTGTCTTTACCTCCACGACATCGTTGATGATCTCGCGCCGGATCCGCGCTGGTAAAAAAGGCGGAGCCAAGAAAGCCGAGTGGATCACTGAGGATCTGGCGCCGGAGCCGCGCAACATCTACGGCATCACCAAGCTGGCGGCGGAGCAGCTCTGTCAGTTGGCCTATCACGAGCAGGGACTGCCTTGTGTGGTGTTACGCACGGCGCGCTTTTTCCCGGAAGAAGACGACATGGCGCATGAGATCGCGCAATCAGAAGAGAACACCAAAGCCAATGAATTTCTCTTCCGCCGTCTGACGGTCGAGGACTGCGCAGAGGCGCATGTGGTCGCTTTGGAGAAGGCTCCGCAAATCGGCTTCGACCGTTTCATCATCTGTGCGCCGACGCCGTTTCAGCCAGAGGATTGCGAAGCCTTGATCGCCGATGCACCCGCCGTGGTGGAGCGCTATTTCCCGGATTATCCGGCGCTTTATGCCAGGCGCGGCTGGACGATGTTTACTTCCATCGACCGCGTTTATTCGGCCGCCTATGCGGAAGAAAAGCTCGGTTTCCGCTGCAAGACGGGATTCAAGGAAGTATTGGAGAGCTTGCGCGTTCAGGCGCCGGCGCGCTGACGCGCCAAGCGCACACCAGGTGAGGGGCGCTCGCGCAAGACTTCTCGGCGGAAGCGGAACAGCTCGGCCGGACGGCCGCGCGACGGGGCAGCGAATTTTCCGGTGCCTTCCACCAAGCCTTGGTCTTCCACCAGACGGCGGAAATTCTGTTTGTGCAGGCGGATGCCGGAAATGGCTTCCACAGTGCGCTGCAGGTCCAACAGCGTGAAGGTCGGCGGCATCAATTCGAACACCACCGGGCGGTATTTCATTTTTCCACGTAACCGGGCGATGGCCGTAGAAAGGATGCGGCGATGGTCGAACATCATACGGTCGCCGAGCGGCAGGACGTGATCGCTGGCAACGCGGCCGTCGCGGGCGCTTTCGGCGATGATGCCGGCTTCATAGAGCAGCTCGTAGCGCTCCAGCACCTTTTCTTCGTCCCAACCGATGTCGTCGGAGCCGAAACAAAGCCGGATACGGTCGCGGCGCGATTGGGCAGTCGGTTTATCCGGCGCTTCGGCAACAAAACGGTCGAGGGCCGGGACGATCACCGCATCCAGGATTGCTGGTTTTTCGTCGCGCCAGTCTTCCCACGGGAAGAAGCGGTACCAGCCCCGCCACAGCGTTTCGGGGGCTTTGCTCTCGCCGCATTGGCGGGTGAGGGCAAGATAGCCGACCGACACCACGCGGGCGTTCTCGCCCGGATTCAACGTATGGCGGCCGCGGTCGCCGAAGGTGTAGAGCTGTTCGACATAACCGAGATCCAAATAGGTCTGTTCGCCCACCCACGTGCGCAGGCCGCTTTCCAGCGTGCGGTGGGATAGGGGGTCGAAGGGACCGAACGGCAAGGCGTCATCGCCTGCTGCGGAATGCACGACCAGCACGCTGGGACTGTCGTCGACGACCGAGACAATGGCCGCCGACAAACCGATCTCCACCACATGCTTGGCCAATTCGCTCATCGCTCCAGACCAAATTCCGCCAGGGGGAATTCCACCAGCGTGCCTTCCTCAACCACGACCGCGGGACTCATCGCTTCCACAGCACGCACCATTTGGCCGCCGCGGTCCAGATAGGCATCGGCCAGCCGCACGATCAGGCGGTTAGGGTTGGCATGGGGTGCGCGGGCGCGGATCTCGCGGGCGATGCGGAATTCGGCACCTTTCCGCGCCCGGTCGCAGAGGATGGTGAAGGCCGTCGCCATGGAGCGGCTCACTCCGGCCCAGCAATGCACCAGCATGGGGCGCTTGCCGTCCCAGCCGCGGGCGAAATCCATAATGGCCGAGATATGGTCATCGCGAGGATGGACCTTGCCGTCGGTTGCCTCGGCAATGTCGCTGACGCTGAGGCGCAAATGCTGGTCGGCCGGGAAACCGCCTGGTGTCTCGATCATGAACTCCGGCGAGAGCAAGGTGATGAGATGCGACGGCTGGCGGCTGCGCAGTGTCTCGGGAACGGCGGAAAGCGGGGTGACAAGAATCGCGGACATGGGGCCAACTGGTAGCCCAGCATTATGACATGCAAAAGCCGAAGGCGTGCGCGATTTCGCGCAGTTAGCCGGCCAATTTGTGAAAATGCTCCAAGAAGAGGGCCTGGGCTTCGGCCACCGGCAGCGGCGTCAGCCGGGGTGTTTTCAAGCTCTGCGGCGGGACGCCAAAGATCTTCTTGGCCTCTTCCGGCTCGAAACCGGCAAGCTGGGTGGCCTCGTGATAAGCCGAGATGATGTCGGCCTTTTTGAAGAGTTTTTCCAACGCTGCAGAAGGTTTGGCAGGTAACCCGAAACGGATATGGATGGCAGCGAGAAGTTTCAGCTCCAAGCTCTTGTAATTGATGCCAACAGCCGCTTTGAAGGGGCTGATGAGGTCACCGATAACATATTCTGGTGCATCATGCAGAAGGGCCATCAGCCGGGCTTCGCGGGTCAGGCCGGAAGGACTGAGTTCGATGGCTAATCGCTCCACCAGCACGCAATGTTGCGCCACGGAGAAGGCGTTTGCCCCTTTGGTTTGACCATTCCAGCGGGCGACCCGGGCAAGGCCATGCGCAATATCTTCGATCTCGACATCGAGTGGCGACGGGTCCAGCAGATCAAGGCGGCGGCCCGACAGCATGCGCTGCCAGGCCCGTGGCGGTTTGGTGCTCATGATGGGACGCTCATGAAAAGGCGAGCTTTACGGCGACCAGAGCCAGGATGAAAGCCATCAGACGGCGCAACACCTGTTCGGGAACGCGCGGCGCCAGAAAACTGCCGATCAGGATACCCGGAATGGATCCCATCAGCAGCGTCCCCATCAGGGCGAAATTGATGTTGCCCAAAATCCAATGGCCTGCCCCCGCCACCAAGGTCAGCGGCACGGCATGGGCAATATCGGAGCCGACCAGCTTGGCGGCAGGCAGCTTGGGATAGAGCAGGATCAAGGCGGTCACGCCCAAGGCACCGGCGCCGACCGAGGTGGAGGATACCAACACGCCAAGCACGGCCCCAGTCACCACCGTATAGCGGAAGGTTTGAGCCGGAGTGGGGGTGCCAATACGCTCGGCATAATAGGCCAGCAGCTTCTTGCGGAAGATCAGCGCCGAGGCCGTGATGAAGAGGGCGGCGGCCAGAACGTAAGAGACCAGATGATTGGTCTTGTGGCTGTCGAGGCCGAGCGCGTTCAGGGCGATGAGGGTCAAAACGGCCGCTGGGATGCTGCCCAGCGCCAGCCGTCCGACCACTTTCCAGTCGATAGTGCTATGGGCGCCGTGCACGGCCGAGCCGACCGTCTTGGTAGCCGCGGCATAAAGCAGATCTGTGCCGACAGCAGCGACCGGCGAGATGCCAAAGATAAGGATCAAGATGGGCGTCATCAGTGAGCCGCCGCCAACACCCGTCAACCCGACCGCAGCCCCGACCAACAAGCCGGAGGCGACATAACCCCATTGGATCAGCGCCAGAAACTGCATCAGGCGATCTTTTTCAGGATCACACTGCCAGCGGAATAGCCGGCGCCGAAGGTGCAGAGCACGCCGTGATCGCCGATGGCAAGATCAGCACTGTGCTTATTGAAACAGATGATGGCGCCGGCCGAGCTGGTATTGGCGTATTCGGCGATGACGTTCGGTGCTTCGCTCTCTGTGGGATCGCGGCCATAAACCTTATGCGCCACGAATTGATTCATGTTGATGTTGGCCTGGTGCAGCCACAGCCGCTTGATGTCGCCGGCACCCAGCTCGTGTTCAGCCAGATGATCGACCATGAAATGCGACACCAGCGGCAGCACTTCCTTGAACACCTTGCGACCCTGTTGGACGAAAAGCTTGTCGGGCTTGCCGATGCCTTCGGGGGCGCAGCGATTGAGGAAGCCGAAATTGTTGCGGATGTTGTTGGAGAATTGCGCCTTCAGCTTGGTGGAGACGATCTCCCAGGCATTGGTGCCGCGGGCGGTTTCTTTGCGTTCGATCACAAAGGCTGTGCAGGCATCTCCGAAGAGGAAGTGGCTGTCGCGTTCGCGGAAATTGGCATGACCCGTGAGGATTTCGGGATTGCAGACCAGGACGGCGCGGGCGCCACCGGTCTCGATCAGCCCGCGGGCGACATGAACGGCATAAGTGGCCGAAGCGCAGCCCACGCTCATATCGAACCCAAAACCGGTGATGCCGAGAGCGTTCTGCACTTCGATGGCAACGGCCGGGTAGGCGCGCTGGAGGATGGCACAGGAGACGATCACCGCATCGATGTCGGAGGGCTTCTTTTCGGCGGCCGCGAGCGCCTCACGGGCGGCGGCGACAGCCATTTCGGCCATCACGGAGATTTCCTCGTTCGAACGTTCCGGGATGCGGGGGCAAAGCAGGTCAGGGTCGAGGATGCCGGTCTTGTCGAGCACAAAGCGGTTCTTGATGCCCGAGGCTTTCACGATGAATTCGGAGGAGGATTCCAGCAGCGGTTTGCGGGCGCCGCTGTCGATTTCCGCAGCGTGATCCCGATTGAACCGGTGCACGTACTCGTTGAAAGACGCCACTAGCTCATCATTGCTGATCCTGTGGGGCGGCACGAACACGCCCGTCCCCGAGAGCACCAAATCGGCCAATTTCGTTTCCTTCCCAAAGCCTTGGAGCAACCTGACGCAGCTCTATGCCGAAGGCAAGCACCTCGGCTATTCCTCAACACGATGTTTAGAAGTCCCCTGTAAGGATTTCTACCGATGCCGCAAAAGGTTGTCGTGTGGAGTTCCTGGTAGAACGGTTCAAAACCAGAAGGAAAAAGCGCGCGTATAGCGCGCGGCCGGTTTCACACAGACAAACTGTTACTTCGAGTCCCGCCGCCTTATTCTGTTTGGGGCTAATCCTTGGGGTGGGCGCCTGTGTGCTATCAGCGCGCGAAATTGCCACGGCGATCATCATTTTGGCCGGGGCCGTGGGTGTCGTTCTGTTTCTTCGCCGACTCGCTGAACACGGAGAGGAGAGTTTTCCGGCGGCCGAGTCCGGCTATCGCGAGTTCTTCGAGAACGCCGTCGAAGGCATCTTCCGCACCACACCCAGCGGCCATTATCTCGAAGTCAATCCGGCCCTGGCACGCATCTATGGCTACGACAATCCCGAAAGCCTCAAGCGTGGCCTGACCGACATTTCCTCGCAGCTTTACGTTGATCCGCACCGCCGCGACCAATTCAAGGACATCATGAGTGCGAATGACGAGGTCACGGATTTCGTCAGTGAAATACACCGCTGCGACGGCACAACCATCTGGATAAAGGAAAATGCCCGAGCCGTGCGCGATTGGTCCGGGCGGCTCATTTGCTATCAAGGCACGGTGGAAGACGTTACCGCTAAGTTCGAAGCCGAGCGGGCGATCAAGCGCGGGCTGAAGCGGGCCGAAGAAGCCAATACTACCAAGAATTCCTTTCTGGCGATGATGAGTCATGAGCTGAAGACGCCGCTCAACGCCATTCTCGGTTTTTCCGAGATGATCCGTTACGAAATGCTCGGGCCGCTCGGCAATGAATCTTATCGCGGCTATATCGAAGACATCCACAACAGCGGCGAGCGTCTCCTGGCCATCATCAACGATGTGCTGGATGTGGCGCGGTTGGAAGGGGCGGCGATCACGCTCAACAGGACTTGGGCGGAACCGCGCGAAATTGCCGTGACTGCTCTGGCGAAAGCCCGCCGCCTCACCGGGAAGATGCTGCCGGTGGCGTTCGATATTCCGAGTGCGGTGCCAGATATCCATGTCGATCAAACCAGGCTGGCACAGGTGATCTCGAATCTTCTCTCCAATGCCCTGAAATTCACCCCCGATGGCGGTGAGGTGAAGCTTTCGGTGCGTCAGAGCGGCGACGGCACTGTTCATTTTGCGGTCTCGGATACGGGCATTGGCATGTCGGAAGAAGCTATTGCTTCGGTGTTGCAGCCTTTCCACCAAGCCGATGCCTCTCTGGCGCGGCGCTTCGAAGGGGCGGGTTTAGGCCTGCCGATCGCCCATGCCCTGACAGAGCTGCATGGCGGGCGCCTTGCCATCGTCAGCAGTGAAGGCAAAGGCACCACGGTGACGGTAGAATTACCCCCGGCTTGCCTGTGGCAGGACGCGGTTCTGGAATCCTGTGCTGCAACCGGCTAAACCGTCCCTATGACGGCAGATAATGCACTTGTTTTGTTTTCCGGCGGCCAGGATTCGACCACCTGTCTGGCTTGGGCGCTGGCGCGGTTTTCTCACGTCGAAACCATCGGTTTCGATTACGGCCAGAGGCACAAGACCGAGCTTGAGGCCCGCCAGCGCGTGCTGGCGGCGATCCGGGCCGGTTTTTCCGATTGGGCAGCGCGGCTCGGCGAAGACCATATGTTCAGCCTCGATGTCTTGAAGCAGATCGGCGGCAGCGCGCTGACCGACTCGATCAAGATCGAAATGGGCCAGAACGGACTTCCCACCAGTTTCGTGCCCGGCCGCAACGTGCTGTTCCTGACCACAGCGGCGGCGCTGGCATACCGGCGCGGCATCCATGATCTGGTCGGCGGCATGTGCGAGACCGATTTCTCGGGCTATCCCGATTGCCGCGAGAAGACCATCCATGCTACCGCCAAGGCCCTCACATTGGCGCTCGACCGGCCAATAACCGTGCATACGCCGTTGATGTGGATCGATAAGGCCGAGACCTGGAAGCTTGCCGAGGATCTGGGCGGAGCTGCACTGGTCGATCTCATCCGCGAAGAGACGGTCACCTGTTATGAAGGCGATCGCACGCACCGGCATGACTGGGGCTATGGCTGCGGCGTCTGCCCGGCCTGTGATCTGCGGGCCAAAGGCTATGGCAAATACCGCGGCGTTGCCGAGAGCGTGACGTGAGCTACGCGGTCAAAGAGATCTTCTACACCCTGCAGGGCGAAGGTGCGCGGGCAGGCCGGGCCTCGGTGTTCCTGCGCTTTTCCGGCTGCAATTTGTGGAACGGTCTCGAACGCGACCGCGCCAGCGCCGTCTGCCAATTCTGCGATACGGATTTCACCGGTACGGACGGTGAAGGCGGCGGCAAATTCGCCGATGCCGGAAGCTTGGCGGCGGCGGTGGCTGTGCTTTGGCCGCGAGACAACACCGCCCAACGTTATGTCGTTTGCACCGGCGGTGAGCCACTTCTCCAATTGGATGAAAAATTGATCGCGGCGCTGCATATTCAGGGTTTCGAAATCGCCATCGAGACCAACGGCACGCAAACGGCACCTCGCGGCATCGAGTGGATTTGTGTCAGTCCGAAAGCCGGCGCGGCGCTGAAACTTACGGTAGGCCAGGAATTGAAGCTGGTCTATCCGCAAACTGGTCTTGATCCAGCGCAATTCGAGTCAATGTTTTTCGATTATTTCTACCTACAGCCGATGGACGGCCCGCAGCGCGACGCCAACACACGCGCCGCCATCGCCTATTGTCTCGCCCATCCCAGATGGCGTCTGTCGCTGCAAACGCATAAATTGCTTGGCATTCCATAACCCTTCTAAAGTGTCATGAGAACTTCGCAAAACTGCAGCGTTTACTGCAGCATGCATTAACGGCCGAAAAACCCATCGCTTTTATCTTCGCCCATGCAGTGAGGCGGGTGCTTTCGGTATGAGTTCTTTCGGCGGCGGGCATTCTTTGGCAATGCCCGATAAGGAGACCGATTGGAATGCGGGTCGTCTTGCGGATGCCGTGGCGGCCATTCCCGCTGCTGCGACTTGCGCTTCCATCTACGAAAAGCTGAAGGCCCCCGATGCGCCGAGCGCCGTGGCGGTGGTCGATGAGCTTGGCCGTCCGCTGGGGCTCGTCAATCGTCTGCGTTTCCTGGCGCGCTACGCCCAACGCTTCGTTCCGGAATTGTATGATCGCCGTCCTATCCTGGCATTGGCCAACACCAATCCGCTTATTGTCGATGAGGCTGTATCGGTAAGCGAGCTGGCGACCATGATCACGCTCGATCATCCCGATGCCTTGCGAGAATGTTTTGTCGTCACCCAGGAGGGACGTTATCTCGGCATCGGCACCAGTGAGGCGTTGATCAAGGCCAAGGTGGCGCTGCTCACAGCGCGCGAAGAGCAGCTGCAAGCCGCGTTGGTCGCCGCAGAAGATGCGGATCGCACGCGCAGCAACTTCCTCGCCTTGATGAGCCATGAATTGCGCACGCCGCTCAATGCCATCATCGGTTTCTCCGAAGTTCTGGCCGGTGAGTTGTTCGGGCCGCACGGAGTCAAACGCTATGGCGAATATGCCAACGACATTCTCGGGGCTGGACGCCATCTGCTGGCGCTGATCAACGACATCCTCGATCTGTCGAAATCGGAATCCGGCCAGATGGAACTGTTTTCCGAACCGGTAGAGATGAAGAAGCTGATCGAAGACTGCATCCGGCTGGTGCATAGCCGTGCCGTGGACGGCAAGGTCGAGCTGCATACGGAACTGGCCGACAATCTTCCAGCGGTGCGCGCTGATGCGCTGCGGCTGAAGCAGGTCGTGCTCAACCTCACCACCAATGCGGTGAAGTTCACTCTGCCTGGCGGTTCGGTAACGATCTCGGCCCAGCTCGATCCCGATGACGGCATGGTGCTTTCCATCGCCGACACCGGTATCGGCATGGATCCGGAAATGATCCCGATTGCGCTAGAGCCCTTCCGCCAGATTTCCTCGCCGCTGGCGCGCAATGTGGAAGGCACAGGCCTCGGCCTGTCGCTTGCCAAATCGCTCACCGAGGGGCATGGCGGCACGCTGGCGATTGACAGCGCGCCGGGCAAAGGCACCACCGTGTGGATCCGCCTGCCGCCGGAACGCACCATCCTGCCGGAATGGGAAGACGCTAAAATCGCGTGATGATCTTGGTCAGATCTGGCCGCACGCGTTCTTCCAGCTCTACCGCACTCGTGCCGATGTAGATGAAACCGGCGATGCGTTCGCCGGGTTTCAAGCCCAGTCGTTCTTTCACGCCTGGATGATAAGCGTACCATTCGGTCAGCCAATTGGCGACATAGCCCAAGGCATGGGCCGCAATCAGCATGGTCTGGCAGACGGCACCGGCGGAGAGGATCTGCTCCCATTCGGGGATGGGAATGGCTTCGCGCACCCGGCTGATCACCGCCACCACCACGGGCGCGCGCATGAGGCGGGCCGCTTCGCTGGCGCTGCGCTCGTCACTCATCTTTTCGGTCTCGGCCAAGGCTTCCACCAGGATCTGGCCGAAGCGGACGCGGGCATCGCCTTCGAAAACGATAAAGCGCCAGGGCGCCAGCTTGCCGTGGTCCGGGACCCGGGCTGAGGCCTTCAGAATGGTATCCAATTCCTCCGGACTGGGGCCGGGGCCGGTCATGGCTTTGGCGGAGCCGGAGCGGCGGCTGAGGAGGAGTTCCAGGGCTTGGGGGGCGGAAATATTCAAGGGCGGGAGATTTTCCATAATTTCCGTGTGCTTGGCTTCCGGCTGCGGAGCCCCTATCTAAAGGGAAGTACCGGTTTGGCGATAGCACGTCCCCTACGATAAGATAGGTGTCTGGAGAGGAATATGGCCGTTTCGCTAGAAAAAATCGCCACCATGGATCCCATCTGGTCATCCTTGCGCAAGGAAGCTGAGGAATTGGCAACACGCGAGCCAGCCTTGGCGAGCTTTGTCCACGCCACCATCCTCAAACATGAAAGGCTGGAATCGGCGCTGTCCTACCACCTGGCCAAGAAGGTCGGGAATGAGGACATCAGCCCGATGCTGGCGCGTGAAATCTTCGATGAGGCGCTGACTGCCGAGGCGGAAATCGGTGCGGCGGTGCGGGCCGACCTCTCGGCTGTGTTCGAGCGCGATCCGGCCTGCCATTCCTATGTCGAAGCCTTCCTCTACTACAAAGGCTTCCATGCCTTGGAATGCTATCGCATCGGCCATTGGCTGTGGGCGCAGAAGCGCGAAGGTATGGCGCTGTTTTTCCAGAGCCGCATTTCCGAACGCTTCGATGTCGACATCCATCCGGCCGCCAAGCTGGGACGCGGCATCATGATCGATCATGCCACCGGTGTGGTGATCGGCGAGACCGCCGTGGTGGGCGATGATGTTTCCATGCTGCATGGCGTCACCTTAGGCGGTACCGGCAAGGAAACGGGCGACCGCCATCCCAAGATCGGCCGTGGTGTGCTTCTGTCGATGGGCGCCAAGGTGCTCGGCAATATCACGGTGGGCGAGTATTCGCGCATCGGCGCCGGTTCGGTTGTGCTGAAATCCATTCCGGCGCGCTGCACGGCTGTTGGCGTGCCGGCGAAGATTGTCTCCTGTCCCGGCTGTGAACGGCCGAGCCAGGAAATGGATCAGTTCATCGACGACGAGGGGTGAGGCGCGGCATTTGTCGCCACCCCTCCGGAAAGTTGCTTGACCCATTCGGGCGGCCGTGCGAGTCCAAGTCCTGGCCGATTAGAGCCTTGGGCATGAAGCCCTGGCCGCGATGGAGGCGAGAGTGACCCGTAGTGAAATTTGGCGCGTCGAAAAGTATCTGCGGAACCTGTTCCGCCTGGACACCATCACTGTGGTTGAGCGTCCCAAGGCGCCTGATTCCGTAGAAGTGCAGGTAAATGGCGAGTTCATCGGCGTCATCTTCAAGGATGAAGAAGACGGTGAAGTCTCCTACGCGTTCAACATGGCGATCCTGGAAATGGATTTGCCGGAACCTCCCGCGAGCCGAGCTGGATAAGCCTCCATGGTGGAGCTGCAGGCCGGTCTTCTGGGCCGGGCTCAGCAGTTTTGTCGCCGCCATCACGCGCTTGTCGTGACGGCGGTTCTGTCGGCGGCTGGGATTGCCACCGGCACGACGGCGGTGTTGGCCTTCATCGAGGCGCCAGCCCTTAGTACAGCCGCTCTGATCGCTGTCGGAGCGGCTTTTGCGTTTTTGTGTGCCTACGCCCTGATCCGTCACCGGCTCTTCGCCCTGTTTTGCGCTTTGGCACCCATACCGGGGCTGATTTGGGCTGCCCCTCTGGCGGCGGGCGCGGATTTCGGCGCTGTTCCCTTTCTGGCTTATGGCTTTGGCTTCGCTGCGGCGGTGTTCTGGGCTGAAACCCGGTTGCTGCAGCTATTGCGCGCCAGTCCCGCCATGACGGCGTTGCCAGCGCTTCTGGCGACGATCGGGCTGATGGCGGTTCTCGCCGTGCTGTGGTTCCGCGGTACGCCCGCCGCCGATGCCGCGTTACAAGCCGTGGGCGATGCGGTTTTGACGATTTTGTCTGTCGCCCTGTTGCTGCCTATCGCTGCTTCCTATCTGCATTTCGATGAGAGTTTCATTGCCGAAGCCAATCGTGCCCGGGAGCGGCGCTTGCGCTGGTGCGAAGGTCTATCGGCCCTGGCTATGCCACGCTGGGGGATCAGCGTGCTGGGCATCACCGCTGTTCTGATTGTCCTGGGTTGGTATGGCGCGCAGCTTCCGGTCTCAGAGGCGGCTGGGTTGCGCTTGGCCTCGGTCATTCTGTTTGTACTGATCGGCGGTTTGCTTGGTGGTGGATGGCGGGAAGGGCTGGCTCATATGCTGGCCGCCGCTGCCGTCTGCCTGCTGCTCTTATGGGCCTTTACGGTGAGCAGGGCGCAAAGCGAGGCCGTCCTGTTACAGCTGATTGGTCTTGCGAGCTTGCTGGCGCTGAACGGCTTCTGGCGGGTGTGGCGGTACAGGCGGTGCGGTGAGGGGGCAGGCCAAGCTCGCGGCCGTGTGCTGGAGGATAGCGGCGGGGCCCTGGCGGCTATCGGCGGCAGTGCGGGTGCCGTGGCAGTTTTGGTGATTGCGCAGCCAAAGATCGTGGTTCTGTTATACGGCGTCTTCTGCGCTGCTGTGTGCGGCCTGTTGCTGGCCCCGGGGATTATGACGGGACTCGAAATGCTGGCGCCGCGGCGAAGCAATGTGGAAGAGCTTTACGGCCGCAAGCGCCGGAAGCGTTAGTGTTTTGGCGAAAAACCGGTCATCAGCGTATCGATCTTGGCGGCGATCTCGCGCCATTGCGAGAGATGCTCGCGCTTGAAGCGGTAGGAGAGGGCAACGCCGCGCGCAATCAGGGTTTCGCGCAAACAACTCGGGCTCGGCACTTCGCGGGATACCTGCACACAGCGCATTACCACCGGCCCTTTTTCGCTGTTGCCGACAAAAAGATCTTCATTGCGATAGCCTGTGTCTTCGCGAAAGCGGTATTGGCGCAATCCGAAGGGGCCGGGCCGTCCTTGACGTTCCTGCACGTAATCGAGATAGACCCGCGATAATTTTCCAGCCTCGTTCAAGCCGACACGATCCTGATGGAGAGTGAGATACAGCACCTTCGAATCCGGGGCGTTGGAGGCGAAAGCATCGGCCTCCCAATTCGACCAGCCGGTCAGTCCAGGCAAGAGCGCGAACAGGTCGATCTCTTTTTGAGTACCGCCCTGGCGGGAGGCGGCATAGGGCAGGTAGTTCGCCGGGATGCGGAAGGGTCGTCCGCCGACACTCAAGGATATGATGTCGCTGCGAGAGGTCGGGCTGAGCTGCTTGCCGAACAAGTCCGGCCCGGACGGCGCCAGATACAGCACCAGAAATGCGGCAGAGAGGCTGAGCGTCGCGATGAAGACGGTCAGCGGAATAACCCATCCCGAATGTTTGCGGATGGTTTCATCGTCGTCTGTCGTGCGCCGCATGGTCCCCCAGACCTGAGTCGAACGCAGTCATAGTATGGGCCAAGCGAAAATGGATCGTTAGCGGTCACGCCGGCCGGGCGGTTCAAATCGGAACGGATGCCAGATGGGCTGCCCTGGGCAGGCCTAAGTGCCCCTAAAGGCGTTTCATCCTGGCACAAAATTCAGCTTCAGGCCGGGCACAGGCCCTGCACTTCCCCCAGCAACAGCAGTTTGGGGATGAGCATGCACGGTCTTGTCGTTATTCTCTTCGCGATCGCCTTCGGTTTCACTGCGTCGGGGATCACGGCCTGTCTCTACCGTTTGCTGGCCAATAAGCCGGAAACGCTGTCCTCCCGCATCGTTTACGCCGGGGTTATGGTTCTGGCGGGACCGAGCGTGTTGTTCGGCAACGCGGCCAAAAGCTTCCGCAACAAGAAATGCTCCAGCATCGCCTTCTGGCTCGCCGCTGCCGTCGCAGGCTATTGGAGTTTCGTCCTCGGCCTCTTTGTCCTCAACATTTACGTGGCGGGGTAGGCTACAGGACCGTCAGCATACCCGCGACCAGCGGATGACGAACGATGTCACTATCGCCAAGCCGCACCACGGCGATTTCCGGCACTTTTTTCAGGCGCTCGGCGACATCCGCGAGGCCTGACAAGCCCGGCAAGAGGTCGGTCTGATCTGGGTCGCCCGTCAAGACCATGGTGGAGCGCCACCCCAGACGCGTGAGCAGCATCTTGAGCTGGGTATAGGTGCAGTTCTGGGCCTCATCGATCACCACAAAGCAGTCGTTGAGTGTGCGCCCGCGCATATAGGCAACCGGCGCGATTTCGATTATGCCTTCGGCCACTAGTGCTTTCAGCCGTTTGGTGCCGAGCCGTTCGGTCAAGGCATCATAGAGCGGACGCAGATAGGGTGCGAGTTTCTGTTCCAGATCGCCAGGCAGAAAGCCCAGACTCTCGCCGGCTTCCACAGCCGGCCGCGATAGCACCATGCGACTGATACGCCCTTGTTCGAGGGCTTCGACACCTTTGGCAATCGCGAGATAGGTTTTGCCAGTCCCTGCCGGACCGAGTGCGATCGTCACACTGCGCTCGTCGAGCGCATCCAGCAGCTTTTGCTGCGCCGGGCTCATCGCCCGGACGTTCTTCACATATTTTCGATCACGGGCCCCGTCGTCACGCGGACTCCAACCGCCGCGGGGCGGAAACAATGGATGGACGTTTTCGTTGCTTGTAGTCTCACGAGACTTGTACCGCGCAGACCGCTTGGCCATGGATACTCCCTGGTCAACTTACAGACGCCAACAATGTTGAGAGACGAAGTAGCGTGGAGGGGTGAAGAAGAGTGACGGCGGGAAAGCCGGAAGAAGCTCGGTATTTCCACTGTGCAACGCCGCACTGGTCTTTGTCCCCGCTGTGATCAAAGTCGAATCACGCGACCAAGTTCAGAATAACAGAAGTGCGCTGTACCGCGTCGGATTTTTCGCTGCGTCACAGATCTGGCATAATGATGAAGGCGAAGGCAGGCCATGCCTTCACAGCAAGCAGAGAGACGTTCATGCCGCTTTATTCCATTGACGGGATCGCGCCCGAACTGCCGCCACCAGGTGAGTTCTACATCGCACCAGATGCGGTGCTGATCGGACGTGTACGGTTGTTGAAGAATGCGAGCGTGTGGTTCGGTGCGGTGCTGCGCGGCGACAATGACTGGATCACCATCGGTGAGAATGCCAATGTGCAGGATAACGCCGTGGTACATACAGATCCGGGATTGTCCGTGGTGTTGGGAGCGAATGTCACTGTCGGGCATCAGGCTATTATTCATTCCGCGACGGTGGGTGAGGGCTCTCTGATCGGCATGGGCGCGAGTTTGCTCAACGGTGCCAAGATCGGCGCATACAGCGTGGTAGGCGCCAATGCGCTGGTGCCGGAGGGGCGCGAATATCCGGATGGTTCTCTGATCGTGGGGGCGCCAGCCCGAGTGGTTCGCAGCCTGACGGACGAGCAGCGCCAAAGACTGCGGCAGTCGGCCGAGATCTATGTCGCCAAGGCCAAGCGGTACCGGGAAGGGTTGAAATTGGTTGGTTAATGTCACTGAGTGACAACTTTTGCGCTAGTGTCAGGTGGTCATTAACAACCACGCAAACAGTTTGGGTTAGGAAGGATTGACCTCTGAGGCGATCCCGACATGAGCCCTTTTGAGCGCATGAATCTATCCGAGGTTGGCAAAGCCATGCTGGTGACCGGGCTGGTGTTGCTCGGCTCGGCAGCCGTTCTGCTGTTCTCCGCCGAGGCGAGATTGCGCCAGACCAACGAGGCGGTACAGCGCACTACGGCAGCCTTGCTCCGGATCGACGAACTTAGTGAGCTGGTCATCGGTGTCGACTACTCGGCGCGCGGCTATGCCCTGACCGGCCAGCAGATGTTTCTGCAGCATGAAGAACAAAAACAAGCGCGGCTGAATGCGGCCTGGAATGAACTGGCCGGTCTGGTCGCTCCAGAGCAGCGCAAATCCGTGACCGCCTTGCGCGGACTGATCGATATACATGCCAGCATCTATGCCAAGCAGGTAGCTTCGGGGCCGAGCCGGATGAAGGAGATGGCCGCGATCATCACCAATCCCATCGAACGCAACAAGCGGTACGAGGTGATCAATGCCTTGAGCCGATTGAAGACGGATACGTTACAGGCGCTTGATGCGGAGCAGACGGAAGCAGAAATCCAGCTTCGTCACACTTCGGTTTTGACCTTCATTATCGTTGGTATCGCCTTTCTGGGCGGGATGACCGATGTCATGGCCCGTATCTGGCGTACGCGCCGTCAACGCGGTCTAGCCCATGGCGCAGCTGCGGTGATGCCGGAAAAATCCTAGGCTAGAGTATTTTTCGACTCGCGGCGTTTATTCCGCGGCGGCTTGCGCTTTGATGGCTTCCTGCCAAATGCGGCGGATGCGGGTTTCGGCTTCCATCCCATAGCCGAACCAGGCGGCTTTGTTGCGCATGATATCGACCACAAACAGCACATCGATGCGCCCGAGGCGCTGCACGAGAGCATTGCGCAAGACGTTGAGTGAGGTCTCCGTGGTCAGGAGCCAGGCTTGGGGCATGATGGCGATAGCCGGCCCGTAGCGGAAAATCTCTTCTTCCAGCCCGGCGATGGAACGCGATTTCATATCGGCCAGGATGAGAAAGCGGGAGAGGTGCGTGGTTTCCGTTTCGCGGCGGCTTGCGGACTGGCCGACATCGCCTTCGGCGGTGAAGAATACCGGGCGTTGCGGCGCCGGTTGTGGAACGCTCTGGGGGGCTGCCGGGCGGAAGGCTGGAGCCAGTTCGCCATCCTCGCCCGCCAAGCGGAATTCGCTGCTGGAGTCGCGCGCCACCATGGAATGGGGCGCCAGCCGTCCTTCCACGGCAAAGCTGCGCATTTGCTCGAGCGTATAAGGCCCGAAATTGCGCTCGTTCGCCCTGATGATCCAGGTGGAAGCCATTGTCCGCGTGAAAGGGTCTTTGCCGCCCATAGATTAGAATTCAAAACTTACTCAAATCTTGCCCGGCCGCTGCGGCGCTGCGGCAGCAAGAAAAAAGGCCCGGGAAACCGGGCCTTTAAGTCCGTTTCTGGCAGAAAGCCGATCAGTCGTCGAAACGCCAGTTGCCGTCGTCCTGGCGGCAGGCGGTGCCGGAACGGGTGTATTCCCGGCCGCGGGCATAGGTGGTCTCGTTCCAGGAACGGCAGACGGTGCGGCCGCGATAGAATTCGCGCTGCGGCGTGAAATAGCCGTAGTCGTCGCCGTTGCGCCATTCATAGCGGCGGCCTACATCGCCATTCAAACCTGTGGCGTAAGCCCGGAAGGCATAAGGATGGTCTTCGCAGGGCATATCGCGGGCTACGGCATTGCCGAGCAGGCCGCCCAGGATGGCGCCGCCAACCACCGCGCCGCCATTGCCATGGGACGCTGCGCCGCCGATCAAGCCGCCGGCAAGGGCACCGAAGATGGTGCCGACCGTCTTGTTACTGCTGTTCTGCTGGCGGCAGTTGTCCTCGTAATAGCCCTGACGGTAATAGCCATCGGAAGGCGGCGGGGGGGCAGAACCATAGTCACCATCATCGTCGCGGCGGCGGTATTCACCAAAGCGGTGATACTGACCACGGCGGTCGTAATAGCCGTCGCGATCGGAACGGCTGTAATAGCCTTCCGGATCGGCCCCCGGTGGCACCGGGAAGGGCTGCGCCAGTGCTGTCCCGCCCAGCATCGCCAATGTGGCGCCTGCCATTAACAGTTTCCTGATCACGCGAAGCTCTCCTGTGTTTGTACTGACTGCCAGCATCTTACTCCCAGGCTGAACCCGTTCTGAACGGATTTGGGCAACTTTCTGGCTGAAAGTTCCGTTAGACTCGGCCCATCAAGACCAAAATCAGCACGATCAGCAGCACCAGCCCGAGACCGCCGGAGGGGTAATAGCCCCAGCCGCTCGAATAAGGCCAGCTTGGGAAGGCACCGATGACAAGCAAGATCAAGATGATGAGAAGGACTAGGCCCATGATCACTCCGCCGCTTTGCGTCTTGCGAGGGAGGAACGCCTGCCGTCCGGCCATGGTTCCGCTGTCAGCGGGGGCGGTAGTTCTGGCGGGACCACGCCGGCAATGTACAGCTCTGTTCATTTCCAGTTCATTCGGGCAATGAGAGCGTGTGGTGTCCGCTGGTGGAGTCTGCGGACCACAGGAATGGGGATTTTAAATGAGATTGGGTTTGTTTGTGTCGGCGGCAGCCATTGTGCTAGCCGCTGCGGCGCCTGCTTTGGCCAATGATGTTCGTGCCGGAAGTCATGACAGCTATATCAAAGTCGCGGCGGATGACCGGGGCTATGATACGGGGCGCAATAACGATGGCTGGCGGCGCGATCGGGATGACAATTCCGGTTGGAATAGAGGTCCGCGGCGCGATGATGATGGGCGCCAGCGGGACGACCGTCCCGGCAATGGCGGCTGGATGCCACTGGACCGCTTAAGTTTCGAAGGCAGCAACGACATCGAGAATGCCTTCACCGGCTGGCGCGGCCGCTTCATCGATCGCATGGCGCTGCGCTCGGTCAATGTCACCGCGCGCTGCAACCGGGTCATTGCCCGTTATCGTGATGGGGATTCGGTGACGCTGGCCAAGAACCGCAAGCTGGAGCAGGGTGAAACGGTAATCCTCGATCTGCCGGGCGGCCGCCGTCCGCTCGACACCATCTATCTGCGCTGCCATGCCTTCGGCAACGGCCGCGCCCTCATCGAAGTTTTGGGGCAGCGCTAAGCCCTAAAAGTAAGGCCCGCAGAACACCGGTCTGCGGGCCACACTTCGAAGTTACGGCAGGCCGGCGGGCCCGCTGTCATGCGGACGCCGACGTCGGCACCTTTGCCTCTTCAGATTGGCGGGGTGCAGGCCCATGCGTGGCTGCACTCGCGGAAAGATATGGGAAGCGAAAGCTGCTGCTTCAAGCCCCGCACGCGAGGCCACAAGATTTTTTATGTGCGAGATGGAGGTATTTCAAACCGCGTCTGTGCGTTAGGCGAATCTGCGGCGCAATCGTATAGTGTAGTCGTATAGTTCTAGGCCCAACTTCATCCGGTGACGGAGCGGACATGAGCGAGCGGTGGGATCAGCATTTTCTGGCCTTGGCAGTGCAGGTGGCGCGCATGTCGAAGGACCCGTCCACCAAGGTGGGTGCGGTCATCGTCGGCCCTGAGCGCGAAGTCTTGTCGACCGGCTTCAACGGCCTGCCGCGCGGCATCGCCGACACCGAAGCGCGTCTCAATGACCGCGACACCAAGCTGAAGCTAGTGGTGCATGGCGAGATGAACGCCATCCTCAACGCCGCCCGCAACGGCGTGCGCCTCAAGGGTTCGACGCTCTATCTCGCGGCGACGGATATTTCTGGCGCCGAGTGGGGCGGGCCGCCTTGCACGCGCTGCTGTGTGGAAATCATCCAGGCCGGGATCGTGGAGATCGTTTCGCGCCCCGAGCGGGCCGTGCCGGTAAAATGGTCGGACGATCTGAAGTTGGCGCGCGCCCTGCTCGCCGAAGCCCGCATCAATTATCGCGAGATCGCGGCGCAGGCGGGGTGAGGGCTGCTCTGCCCCAACGTCTCGCGTTTTCGCGGCCCCTTTTCCTATGCCCTCGGTGCGTTATGCTGGCCGGGAAAGGGAGTGTGATGTTCTTCGATCAGCTTATGAACCTGTTCAAGGGCCCCGAACCGGAGGCCGACGCTGCGGGCGACCTGCGGATGGCCGCGGCCATCCTGTTGCTGGAAGCCGCACACCGGGACGAGCATTTCGATCCCGCGGAACGCGCCACCATCGAGAGGCTGCTCACGGAGCGGTTCTCGCTTTCGCAGGCGGAGTGCGCGCGGCTGATGGAGGCGAGCGAAGCGGCCAATGCGCGCGCGGTGCAACTGCACCCTTATACGCAGGCGGTGTTCCAGCACATGACGCCGGAGGAACGCGTCCGCTTCATCGAGATGCTGTGGGAGGTGGTCTATGCCGACGGCGTGCTCGATCCCGAGGAGGACGCGCTCATCCGCAAGCTCGGCGGACTGATCTATGTGACCGACCGCGAACGGATGCTGGCAAAGAAGCGGGTGCTGGAGCGGATGGGGAAGGGGTAGGGCTGATTTTTTTACGGCGAGGCTGAAGTGCAAGCCGGACGGCTTGAAGCTGGCGCGTTGGCCAAGCGCGTATCAATTATCGCAAAATCACCACGCAGGCGTAGGTGGCTAGGCGTGCACTTTGACGTCAAGCATAACTCCCGAAAACTTCGGACCGAAACATTAATTGGGATATCTTCAGAGCTGTCTGTCGAAACAGGTAAGTTCAACCCCTGTGCAATTATGATTTGAATAATGGAGGCACGGGAAATTTTTGACCGGAATACAACGGGACATCGGCTGCAAACGCGCGCGGATTTCGATCTCTCGCGGAAGTTAATTGAAATCCGAATGTGATATTTGAACCTGTGTCCCAAGTTTTTGGGGCTTTTACTATCCACTCATTCAAGCGAGTCATTGTTTGAGATGTGATATAACCGCCTTTGAGGACATTACGGAGTGTCGTAAGGATTGCAACTTCACCTTCATTGGTTTCGACAAAGGCGCGAACAACACCTCTGATCGTTTGTTCACTTTCGCGGGTGGGATAATAAAGCGCCGGTCTGAGTCGCACCTTGGTGAAAACACTCTGCCATGCGGCTTCAAAGAAGTTCTCGGAGAGTCTCGCGCGCAAGACATGATAAATCACGGCGTTGAGAAAAAGGAATATTCCCCCGATTGTTGCGGGGCGACGCCCCTCAAGTGTATCGCGAACTGTAGTGGTGCCATAAGGCTGTGTGCGCGGTGAAAGAAGAATTGATTGAATGGGAATTTCGGAGAGAGTGTGAACCCGATCTATAGTTGGCATGGAAAATCGCCATTTTGGCGTGGTTTGAACATCGAGGTAAGGCCGCGTCTTTACAAATTCGAGATAGCTATTTGGGCCTTGGTGACCAGGAATCAAACTTTTTCCTGAGAGGCATTTTTCAATCGCGTTCGCAAATTCGTCTGTACACGGAAATTCTACACCGCAACTTCGTAGCCATGACGGGACTCCTGAGAGATAGACTAATTGACGTTTCGCTGTTGCAGTGATGGCTTCTTCGGAAATTCTCGTTTTATCCGCTGCATCTAGAAACGAAAGCGGTGTAGCTAACTGCAGCAAGAACTGCAATTCAGGCGTTAATTCCAACCCTGGCTGGAAGCCTGGTGGCCACTTGGTCTCTGTTGTGATTGCGCCTTCAAATTTAGTTTTTGCTAGGGTGGTTCGCGAAAAGTCACAATTACTCAGATCAGCGAATGAAAAATCAAACCCGGATAGATTGGAGTTGCCAAAGTTGAGGCCAGATAGGTCAGAATGACGGAAATCGCATTTGGGGTCGAGGTTGAGTAGCTTGACGATATCATCAAATTCGGTTGGACCGTTTAGTGGGTCGATTAATCTAGCAACTCGATTTAAGTCAATTCGGATCGCTTCCATGGTTCCGTCGCCCTTTCAATCGGCTCCCGCTGATGTGTATTTCGTCCTTCGTTTGCTTAATTGATTTGGCGACAAATATTTCAATGCATTTCCGTTTCATTGGAGAAAGTCTAGCAAATATGCCCTTAGTGCTATCATATACCTTTGCAACCTTCACATCAGCTGCGTAGCAAAAGAGACTTACATCAACAAAAAAATCGTTTTCGTCGAGCGCCACGGTGCAGAGGTTCTCATCTCCGAGGTATTTGCCAGATAGTGCTTTCTGTTCTGATTGTTCAGAAATTTTCCAAATTGTATCAGGCAAGGCAATAACCGGATCCAACACTTCAGTCGCTTTTAGTTCGTCATAGGTTTCGCCTTCGATACGTGCTGTGGCTGTGGCAGCGAGATCGGAACTAATCGCAATTTTTGCAGCTCCTTTTTTTTGACAACTTGAAATGTGAGTTTGTTTTGCTGTTTGTCGCTTGCTTTTATCGGTATCGGCATATCTAGAACCGCGAACAATTGTGCAATTTCTAAGATCAAGTTTCAGGTAGGCTTGGCTGAGCTGTATTTCGAATGAAACAGACGCATTCGAAATTGTAGTTGAGCCGAATCTCAGTTCGGCGTTAATGGCAAACCCACTCGAAGTTAGTGTTTGCGAGGGGACGTCACATAAGAGCTCTGCCAAGCGTGCAAAGCTATTCGCGTCTACAAACTCCACTTCAATCGGCTTTTGCGCCACAAACATCGCCCCTGATGTTCCCCCGGCAGAAATTATACATGAGTGGGGCTTGCAGCAACCATATTGGCTGGTTGCGTGAGTGGGTGGACTGTTACCAGTTCTTAGACGCTTTAATCAGTTTAGCTTGCCTTCGGCGGAATTGTCCCATGTCATTCGGCAGTGTGTAGGAATGTATTGCGTTTCCTTCGCCCCTTGTGGGAGAGGGCGCAAAATCTTGCGCATAGCCGAGCGCGTGCAGTCGCGCCGCCTGAATGATCCGAGGCTAAGCGTTTAGATTTTGCGGGCGAGGGGGCTCGGCACGGTACCCCTCACCCCATTCGACTAAGCCGTTAGCTCCGCTAACGACAAGTCGAATGGCCCTCTCCCACAAGGGGAGAGAGGGGTATTGGGTCAACGCCAATTGTGCTGCGTCAGCCCCCCCCACCCGATCCGACTTCGCTCTCGCTACGCCGGATCGACCTCCCCGCGAGGGGGAGGTTGAAGGGTGATCAATACGTCCGGGCCTTGGGCGGGATGTATTCGACGTCGTTCGACAGCGTGTAGGAGTGCACCGGGCGGTAATCGAGCTGGACTTCGCCGGTCTCGTTGTTGAGCCAGGCGAGCGTGTGCTTCATCCAGTCCTTGTCGTTGCGATCCGGAAAGTCCTCACGGGCATGGGCGCCACGGCTTTCTTGGCGGTTGACCGCGCCGGCAATGGTGACCGAAGCCTGGGCGATGAGGTTCTCGAACTCCAGGGTTTCGACCAGATCGGTATTCCAGATCAGCGAATGATCGGAGACCGCGACATCGGCCTTGCTCTTGTAGATGTCGAGGATGCGCTGGCGGCCCTGCGCCAGGACATCGCCGGTGCGGAACACCGCGGCGTCTTCCTGCATCGCCTTCTGCATCGCGAGGCGCAGATCGGCCGTCTTGATCGAGCCTTTGGCGTGACGCAGGCGGTCGAAGCGGGCGAGGGCCTCTTCGCCAGCGTTCTTCGGCAGATCCTGATGCTTGGGATTCTCGCCGATGGATTTGGCCGCCTGGACGCCGGCGGCTTTACCGAAGACCACGAGATCGATCAGCGAATTGGAGCCCAGGCGGTTGGCGCCATGCACCGAAACGCAAGCCGCTTCGCCCACGGCCATCAGGCCTGGGATAACGGAATCCGGATTGCCTTCGTAGAGCGTGACGGCTTCGCCCATGTAATTCGTCGGGATGCCGCCCATGTTGTAATGCACCGTCGGCAGGATCGGGATCGGCTCCTTGGTGACATCGACGCCCGCGAAGATGCGCGCGCTTTCGGTGATGCCGGGCAGGCGTTCGTGAATGATCTTCGGGTCCAAATGCGAGAGATGCAGATGGGCGTGGTCCTTCAAGGGGCCGCAGCCGCGGCCTTCGCGGATTTCCACCGTGATGGCCCGGCTGACCACGTCGCGGGAAGCGAGGTCTTTGGCGTTCGGAGCATAGCGCTCCATGAAGCGCTCGCCTTCGGAATTGGTGAGATAGCCGCCTTCGCCGCGCACGCCTTCGGTGATGAGGACGCCGACGCCGTAAATGCCGGTAGGATGGAACTGCACGAATTCCATATCCTGCAGCGGCAGGCCGGCGCGCAGCACCATGGCATTGCCGTCACCCGTCTGGGTGTGGGCGCCGGTGCAGGAGAAGTAGGCGCGGCCATAACCGCCAGTGGCGAGGATGACCTTGTGGGCGCGGAAACGGTGGATGGTGCCGTCGTCGAGCTTCCACGCCATCAAGCCGCGCACGCCGTCTTCATCGGTGATGAGATCGAGGGCGAGATATTCGACGAAGAAATTGACCTCGTGCTTGACGCATTGGCCGTACAGCGTGTGCAGCATGGCGTGACCGGTGCGGTCCGCGGCGGCGCAGGTGCGCTGAGCGATGCCTTTGCCGAAATGGCTGGTCATGCCGCCGAAAGCGCGCTGATAGATCTTGCCATCTTCGGTGCGGCTGAAGGGAACGCCGAAGTGTTCCAGTTCGTACACGGCTTCCGGTGCGTTGCGGCAAAGATATTCGATGGCGTCCTGGTCGCCGAGCCAGTCGGAGCCCTTGACGGTGTCATACATGTGCCAGCGCCAGTCGTCCTCGCCCATATTGCCGAGCGCGGCGGCGACACCACCTTGGGCGGCGACCGTATGGCTGCGGGTGGGAAAGACCTTGGTGACGCAAGCCGTCTTCAAACCCTGGCGGGCGCATTCGAGGGTGGCGCGCAAACCGGCGCCGCCGGCGCCGACAACAACGACATCGAAGGTGTGATCGATAATGGGATAAGCCGTCATGTTCAGGTCCGATCAGGTTCCAACGATGCGCAAAAGCGAGAAGAGCGAAGCCGCCGCCACCAGGAAGGCGAAGGAATAGACGGCGATGATCAGGGTGAGCTTCAGACCCTGATGCGGCACGTAATCCAGGATCACTTCCTGCAAGCCGAGGGTCATGTGATAGAGGCCGATCAAGAGGAAGGTCGCCATCAACACGGCATTGACCGGGTTGAAGAGGAAGGTGAGCACGGCGGCGAGTGGTGCGCCGACCAGGCCGAGCACGGAAATCGCGAACCACAGCACCAGCGGGACGAGAGCGACGGCCGAGACGCGCTGCTTCCAGAAATGGCCGACCCCGGAATGGGCCGATCCCAAGCCTTGGGCCTTATGCAGAGGCGTTTCCAGACTCATTGGTAGTAGCCTCCGTTGCCGGTCCAGACCAGCGCGAAGGCGCCGATGGTGAGAAGGATGGAAAGCACCACGACCAGGATGCCGGTCTGGTTGGCGGTCTTCACGGCAAAGCCGTAGCCCATGTCCCAGGCCAGATGCCGGATGCCGTTCAAGGCGTGATAAGCGAGCGACCAGGTGAAGCCGAAGAGCACGATCTGGCCCAGCGGCGTCGTGATGGTATCGACGAAGACCTCATAGGTGTCAGGGCCATTCGCGGCGGCGATCAACCACCAGGCGAGCATAAGCGTGCCGGCGGCCAGCGCCACACCGGTGATGCGGTGGGTGATGGAGGTCACCATGGTGATCGGCCAACGGAAGATGCTTGTGAACGGGGAAAGCGGGCGCGCGGCCAGCTTCTGCGGATGTTCCGCCATGCATGTCCTCAAAAGGCGAGAGGTGTAAAAACGACGCAGGAGTGTAGGTTTTGTCCCCCCCAAGTCAACCAATTCGAGGCCGGAAAAAAGAGAGAAAAAACTGGAAAAAAACCTGTTCAACGAGGCAATTCGCTGTTTGCGGCACCGCGGCGGGCAGGCCATTGTCCCGCAGCGTCAGATCCGGTGTGTGTCAGGAAGGATGGTAGTGAGATGAGCGATTCGCCTGCCAGAGCTTTGCCCGCCGGTTTGACCGGTCTGGCTTGGCAGCGCTTACCCGCCTTGCCGGTTTCGGAGCTTGCGGGCGAGCTGGCCGCGATCCTGCTGTTGACGCCGATGTTCCTCTTTGTGGCGGCGTGGAACGGCTATCCTTTCCTGTTCTTCGACTCCGGCGCCTATGTGCTGGAAGGCTTTGCCAAGGTCTTCGTGCCCGAGCGTTCGCCAGTCTATTCGCTGTTCATCCAATATGCCGAAGGGCGCGAGAGCCTGTGGTATGTCGCCATCGCCCAATCCTTGATGACGGCGGCGGTGATCGTGGAATTCGCCCGGGCGCTGTGGCCGCGCACCAGTTTCTGGCTGATGTTGCGGACTGGGGCGGCGCTGTCGATCCTGACCAGTATTTCCTGGTTCGTCGGCCAGATCGAGCCGGACTGTTTCACTGCTGTGCTGCTGCTCGCCATGTATCCGCTGGCCTTCCGCCTGGAGAAGGTGGGCTTCTTGCGGGCGCTGTTGTTGATCGCCATCGGCGGCATCGCCATCGGCTGCCATCCTTCGCATCTGGGCACGAGCTCCGGGCTGGTGCTGTGTCTCTTGGCGCTGCGGATCGCGGCGATGATCTGGAAGGATCTGCGTCTGCCGCGGCCCAACGTGCTGACGCCGGCGCTGATGGTGGCGATGGGGCTGGGGCTGGTGATGGGCGCCAACCACATGATCGCCGTGCACAACAAGATGCCGGAAAAGTGGTTCGTCAGCCGCTCCGGTTCGTTCTTCCTGGCGGCACGGCTGATGGGTGACGGGGTGGTGAAGAAGACGCTGTATGACCTTTGCCCGGCCCACAAGCTGCTGCTCTGCCCCTATAAGGACAACCTGCCCAAGACAGCGGACAATTTCCTCTGGGGGCCGGAATCGCCTTTCAACAAGATCGGCCGTTTCTACGGCCCGAAAGAGGAATACGACCTCATCGTCCGCCACAGCCTGACGCATTACCCGCTGCAGAGCCTGCTGCCGGGGCTAGGAGGCTCGTTACGGCAATACTTCATGGTGCGCACCGGCGACGGTGTCGAGCCGCAAGAATGGGTGCTGGGGCCGCTGTTCCGCGGTTTCATGCCGGGCCAATACAAGGACTATCTCAACGCTCATCAGCAACGCGGCGTCTTGCGTTTCCCAGCCGTCAATGTGGTGCATGTGCCGCTAGCGCTGGCAGCACAGCTCTGGCTGGCGACGGTGTTGTGGCGCGCCATCCGGCGGCGGCGCTGGAACCTCGGCACGCTGCCGGCCTTTATCCTGGTTGGCTTGCTCGGCAATGCCATGGTCTGCGGCCTGTTTTCCGGCCCTCACGATCGTTATCAATCCCGCATCGCATGGGTTCCCTGCTTGATAGTTCTGTTGACAGCCCGGCAATCGGTGGAACGCGCCTTGCGGCGGCCAATCGAATCCGGCACTTAGGATCGCGACATGGCACAGGTGCGTATTTCCCCGTCGATTCTGTCGGCCGATTTCTCCCGACTCGGAGCTGAAATCGAGGCGCTGGATAAGGCTGGCGCCGATTTCATCCATATCGACGTTATGGATGGCCATTACGTGCCCAACATCACCATCGGTCCGCCGATCGTGAAGGCGCTGCGCAAGCACACCAAACTGCCTTTCGACGTGCATCTGATGATCTCGCCGGTCGATCCGTTTCTGGAGGCTTTTGCGGCGGCAGGAGCTGACGGCATCACGGTGCATCCCGAAGCCGGTCCGCATATCCACCGCACGCTGCAGCATATCCGGGCCTTGGGCAAACGGCCGGGCATCGTGCTCAATCCGGGCACGCCGATCGATCACATCGATCCGGTGCTCGATCTGGTCGATCTGGTCCTGATCATGACAGTCAATCCAGGCTTCGGCGGCCAGAGTTTCATTTACAGCCAGCTCAAGAAGATCGAGGCGGCGGCAGAGCGCATCGCCAAGAGCGGGCGGCATATCGATCTCGAAGTCGATGGCGGGGTCAACGCGCAGACGGTGCAGCAGGTGAAAGACGCCGGTGCCGATCTGCTGGTGGCGGGGACGGCGGTCTTCTCCGGTGGTCCGGAGCGATACGCCGCCAATATCGCTGCCTTGCGAGGTTAGGGGTGGCGGGCGGCCCAAACAAAAACTCCAGCCCGCCGCTGGCACTGCTGCCGGAGGCATTGAATGTCTGGCAATGGCGGATGCTGTCGGGCTGGCGCAGCTGGTACCGCTCGACTTGGATCTATCGCCGCTTTCTGACCGGCCAGCTTACCGATCGGATCGACTACCAGCCGCAGGATCTGCTGCCGCGCCGTCTGGAAGAGGCCGATGGCCTCTTAAGAGGCCGCTTCAAGTTCGAAGGCGAAATGGTCGAAACAGCAGGCAAATCCATTTTTGATGCGGCCGCGCCTTCGCGCCCTTGGGAAGAGGCCTTGCACAGCTTTGCTTTCCTGCCGGCTTTGGCTGCGGCAGGAGGAGAGCCGGCGCGGGTGCTGGCCACCAATCTTGTCACCCAATGGCTGAAGCGCTTCAGCAAATATTCCGAGCCCGCCTGGTCGCCGCATATCATCGCACGGCGCCTCTTGGCGATCTTCGCCCATGGCCGTTTCATCCTCACCAATTGCGACATGCTGTGGCGTTCGAAGGTATTCGTTTCTCTGCGCGAGCAGTCGCGCATGCTGGCAAGGATTGCCACCGAGGCGCCGGCGGGTTTGCCTCGTATCGAAGCGGCGGCAGCGCTGGCGTTGTCCGGGGTGTGCCTGGCTGATGCCTCGCGGCGGCTGCAGATCGGTCTCGAACGGCTGGAAGCCGAGCTCGCGCAACAAATCCTGCCGGATGGCGGCCACATCAGCCGCTCGCCTGAAGCCCTGGTCGAGGTCTACCGTCATGTCATCATGGTGGTGGAGGCGCTGGGCTTTTCGGGGTATCCCGTACCGGTCGGTGTCCGCAGTGCGCTCGACCGTATGTCGCCGATGATCCGCTTCTTCCGTCATGGCGATGGCGGCTTGGCGCTCTTCAATGGCGGCGGCGAGAGCATCCCGCGCATGGTCCAGGTGCTCTTGCAGCGCGATGATGTCAAAGGCCAGCCTTTCGGCTATGCCCGCCATTCCGGCTATCACAGGCTTTCCAGCAATCGCACCATGGTGCTGTTCGATTGCGGCACTCCACCGCCCGGTGTGTTTTCCAATGGCGCTCATGCCAGCTGTCTAGCCTTCGAGCTGAGCGCAGGAACCCAGCGTATCATTGTCAATTGCGGTACAGGCTCGCTGGCCGGGCATTGGCGCTGGCAGAATGCACTGCGCGCTACCGCGGCCCATTCCACACTGACGTTGGCCGATACGTCCAGCGCCACCATCCTGCGCGACGGCTGGATGCGCCGCATGATCGGAGCGAGGCTGGTCCATGGGCCGCAACAGATCGAGACCAGACGCATCGACACCGAGAAGGGCACCACCGTGGTCGCCAGTCATGACGGTTACGTGCATCCTCTTGGTGTTCGCCATGAGCGCGAACTCACGCTGTCGCCGCATGGCTTGGCGCTGACCGGCCTTGACCGGCTGATCCCGACGCATGAGCAGAGACAAGCCTTGACCTATGCCATCCGTTTCCATGTCCATCCGGATGTGCGGATTTCGACTGCGCAAAGCGGTGATGTGCTGCTCAAGCTGCCCAATGGCGAAGGCTGGCGGGTACGAGCAACCGGCCCGGTGGCGATCGAAGAAAGCGTCTATCTCGGCGGCGATACGGTCCGGCGGACGGAGCAGATCGTCATCTCCGGCACGGTGCGGAGCGACACGGTTGAGATCGGCTGGATCATCGAGCAGATCGGTACCGGTTCTACTGCCCATTAGTACTGCCGCGACGCGAAGGGGAATGGCTGCCTGAGCCATGCCGTGCTAAAGCCCTTTCATCCCAGTTTGCAGGAGTGGTGCTTGGCTTTGCCCGACGTGAAAGGCGTGGTTTTCGATCTTGGCGGCGTGGTGATTGATTGGAATCCAATGCACCTCTATCGCAAGGTTTTCGAGGGCGACGAGATCAAAGCCGCCAATTTTCTCGAAACCATCTGCACCGGAGCTTGGAATGGTGAACAGGACGCCGGCCGGGATTTGATGCAGGCAACGGCCGAACGGGTAGAGCTGTTTCCCGAATGGGCGCGGGAAATCCGGGCTTATTACGGCCGCTGGATCGAGATGATCGGCGGGCCCATTCCTGGCACCTTCGAATTGATGCTGGAATTGCAGGCCGCAGGGCTGCAGCTGTTCGCGCTGTCCAATTGGCACTGCGAAACCTTCTCACGCGTCCGTTACGATTATCCCGCCTTCGACTTGTTCGAGCAGATCGTGCTCTCCGGCGAGCATGGTGTGATCAAGCCGGATCTGCGTTTCTATGAGATTGCGCTCGCCTGTTTCGGCGTACCGGCGGAAAATCTCATCTTCGTGGATGACCGCGCCGAAAATATCGAAGGCGCCATCAAGGCTGGAATGCAGGGCTTGGTTTTCACCAGTGCGGAAAACCTGCGCAACGACCTGGCGGCGCTCGGCGTGGTGCCGGCCACCGGCGCCTAGCGCGACCCACGCAATTTACGCCCTTTGCGCGTCTTGCCAGATACAAGCTGTGCTGCATACTACTTATGCGCTTAGTGTCTGAAAAATATAGACTTATGACGGATTTCCGGAAGCTTTCCGGGGCTGCATTTACCACTTCTTGAGACCCATTGGTCAGCATGTCCACACCCGTTTTTCAGCGGGTTTGCATGGGATTCTTGGGCATGATGGCGGCAGGATTGCAGAACCTTTCGGTCCGCACGAAGGTGATCGTCACCTCTGTGCTGGTGCTGGTCACGACGGTTGCGCTGGGTTTGTTTGCAGTACAGCGCTTGTCTGTCGTCAATGGTGCGGCCGCGGAATTGCGCGACAGCTGGCTGCCGGCCATGCGCATCTTGGGTGATCTGCGCTATCACGCCACGCGCTATCGTTCCATCGAAGGCTCTTATCTGCTGCCGACATCCGAAGCCGATCACGATCATGCCGTCGCCGACCTCAAGAAATACGAAGGTCTGATCGCAGCCGACCTCGAAAAGCTGGCGCCTTTGGCTGACAGCGACGAGAAACGGGCTCTCGTTTCCGAGATTACCAGCCAATGGTCGAATTATCTGCCGATGCTGGACGAGGAGATCAAGCTGCGCAAAGGCCAAGGCGCAGAGGCTGCCGCGGCTTATTTCACCAGTGACATGAAGAAGGCATTCAACGCCTTCTACAAGCCGATCGAAACGGCAGTGGATCTGCATGCCGAGGGCGGTATCAAATCCGGCAATCTGGGGCAGGCGGCCTTTGTGTCTGCGCGGGTGTGGATTTTCGCGGCTCTGGGCATCGCGGTTCTTCTGGGCATCACCGTCAGCATGTTCTTGATCCGCGCGGTCTCTGCTCCTCTGGTGCGCATGACCGATGCCATGAGTGCCTTGGCTGCGGGCCGTCTTGAGGCCGATGTTCCTCATGCCGATCAAGACGACGAAATTGGCAAGCTGGCGGCCGCCATGACCCAGTTCAAAAACCAGCTGGCCAGTGCCGATCGCGCCAAGGACGAGCAGGCGCATGTGATCGTGGCGAGTGTCGGAACCGGGCTCGAAAGGTTGGCCAAGGGCGATCTTACCCATCGCATCACGGATGATTTGAATGGGCCGTTCCGCAAGCTGAAGGACGATTTCAATACCGCGATGGAATATCTGCAGGAGACCTTGCGCAAGGTGCGCGGCTCGGCCGAGCAGATCGCCAGCGGGGCGGGTGAGATATCTCAAGCGGCCGACGATCTGTCACGGCGGACCGAACAGCAGGCGGCGAGCCTGGAAGAAACTGCGGCGGCTTTGGAGGAAATCACCACTACGGTGAAAGGCACAGCGGCCAATGCCAAGCGCGCCAGCGAGAATGTGAAGGCGGCCACGGCGCAGGCGGAAAAAGGCGGCCACATTGTCCAGGCGTCCATCTCGGCGATGGACGCGATTGCCCAGTCCTCGAAACAGATCAACGACATCATCGGGGTGATCGACGAGATCGCTTTCCAGACCAATCTACTGGCCTTGAATGCGGGAGTGGAAGCGGCGCGGGCTGGCGAGGCGGGCAGGGGCTTTGCCGTGGTGGCGAGTGAAGTGCGCGCCCTGGCGCAGCGCTCCAGCCAGGCAGCTAAGGAGATCAAGGCGCTGATCCATGCCTCCGGCGAACAGGTCGGAACCGGGGTGAAGCTGGCGGCCGAATCCGGCGATGCCTTGAAGGCCATGGTGGCCCAGATCGTCCAGATCAATGGTCTGGTCAACGAGATGGCGGACGCGGCCGGGCGCCAATCCGCCGGCGTGGAAGAGGTCTCTAGTGCGGTCACGCAGGTCGAGCGGGTGACCCACCAGAATGCCGCCATGGTGGAGCAATCCACCGCCGCCACACGTAATCTGGCATCCGAGACGGAAGTCCTTTCGAAGCTGATTGGCTTCTTCCAGACCGGGGCGGAAGCGGGACACGGGAGCTCCAATGTGTCTCGTCTGCCCCAGGCCCGCCCGCGCCGTACCGCCAGCGGTTGAGGCCTTTTTCGAGGCTGACCGGGGGCCCGGTAATATCGTTGCGGCCATGCCCGGCCTTTGCTAAGCAAAGGTGTCGCACCGTTCTTTTGCCGGAGAATCACATGGTCCAGTTCACGCTGCCCAAAGGCTTCAAGCCCGAGAAAGGCAAGACGTGGGAAGGGCCAAAGGCGGAAAACGGCAAGAAGGCCAAGGGCACCAAGGAATTCAAGGTCTATCGCTACGACCCGGCCACGGACACCAACCCGCGGATCGACACCTATACGGTGGACCTTGAGAGTTGCGGACCGATGGTGCTGGACGCCCTCATCAAGATCAAAAATGAAATCGATCCGACCCTGACCTTCCGGCGCTCCTGCCGCGAAGGCGTCTGCGGCTCCTGCGCGATGAATATCGACGGCGGCAATACCCTGGCCTGCACCAAGGCGATCACAGATGTCTCCGGTCCGGTGAAGGTCTATCCTTTGCCGCATCAGCCGGTGATCAAGGATCTGGTGCCGGACCTGACCCACTTTTATGCCCAGCACGCTTCCATCAAGCCGTATCTGCAGACCAAGACGGCCGAGCCGGAGACGGAATGGAAGCAATCGCCCGAAGAACGCGCCAAGCTGGATGGGCTTTATGAGTGCATCCTCTGTGCCTCGTGCTCGACGGCGTGCCCGAGCTATTGGTGGAATTCGGACCGTTATCTCGGCCCCGCGGCGCTGCTGCAATCCTATCGCTGGATTGCCGACAGCCGCGATGAGATGACCCCGGAGCGCCTGGACGATCTGGAAGATCCGTTCCGGCTCTATCGCTGCCACACCATCATGAACTGCGCCAATACCTGTCCCAAGGGCCTGAACCCGGCGGAAGCGATCGGCAGTATCAAGCGCATGCTGGTGAAGCGCGGCGTCTAGACGTCATTGCACACGGTTGCCGCCAGTTTCGAACCCATCGAGGCGGGCGTACCGAGCGTGTCTACGGGCGAGCCGGACAAATCTTGGGTTTGATAATACGCGCCGGTGTTGAGATCGTATTCGTCCGCCGACAGGCTTTGAATAGTGCGGGCTTTACAATCGATCTGCACCTTGAACACCACTTGCGGGTTGCGGGTGTCATGCCATTTGACAACGCGCGCGGTGCCTTCGCGTTTGAGCGAAGCAGGTGACCAGTAGAAGGTCACGCCTTCATAGGTGAAGAACGCCAGCCAGTCGGACTCATTCTGGGCGGCGGCCGGCCCGGTCAGAGCCAAGGCAAACACAGCCGCCTTTGGCCAGCCCCTCAATTCGCAGCCTGGGTGGTCACGCCCGCAAGCCCGGCCCGCATCCGCAACAGCTGCCAGATGGCGGCACCAGCCAGCTTGACCACACCACCTTGCGGGTCTGCCCCGACGGCCTTGGCGATCATCTGGGTGAGCTTCTGGATATGGCGTTTGCGATAGATGCGCAGGGTCAGCCCGAACTGACTGCGCGAACTGGTGCGGCGATCGTAAGGCTTGGCTGCAATCTGATCAGCCGGAACGGTGGCGCAATAATGCGAATAAGAAATCTCATCGTCATCGGCTTCCGTGATGCGGCCGAGTGCGATGGTGAGCTTGCGCCAGAACGGCAGGTCTGGTTCTTGCCGTGTCTTAAGAGTCTCGTAGAACAGCCTGTAATGACGGAATTCATCAGCAGCGATGCGGCCGGCGATTTCCTGCAGCACCGGTTCAGCGGTCGCTTCCTTGATGGCGGTGTAATAGGAGGAGGTGCCGCTTTCCACCACACAACGGGCGATCATTTCACCACGCACCGATCCGCGTACCGAGGTGGTGTCGTCACTTTCGAAATGAGCCGGGCGATAACCGGCGCGGAAGCGGGCGAAGGCTTCTTCCAGCTTGAAATTGGGATCAGCCATTTCAGCCCAGCGGCCCAGCACTTTGCCGTGCTGGCTTTCCTCGCGGCCCCATTGCTCAATGGTGGGGTGGAAGTTTGGATCGGGAAAAATCCGCTTCAGATAAGAGACGTAATCCGGCGCATTGTACTCGACGAGTGCCGCGGATTTGATGGCATCCACCATCCAAGGCTCTACTCCGGCGGGATCGAAACGATCCCACGCGATGTCGTCAGGGCCCCAACCCGCCTTGTAAACCTGTCCCGCTACCATTCTGGCCTCTAGCACACCCTCTGAGAGTGGAACTATAACAAGACCAAAATGCGTCAGGGAACCGGTTGTTTCCTGAATGTGTCGCAACAGTTGAGCTGCGGCTGTCACAGGCAGGTTCTTCCGTTAGGGCAGTGTTGTTGCGATAGAATATCGCTCTGAACAAAAAGCCCGCGCTGGCCGGCGCGGGCTTCTGTAATTGAATGGGCGTTTGGCCTTAGACCGCCGAACGCAGCTGTTGCAGGTTATCGAGATAGGCCTGCTTGGCAGCCTTGTCGGCGTCGCTCTTCGCGGCCGCGATGGCTTCATTGGCCTGAGCGATCCGCGCTTCGAGCGCCGCGGCATCAAAATCCGCAGCCGGAACCGCTTCTTCGGCCAAGACCGTCACCTTGGCGGCATTGATCTCGGCGAAGCCGCCCAGCACGACGAATTTCTTCACCGGAGAACCGGCGACCGTGATGATGCCCGGCTTCAAGGTGGTGATCACAGGGGCATGACCAGCCATCACCCCCATCTCGCCTTCGCTGCCGGGAATGGTGACCATGTCGGCGTCTTCCGACAGCAAGAGCTGTTCGGGAGAGACGAGGTCGAAGGAAATCTTGTCGGCCATATTATTTCAGCGAATAGCGAGTGGCGAATGGCGAATAGGGAACCAAAGATTCCGTTCAAATCGCTCGGCCGCTGCTCCCTATTCGCTACTCCCTATTGGCTATTCGCTCGAAATTACGCCGCTTCGGCAGCCAGCTTCTCGGCCTTGGCTACCGCATCTTCGATGGTGCCGACCATGTAGAAAGCCGCTTCCGGCAGATGATCGTATTCGCCTTCGATCAGCGCCTTGAAGGAGCGGATGGTGTCCTTCAGGTCGACGAACACGCCCGGGAAGCCGGTGAAGACTTCGGCGACGTGGAACGGCTGAGACAGGAAGCGCTGGATCTTACGGGCGCGGGCGACGACGACTTTGTCTTCTTCCGACAGTTCGTCCATGCCCAGGATGGCGATGATGTCCTGCAGGCTCTTATAGCGTTGCAGGATCGACTGCACCTTACGAGCGACATCGTAGTGTTCCTGGCCGACGACATGCGGGTCCAGAATGCGCGAGGTCGAGTCCAGCGGGTCCACGGCCGGATAAATGCCGATTTCGGTCAGGGCACGCGACAGCACCGTGGTGGCGTCCAAGTGGGCGAAGGAGGTGGCAGGCGCCGGGTCGGTCAAGTCGTCGGCCGGCACGTAAATCGCCTGCACCGAGGTGATCGAACCCTTCGAGGTGGTGGTGATGCGTTCCTGCAGCGTGCCCATGTCGGTGGCGAGCGTCGGCTGATAGCCCACGGCCGAAGGAATACGGCCGAGCAGGGCCGACACTTCGGAACCGGCCTGGGTGAAGCGGAAAATGTTGTCGATGAACAGGAGCACGTCCTGGCCCTGGTCACGGAAGTATTCGGCGACGGTGAGGCCGGTCAGCGCGACGCGGGCGCGGGCGCCCGGCGGCTCGTTCATCTGGCCGAACACAAGCGAGCATTTCGAACCGGCGGTGGAACCCTTCTTGGGGTCCTTGTTCACGCCGGACTCGATCATCTCGTGATAGAGGTCGTTGCCTTCGCGGGTACGCTCGCCGACGCCGGCGAACACCGAATAACCGCCGTGCTTCTTGGCGATGTTGTTGATCAGTTCCTGAATGAACACGGTCTTGCCGACACCGGCGCCGCCGAACAGGCCGATCTTACCGCCACGGGAATACGGGGCGAGGAGGTCCACGACCTTAATGCCGGTGACCAGCACCTGGGATTCGGTCGATTGCTCGGTGAAGGAGGGCGCTTCGGCGTGAATCGGACGGCGCTCAGTGGCATCCACCGGACCGGCTTCGTCCACCGGCTCGCCGATGACGTTGATGATGCGGCCGAGCGTGCCGTCACCGACCGGAACAGCGATCGGCAGACCAGTGTCGGTCACGGACTGACCACGGACGAGGCCGTCCGTGGTGTCCATGGCAATGGTGCGCACCGTGGATTCACCCAGATGCTGCGCAACTTCGAGCACGAGCCGGCGGCCGTGATTGTCGGTTTCCAGCGCGTTCAGAATCTGCGGCAGATGTCCATCGAACTGAACGTCCACCACGGCGCCGGTGACCTGCGCCACCTTGCCGATTTTGTTGCTCGTCGTCGCGTCCATGTGGGAGTTTCCTTACGAATTAAAGAACAGTCAGGGTGACGGGGATGTTTCCGCGCGTCGCCTTGGAATAGGGGCAGATCGAGTGAGCGTCTTCGAGCAGGGCCTGCGCCGCTGCCTTGTCCGCACCCGGAACCTTGAGCGTGATATCGGCGGCCAGCGAGAACGCGCCGTCATTGATGTTGAGCGTCACCGCGACGCCGACCACGGCAGCGGCCGGGTCGATGCCGTGCTTCTTGGCAAGCACGATGATGGCCTGATTGAAACAGGCCGCATAGCCGATGGCGAAGAGCTGCTCGGGATTGTGCGCATCGCCGTCGCCGCCCAGTTCCTTGGGGAAGCTCATGGCCAGAGCCAGGGTACCGCCTTCGATAGCACTGCGGCCGGCGCGGCCGCCCTTGGAAATCGCTTTGGTCGTATAGGCCATGATCGCTTCTCCTTCGGTTAGAGCGCTTCGGCGCCCGAAATGATTTCGATCAGTTCGGAGGTGATCTTGGACTGGCGCGTGCGGTTGTAGATCAGCGTCAGTTTCTGGATCATCTCACCGGCATTGCGGGTGGCGCCGTCCATCGCGGTCATCTTGGCGCCGAATTCGCCAGCGACGTTCTCGAGCAACGCGCTGAAGATCTGTACGCTGATGTTCCGCGGCAAGAGGTCGGTGAGGACCTCCGCTTCGTCAGGCTCGTAATCATAGACCCCGCTCGGCTTGGCGGTGCCGGTTTCCTCGATCGCCGCGGGGATCAGGCGCAGCGCCATCGGAATCTGGGTCATCACCGACTTAAACTTGGCGTGAATGAGGGTGGCAACATCGAACTTGCCTTCCTCGAACATCGCCAGAACGCGCTTGCCGATCTCATCGGCATTGTGAAAACCGATCTGGCGCACGCCGGTGAACTCGATGGTGTCGATGATGAGCTCACTGTACTGGCGCTTGAGCTGATCGCGTCCCTTGCGGCCGACGCAGAGGATCTGGATCGACTTTCCCGCCGCCTTCAGTTCCTCGATCTTCGCTTTGGCAAAGCGGACGATGTTGGTGTTAAAGCCGCCGCACAAACCACGATCGGCAGTACAGACGATGAGAAGGTGGCGGTCGTCCTTGCCTGTGCCGGCGAGCAGTGCAGGCGCGCCAGGGCTGTCCTTGAGACCGGCTGCCATCCCCGAAATCACCGCCTTCATTTTCTCGGCGTAGGGACGGGCAGCCACGGTGGCAGCCTGGGCGCGGCGCAGCTTCGACACCGCCACCATCTGCTGGGCTTTGGTGATCTTGCGCGTCGCCGTCACCGAGGCGATGCGGGTGCGGAGCGCTTTAAGGCTTGCCATTAGACAAACTCTCTCGCGTATTCGTCGATGACGGCTTTGAGCTTGGTCTCAGTATCGCCAGAGATGGCACCCGAGGTGCGGATTTCATCGAGCAAGGTCTGGTGCTTGCCGCGGATCAAGGAGAGCAGGCCCTTTTCGAAGGCGCCAACCTTGGCCACCGGCAGCTTGTCGAGATAGCCCTTCACACCGGCATAGATCGACACCACTTCTTCTTCGACCGGCAGCGGCGAGTATTGCGGCTGCTTCAAGAGCTCGGTGAGACGGGCGCCGCGGTTGAGCAGACGCTGGGTGGAGGCGTCGAGATCCGAACCGAACTGGGCGAAGGCCGCCATTTCGCGGTACTGCGCCAGTTCCAGCTTGATCGATCCGGCAACCTGCTTCATCGCCTTCACCTGGGCGGAGGAGCCCACGCGCGACACCGAGATACCGACGTTCACCGCCGGACGGATGCCCTGATAGAAGAGGTCGGTTTCAAGGAAGATCTGGCCGTCGGTGATCGAGATCACGTTGGTCGGGATGTAGGCCGAAACGTCGTTAGCCTGGGTTTCGATGACCGGCAGAGCCGTCAGCGAGCCGCCGCCATTGGCGTCGTTCATCTTGGCAGCGCGTTCCAGCAAGCGGGAATGCAGATAGAAGACGTCACCCGGATAAGCTTCGCGTCCCGGCGGACGGCGCAGCAGCAGGGACATCTGGCGATACGCGACGGCCTGCTTGGAAAGATCATCATAGATGATCAGGGCGTGCATGCCGTTGTCGCGGAACCACTCGCCGATGGCGCAGCCGGCAAACGGGGCCAAGTACTGCAGCGGCGCCGGTTCGGCGGCGGTGGCGGAGACCACCGTGGTGTATTCCATGGCGCCGGCGTCTTCGAGTGTCTTCACGATCTGGGCGACGGTCGACAGCTTCTGGCCGATGGCGACGTAGATGCAATAGAGCTTCTTCTTTTCGTCGCCGCTCTCGTTGATCTTTTTCTGGTTCAGGATGGTGTCGATGGCGATAGCGGTCTTGCCGGTCTGGCGGTCACCGATGATCAGTTCGCGCTGGCCGCGGCCGATCGGGATGAGGGCGTCGATGGCCTTGAGGCCGGTCTGCATCGGCTCCTTCACCGAGCGGCGCGGAATGATGCCAGGAGCCTTGACGTCGACGACGCGCTTCTCGGTCGAAGCGATCGGGCCCTTGCCGTCCATCGGATTGCCGAGCGGATCGATGACGCGGCCGAGCACGCCTTTGCCGACCGGCACGTCCACGATGGCGCCGGTGCGCTTGACGGTGTCGCCTTCCTTGATGGTGACGTCGGAGCCGAAGATCACGACGCCGACATTGTCGGTTTCGAGGTTGAGGGCCATGCCTTTGATGGCGCCCGGGAACTCGACCATCTCGCCGGCCTGCACATTGTCGAGGCCATAGACGCGGGCAATACCGTCACCGACGCTCAGCACCTGTCCGACTTCGCTGACTTCTGCTTCGGCGCCGAAGTTTTCGATCTCGCGTTTCAGGATGGACGAGATTTCGGCCGGTTGGATGTTCATCGTACTACTTCCTTTTGCCTTTATGCCGTTCCTGGGCAGAAACTGGATTTCGCGCCTTGCAGCGCAGAGAATTTACTGGGCAGTGCCGCGCAGCGCGGTGCGCAGGCCGGTGAGCTTGGCGCGCAGCGAGCTGTCGATCATCTTCGAACCGACTTTGACCACGAGGCCGCCGAGCAGCGTCGGATCAACCCTGATGGCGAGCAGCGGATCGCGGCCAAGTTTTTCTTTCAGGGCCTGCTTGAGCTCCGCCGTCTGGGCATCGCTCAGCGGATGCGCGACAGTGACTTCAGCCTCGACCTCGCCCTTTTGCTTGGCGAGGAGGGTTTCGACATCGCGGATTACGTCCGGCAGCACGAAGAGGCGGCGCTTCGAGCACAGCAGGAGCACGAAACGCACCGTGATGCCGTCCGCTCCAGCGGCCGCCAGCAAGGCCTTCATGCCTTTGGCCTGTTCGTCGCGGCCGAACACCGGCGCCGTCACCAGACGGCGGAGATCGGCGCTTCCGGCCAGCATCGCTTTGAGGGTTTGCAAGTCACGGCTCAAGACCTCGACCTTGCGGGTTTCTTGAGCAAGCTCGAAGACGGCCAGCGCGTAGCGCCCTGCGATCCCCGAAAGATGAGCTTCGTCTGCCACGCTTTATCCGTTTCACAGCGCCGGGGAGGAGATCCCTTGGCTCTTTTAAATCCCTGATGGGAAATGAAAATTCAGCGACGCGCACGAATCCTTCGTTACGCGGACGCTGGCCTTAGCATGGACCGGGAATGAGGTGCAACAAGCGCACCGCTGCGGATAGTCGCGGCGCGGCGATCAACCCCACAAAGGAGCCATTACTGAATGTGCGACAGCAGCCTTTTGACACGCAACTGCAGCGGCCAAGCCCACAGGCCGGAGGCATTGACGAAGTCCACCGAGGCGACCACCACCTGGGCGCGGCCCATGACATTGGCGATGGGCAGATAACCGACGCCGCTGTCTTCGGGCGGGATGCGGCTGTCGGCCGAATCATCCCGGTTATCGCCCATCACAAAGAGGTGACCGGAGGGGACGACATATTCTGCGGTGTCGTCATAAGGCGCCCCCCAAATCTTCTTGAAGACGGGGTGTTGGCGCCCGTTGGGCAGGGTTTCGATAAAGCGGGCGGTGGTGAAATAGGTGCCTGGAGCGGCTTCGCCGGGGCCGTCTTCGGCTTTGCCATAGCTGTCCGCCTGGAGCGGCAGTTGCCTGCCGTTGATCCAGAGATGGCCGCCGCGCATCTGGATGCGGTCGCCAGGCAGGCCGACCACACGTTTTACCAGGGTTGTCGCCGTCTCGCCCGGCTTGCGGAAGACCACCACATCGCCCGGCTGGGGTGTTTGCCCGAACAGGCGCTGGCTGGGGGTATCGCCTCCAGCAAAAGGCAGGGAATAGCGGCTATAGCCATAGGAGTACTTGGTCGCCAGCAAGAGGTCGCCGATGGCCAGGGTCGGCTGCATCGAGCCGGACGGCACGTAGAAGGGCTGCGCGACGGCGGTCGCCACCATATAGAAGCCGACAAAGACCACGGCTGGCTCTCGCAACCAATATACGACAAAAGCCGCAGTAATCAGAGCTGTGTATCGCAACTTAGAAGCAAAATCGCGAAAGGAGCGAGATTCTGAAAGCTTCGCCGCTGCCGATTTCATCTCCGGCCAGCTCGGGCCCGGATCTCGCCATGACTTATCCATAGGCCCTCCCAGGAGCCTTACCTGGAGTGAATACCCGTCAGTTTCAAGGGTACGCTACCCAGAATTACCGCACCCGGTTCAAGACACGCGAGAAGCGGAACTGCAGCGGCCACTCGAAGATATTGGAGGCGTTCTTGAAATCGACTGAACCGATGACGATGAAGGCGCGGCCGACGAGATTGCCCAGCGGGACATAGCCGACCCCGCCATCATTCGAGGCGACGAAATCGGTTCCCAAGACGCGGCCGTCCACCGAAAAGCGGCTGTCCAGCGAGTGATCGCGGTTGTCGCCCATCATGAAGACATGGCCTGCGGGCACGACATAAACACCGGTATTGTCGGCAATGCCGTCCCAGCGTTCCTTGAAGATGACGTGCTCCTTGCCATTGGGCAGGGTCTCAATGAAGCGCGGGACCTGGGTGAAGCCGCCCCATTCATCCTCGTTTTCACCCATACCGGCAGAGCGCAAAGGCAGCTCGTTGCCGTTGATCCAGAGATGTCCCTCTTTCATCAGGATGCGGTCGCCAGGCAGGCCGATCACCCGCTTGACGTAAGTGACCTTGGTATCCCGCGGAAGGCGGAAGACCACGACATCGCCGACGGTGGGCAGGCGGCCGAACAGCTTCTTTTCCGGGGTCGGACCGTTCACGAAAGGCATCGAATACCGGGTATAGCCATAGGGAAATTTGGCCGCCAAGACGGCGTCCCCAATAGCAAGCGACGGCTCCATCGATCCTGACGGCACGTAAAACGGCTGGGCGATGATGGTGGTGAGGGCGAACATCAACGCCACGGCATAGAAGGGCTCTTTCACCCATTCGATGACGGCTTGGACATCTTTCCGGCCGAAGAAGGTTACGATGGGGGCAGGCGCATTCCGCGACAGCCAGTCGGTAAGCACGAATTTCATCAGGCGATCGCCCCTCTCAAGTCCCTAAGCATGTCGTGGTTTTTGGAAAGAGTTTCAAGCCCGATTGCAGCTTTGGGAGACTGCGTCTCATACTGCGCTCTGAAACGGTCTGGAAGGGAGTACTTCATGAAGCTCTTGTATGCCGGCTTAGCGGCAGTTCTAGGATGCTTGGCGGCCGCACCAGCCCAAGCGGCTCTGGCGGTGGGGGCCTCGGCCCCGGATTTCTCCACTGAAGCCTCGCAGGGAGGCAAGGTTTTCTCGTTTTCCCTCGCCGAGGCGCTGAAAAAGGGACCCGTGGTCCTCTATTTCTACCCGAAATCCTTCACCAAGGGCTGCACCATTGAGGCGCATGAATTCGCTGAGGCGACCGATAAATTTGCCGGCTATGGCGCCACGGTGATCGGGGTCTCTCACGACGACATCGCCACCCAGCAGAAATTCTCCACTGAGGAATGCCGCAACAAATTCGCCGTCGCCGCCGATCCGGACGGCAAGGTCATTGCAGCCTATGACGCCAAGATGCCGGTGCTCGCGATGTCCAACCGCATCTCCTATGTCATCACTCCGGACCATAAGATCGCCTTCGTCCATTCCGATATGAGCCCCGACCAGCATGTCAGTCTCACGCTGGCGGCGGTGCAGAAGTGGAAAGACGGGCATAAGTAACGGACTTGACGGGGCGCGGCTTCGGCATGATAGACGCGCCTCGTTTTCCCCCGACCAGGGATGTCCCATGCCTGCCAGAAAGAAATCCGCTCCGCTCGCTCTCGCCCAACTCGGCAAACGCGTTGCCATTCCGCAGACGCCTGATGAGGCTGTGCTGGAGGCGGTGCCCAATCCCCATCCCGATGCGGATTATGTGGTGCGGTTCACAGCGCCGGAATTCACCTGCCTTTGCCCGGTAACCGGCCAGCCCGATTTCGCGCATTTCGTGATCGATTATGTGCCGGGCAAGGCGCTGGTGGAGTCGAAATCCTTCAAGCTGTTTCTCAACAGCTTCCGCAACAATCCCGCCTTCCACGAAGACACCACGCTGGTGATTGCCAAGCGCCTCATCGCGGTGCTGACGCCGAAGTATCTGCGCATCGCCGGTTATTGGTATCCGCGCGGCGGTATTCCGATCGACGTGTTCTGGCAGGCCGGCCGCTTGCCCAAGAACGTCTTCCTGCCGGATCTCGGCGTGGAGTCCTATCGCGGGCGCGGCTGAGGGCCTTAAGAACTCGACAAGTTCTGTGGCAACGTCCGTGCACGGAACTTGTGCAGGCCGCTCGATTTGCGGGCTCTGCGATGCCGTACTCCGTGCGGGGTTGTTTGATCTGCCTAGTATTTTGGCGAAAGAAATGGCTGCGGCAAAAGGGCTTTTTTAAAGATCGTGCTGCCACACTCTTCCGATCGGGGGAGTTCATGCAAGACGACATCATCAAGCTGACCACAGAAGTGGCGCGGGTCACCGAAGAAAAAATCGGGCTGATCGACTCGATCACGCGGCAGACGCATCTGTTGTCGCTCAACGCGCGCATCGAAGCGGCAAGGGCAGGCGACAGCGGCAATGCTTTTGCCGTGGTGGCCTCGGAGATGGGCAGCGTCGCCAAGGATATCGGTGCGGCCTCGCAGGAATTGAAAAGCGCCATCGCCGCCAATATTTCGGTGATGAGCGATATCGTGCAGCGCTTCCGCGGCATGCGCTGCCAGGATCTGGCGCTCAATATCATCGAGATCATCGACCGCAATCTCTATGAGCGTTCCTGCGATGTACGCTGGTGGGCAACCGACAGTGCCGTGGTGGAGGCGGTGGAAGATCCGACAGCGGAGCGTTGCCGTTATGCCTCTGCTCGTCTCGCTACCATCCTGCGTTCGTACACGGTTTATCTCGATCTGTGGATTGCAGACGCGAAGGGACGTGTGATCACCAACGGCCAGCCGGAAAAATACCGCGTGGCGGGCAGGGATGTTTCCCAGACACGCTGGTTCCGCGATGCGATGCGGACGGCCTCCGGCGATGATTTTGCCGTGGCAGACATTGCCTCGAATGAAGGTCTCGGGGGCTCGGCTGTGGCCTCCTATGCCACGGCCATCCGCCGCGGCGGTGCCAGCAATGGCGAGCCGGCGGGTGTGCTCGGCATCTTTTTCGACTGGACGCCGCAAGCCAAAACGGTGGTGAGCGGCGTGGGGCTTTCGGCGGAAGAAAAGCAGGTCTCACGCGTATTGATCGTGGATGCAGACAGCCGAATCATTGCGGCTTCGGACAACAAGGGGCTGCTTTCCGACAGATATGCGCTCGATCGGTCCAGCGGTCCGCGCGGTTTTTACAGCAAAGACGGCAAGCTCGTCGCTTATTCCCTGACGCCTGGCTATGAGACCTACAAAGGGCTCGGCTGGTATGGTGTGATTGAAACCGCAGCATAGCTTCGCAGGCGGACCGGGCGCCCGCGTTGCCACAGCCAAAAGATGCTTTTTCTACTACTTTTATGCGTATTTGAGATTGCGTATCTGCTAACGCTCTAGTTACGGTATGGTCCTACCCTCGGCATCTTTCGGGGTATCTTACCAAGACAATGTTTACCAAGTCTCCGATTCTTGCTGCCGCGGCTTCGCCAGCTCTCCTGGCGAAAGGTTGCGTCAACGTGATCGAATTCGAGAGCTTGAAGGAAGAAGCGGGCGCCCGCTGGCCGAGGATTCGAGAAGGCGTTTGTGCCAGGCTCGAAGCGATGCTGCGCAGCAAACTCGGTCCGAATGATCTGTTCGTGCCATTGGGCGAGAACGGCTACCTCGTCACCATGCCGACCACAGATCCGGAAGATGTCAGTGCCATTTGCACCCGCGTGGCCTTTGATCTGCACACCAGCTTTCTCGGCCAATGCAGTCTTGATCAGGTGCGGGTGGACTCCGTGGCTATGGACGATCAGGACACACTGCTTCTGCGGCGGTTGCCGCTCGAGAAGATTGTCGTTCTGGCCGAGAAGGCCGGCATTCCAGCGTCGGTCATCTACAACAGTTTGGGCAGCAAGGCTTCGAACAGTTCCGACGCGCAGCCGTTTGGACTTTCGCCGATTGGAAAGGCTGGCCGAGGGGGATCAAAAACGTCCTATGCGCCGCCTGCCGAAGAACCGCCGCCACAGGTGGAGAACCACTTCGTGCCGATCTGGCAAGTTCCCACCGCAGCAGTAACCACCTATGTTTGCGAGCCGCGCACGATCTCCGTGCTCGGACGGCCGCAGCCAGTCCCGTTGGTGCAACTCTCCCCAGAAGAGCGGGTGCAAGTGGATCTGATGGCCTTGCAGGCCGGGATTACGCAACTCACCCAATCCTGGGCACAGGGAACGCGTTTTCTGCTTGGGGCATTGCTGGCGTTCGACACCATCGGCACACCGGCGGGCCGTATGGAAGTGCTCTCTGTATGCCGCGGGCTTTCCCAGGTCTACCGTTCCTATCTGACCTTCGTCATTTACGATGTGCCGCCCGGCGTAGCACAGACGCGGCTGGCCAACATGGTGACGACGTTGCGTCCTTTCGGGCGTGGTGTGCTGGCGACCATCAACCCGACCAGCCGCGCCTATAGTGCTTATCAGGGCATTGGTTTGCGCGGGGTCGGCTTCAATTTGCGGGAGTTCACGCCGCAAGCACCGTTCTGCCAGAACGATGCCGAGCAACTCGCGCAATTCGGCCGGCGCTCCAATCTGACGACTTTCCTTTGGGATGTGCGGGACAAGAATGTTCTGAAATACGCCCAGGACGCCAGCATTCAGAATCTGAGCGGTCCGGCCGTCGTTCCGGCCTCAGCGGAGCCGCAAGGCATGGTGCGGCTGACCTGGGGTGAGGTCTTGGCCCGTCCTGACGTGGAATTGTGGGTATAAGTTCAGGAAACCGGCAATGCGCCGCTGATTTCCTCGTCGATTTCGAGCGTGGCAGCGCCCACGCCAGCGTAGACGACCAGCATATCCGACGGAACGTTGGGAACGACAAGACCAAGGATCGTATTCACGCCACCATCTTTGCCGGTCATTGGCACGAGCAGGCGTTCGATATCCACCGCACGGTCCGGCCAAGCATAGCGGCCGCGGATGTATTGGAAAGTCCGCTTGGAAAGCACGAAATCGTAGGTCCTGCGCATACGGGCGATGAGCGTCTCCTCGCCGAGCTGGCTGAGACGCATGTTCGCCAGATCGTGCCCGAAAAGGACGGCGATATGCTCCCCGCCAAGCGGGAAATAGTATTCGTGCTCGTCAGCCAACAAGGTGACCAGAAACAGATAGCCCATACCATCGCGAACCTGCGAAGGCCGAAAATCCTGGCGGCGCGGCATTTCGCGATTGGCAGAAATCTCATGGCAATGGCGCGCGGCCGCGGCAATGGCCGGATGAACCTGTTTTGAAAGTAGAGGCTCGAAGTCCATGCCTCAATCCTCGCGCGAACAAGTTACCAAGGCTTTGAGATTCGCCAGTAAACCTTCGTGGAATAGGGTTGAACGCCGCAAAACGCAGCCATGGCGCCAGCAAAACGCGCTCGCCCACAGGAGAACAGGACTTCTAATGCGCGATATGCGGGTCTTTTTCCCCCGCCTTCATCGCGAGCGGGATGGCGTCTATCGCAAAGGGACAGTTGAAATAGGGCGAGCGCGCGCAATTGGGATTGTAAGCGTAGTTGAAATCGATCGTCACCGCGGCAGGTGGAAATTTGGTGAACTTCTCGACATCGACATAACGCCCGGCGCGATAGGCACCTTTGCCGGTCAGTTGATCGGTGAAGAAGGAGGTCATTGCGGTGATCTTGGCCGGGTTCTTTTTGTCGCCATACAAGGGCAGGGTGACGGTCTTGCCTTGTAAGATGAAGGTGGCATCGCCGGTATGGAAAAACTGCTTGTCGAGCCCGCGTGAGGTGCGGAAGACATGCGGGGTCAGCTTGGGATCAGGCTTGAAGCTCGCAGTGACGCGGTACGCCGGATCATAGGGAAAGTAATCGACACCTTTGAAGCTGGAAGCGGCCTTATTGGCCTGATCGAAGACCATGATGCGCAAACCTGTTTCACCAGGCGACATCTGGGTGGGCGCACCGGCCACATCAACGCCGGGAGCGATGTCGATACCTTTGGCAAGGGCCTCTGGCGGTACTGGTTTGCCGCTCTTGATGATCTGAGGCTGGCCTTTGGCAAAGCTGGCAATCAGCGCCGCCTTGGCTTCCTTGCCCTTCTTCCAATGCCAAGTGGAAGGTTTGGCGGGATCACCAATCAGCGAATAGGCTTCGCCTTCGCGGATATAGGCGGCATCATTGATTTTCAGGATGGCATGTTTGGTCTTGGCCCAGGCGGCGTCATCCTCGGTCAGCGAAGCTTTCCATTCCTCTGCCGGGCTTTTGGGAGCTTTGGCTTCAGCCACCGAGAAGGCTAGCGCCGCCGCCAACAGATATTTCCACATGATATCCTCCCGACGATCAGCGGCTGCGCTTGCGCTTGTTTTCCAGCGCTTTGAGCGTGGTCTTCTCTGCCAGCTTGGCGCATTCGGCATGGCGGAAGCAATCCACCACATGGTCGTTGACCATGCCAATAGCCTGGGCAAAGGCATAGACGATCACCGGACCGCAGAAATTGAAGCCGCGCTGCTTTAGTTCCTTGGCCAGCTTCTCGCTCATCGCTGTCTGGGCGGGTACAGCCTTGGTGGTGCGGAAATGGCTCTGCTGCGGCCGTCCGTCGACATGCTTCCAAATAAGATGGGGAAAGCCTCCCGGCTCTTTCTCCTGGATATCGAGCCAGAGCTGAGCGCCTTTGATGGCAGCATTAATCTTGGGAGCGCTGCGGATGATGCCTTCATTGGCCATCAGCCGCGCCACCTCGCGTTTGCCATAACGGGCGATCTTTTCGGGATCGAAACCGTCGAAGGCTTTGCGGAAGTTTTCGCGCTTTTTCAGGATGGTGATCCAGGACAGCCCCGCTTGAAAGCCGTCCAGGACCAGTTTCTCGTAAAGGGCGCGGGCGTCGAATTCCGGCACACCCCATTCCTTGTCGTGATACGCGACATAAAGGGGATCGACGCCCGGCCAAGGGCAGCGCGTGGTCTCAGCGAGCCCTTCGCTCACTTCTTGCCCTTTTTGTTTTTCTTGTTCTTCTTGTCTTTTTTGCCGCCTTTTTTATCTTTCTTAGCGTCCTTGGCCGGTTTGACGGGAGCAGATTTGGCCGCTGCTTTCTTGGCGGTCTTTTTTACGGCCTTTTTCGCCGGGGCCGCTTTGGCGGCCGATTTCTTCGCCGTTTTCTTCACTTTCTTCACCGCTTTTTTTGCGGACTTCTTGGCCGCTTTGCGGGCTGGTTTTTTCGCCGGAACTTCTTCCAGTTCGGACCATTCGGCCACCGGCAGCAGCGTGGCTTCCAGCTTGTTGCCATCGAGATCGAAAACGAAGGCACCGTAGTAATCAGGCGTATAATCCGGACGCGGGCCGGGCTCGCCGGCATTTTGGGCGCCTTCTTCCAGCGCGAGACGGTGGAATTCGTTCACCTGGTCCTGGCTGCGGGCGATAAAGCTGATATGCGCGCCGTTGCCTGGGGTGGCGACCTGCTGGTTGTGGGGAAGCTGAATCCAGAAGACCGGCTCATCTTCGCCATAGGCCACACCATAAGGCAGGACCTCCATCACCCGCTTATACCCCAAGGCTCCGAGTACCGCGTCGTAGAACTGCGCGGCGCGCTCCACATCGCGTACTCCCACGGAAACATGATGCAGCATGGTCGTCCCTCCTAAAATGTTGCGCGCATGGTGAGAGCCATGCGTCTGGCGTCAAGTGAAAAGCCAATTCTGTTTGATCAGCGCGACCTCTAGACCGCCCGCCGCGAACGGCTCCTTGGCTTCAGCGAGGCGATCGAGGCGGATAAGAGCGAAACCTCGGGCGCCATAGGCGGCGGTGATCTGACCCAGTTCCATGGCTCCTGAGATTACAGGCGTGTCACGATCGGGCAAAGCATTGCCTTCTGTTGTGGTAATCAGAAGGAGCCGCTTGCGGTCGGTGCCGCGGTGCTTCATGCGGGCCGTCAGTTCCTGGCCGATGTAACAGCCTTTGTCGAAAGCGACGCCGTGAAGCTCGTCGAGGTCCGAATCGAGTGCGAACATAGCCCCTGAGCCGAAGTCGTCTCCTTCCGGAATACCGAGGTTCAGACGGCGGGCATGATAGGCTGCATCGGCCGGTGCACCAGTTACTGCCGCAATGGAGCGGTTGCCGAGCCCGGGATGGCGAGGATCGGGCGGGCCTTCCAGCACCACCGAAAGGTCATCACGGGGCTTGATCTCGATCTTGGCCCGCAGTTTGTAGAGGCTGAGCCGTTTGGCCAATGCCTCAGAGGCGGCCTTCTTGCAGTCGAGCAGAAGGCCATCGCCGCCGTCATGCACAAGAAAGTCGAAGAGGATCTTGCCCTGCGGGGTGAGAAACGCCGTGTAGACGGGGTGGTCCGGCGCCACTTTGGTGACGTCGTTGGTAACCAGCCCTTGCAGGAAACTGCGGGCTTCGGGGCCGGTTAAAGCGATGACCGCGCGGTCGGAGAGGATATCAGGCATATCTTCGAGGTAGGGTGAGAACAGGTCGTTGCCAAGAGGAGACCGGCAGCCTACTCCTTGGCGCATGGAATCCTACGACCTTTTGATCCGCGGAGGGTTGTGCGCCACGCCGAACGGGGTTGCGCCGGCCGATATTGGTGTCCGGAACGGCAAGATTGCCGCCATCGGCGCTTTGGGGGCGGCCAGCGCTGTCGAGCTATTCGATGCCAAGGGGCTGCATGTGCTGCCGGGGGTCATCGATACCCAGGTGCATTTGCGCGAGCCCGGCAACGAGCACAAAGAAGATCTGGAAACCGGCAGCCGGGCGGCCGTGCTGGGCGGGGTCACCGGCGTATTCGAGATGCCGAACACCAATCCGCCGACCACCACCCGCGAGGCCATTGAAGATAAGCTGGCGCGCGCCGCCGGCCGCATGCATTGCGAGCACGCTTTTTATGTCGGCGCGACCCCGGCCAATGTCGGTGCGCTGGCGAATTTGGAGCGGCTGCCGGGCGTCTGCGGGGTGAAGGCGTTTCTCGGCTCGTCCACTGGTACGCTGTTGCTGGATCATGAAGACGCCATTCTGGCGGCGCTCAAAGGCGGCACACGGCGCATGGCCGTGCATTCGGAAAATGAAGCGCGGCTGAAGGAGCGGAAATCTTATGCCGTGCGCGGCGATGTCCGCACCCATCCGGTATGGCGTGATGCCGAAGCTGCCCGCAGTTCGACCGAACGCGTCTTGCGGCTGGCCCGTGAGGCGGGACGGCGGCTGCATGTGCTGCATGTGACGACGGCAGAGGAACTGCCGCTGCTGGCTGAGGCGCGTGATCTGGCGACGGTGGAGACCACGCCGCAGCACCTGACCCTGACGGCGCCGGAGTGTTACGAGCGGCTCGGGACCTTGGCGCAGATGAACCCGCCGATCCGGGAAGCCTATCACCGCGAGGCGTTATGGCAGGCGGTGGCCGATGGTTTGATCGATGTCATTGGTTCCGATCACGCCCCGCATACGCTGGAAGAAAAGGCGAAGACCTATCCCGATAGCCCGTCAGGCATGACCGGCGTCCAGACGCTGGTGACGCTGATGCTGGATCACGTCAACGCCGGGCGGCTGACGCTGGAGCGCTTCGTCGATTTGACCAGCGCCGGTGCGGCGCGGATCTTCGGTATTGCGGGCAAGGGCCGCATCGCCATCGGCTATGATGCCGATTTCACTGTGGTCGATCTCAAAGCGAAGAAGCGTATCGAAAATAGCTGGATCGCTTCCCGTTGCGGCTGGACGCCCTTCGACGGCGTTGAGACGACCGGCTGGCCGGTCGCCACCATCATCCGCGGACTTGCCGTGATGCGTGATGGTGCGCTGGTCACGGCTGGTCAAGGCAAGCCCTTCCGCTTCTGGGAAACGCTTTAGTTCAGTATATATTCGCTGCCCGTGACCTTCAGTTCGGCATCGGAGATGATTCCGAGCGCTGCGACGCGCACCGAATGCAGCCGTGCTTCGATGCTGGTTTCCCAGAATTTGAGGAATTTGTTGAGCACTGGAAAGGCCGGTGCCATATCGAGATCCTGCCAGATAAAGCTCTGCAAAAGCCCCGGATGATCGGGCAGGTGATAGAGGATCTCCGCCGTGGTGAGGCGATAGCCTCTAAGCTTGAGTTCGATCGTACGCATCACATCCCTCTGAACAAATGTCTCCTTCTCAGCGCTCCTCGCATGCTTGTTACACAAAACTCTGTCGTTAGTTTTTCCTTCTGTCGAGTCGGTAGTGTTGCGATGAAATTTTTGCCCAGAGACGAGCGCGGCCATGGCAGCACTCACGCGCAAAAAGTGCCAAGCCAAAATGTCCGTGTACTGAGCAGGATGCCTGCAGCCGCGGCAGGCGCTGATCAATCTTGCGGCGTAAAGCGGTGGCGGGCACACGCAGAGGTCGGTTTGTTGGAGACAACTCTTGGTCGCGTCGTCGCGTCGCATGGAGCTGGCCGTGGCCGTGGCGCCACAGTCCTGACCGCCAGGAAACCCAGAATTCCGCTTTGGCGGACCTCGTGATAGGAACCGCAGCAGGTTGGGGGAACTGGCAGATTCGGAAAGGGAGACAGCAAGTATCTCGCTTCCCGGAGCAAAAATCGTCTATATGCGGCAGCCGCCGCGGACGCAGGGAACCAATGAACCAGACAATTGCGCCGCCCGGGACGGCTTTCGGGGTCTGATGGACTACGTTGGTATTATTCTCACCGGCTGGGTGGTCGGTCTGATCGCAGCGATTCCGATCGGGCCGGTGAATCTCATCTGCATCCGCCGCACCCTGCAATTCGGATCGCTTTACGGCTTTCTGTCTGGCCTGGGCGCCGCTTTGGGCGACGGCATTTTCGCCTGTGTGGCCGGGTTCAGCCTCACGGCCATCTCTCAGCTCATTAACGGCTATTCCATGCCGCTCCAGGTCATCGGTGGCATCATGCTGTTGGTGATCGGCGTGCGCATGTTCTTTGCGCCGCCACCTGCCCGTATTTCCGATACCTATGGTCCGCCGGTGTGCGGCAAGAACGGCAAACCGACCAATGGCAAAAATGGCGTCTCGTCACCGGCGCGGGGCATGGCCACTACTTTTGCGCTAACCACCACCAATCCAGCGACCTTTGCTTGGTTTTTGGGCTGGTCGGCGAGCCTTGGCGGTATGTCCTCTAATCCAAGCTTCTTTACGGCCGCCTTCTGGGTGGTTGGCGTCGTGGTCGGGTCCGCAACCTGGTGGGCAACACTGACCACGGTGGTCGGCAAGCTGCACGCCAAGATCGACGATCATGTGGTCCAAATCATCAACCGTGCCTCCGGCGTTCTGGTGACCGTGTTCGGGCTTGTGGTGCTCGTTCACGTCGCGTTCCCAAAATTGTTCACCTAGGCACTCCTGTCTCCCAAATGCCGTTTGTCTGTGAGAAGCTGCCGCCTCGGGTGTGACGGGCAGGGGCGATGACTTCGGAAATCGCGGTGATGAATCAGCGTGCCATCGCGCTGGCGGCCGATTCGGCCATAGCCATGATCGATGGCGGCAAGATCATCGTCCGTAACGATCAGCGAAAGCTCTTCCAGCTAGCCGATGGACTTCCGGTCGGTGTGATGGTCTTCGGCAATAGCGGCCTGATGGGCCATCCCTGGGAGGTGCTGCTCGAACATTATGGCAAGGCTGCTGCGCCCAAGCCTCAACCCCATTTGGCGGACCACGCTCTCAGCTTTCTCGCGATGCTCGATGGTCTGGAGAAGTTTTTCCCGCAAACCCGTCAGAAAGACGAATACCGCCGCTTGTTGGGCTCGGTTTTGCGCTTCGTCTTCCGCTTGGCGCATTACCTCTATGAAAACGGTGTGCAAGGGCCTGATGAGGAGATCCTGCGCCAAGCCATCACCTTGGTCTGGGAGCGCTACAACACTTATGCGGATGGCACGGCTCGGCGTGACTTAAGCTGCTTTCCACCGGGCTTTGCGGATGTGGTGCGGCGCGATTACGGCGCGGCGGCCGATGAGTTGATCGCCTACAGCTTTGCCGCTTTTCCGCTCGATCAAAGGAGCCGCGATCAGCTCAAGGAGATCGCGGTGCTATGCGTGGTGAAGGACCTTTTCCTGGAAGAAATTTCGGGGCTGGTTTTCGCGGGCTATGGCGCCGCCGATCATTATCCTTCTGTTCTTACCTGCCAGGTTTCGGCGGTGGTAGGAGGCTTCGTCAAACGTACTTTGGCGGACGAGATGCGGATCGATGGCGATTTGCATTCGGCCATCGCCGTCTATGCCGAGAGCCACGCGACCTATGCCTTCCTGCGCGGCATGGAGATAGATCTGGAAGCGCAGCTTTATGGCTACACCCAGGCGATTGCCTATGAATTGGTGGATCAGGCAGTCGACAGTATTCCGGATGCCGATCCGGTCCAACGCGAAGCCATTCGCCGCCAGTTCCAAAGCGAACGCATCCCGCAGGCTATGCGCAAATGGTACGATGGGCTCACGGCCTATCAGCAAGAGGCTTATCTCAATCCAATGCTGGCGGTACTCGAAATTGCCACCCGCCAGGAGCTGGCGGAAACAGCACAGGATTTGGTGGCGCTTAACATCCTGAAGAAGCGGATGACGGCGCAAAACCAGACGGTCGGGGGCGCCATCGATGTGGCCGTGATCAGCCGCGACAGCGGCTTTTCCTGGTGGAAGCGGCAAGGAGGTTGAAACATGCCGATACGCCCAAGAACAACCTTTTCTGCCGCTGCGGATAAACTCAACCGTTTGGTGCGGGAGATCAACCAGCAACAATATGAGGCTGCTGGGCAACGGCAGGTTCCACTCTCCCCGATGGCTGGCCCCGATCCCGATGCAGAGTGGGCGCTGCATTTTTCGGGTAAAATGTTCAAATCCTCGCGTCCGCGGCCTGCGCTGCCGGAGGTATTCCCGCCGGTTCAACGGGTGGACATGCCCAAGAAGCCGGTCTTTCTTGATGAGACGCCTTCCTCCCGGGAAAAACAGGTTAAGCAGGGCGGACATATTGGCGCTGGGCTCGGCAAGGCAGGCCCTCAGCGCGGCCTGTTCAATCGGCTGTTCCGCCGCGATAATTAGGCTGGCGCCCCCCATCTGATGGGCTATGTTGCGCAACCTGCGAGGAAGGCATTTGGGAAGAAGAGGTAACTATGCGTCTTGGATGGATGCTGGCTGCGTTGCTGATCGCTATAACGGTTCCGGCCGCCGCGGCTGATCCTGCGTTGAGTCCTGCTGCCAACCAGGCCTTTCTGGCGGGCTATGACAAGAAGCCGGGGGTCATGATCAAGCCTGATGGCTTGCGCTACCGTATCATCAACAACGGTTTCGGCACGCGACCGCGGCTGAGCGACTATGTCACCGTTTACTATACCGGCAAGCTGATCAACGGCACGGTATTCGACGGTACCGAAGAAGGCATGCCGGTCCGTTTCAAGGTCAATTCGCTGATCGCGGGCTGGGCCGAAGCGCTGTCGCTGATGAAGGTCGGAGACAAATGGGAAATCGTCATTCCCGGAAGACTCGGCTATGGCGAAACGGGAACCCCGGACGGCTCGATTCCACCGAACCAGACTCTGGTTTTTGAGGTGGAGCTGAAAAAGGTAACCCCGCCGAAACTGCGCCCGGCTGATCCCAACGATCCGGATGACAAACACGCCGGAGAAGACCTCGGCCCGGATGACGGAAAATAAGCGGATAGCCTCCTCATAGAGGCTCTTCGTGCGGAGCAATAGCGAACCTTGATCAACAGACTGCGGTTTTTGCTGCGCGGCCGGGGCGGCATGCTCCGGATCGCGCTTGCGCTGCTGCTGGTGGTTTCGGCCAGCGCGCTATTCTGGGCCAGCCGTGACCGCACCGTCGTGGCGCCGGATTGGGACGGGCTGGTGCGCGGGGTGACCTATTTTCCGAGCCACACCTACGACACCTATCAGCTCAAGCATGTGCCGCCGGAGCGCATCGACGCCGACATGGCGCAGCTGTCGCGCTTCACCGGCCATGTCCGCACCTACACGGTCAATTATGGCCTCGACAAGGTGCCGGAGATTGCCCGCCGCTACGGCTTGACGGTTTCGGTCGGCATCTGGATCGGCGCCGATCTCGATAAGAACGAGATCGAACTGGAAAAGGCGCTGGCCGCCATTCTGGCGAACCGTCGTGTGGTGGACCGTGTCATCGTCGGCAACGAATCCATCATGCGCGGCGATGTCACCAGCGATCAGCTCAACGGTTATATCAATCGCGTGCGAAAGGCGTTGCCAGCGCGGATCAAGGTGACGACCGCAGAGACTTGGTCGAGCTGGCTGTTACATCCCGAGCTGGGCCAATCTTGCGATGTGATCTTCGTGCATCTTCTTCCCTATTGGGAGAATATGGATGTGCGCCGCGGCAATGGCTTTGTCGAAGATCATTACAATCTGGTGCAGGCGGCGTTTCCGGACAAGCCGGTCATAATCGGCGAGGTGGGCTGGCCGAGCCAAGGCCGCACCATGGGCAATGCCGAAGCGAGCCTTGCCAACCAAGCCTTTTTCGTTCGCAATTTCGTCCAGCTCGCGCTCAACAAGGGCTACGATTACTATATCATCGAAGCCTATGATCAGCCTTGGAAAGCGGCGATCGAAGGCAAGGGCGGCGGGGTCGGTGCCTATTGGGGCCTGTTCAACGCTGAAGGCTTGCCCAAATTCCATTTCACCGGCGATGTGCGTGCCTTCCCGGAATGGCGCAAATACACGCTGATCGCGGCCGCCTTTTCGCTGTTGCTGGGGCTGTTTATCCTGAGCCGTATGCCGCGGCTCAGATCGGCCGGGTATCTCGTGATGGGCGGGCTGGTGGCGCTGGTCACCACCGGCATTCTTCTTCTGGTCGATACCACCAGCCTCAACTACATCGACCCGATCAATATCGTGATGATCATCGCGATGTCGCCGCTGGTGCTGCTCGCCTCCATCGTGGTGCTCACCGAAGGCATCGAACTGGCGGCGGTGCTGTGGCGCGTGGAGCGGCGTGCGGTCAAGGTCGAGATACCGGAACAGGCGCCGCTGGTTTCGGTACATGTGCCTTGTTACAACGAGCCGCCCGATATGATGATCGAGACGCTGGATGCATTGGCGCGGCTCGATTACGAGAATTTCGAGGTCGTCGTTCTCGACAACAACACGCCGGATGAAGAGACCTGGCGGCCGGTGGAAGAGCATTGTGCGGCGCTGGGTCCGCGCTTCCGTTTCTTCCATTTTGACGGCGTCAAAGGCTTCAAGGCGGGCGCGCTCAACATCGCAATGTCGCTCACCCATCCCGATGCCAAATATGTCGCCGTGATCGACAGCGATTACCACGTCGATCCCAATTGGCTGCGGCTGACACTGCCGTATTTCGCTGAGGAGCGCATCGCCATCGTGCAAGGGCCGCAGGATTACCGCGATGCCAGCGAGAGCCTGTTCAAAGCGATGTGCTACGAGGAATATCGCGGCTTTTTCCAGATCGGCATGGTGGAGCGCAACGAAAGCGACGCCATCATCCAGCATGGCACCATGACTATCGTGCGCCACGAAAAGCTGGTTGAGGTCGGCGGCTGGGCCACATGGTGCATCACCGAGGACACCGAACTGGGCTTGCGTTTGTTCGAAGCCGGTTATGGCGCGGCCTATATCCCCGAGAGCATGGGCAAGGGGCTGATCCCGGACACGCTGAAAGCCTTTCAAAGCCAGCGGTATCGCTGGGTTTATGGCGCCATGCAGATCTTGAAGAAGCATTCGGCAGCGATCTTCTCCGGCGGCACCAAGCTGTCTCTGGCTCAGCGCTATCACTTCTTGAGCGGCTGGCTGCCTTGGATTTCCGACGGACTTGGGCTGGTGGTGACCTTCATTGCCATCGCTTGGACTTTCGCCATGTGGGCCGCGCCGCGTTATGTCGATGTGCCGCTGCCGGTGTTGTCCGGTGCTGCGCTGGCGCTGTTTGCCGCGAAAATGCTGAAGACGCTGCTGCTTTATCCTTCCAAAGTACGCTCCGGCATGCGGGGCGCTTTGCTGGCGGCGGTGGCAGGACTGGCTCTGACACATACCGTCGCCAAGGCGGTGTGGAGCGGCATTTTCACCAGTGGTGTGCCGTTCCTGCGCACGCCCAAAATGGCTGATGAAGCCTTGCTCAGCCAAGCCGTGCGCGGGGTATGGCAAGAGACGGCGCTGTTCGCCGCCATCGTTCTGGCGATCCTGTCGGTGTTGTCGACGGGGCGTTATGACGACCCGGCCTCCTGGCTTTGGATCATCATGCTGGGGGTGCAGAGCCTGCCTTATGCCGCCACCGTCGTGACCGCCGCCATCAGTGCAAGAGCGTTGGCCAAGGACCGCTCGACGCCGGATGTTCCCGCCACTCCGCCGCTGATCAAGGCAGCGTAACGCGCAAAGTAAAAGCGTGCGCACCCGAAATGCGCACGCCCCATATGAAATTCAATTCTTACAGCTGAATCTGCGAGCGCAGGGCGATGACGTTGAAGGTCTGTCCTACTTGCGTGTTGTTGACCGTGCCTTTGGTGCCGAGGCGGTTAATGTCGACATTCTGGTATTGCAGCTCGAATTTCAGCGCCGAAGCCGGATACCAGTTGATGCCAAAGCTCCAAATCTTCTGATCGCCGCCGCGCAAGCCGCCGGCCGGCAGTGCCGCGCCCGTGACGCCGGCATTGTCGTTCAGATTGAGATCGGAGAAGCGCACCGCCAATTCCCAGGCACCCCAACCGCCGCCGTTGAGCGAGAAGGGAATGCGCGGCTTGGGATTGCCGAAGGAGGCTGTGGCAGGAATGTAAGGGCGGCTTTCGCCTGTCAGGAGATAGGAGGCCTGACCATACCAGCCGCTGAAGCCGTACACCGCGGTGCTGCCACGCAGATCTGTGCCATAGCGGAAATAACCGGCCTGGCTGTAAAGGCTCTGGTATTGCGCTGCTGCTTCGAGCCCATATTGCCACATGTGGTCGGAATTGAGTGAGCCCGTGGTGACAAACTTCGTGCCGGTGTTATCGACCGTGATTTCCGGCGGTGCACTGATGGTCAAGGCACGGACGGCATTCTGGCCCGCGGCCGTATCCGGCGCCTTGATGACATAGCTGCCCGCCGCGCTGAGCAGGATTTGCAGGTTCTCGCTCGACCAAGGCACTCCGGCAAGACGGCCGGTAACCGACTGCTGTTCGTCGAAGGAGCCGGAATCCTGGATTTTGTTGCCGCTATAAGCGAGTTGGCCAAAAAGACTCGGATCGCTATAGGTCACGGAGACGGTGTTGCGGCCATCACCGCCGGCGACATTGCGGGAAGCTTCCGCAGGCGCGTTGCGTTCCAGGAAAATGGTGTCGCCCGAGCTGGTGGCATCTTCGATTCCGTTTGACGGCGTAAAGGCGCCGATGCGCAGGGCGATGGGGCCGAGGCCATCATATTGCACCCAGAGCTGCTGGATGTGACCCGGTGTTTCGGTGCCGCCGCTGCCGCCGAAATCGTAGTTGAAATAATAGGACCAGTCGCCGAAGAGCTTGCCGTTCACACCGAACCAGGCGCGGCGGAAATTGCCACCGCTCGACAAATCGGGGCCATTGGCGGCGCTCAACGCCTGGGCCGTGCGAGGTTGCATGTAATGAGCGAGGTCGTATTGCACCAGGCTGCGGATGGAGAGCGAGAAGCGCCCGTCCGCCGAGGTGATGGTGGGGCGTCCGCCAGCGATGCTCCACACAGGCGCCTCCTGCTTGGCGAGGCGGGCGCTGTTTTCATCCAACTCCAGCTTTTGCGTCAGGGTATCGATCTTGGCTTGCTGTTCGGCCAGTCTGGTATCGATGGCGGGCGTGACCGGCGGTTGTGGCGGCGGCTCAGGGGCTGCTGCCATCGAACTTCCGGAAGATGGCGCCTTACCTTTCCTGGCAGGCACCAGCGACTTCTTCAGCGTGGTGATTTCGGCTTTCTGAGCTTCGATCTGCGCTTGCTGCGCCTCGATCATCTTCTGCATGTCGTCGAGGCGTTTTTCGATCGAAGACTGCGCCACGGCCGGAAGGGAAAACGCAACCAGAGCTGTGCTGGTCAGAAGGAGAGTACGGAAATGCATTATTTGCCCCCTGTGAGTTCAAAACCGTATTTGACGAAAATGGCCTGCGCCTTCGGGCCGGAGAGGAAGTCGAGGAACTCCTTGGCGGCGGGTTTGGCGTCCTTGGTGAGCGCAGCCGGATAGACGATCGGGGCATGGGTGTTGTCCGGGAAGGTGTCGATGATTTTCACCTTCGGTTCGACCAGGGCGTCGGTCTTGTAGACGATGCCGAGCGGGGTTTCGCCGCGCGCCACATAAGCCAGCGCCACGCGCACGCTTTCGGCATTGGCCATATGGTCCACCGCCGTGTTCCACACGCCAAGTGAGACCAGCGAAGACTTGCCGTATTTGCCCGCGGGCACCGAATCCGGATCGGCGATGGCAAGGCGGCCGCCTTTCAAGGCACCCAGGATATCGAAATGCGGGGCGATCTTGAGCGTGATGGGCGAGGCGGCTGGAGCAATCAGCACCAGCTTGGTGGTGAGCAAGGTCTTGCGCGTGGCATGCTGAACAAGGCCGCGGCTGTCGAGATAATCCATCCAATCGGCATCAGCCGACATGAAAACATCTGCACCGGGCGAGTTCTCGATTTGCCGCGCCAGTACCGACGAGGCTGCAAAGGAGAACTGCACCGTATGGCCCGTCTGCGCTTTGTAAGCCGCAGCGATCTCCGGCAAGGCCGTGCCGAGAGAGGCGGCGGCAAACATGGTGACATCCGCGGCCCAGGCCCCGGCAGAAACTGCCAGCGCAAGGACGGCTGCAGCGACAAAACGCGATAAGGCAAGCACGCGCATCCAAACCTCCGTGTTTACGATCTCTTGCGGGATAACACGCGAAGGAACGCTGTCAACGTAAGGGCAGCACCGGTCTGGGGGACGCGGAGGCGGCGCGTGGCGCTTAAAACTCAGCCAGGAGGAACTTTGCCTAGCCTTGAATGCCGCGTTGCCGGGAGCCGGAAAATCCTAATTTTATTGGCATTTTGGCGCAGGAATTTTGTAAGGCGCAGATACTTTGTTCGCCAGAGAAACCGGCAGCCCGGATGCGGGTTGCGCAAAAGGCGGGCAAAGCTTCCGCTGCGTGACGTTAATACGCGACAGTGTCGCACACACGAGAATTTGTGTGCTGAGGCTCCGGTGCAACAGTTTTCTAGCTTTCGGGGATCAGCTTGCCGGGATTGAGCAGGCCTTTGGGGTCGAGAGCATGCTTGAGGGTCCGCATCAGTTCTACCTCAGCCGGGCTTTTGTAGCGTTTCAGCGCATCGCGCTTCATCACCCCAACACCATGTTCGGCGCTGAAAGAACCGCCGAATTCATGCACGATGTCATGCACCATTTGCTGGATCTCGTCCCAATGAGCGAGATAGTTCTGGGCATCGCTGCCCGATGCCATCTGGAAATTGAAATGTAGATTACCGTCGCCGAGATGGCCGAACGGCACCGGGCGGGCGCTAGGCAAACGGGCGGCAACAGCGGCGATAGCGGTGTCGATGAACTCGGCCGCGGCGCTGACGGGCACGGAAATATCGTGTTTCAGCGACGGACCTTCCAGTTTCTGGGCTTCCGACATGGCCTCACGCAGCCGCCACAAAGACACGCGTTGCGCCTCGCTGGACGCGATCACGACATCACTGGCAAAACCGTCCTCCAGCGCGCTTTCGAGCCCTGTTTGAAAGGCTTCCGCCACGCCTTTGATGCCGGAAGCTTCGCATAGCACATACCAAGGTGAAGGCGCGGCGAAGGGATCTTTCGTGCCAGGGATATGAGCCAGCACCAATTCCAGACCGCTGCGGGCCAGAAGCTCAAAGGCGTTGAGCAGGCCGTTGGTATGGTCCTGCAAGCGCGCCAGCAAAGCGGTGGCAGATTTCACATCCGGCACGGCAACAAACGCGGTGGCTTTTTCTGAGGGCTTGGGCAGCAGCTTCAAGGCTGCCGCGGTAACAATGCCGAGCGTACCTTCCGCACCGATGAAGAGCTGTTTCAGATCGTAGCCGGTGTTGTCCTTGCGCAGCGTGCGCAAGAGATTGAGCACATGCCCATTGGCCAATACGACTTCGAGGCCCAGCACCTGTTCGCGCATCATGCCATACCGCAGCACATTCACCCCGCCGGCATTGGAAGAGATGAGGCCGCCAAGGGTGGCAGAGCCTTCTGAAGCCAGGCTCGGGGCAAGCAGCAGATTGGCGTCATCCGCCAATTTCTGCGCTGTTGCCAGTACCACACCCGCTTCCGCAATCAGGCTGGCATCATGCGCATCCAGGCTGCGGATCTGGTTGAGACGGGTGAGGCTGATAAGGATTTCGTTGTGGAACGGGATTTGCGCTCCGACCAGACCGGTATTGCCGCCTTGCGGCACCACGGCCGTATTGGTCTGGTGACAGAGAGTCAGGATCGCCGAGACTTCCTGTGTGGTGGCCGGTTTCAGCAGCAGCGGCGAGGAGCCAGTGTATTTGCTGCGCCATTCCTCCAGATGCGGGGTGATCTCGGCCGGATCGGTGGAAAAGCCTTTGGGCCCGACGATGGATTTCAGCTGTTCGAAGAGATCGCTCATCGCGGGCCTTTGGTATTGATGTGATTAGCGCGGGGCGGCGGCGCGTTGCAGCCGGTCGTTGATGGCTTCGCCAAGCCCCGTCATCGGTACAGGCATGACGGCAATCGCTTCTGCTTCAGCGTCCAGCGCACGCAGCATGGCGAAGAGATTGGCGGCAGCTTCGGCGAGATCGCCACGAGCGCTGAGATTGAGCGCGGCGCCCTCTGCTTTGGCTCCAAAGCCCAACAGCACTTCACCGGTTTCCGCCCGCAAAGCATTAAGGCGCATCCTGGCCCGCGGAGCGTAGTGGCTGGAAAGCTGACCCGGCGAGGTGATAGGACCACCGGTTTCCGGCGCCGACAAGAGGCCGACGATCTTTTCGATCGCTTCACGCGGCACGCCGCCGGGGCGCAGCATCAGCGGGCGATCGCCATCAAACCCGATCACGGTGGATTCGACACCCACCGGTGTGGCGCCGCCATCCAGGATCATGTCGACGCGATTTCCCAGGCCCTCGGCGACATGACGTGCTCGTGTCGGGCTGACAGTTCCGGACGGATTGGCGCTCGGGGCTGCAAGCGGCCGTCCTGTCGCTGTGATCAAGGCGCGGGCAACCGGATGAGAGGGCGCACGCACGGCAATCGTCTCCAGCCCAGCGCTGACCAGCAGGGTGAGGGGGGTATCAGCCCGGCGCGGCAAGACCAGCGTCAAAGGACCAGGCCAAAAGGCTTCGGCCAAACAGCGGGCGGCCTCAGAAAATACCACATGCTGTCCGGCTTCGGCGATGCCGGTGACATGCACGATCAAGGGATTGATACGCGGCCGCTGCTTGGCCGCGAAAATCGCCGCCACGGCATTGCCGTTGGTGGCATCGGCGCCCAGGCCATAGACGGTTTCGGTCGGAAAGGCGACCAGACGGCCGTCGCGTAGCAGGGCGGCAGCTTCGGCAATGGCGGCCGCATCGGCTTCGCGCAAATCATTCTTCTCCATGGCCGTATTTTAGGCCGGTTCGGAGGCGAACGGAAATGCGTCCTTAGCGCTGGCGGCCTTACCGATCCTGTGCGCCCCGTTATTCCTAAACGCCGCTCCGCAGCTTGGTGCCCGGCAACATCCGCAGCAGCACGTTATCCTTGCGGATGAAGTGATGATACAGCCCAGCCAGGACGTGCAGCGGCACCAAAATCAGCATCGCCCAGGCGAGCACGACATGGGCGGATTCGAAAGTCTCGTGCCAGGGATGGGCGGCGCTGCGCGGCAAGCTGGTGAGCACCGGAACGGCCGGCCAGTCGAACAGGCCGAAGAACGAAGTGCCATGGCCTTGGCTGCCCGACGATACCATCAACCAGCCCGCCAGCGGGACGGTGATGATCAGAACATAAAGCGCGACATGTGCCGCCAGGCCGGCGAAGCGGATGAGGGGCGGCAAAGCCTTTGGCGAAGGCGGGACGGGGTGAACCAAGCGCCAAACCAGGCGCAGAACGCTTAACGTCAGCACCAAAAATCCGATGGATTTGTGCCACCACATCATCTGCATTTTGGAAGGATCGCCGTGGGGCAGGTCTCCGGCGGTCAGGCCGAGATAAAGGTTGACGATGATCGCGGCGGCGATCAGCCAATGCAGCGTCATCGCCACGGCGCCGTAACGGCTGGGCAGATCACGGACGGTGGTGGTCATCGGCTGGTCTCGCTGGCTTTGAATCTCTCTAAACTATTGTAAGGGCAGGTCCCGCCGCATCGGAAGAGGTTTTCCGCGCCCAAAGGGCTAGGTTGATGAGAGGTAATGTTGGGACGGCCGTGCAGCTGACATGAAAATCGTGCAGAATGAGGGATATGCGGGGGACTGGGATGCGCACAGCAATTGTTTTGGCGGGGATGATCATCGCGGCTGCACCGGCCATGGCAGCGCCGGAATGCGCCGGAGAGCGGGAGATCGCTTCCGCCCATATCATGCGGGTCGAAGCTAACGGTGTTTTGGTGATGACCGATGGCCGGGCCTTGAAGCTGGAAGGCATTCGCCTGCCGAGCGGAGCTTTGGATCACGCCCCGCAGGCTTTGGCGGTGGAGGCGCGGACGGAGCTTGAGAGCCTCGCCAAAGGCCGTGAGCTTGACATCTATGCCCTCTATCCCAAGGAAGACCGTTATGACCGGGTGCGCGGTCAGCTCTACGAAGATGGCAAGTGGTTGCAGCTGGAATTGCTGCGCAAAGGTCTGGCGCGGGTGGAGCTCTCGCCGGATCGCGGCGAATGCTATCGCGAACTCTATGCGGCGGAAGCCGAGGCACGACGGGCCGGGCTGGGGATCTGGGTCAACACGGCTTATGCCCAGCGCGCACCGGAAAGCGTGAAAAGCGACATCGGCACCTTCCAGCTCGTGGTGGGGCGGGTGCTGGCAGCGACAGCGAGCGAAGGTAAGGTCATCCTCACCTTCGGGATGGATGCGCGGCGGGATTTTACTGTGGTGATCGCTCCTGATGACGTGAAGACGTTCAAATATATGGGCGTCGATCCGCTCAACTACGGCGGCAAGCTGGTGCGGGTGCGCGGTGTGCTGCAGGCCGGACCCGTGATCGCGGTGGGCAATCCCAAGCAGATCGAGTTGCTGCAATAGGCGCGGCTGCAATCGTTTAAGCGCCGTTGTAGAAGAACAGCATGAACTGTCCCCATTGCGGTGCCGCTTTGCCGTCCCGTCCGCTGGCGCGGATGATGACGACCGGGCTCTTCTTCTGCGTCGCCGGTTTCGTGCTGTTGCTGTTCGTGCATTTTCCCGTGGCGGTGCTCGCCGCGGTGCTGATGACCCTGGTGGGGGCTTCCTCGATCAAGGCCGCGCTGAAAGCCCACAAACGGCCTTGTCCTAGCTGCCGCCGCTTGCCGGTTTTGCACTAATCGCAGCAGCCGGACTTCTTGCTGGCGCGCGAGGCGAAGCTCATGGCGAACGCAACTGCCAAGCCTGCGCCGATCGCAACACCAACCGCCACATCATGCAAAGCGGTTCCGATCGCAACACCAACGCCAACTCCAAGCACAATCCCGCCACCAATGGCGCGCAGCTTGGCTTTAGCCTGCTGATCGCTCATCTCAGAAGGGCCGGCGGCGGGGAAGGGTGACGTTATCGGCCAGCGGCAGCAGCAACAGCATGCTCAGTGGCACTGTCAGCGCCATGCCGAGATGATGATTGTCCAAGGCGAGGCCGACGCCCCAGCCGACGGCGAAGCTGACGGCCATGGCGCCGATCAGTTTGGCCAGAGACAGGACCGGACGCTCGGTGGCGACGGCCATGGTAGCGAGCACGCCAATCGCGGCACCGATCACCATGGCGGGCGCCAGATGCGTGGTCAGAAGCGAAGCCAGCCAGCCGAAGATGCAGCCCACGGCCATGGCGCTGGCCACCTTGATCACAGAATGCACCGGGCGCGTTCCAAACAGCCCGATGGTGGCCAGAAAGCCGATGGCGCCGCCGCTGAGGGCCGCAATAGCCGCTTCATTGGTCACGGATGCGATCAGCCAGCCCGACAAGGCGCCGATCATCATTGCGATAAGCCACTTCATGCCGCCCTCCCTTGCCCAGCGGATGTTGAACGAGACGCTTCAAGAATACCGTCGCGCCAAGAAAGCAAAAGCCCAAAGTTGAAAGCAAAAGGCCCGGAATCGCTTCCGGGCCTGTTTTTTTGCAATCTCGCGATTTGTTTACGCAGCTTTTTTGAGCAAAGCGCCTTCAACGCGCTTCACCGCCGCGGTTTCGTCGATCTTCTCGACCGCTGCAACTTCGCGCGCCATGCGGGCGAGGGCCGCTTCATAGAGCTGGCGCTCGGAATAGGACTGCTCCGGCTGGCCGGAAGCGCGGTGCAGGTCGCGCACCACCTCGGCGATGGAAACCAGGTCGCCGGAGTTGATTTTCGCTTCGTATTCCTGGGCGCGGCGGGACCACATCGTCCGCTTGACGCGGGCGCGGCCCTTCAGCGTGTTGAGCGCGGTGGCGACGGTGTCCGGCGAGGACAGCTTGCGCATGCCGACGGATTTGGCCTTCATCACGGGAACGCGCAGGGTCATCTTGTCCTTGTCGAAGGTGATGACAAAAAGCTCGAGCTTCATGCCCGCCACTTCCTGTTCTTCGATGCGCATGATCCGGCCGACGCCATGCGTGGGGTAGACCACGTGGTCGTTTGCCTTGAAGTCGAGCTTCTTGTTGGAATTCGCCGGGGTCTTTTTTACCGGAACAGGTGCTACAGGAGCTTTTGCCGTCGTCATTTCACTTTCCGTATCGCGCACTCGAACGCATGCTGCCGAATGGGGCTAGCACCGCCAAAGCCATAACTGACATAATGCGGCGCCTCCGGACCTCACTCTAAATCCGGGTGGGGCAGCGCCGTTCGAGTCCATTTCTCAGAACGGATGTAAGGTATCACAGGTTTGCGAAAAAGGGAAGAACCCTTTCCTCAAACCTTTGAAAGATTGGGACTTCTTTGTGTTCGCCCGGCCGGTTTGGCCCCGTTTTCTGCCTGCTTCCCGAGCGAATTTCCTATTTTGCGGCAATTAGTTGGTTAATATTACGAGCCCTTGCCGGGTTTTTCCGAGAAGTACTTCTCCAGCTTGCCAGTTTCATTGCGGAAGTCTTCGCAATCGGCCGGCGGCTCACCCTTCTGGGTAATGTTCGGCCATTTCTTGGCATATTCGGCGTTGAGCGCCATCCACTTCTCCAGGCCGCTTTCGGTATCGGCCTTGATGGCTTCCGGCGGGCATTCCGGCTCGCAAACGCCGCAATCGATGCACTCGTCGGGATGAATGACGAGCATGTTTTCGCCTTCGTAGAAGCAATCGACCGGGCAGACCTCCACGCAATCCATGAACTTGCACTTGATGCAGGCGTCGGTGACGACATAGGCCATTGGTGGACAGGGCTCCGGTCAAATTACAGGCAGGTTCCTAAGACGCGTTGCCCTGCTGATCAAGGGCATAAAGGGTGTTTTCCATCCCTAGCGGCAATTGCGGAGGGACGATGTTTTTCCTGCCACGCCAAAGGCCTGCCGGAAAAGAGAAACCATAAAGACGCTATGGCAATGACACACCGCTCAATAGACCGCGATTCTGATCGACTGAGCGATGACGATGGTGTTGGTTCGAATCATGCTTTGACGTGGCATTTTTTGAACGGGAATTGTTATAGCGAATTTTGATTGGGGGAGGGGTGCTCAGATCTGACCTCCCCCTTGCAGGGAGGTCGGAGAATTTGGAGCGCAGCGAGAAATTCACCGGGTGGGGGCGTGCTCAAGCATACCCCCACCCGACGTGCTCGCTTCGCTGCGCGCGTCGACCTCCCCGCCAGGGGGAGGTGAGGGTTCATGCAAAGCGGTCGCCACGCGACGCCTCTCGCGCGGAACAACAGCAGCGAAGTCAAACAGCTTTCAAAATGTGGGAAGGGGGGCGCGGGGTTTCAATGTGGCCTTCAGACCATCGCCGAACTCTGCCAATTTGGCGCTGCATTTCAGCCGATTGGAATCATGAGCCTGCAAATCACTATCCCTGAGGCGCCGAGCGATGCCGACCGTGACGCCGTTCTGGCGCCCTTGCGCGAATACAATGTCTCGCAAGCTGGCGATCCGCAGCTTCGCCCGGTCGCCATTCTTTTGAAGGATGACGCGGGCGCCTCTGCCGGCGGGCTGTGGGGCAAGATCGCTTATGATTGGCTGTTCGTGGAGCTGCTGGCGGTATCGCCCAAGCATCGCGGCCAGAATTACGGCACCGCGCTGATGCACGAAGCCGAAAGGATCGCGCGCGAAGCCGGATGCCTCGGCCTCTGGCTCGACACTTATGCTTTCCAGGCGCGCGGCTTCTACGAAAAACTCGGCTTCACGGTTTTCGGCACCCTGGAAGATCACCCCAAAGGCTCAAGGCGGTTCTTTCTGCAGAAGAGGTTTTGAGGTTTTTCCGTTGTTTCGTGAGGCCCTTTACTGCAAAAAATCGGCGGCACTCCTTTGAGAGCGCCGCCAAGTATGCCCGAGAGGAGGGCTGCTTAATGGATTGTGGCTACCGCGAGCGCGACCGCTGCACGTTTGCTTTCGCGGCCGAGAGCAAAACTGTCGACATTGAAATAAACTGTTTTGGCCGAAGCACTTCCATCGCGTAGGGAAATGCCCTGCACGACGTCATAAAAATGACCGTCGCTGCCTCGTACCTGGGTTTGTCGTGTCTTGAGCTGGATGTGGCGGTTGGCCAGAACATCCATTTCTTCGCGCTGGGTGTTCACCACATATGCGGTTTTCTCGCTGTCCCCATCCCCGGAACCCATCAGCGAATCCACCAGTTTATCGGCTATGGCGGATTCAATCCGCGCTTTCGCTCTATCGGTGTCCTCCAAGCAATCTGAACGTAGAGCATGCGCGCTGTCGATGGTGAAATCGTAACGGATCACATCATCAAGCTTGCTCATCGCTGTTGTGCAATCGCCGCCTTTTTGTGCCAAACGGGCTTGCTGCAAGAGAGGAACCGTCTTGCTACCAAAATAGTCCCAGCTTTCGGTATAGATGTAGGCAGCGCGCAAAGCCGTATAATCGATATCTTTGTCGCCTGCTTCGGCGCGTTTCACGAGATATTCGAAGCGTTCCTGATATTGCTTACGAGTGGCCGCAAGCGATGCATTTTGCGCCTGATCGCGTTCGCGATCACCTTCCGCATGCCGGTCGCAAGTGCCATTGAACCAATTTGCCTCGAAATGATCGCCGGTGAATTTCATGGTCCCTGCAAATTTACCGTTGACCACAAATGTGCCGTGACCGTCTGAGTCCACAGTTCCGCTGACGACCCCTGGTGCGCCTGGGTTATGGATCTGACCAGCAACAGCGCCACCAGAAATCAGAATGGTCATGGTCGAGGTGCCGTTACATCGGCCTTGCGGTGGAATGTCCGCAATCCATTTCCCGTCGAACACCGTAGAGGCTGATGCTGGGATTGTAGTTATCGCGAGCGCACTGCCAAACATAAGCAGGCCGAAAACGACACGCATAATTTCCTCCATCTCAAATCAAGCTTAACTTTTCACGTGTTCCATTAGTCCCCAGAGAGACCGCTCATGTTCATAATGACGGCTGTATCGGCTGACCTTTTCTTGGGTCCTTTTGTACTTGTGGGTACCAGTGCTTTCACAACCACCACATCATCATCTTCAAGCAGTGCCCGAGGATTGTAGGCAATACGGGGATGGCCGGGACTGGCCTTGTGGGCTTTGACATGACGATGCGGGGCGACCGGACTTGCGGTTCGTATCGTAGGCGTCTCGTTTGTTGCAAGGCGCGTGAATGTTTGTTGCAACACGTCCTTCACCAGAGGCGTTGTTGCTGCGTGGGCACCTGCGAACAGGCAGGCGACGGACACGACGGTGCCAACCGCAAGGCAACGTGTCTGCACGCTGAGGTCGTGATGGGGCTGTTCTTTTAGGATGCGATCGACACGCCAGAAAACGTTAGGGCCCTTGGCCATCGCGATTTGCGCTGGCCATCCCTGGGCGCTCTGCGAGACATCAATCAGGATTTCGGCATAGGAGATTGGATCGTTGAGTTCGCGCACGACGGCTTCATCACTGGCGACTTCGGCTAACTCGGCAAGGTGCCGCTGCAGCCACCACGCAAAGGGGCTGAACCAGAATATTGTGCGATGAAATGAGGCGAGCAGCTGGATGAAGAAATCTCCTCGTCTAATGTGTGATTGTTCATGCGCCAGCACGGCTAATAGTTTTGTTTCGGGCCATTCGCCATAGTCGGATGGCAAGAGAATGCAGAAGCCGATAGAGATTGGTGAAGATATTTTTGCACCGGCACGAATGGCGCGGCCGACTGCCCAGGACGCGGTAATAGGACACGAGGTCCGATACAGATTCAAAGTTAGAATCAACCCCATTGCCAGGCGGATCAGGCTGATCGTGGCCACCGCTCCATAAATCGCCCACAACAGTGAGGGGATTTGTGCTGCGTGAAAGGGGGGTATCCCATATTCCGTGGGAATCTGCCGGGTATCGAAAATCAATCCAATGTCAGGAGGGTGCGTAGTAGAGAACGATGGCAGGGTGATGCCGTTTGGCAATTCCCAACATAGTAGAGGCATGCAAATCGATGCCACCAGCACGGCGGTCCAAATTGCGATTTCCGTCCGCGTGTCTCGCAAACGTGCCAATCGCTGTACGCTCCATACGGCCATGCCGAGCGCTGTGGCGCGTAACGCGGGGCCAAATAGCAGTAAACAGGTAGCTGGCAGCATCATTTTTTCCTCGCTTTGGCTTTCGCGATTTTTTCTGACAATGCCTGAAGCTGCTTGGGGTCAAGCGCAGCGTTGTCCACCATGCCGACTAGTACTTCCTCCAGCGACCCGTTGCAGAACCAATTTACGATGCGCTGTACGGCTTTAGCCGCAACGGCCCCCCGTTTTTCGACGGCAGCGAAGTGGTAGGTACGCCCTTCAACTGTATGGGTTACGTAACTTTTCTCCTCCAACCGGCGAAGGACTGTGCGTACGGTGGATTCTTTTAGGGGGCGGGATAATTTTTCGCGTACGGCTTCAGCCGTAATGCGGTCATGCAGCCAAACCAGCTGCATGACTTCTCGTTCCAGTTCGCCAAGATCTGGTAAATCGTCGTTCACACCCAAGCTCCCCTTTAATGCTACGAACTGTAGCATACAGGTTTTTATAGGCAAGCTATTTCTGTAACTCCACCTTCGTCTCATTGACCTCCGGTGAGCCATCCTCATAGCCTGAGGTGTTCCGGAAAAGTCTATTTCAGGTGAAAGTGCATGAAGCGCGTTGTGTTGGTTTTGCTGTCCGCGATGGCAATGATGTTCTCCGCGCCAAGTTGGGCGGCCGACAGTCAGTACAAGGTGCTCGTGCTGGCGATGCCGAGCAAATATCACTACGAATTTGTGCCAGTGGCGCGCGACAGTCTGGAGCGCCTGGCGAAGCTGCACGCCTTCGAGGTCACTTATGCCACCACGGCCGATGCGCTGGACAAGGATCTGGCGCCTTATGCCGTGATCATGCTGCTCAACACGCCGACCGAAGAGTTGAATGCGAGCCAGCGAGCGCATCTGGAAAGCTATATGCAGGGCGGCGGCAATGCCGTGGTGGTGCATCGCGCCGCCATCACGCTGCCGGCGGGAAGCTGGCCTTGGTACGAGAAATTCGTCGGGCGTACGGTCGGCACCCATCCCATGCTGCAGACCGGCGTCGTCAATGTGGTGGACAAGAAATTCCCCGCCAGCTTCGGTCTGCCGGAGCATTGGATCTGGAGTGACGAATTTTATCCTCTGACCAACCCTTACGCCATCGCCATCACGCCAGTCTTGAATGTGGATGAGGCGAGCTATGATCCAACCAAGATCTGGCCCGGACAAACCACGCACGGCATGGGCAAGGAGCATCCCGAGGCGTGGTATCATACGTTTGAGAAGGGCCGTGTCTTCGTGACCGCGCTCGGCCATAATGGCGAGATGTACCGCGATCAGCACTATCTCGATCATCTCATGGGCGGGATTTACTGGGCCGCGACGGGCAAGGGCGTGCAGAAATAAGGACCTCCACTCACCGTCATCGCCCACAACTGCGGGCGATCCAGGTGGTGTTGTTCTGCTTTCGGTGGTTGTGCCGCGAGACCTGGATGGCCTGCAGTCGCAGGCCATGACAGTGAGGGCTTACTCTTCCACCACCTCATACAGCGTCTGCGCTTCCGGAGCCGGGCCGCGGCGCTTGGCGCCGGATAGGACGCGGATGGCAGCGACCTGGCCGCGATGCGGCACGGTGAGGATATCGCCGGGGCGCACTTCGCGTCCGGCTTTTTCGACACGATGGCCGTTAAGGCGCAGGCGGCCCTTTTCGCAAGCTTCGGCAGCCAGCGCGCGGGTCTTGTAGATGCGCGCGCACCATAGCCATTTGTCGAGACGGATACGGTCGGGTTGTTCGTCCATCAGCGGCTCCCTTCTTGAGCGCGATTGGCAATGCTATGTGTGCGCTGTGCGGGCTTCGAGGCTCGCCGCAGCAATCGCTTGGCTCATTCGGAACCAGATCTGCGCGGCTCGCACCTCAGCGTGACGAAAGTGTTGTTGGCCCCAATCCCGTCATGCTGAGGAGCTCCGCGCCGCATGACGTTTTCAATCAAGTGATAATGGCCGGTGCGCGGAGCCTCGAAGCACGCACTTATTTCCCGAATAGGTTGGCCAAGCTGGCGAAAGGCGAGTCCGGGTTGACGGTGATCTGCGGTTTCTTCTCGCCGCGGTTCTTGCCGCCACCGCCATGTCCACCGGCGTGACCGCCTTTGCCGTGACGCGGCTTGTGGTGCTTGGGCTTTTGCGAGCCTTCGCCTTCAGCAGCGGTTTCGCCTTCGGCAGACTGCTCGGGCTTGCGCTCGGGGCGCGGACGGCGCGCCGGTTTGGGCTGTTCGCGGCGCCAGACGGTTTTGCCGTCCGCGACATCCATCTCTTGCCAGCCCAGCGCGGCGAGCACCTCTTTCAACTCGTCATTGCCGCAGCCGAGCAGCGAAACCAGCTTGGGCAAGAGTACATCGGAGGTTTCGCCGCCGATGAGGGCCTGTTCCAGCACGTCTTCCAGCCGCTCCAGCATATCGAGGCGGATGGCGCGGTCGGCGAATTTGCGGAAGCCTGCCGCCGCGAGGAAGCCTTCGGGGGCGTCATCGCATTCGAAAGAGGTCAGCCCGGCGCGCGGCAGGGTTGGCACGTTCTCCTCTTTCTGCCAGACGCTCCACAAAAGGGCGAGCAGGCTCGCCGGTTCGGGGCGGAGGAGCTTGGGCAGATAGACCGTGCGGCGGCCAAACCAGACGCCGTAAGGGCGCAGCGCCCGCATGATGGCGCCGCGGTCGCCGCGCAGCTCAGTGCGGGGGAAATCGAGGCTGCCAAAATTCTCCCAGATCTGATGGGCAATGGCGCGGGCTTCGCCGGGCAGGGCGTCGGCGGTCCCGGCTTTGGCTTCGATGCCTGCTTGCACGGCTTCCAAAGGCTGCAGCTTGGCGCTGATACGGGCCTTGACCCAGTCCTCCAGACGGCGCTGCACGCCTTCGCGCGGGGCGCCTTTCAGGCTTTCATCCGCCAGCAGCAGCACGGCCGGGGCGAGCGGCGAAGGGCCAGCGGTGAGGCGGGCGACGATGGCGCCGTCCCACCACAGCCTTCCATGCTCGCTGAGGGTGATTTCGGTCTCCACCGCAAAGGCGAGGCGGCGGGCGCGGGCCTGAAATTCGCCTTCAAGCCCTTTCACAGCAGCAGCCCGTAAGGCCCTGGCTTCCAAGCCAACAGCGGTTTCGAGCGGGGTGAAACGGAAGCCTTCCAGCTTGCCGATGGCTTCGCCGCCGACGGTGACGCCGCCGGAATCGTCCAGCACCAGATTGAGGTCTTCTTCGCGCAATTGCCGGATCAGCACGGAAGCGCGCCGGTCGATAAAGCGTTGTGTGAGCTTTTCGTGCAAAGCATCTGATAAACGGTCCTCAATGGCGCGCGTGATCTCCTGCCAATGCGCCGGGTCCTGCACCCAGCCCGGGCGGTTGGCGGCATAAGTCCAGGTGCGGATATGGGCAAGGCGGCCGGAGAGTGTCGAGACATCGCCTTCGCTGACATCCAGACGGTTGATCTGCGCCGCCAGCCAATCTTCCGGCAGCACCCCGGCATCGCTCATCAGATGGCCGAAAATGGTGCGGACCAGACGGGCATGCTCCTCCGAAGAGAGCTTGTTGAAGTCCGGCATCTGGCAGGCTTCCCAGAGCAGCTTGATCTGGGCGGGCGCGCTGGTGCGGTCGCGGATTTCGTCTTGTCCGGCCAAAGTGCGCAAAGCGATCAGATCCGAAGACGGGCGGGCCTTCACCAAGCCGCGGGTCGGCGGCGGCTGATCCAGGCTTTCGATCAGCCCGTCGAGCGAATGGAAGCGCAGGTCGGAATTGCGCCACTGCAAGACGCGGATGGGATCGTAATGGTGGTTCTCGATGCGGCTGACGAGTTCGGCTTCCAGCGGTTCGGCATCGCTGGTGACGCCGAAGGTGCCGTCGTTCATGTGGCGGCCGGCGCGGCCCGCAATCTGGCCCATCTCCTCCGGGCGCAAGGGGCGGGTGACAAAGCCGTCGAACTTCTCCACCGCCGAGAAGGCGACATGGTCCACATCCATGTTGAGGCCCATGCCGATGGCATCGGTGGCGACCAGGAAGTCGACTTCGCCGGACTGATAGAGCTGCACCTGGGCATTGCGGGTGCGCGGGCTGAGGGCACCCAGCACCACGGCGGCGCCGCCGCGATGGGTGCGGATCATCTCGGCGATGCCGTAGACGTCTTCGGTCGAGAACCCGACCACGGCCGAGCGGCGCGGCAAGCGGGTCAGCTTCTTCTGGCCGGTATAAGCCAGATCGGAAAAGCGCGAGCGCGAGAGGAAATAGGTGCGGGGCACGAAGCGCTGGATGGCGCCGCGCATGGTGTCCGCGCCCATGAAGATGGTTTCTTCCTCGCCGCGGGCGTGAAGCAGGCGGTCGGTGAAGACATGGCCGCGTTCTGGATCGGCGCAAAGCTGGATCTCGTCCACCGCCAGGAAGGCTGTGCCGATGCCGATCGGCATCGCTTCCACCGTACAGACGTAATAGGGCGCCCCGGCGGGGATGATCTTCTCCTCTCCGGTGATCAGGGCGACCTGGTTGGCGCCTTTGAGGCGGACGATCTTGTCATAGACCTCGCGCGCCAAGAGGCGCAGCGGCAGGCCGATCACGCCGGATTTGTGCGCCAGCATGCGCTCGATGGCGAAATGGGTCTTGCCGGTGTTGGTGGGACCCAACACCGCTGTCACGCGGGAACCGGTTGGTGGCATACGCATCGGGGGGACAATTCACCGGTGGGGGCCGTCAACGCAAGGTTTTCCGACGGGGCGCGACGGCGGGTTCATGGGGGTAAGTCGAGGCCGGTCCGATCTGAGGCCAGGGCGGCAAAGAGCTTGTGTGTAAACGGCTTTCCGCAGGAGAGAATCATTGCGCCCGGCATGGCATGAGTCACAATAACCGGAAGAGAACGCGGATGGAACGAACATCGTCCGAATCGCTAACTCAGTAAAAATCAGCCTTTGTTCTCATACCATTAGGGTGCTGTCAAGTGGTTGTCACCCCCAGATGTTGTGGGTAGGCCGAGGGTTGGGGTAAAAGCGACTTATCCACGGAAAACTCCGTAGGCTGATCAATGTGACGGTTTGGAAACGCTTCAGCGACAAGCCTGCGGGGCGTGTGCCAGAACCCGATCCGATGCAAGACTGGCGGCCATGACCGTTGCGGAGGACTGCGATGACGCCGGACGACAAGACACCCCAAGACTGGGCGAGGCTGGCGGCCAAGGAGCTGAAATCCCGCCCGCTGGACGAGCTTTCCTGGCAGACCCCGGAAGGCTTTGCCATTAAGCCGCTTTATACCGCCGCCGATCTCGAAGCCTTGGAAGGGGTGGAGAGTCTGCCGGGGCTGGCGCCGTTCCGCCGCGGTGTGCGCGCCACCATGTATACCGGAAGGCCTTGGACCATCCGCCAGTATGCGGGCTTTTCCACGGCTGAAGAATCCAACGCCTTCTACCGCGCCAATCTCGCTGCCGGTCAGATGGGGCTGTCGGTGGCGTTCGATCTGCCGACCCATCGCGGCTATGACAGCGACCATCCGCGGGTGGCGGGCGATGTCGGCAAGGCGGGGGTGGCGATCGACAGCGTTGAAGACATGAAGATCCTCTTCGACGGCATTCCGCTCGACCGCATGAGCGTCTCCATGACCATGAACGGGGCGGTGATCCCGATCATGGCCAATTACATCGTGGCGGCGGAAGAACAGGGCGTGAAGCCGGAGAAGCTTTCGGGGACGATCCAGAACGACATCCTGAAAGAATTCATGGTGCGGAACACCTACATCTATCCCCCTAAAGCCTCGATGCGGCTGGTTGCCGATATCATCGCTTATACCGCTGCTGAGATGCCGAAATTCAATTCGATCTCGATTTCCGGCTATCACATGCATGAGGCGGGCGCGACTGCAGTGCAGGAGCTCGCTTACACCTTGGCCGACGGCAAGGACTATGTCCGCAGTGCCTTGGCCCGAGGGCTGGAAGTGGATGCCTTTGCCCCGCGGCTGTCATTCTTCTTCGGCATCGGCATGAATTTCTTCATGGAGATCGCCAAGCTGCGCGCCGCCCGCGTGTTGTGGAGCGAGATCATGCAAGGTTTTGGCGCCAAGAAGGCGGAAAGCCTGATGCTGCGCACCCACTGCCAGACCAGCGGTGTGTCGCTGACCGAACAGGATCCCTATAACAACGTCGTGCGCACGGCTTATGAGGCGCTGGCGGCGGTGCTCGGCGGCACCCAAAGCCTGCACACCAATTCCTTTGACGAAGCGATCGCGCTGCCGACGGAATTTTCCGCCCGCATCGCCCGCAACACTCAGCTCATCCTGCAACACGAAACCCAGGTGACGCGCACGGTCGATCCCTTGGGCGGGTCTTATTATGTCGAAGCGCTGACCCATTCCTTGGCGGTGCATGCGCGCCAGATTATCGCCGAGATGGATGCCAAAGGCGGCATCGCCAATGGTCTGGACGAAGCCAAGCTTGCCATCGAAGAAGCCGCGGCACGGCGTCAGGCCCGCATCGACAAAGGCGAAGACGTCATTGTCGGAGTCAATCGCTTCGAGCCGGAACACGCGGACGATCTCGACTATCGCGAAGTCGACAATGCGGCGGTGTTGAAAGCGCAGATCGCTAGGCTGAAAACGGTGAAGTCCACGCGCGATCCAGCCAAAGTCGAGGCGGCCCTGACGGCTTTGCGCCAAGGCGCAGCCGGGGAAGCGAACTTGCTGGCGCTTGCGGTGGAAGCCGCACGGGCCCGCGCCACGGTGGGTGAAATTTCCTCTGCGATTGAACAGGTGCATGGCCGCCATGTGGCTTCCACGCGCGTCATCTCCGGCGTCTATGGCGGCGCCTTTCAAGGAGACAATGAATTCGCGGCACTGCAAGGCGAGGTGGAAGCCTATGCCAAGACGGCTGGCGGTCAGCCGCGATTGTTGGTGGCCAAGCTCGGTCAGGATGGCCATGACCGCGGCGCCAAAGTGATCGCTTCGGCTTTTGCCGATATCGGTTTTGCGGTAGAGGTTGGCGCCTTGTTCGCGACACCCGAGGAAGTGGCGCACCAAGCCGTGGCCAACAAAGCGCAAGTGGTGGGCGTCTCCACTTTGGCGGCCGGACACAAGCGCTTGGTGCCGGAATTACTCGCGGCGCTGAAAGCCGCCGGATCGAAGGCGTTGGTGGTGGTCGGCGGTGTCATTCCGGCCAAGGACTGCGCCGAATTGAAAGCACAAGGCGTCGCCGCCGTTTTCGGCCCCGGAACCAATATCCCCGAGGCCGCCAAGACGGTGTTGGAGCTGTTGCGCTAATTGCCGATATGCAGCTTGAGAAAGCGCTCCATTTCTTTCAGTACCTGGATGCGGGTGGACGCCAATTCCAGATAATGGTCTTCACCCTCGAAGGTGATGAGTTCAACTTGCTTCCCGGCAGTTTTTAAAGCTTCCGCTTCCAGCTTGCTTTGCTCCAAGCGCACGGTGGTGTCGTTGACGCCATGCAGCAACAGAATAGGGGCTTTCACCTTATCGGCATGACGAGCGGGAGAAACTGCCGCCATTTTCGCAGTATCTTCACCCATGCGGGAGAACCAAAAGGAGGCGAGTTGGGAATGTCCGCCGCTGCCGAGCGTTTCGGCGCCCAATTGCGCTGGTAAATCGCTTACCGGTGCGATGGCAACCGAACACGCATAAAGATCCGGTGTAAATGTTGCGCCAGCTAAGGCCGCATAACCGCCATAGCTACCCCCGACGATGCAGATACGTTTTGGGTCAGCGATGCCGTCGGCGATCAGTTTCTTGACGCCATCGGTGATATCGTCCTGCATCTTGAGCCCCCATTGCTGCAGGCCCGCCTCAGTGAACTTGCGGCCATAACCGGAAGAGCCGCGGAAGTTCGGCTGTAGAACGACATAGCCGCGATTGGCCAGAAATTGCGCCATCCAATCGAAGCGGATGTAGTCCCGACGATCCGGACCACCATGCGGCATCACCACGACCGGCAGGTTCTTGGCGGATTTGCCGGGCGGGAGAGTGATGTAAGCGGCAATGTCGAGACCATCACGCGCCTTGTAAGCATAAGGTTTCATCTCGCCGAGGTCTTTGTCTTGCAGCGCCGGATAGCCGGAGGCCAGAAATTGGGTCTGATGGGTGGTGCGGTCGAGCAGAAAATAGCCGGTGGGTTGACGCGGACCGTCAACGCTGAAGATCACTTTGGTTTTGCTAAGGTTCCAGGAGACGATATCGACTGCCAAACCGGGAAACGCCATTTTAAGCCCGGTTTGCAGCGCTTGATCCTGAGCATCAAAATAGCTCGTCTCGTAAATATCAGAGATAAACGTTGCCCCGATCACGCGCCGTGTCCAGGGATCGACACGTGTTGCACCCATATCGAAACCGGGAACTGAAAACAGCGGCTTTTCGCTGCCGTTTGCCAGATCATGGCTCACCAATCCGTAGAAAGGCGGGCGTTCTTCCCCATCGCTCATCCCGACAATACGCACCAGTGCGCTGCCCTCCGCATTGAGGCCGACCACGCCAGAACCGTGATCCGCAGAAGCATCATAGATGCCTATTTCCTCCCAATGCCCGCCTTTGGAGATCCAGACATGGTCTTTCAACGGCCGCTCGGTTTGGTCGATACGGGCAACCGCTTTGCCGTGCCCGTCGGAGATCCAATCTATCGTGGTTTCATTGCCCGATTGCACCAGCATGGCCTTGCCGGAATGGACATCGACTTTGAAGAGATCGTATTTGAACGTGTCGTCCTGCTTCTTCTTGATGAGTGTGTTTAGGTCTTCCTGAAGCTTGGGTTTGATGTTCCACAGCGCCATATAAATATTGTCGGGGTCCTCCGGTGCCAGATCAATCACATTGACGGCATCGACGTTGTTGCCCAGGGCTGGCACGTTGGCCATCAATGTGGCGAGTTTGCCGCCGTGAATATCCACCGAGAAAGCACGCCGCCAGGTGCGCAGGCGATCTTGAGCCATCGCAATGCCCTGTTTGCCGACAATGATCAGCCGGTCGTTTTTGGCCCAAAATAGGCCATCAATGAGGCCTCCTGGTGAGCCGACATAGACCGGTTTATCCTCAGCTTGCGGATTGGTCGCATAGATCGCAGCAGCTGGACGGCCGCTGAGCGATTGTATCAGAGCAAAATGCTGCCCATCCGGTGATAACACAGGGTGAGAGGCGAAGGGTAAATTCCCAAAAGCCTCGATGGGTGGAAGGCTTTGCGCCTCGGCCATAGAAAAGCAGACGGCAAGCGCAAGCGCGCAGGCCGCGATGGCGCGACGGTACATGAAGTCCCCCTACCTAGAATAATCAGCGTACAGTTGTTTGCTTTTCTGTCCTAGTCAATTACGGGAACGGAAAATCGTAACAAGTTGCGACGTGAGGATATTCACAGACGCACCGGCCCAGTCCAGCCGACAACCTGTGGTTCTGCCGATTGCTGTTGTAGATTGTGCAAAAGGCCGTTGCGGCCACAAATATCGCCGTGTACAGCCAGTTTTGATGCGAACCCAAACCGCATCGGTGGAGGCAAAAAATGTCGCGCATTACGCTTATCGGTCCTGGTGCCATCGGTTGTGCGGTGGGAGCGGCGCTGTCCGAAGCCGGGCATGAGGTGACCTTCTGCGCGCGCAAAGCTTTCACGCGGCTGTCGGTGCAGAAAGAAGGCGAAGCGCCCAAGCTGTTTTTCGCCAATGTGGTGACGGCGCCGGAAGAGGTGCCAGAGGCCGATTGGGTATTCGTCTGTGTGAAGACCTACCAGGTGCCGTCGGTGGCCGAATGGTTAAAGGCGGCAGTGAAGCCTGAGACCAAAGTCGCTGTGCTGCAGAACGGTGTCGAGCAGCGCGAGAATGCCGAGCCCTTCGTGCTGCAAGGCACGACCGTTGTGCCGGTGGTGATCGATCTGCCGGTCAGCCGTTTGGAGCCGGGCAAGGCAGTGTGGAAGCGCATCGCACTCGCCGGTGTGCCGGAGAGCGAAGCGGGACGGGAATTCTGTGCGCTGTTTGAAGGCTCCTTCCTCACCGCCGAAACCACCGATGATTTCGTTACCCGTGCTTGGCTGAAGCTATGCAACAACGCCCCTAGCGGGGCGGTGCTGGCACTCACCGGCCAGCGCATGAAGGTGATGAAGGCACCGGGCGTGGCCGATGTCGTGCGGGCGATCCTGGCCGAAACCATTGCCGTCGGCCGGGCCGCAGGCGCCAAGCTCGATGACGAATTGATCGAACGCCAGATGCAAGCCTTCCTCAGTGCCGGTGGCGAAGAAGGCAACTCCATGTACGAAGACCGCATGGCCGGCCGCGAGATGGAATGGAATGCCCGTAATGGCGTGGTGGTGCGCAAAGGCGCCGAACTCGGCGTACCGACACCGGTCAGCGCCATGCTGATGCCGCTGCTCGCCGCGATCTCGGAAGCGACGAAGGGCTAATTGCCGATATTCTCTTTTAGGAACTTCTCCAGTTCGGTCAGCCACAACGTGCGGGCGGCTGTCGTATCCATCCAATGGCTTTCATTGGGGGCGGCGATATAGGTCACCTTTTTACCGGCGTGCCGAAGCGCCGCTTCCATGGTTTCGCTCTGTTCGGGCCGGACGACGGAATCGGCTGTACCATGCATGAGCAGGACCGGGATTTTGATCTTTTCCGCATTCCGCGCCGGTGAGGTGGCGTCGAGTTTTTCTGCATCATTGGAACGGTCCCCGATGAAACGCACCCAGGCGGAATAGACGGCGGAATACGAACCGGCTTCTTCCTGCCGCTTGGCCAGGAACTTCCGCAGATCGCTGACACCACCCCAACTGGCGGCACAGGCATAAAGATCTGGCGTGAAAGTGGCGCCCGCCAATGCCGCATAACCGCCATAAGAACCTCCAACGATACAGATGCGTTTGGGATCGGCGATCCCGTCGGCAATGAGCTTCTTCACTCCATCGGTGAGGTCATCTTGCATTTTCAGGCCCCATTGGCCGTAACCGGCGTCCATGAACGCTTGGCCATAACCGGTTGAGCCGCGGAAATTGGGCTGCAGCACGGCGTAGCCGCGGCTGGCCAGGAATTGCGCCTCCCAATCGAACCAGATGGCATCGTGAGACGCTGGTCCGCCGTGCGGCAAAACCACGACCGGAAGCTTTTTGGCGTCCTTGCCTGGCGGCAGCGTCAGAAAAGCGGGGATGTCGAGACCGTCACGCGCCTTGTAGTCATAGGCCTTGCGCTCGCCGAGATCGGTTTCGCTGAGGCCATCATAGGTCTGCGCGATCAGCGTCGCATTATGCGTGGTGCGGTCGATCAGGTAATAGGTTTGCGGCAAACGCGGCCCGATCACGGAAACGGTCACTTTTTGACGGTTGCGATCCCAATCGACGGGCAGCACATCCATCCCCGGAAACGCCGCTTCCAACCCTTTTTGCAGCGCTTGTTTCTGCGGATCGAAATAAAAATAGCTGTTTTGTTTATCGAAGCTCCGTGTGCCGATAATGCGGCTGGTCCAAGGATCGCGCAAGACGCCGGAAATGGCATGGCCCGGCATGAAGGGCTGCATCGCACCGCTGGCAAGATCCCGGATGTAATAACCGCTCGTCTCCGGGGTGCCGCGATCATAATAGAGGATCAGCCCTTTGCCGTCTTCGCTGACGCCGAGCGCGTCGATTCCCTTGTTCCCGTCGGCATCGAGCTGATCAACTTCTTTCCAGCCGTCTGCGATCCGCAGATATAGATGATCGGTAACCGGCTTGAGCCTGGTATCGATGCGGGCGACGGCATGGCCATTTCCATCCATTACCCAGCGCGAGGTGAATTCGTTGCCCGAAAGGTAATTTTGCGCATTGCCGGTGGTGACGTCGACACGAAATAGCGAATTCTGGAAAACGCGGTCGTCGATCAGTTCCCAGGCATTCATGTAGATATGGTCTGGATCGTCGGGGGCCAGATCATTGATGGAGGACACTGAGGTATTGTAGGCGCGCGTCTTGCTGCGATTGGCGAACATGATCACGTCGTGCTTGCCGTTGGCATCGACCGAGGCCAGACGCGTCCAACGCTCGACAGCGGAGCCGAACTGGCTCTTGTCCATCTCGATCCGGATTAACAGCCGATCGTTGTTGGCCCATTGGACATAGGTTATCAGCCCATCATTATGCGGCATGACGATCGGAGCGGCATCCGGAGCGTCGAGCTTCCAAATCGCCGCTGCCGGGCGCCCTTTATAGATCTGGATGATGCCGAGCTTGGTGCCGTCCGGCGAAAGCGAAGGAGAGGCGGAGCGGGGTATTGTGGCAAAGGCGCTGATCGGCGGCGGGCCGGCCAAGCAGGCTGAAATCGTGGTGACAAGGCCCATCAGGCCGCCGCAAATCAGCAGCGCCGCATGTTTCATTCATTCCCCCAACGCGTAGTAGAGGCAGAATAACACATCGCGGGATAGGTGATGACGGATGCGTCCGTTTGTCCGGGCTCGCCGCCGCGTATCAGTTGCCGCTTTTCACCGGCTGGCCGTCGATTTTCAGCGTGTTGGTCACCGCCGCGATGACGCCGTATTGGGTGTTGGCCCAAACGCGCAGCGGAATGGCAAAGCTGCGGCCGGTCACGGCGCTGGGGAACACGCCGACCCAGACATTGATGGTGGGGAAATTGGTGTCGCGCAGCACGCGCGGCTTGTAGCCGGAGAGCTGCTTATATTCGATGGCGCAGAGCAGGGCCGGGCCTTTGTAGAGGCCATTGTCCATCTTGATGTCGACGGGTTTCACCTTGGTCATGCCGACATTGTAGCGGCGGCGGCCATCGAACACCGGCGCTTTCACGCTGCAGGGATTTCCTGGCTCGGCGCCCACGCCCGAAGCGATGTAAAGCACCGCGCTCAAGGGATCGAAGGTGCCTTTCTTTTCTTCGGGCTTCACTTCATAGCCGGTGAGCGGATAGCTCGGGTTGGCATATAGCCGGACCGGATCGCCGTTCTCGTAAGTCAGCGAGACTTCCTGGTTCTTGGCGCTGTGCCCCGTGTAAAAGGAATCATAGAGCGAAGGCTGCATCGCCTTCTTGTCGAGCTTGCCGTTCGAGGTGGCCTGGATCTGCGATTGCCAGAAAACGTTCACCACACCGGAAGTCTCCAAGTTGGAGACCACATGGTATTTGTCGCCGATGAACTTGGCGTCCATATCGACTTTGCCCAAGGTCACACCGCCAGCATAAAGCGACATGGCGAAAGCAAGACTTCCGGAAGGTCCGCCTGCAGGCTCACCGGAAGCTCCGCCAGCCGCCAAAGCCTGTCCGGCAGGCAGCGTCAGAATCATCAGGCCGAAAAAAGCGGTCGAAAGGCGCATCGCTATACTCTCAGCTATGGTGGGGAATTGCGTCCCTTCCCATGGTTCTATTATGGCAAAAGGGCGTTGTCGAATGCCCGGTAAGTGAGAAATTCGTTAAGAAAGCCAAGGGGCTGTCATTTTCCAGGATGGGCATAAAGTCCCCCGTCACGACAATGTCTTGACCGGAAGGGCCCGCACAATTAAGAGAGCGCCTCTTTACGAATCCCGGCTGGGCCGGGCAGTACCTGAGGAACACCTATGTCCCGCCGTTGCGAATTGACCGGAAAGACCCTCCAGGTTGGCCATAACGTCAGCCATGCCAACAACAAGACCAAGCGGGTATTCCGTCCGAACCTGCAGGTGATCTCGCTGGCGAGCGATAGCCTCAAGCAGACCTATAAGCTGAAGATCAGCATGAATGCGCTGCGCTCGGTGGACAAGGTCGGCGGTCTCGATGCTTATCTGCTCAAGGCCAAGGATGCGACTCTTTCGCCCAAGGCTTTGAGGCTGAAGCGCGCCATCGAGAAAAAGACAGCCGCAGCTGCCGCGTAAGCGGTTGTCCAAAACAGTTTTAAGACACTGTAAACGCTGTTTTTCCCGCGAATTGGCATAGCGCCTGCAATAAATACCCCGTAATGTCTCAAAATGCGCCAGGTCCAAAGGACCGGCGCTACGGGGTGGGTGTGGTGCGGGCGTATAGCAGACATGTGGTTCCGGGCCGCGTTGGCGGCTTGCAGATGGCTCCTCAAGACCGGGGGCTGTACCGGTTAAGGACGGCCAGCGATGCGCCTTATATGGGCGTTTACGGCAGCGGCCGCCGTCCCAGCGCCATGGACAGGGTTGCGGCGGTGTTTTTTGCCGTTTTGCGCCTCACTGTTGCGGTGAGCGTGCTCCTGGCCTGGGTGATCGGCCTCTTTCTCTATCGCGATACCCCAGTACCGCTGTTCGGGCTCTCCTGGCTCACCATGGCACATCTTCTGGTGCCGCTCGGCTTCTTCTGTGTCGCGCTGACCAACAGGCGTTATGGACCAGGCTATGCCTTCGCCCAGGTGGTCACCACCTCGGCAGCCGTGGTGGGCTTTGTCATCCTGGCCGGTCAGGATTTGAACGCTTTTTTCCCGCTCGACAGCATCCCGCCTTTGCGCGAATCCTGGGCCTTCGGCGGCGCATTTTTCGCCGCCAGCTTTGTCTCGATCACGGCCTTTGACGGCGCCCGCGGTCCGCGCTGGTGGACGGCGCCGCTGTTCGGCTTCTTGATCGCGGCCATCGTCTTTGCAGCCGTGTTCTTCCCCGCGCTTTATGCCGGGATCTCATCCGCGTGGCTGAACGAGGGCCTGCAATATATGGGCGTGCTGGCCGGCGAAGGACTGTTGCTGCTCATCCCGTTCTGGGCCTTGCGCGGCATGGTGCCTCCCGTAGCGGGATTTGGCGGGTACTGAGATGTGTGGCCAGGGCGAGCCTGGCCACTACGAAGTAAGAGTTATGGCCCCTTCGACACCGATTGGTCGGGCACGAATTTGCCGCCATGAAGCAAGGTGGCGAAGACCTCTTCCGAGCGTTGCAGCCAGCCCGCCTGTTTGTCCGGCGTGAAGTTGTTGTGGTTCGATTCCACCATCGGGATGATCTCTTTGGGCGCCTTGATCTGATTGACGGCTGAGAAGACCGACGAGGGCGGGCAGACGATATCGATGAAACCGATCGCTGCCATTGTGGGCGCGGTGATGTGCGCAGCAAAATTCGCGGTATCGAAATAACGCGCGGTTTCGGCCACGCGCGGATCGCTCACAGGCCAATTGGGATAAGCCGCCATGCGACCGTTGAGCGTCGCCTGGGTATCGCCGCCCGACGGCTCATTGACCAGCACCGCCGTGACCTTGCCGGGATTGAGACCGGCCGTGACCAGGCTCTGGTGTCCGCCCATGCTGGTGCCGGTGACGACCAAAACTTTCTTGTTCCACTCCGGCAGCGTACGCACCCAATCCAGGGCCCGCGTGTCCCGCAGATACATATTCAGATAGTAGCTGGTCTCGCGGCTCTGGTTGCCGATCTCGTAATAATTCTTCGGCACACCGTTATCGCTGGTCAGCGGCATGTCGTGCGAGGAGACATTGAAGCAGAGCCAGCCTTCGGCGGCGCGATTGGCGCAGTTCCACGGGATCAGCGCGTAAACGCCAGCCCATTGATACTGGATCATCGCCGGATGCGGGCCTTTCTTCAGAGGCACGGCGAGATAGCCTTGGACATGCGAATTGAGGCTGTCGAGCTGCACTTTGTAGAAGCGGATGCCAGGCAGTGGCGCGGCAATCTCCGTTACGATCGGGCGCATCGGCACTTTGGCGAGGTCCGCCAGCTTGCCGGACCAGAACTGATCGAAATCGGCCGGGCGCGGGGCGCTGGGCTGAATTTGATTGGGCGCAACAGCGGCGCCGAGTGTCGCCACATGCGGCTCCGGCATGGGTGAAGGGCCGGTATCGGGTGTGGCCATGCCGCAAGGCGCCTGTACCAGACAGAAATCGGGATATTTGTCGAATAGCGGCTGCAGGCTGGCGTCATTTTTGCTGAGCAGCGCCTTCAGGCTGGCGTTGATCTTGTTCGCTTCGGCGGGCGTGGGCTTGTTCGGCGGCGGTGCGCCGGTCTTGTCGATCGTGACATAGACCATGGCGGGATGATCGAGCTTGAGCGAGATCGTGGCGCTGCCTTTGGAAAGATCGAAGGCGCCTTTGGCGATCTCCATCGCACCATTGTTGAGCACTGTATAGCTGTAGGTCGTTTTGGCTGTGGTTCCGCTGGCGGGGGTGACGGTCCAGCCCACCTCATCGCCCACGGCATAAATACCGGACGGCTTCAGCGGCGTGAAATTGAGGTCGGCAGCAGAAGCTGTGGCGGCAAAAAGAATCGAGGCTGCGGCGAGCAGCGACAGACGCATTTTCATGGAGGCACCCGATGGCTTGGCAGAACGCCGAGAAGGCGCGCAGTCTTGTGCGCGCTGCTGGACGGGTCAAGAGCGGCAGCCTCCGCAACGGCTGTAGAGGCCGCCGGAAAGCGCTATCCGCGACGACTGTGCGACTCCAACCGGTCTATGAGGCCATGATTGGCGGAATGTAACGTCAACGACGTGCGCGCCTTCCCGGACGGCGTCCTGCGGCACGCCGGTCTTCGGCGAAAAGGCCGATGAGCTGATCTGTCATGGCCCCGCCGAGCTGTTCCGCATCCACGATGGTGACGGCGCGGCTATAATGGCGCGTCACGTCGTGACCGATGCCGATCGCCACCAGTTCGACGGGCGATCTGTTCTCGATGTAGTCGATCACCTTGCGGAAATGGCGCTCGAGGTAATTGCCGGTATTCACGCTGAGCGTTGAATCGTCTACTGGCGCGCCATCAGAGATCACCATCATGATCTTGCGCTGTTCGGGACGCCCGGCCAAACGGCTGAATGCCCACATCAAGGCTTCGCCGTCGATGTTTTCCTTGAGCAGACCCTCGCGCATCATCAGGCCAAGATTCTTGCGCGCCCGCCGCCAAGGCTCATCGGCGCTCTTGTAGACGACATGGCGCAGGTCATTGAGGCGGCCGGGCTGCGGCGGCTTGCCCTCGGAAACCCATTTCTCGCGCGACTGGCCGCCTTTCCAGGCCCGGGTGGTGAAGCCCAAAATTTCGACCTTCACAGCACAGCGTTCCAGCGTACGCGCCAGGATATCGGCGCACATCGCTGCCACCATGATCGGGCGTCCGCGCATCGAACCGGAGTTGTCGAGCAGCAACGTGACCACCGTATCGCGGAATTCCATATCCTTCTCCTGTTTGAAGGAGAGCGGATGCATGGGGTCGATGACAACACGGGTGAGGCGGGCGGTGTCGAGCAGACCTTCTTCGAGATCGAAATCCCAATTGCGGTTCTGCTGCGCCTGCAACAACCGTTGCAGCTTGTTGGCCAGCCGCGCCACAACGCCTTGCGCCTGCTGCAATTGGGCGTCGAGGAAATTGCGCAGCCGCGTCAGCTCTTCGGCATCGCAAAGCTCAGTGGCGCCGATGATCTCATCGAATTGGGTCGTGTAGACCTTGTAGTCCCAGTTCTCATAATCGCCGAAGGGCAGGTCCGGCCGCCAGGGGCGTTCGCCTTCCGCCGGATTCTCGGCGTCGGACATCTCGCTTTCCTGCGCCCGCATGTCGGCCGGTGCGGCATCGCCTTCTTCGCCTTCGGATTCGCGGCTTTCGCTGTCCTGAGCGCCGGCATCGCCTTCGGTTTCCTGGGCTTCGCCGCCTTCGTCATTCTGTTCGGCGTTTTCGCTTTCTTCGCCGCCTTGCTCGGGCTGTTCTTTGTCGTCGCTGTCGCCGAGATCAAGATCGCGCAACACCGTACGGGTAAGCTTGGCAAAGGCCTGCTGATCGCGCAGCAGCGGCAGAAGATTGTCGAGATTGGTCCCGGCGCGGCTTTCGATGAAATCGCGCCACAGCTCCACGGCAGCTTTGGCCGAAGGCGGGATGGGCTCGCCGGTGAGCTTTTCGCGGATGATGAGGCCGAGAACATCAGCCAGCGGCGCATCCTTCTTGTCGCGCGCCTTGGCAAAGCCTCGTTGCGAGCAACGCTGTTCCAGGCTGGCCGCCAGATTGTTGGCGACGCCCTTCATGGCAAGCGCACCAATCGCCTCCACGCGGGCCTGTTCGGCGGCCTCGAACAAGGCGGCGGCATCCGGTGTGGCCGGGCGCAATTGCCGGTGAATTTTGTCGTCGTGATAAGCGAGCTTCAGCGCTTGGGCATCGGCGGCACCGCGTAAGACGGCGAGTTCCTGGACCGACAATTGGCGCGATGGCGCCGGTAATTGCGCTTTCTTAGGTCCGCTGCCGCTCAAAAAACGCAGGACGGCGCCCCACCAGCTTTGCTGTTCGGTGGTGTAGGTGACTTCGAGTTCCGGTTCACCCGCCAGCGCCCTGAGCGCACCGGATACGGCACGTTTGAGGTCTTCAGTCGGGTTGGGCGGAGGGGTGCTCATAACAGCGAATAGCCGGTAGCGGATAGCGAATAGGGGTAAGCGAAGCTGCTATTCGCTATTTGCCATTCGCTATCCGCATTCTTCTTCATGCCACCAAAACTTTCGCGGCGCTTTCCGGCAGATCCTCGCCAAAGGCGCGCTGATAGAACTCGGCCACAGTGGCGCGTTCCAGCTCGTCGCATTTGTTGAGGAATGTGACACGGAAGGCGAAGCCGATATCGCCGAAGATCTCGGCATTTTCGGCCCAGGTGATGACCGTGCGCGGACTCATCACCGTGGAGAGATCGCCATTGATGAAGGCGTTGCGGGTCATATCGGCCACGCGCACCATCGCCGCGATCTTCTTTTTCTTGTCCGGAGTCTGATAGCTCGGCACCTTGGCGGCGACGATGTCGACTTCGGCTTCGTGCGGCAGGTAGTTGAGCGTGGAGACGATGCTCCAGCGGTCCATCTGGCCCTGATTGATCTGCTGCGTGCCGTGATAGAGGCCTGTGGTGTCGCCAAGACCAATGGTGTTGGTGGTGGAGAACAGGCGGAAAGCGGCATGCGGACGGATGACGCGGTTCTGGTCGAGCAGGGTCAGCTTGCCGGAGACTTCCAGGATGCGCTGGATCACGAACATCACATCCGGGCGGCCGGCATCATATTCGTCGAACACCAGTGCCACGGGATGCTGCAAGGCCCAGGGCAGAATGCCTTCGCGGAATTCAGTGATCTGCTGGCCATCCTTCAACACGATGGCATCCTTGCCGACCAGATCGATGCGGCTGATATGGCTGTCGAGGTTGATGCGGATGCACGGCCAGTTGAGACGTGCCGCCACCTGCTCGATATGGGTCGATTTGCCGGTGCCGTGATAGCCCTGGATCATGACGCGGCGGTTGTGCGCGAAGCCGGCCAGAATGGCGAGCGTGGTGTCGCGGTCGAAGCGATAGGCCGGATCGAGATCAGGCACATAGGCGTTCGGCCTGGAAAAGCCCGGAACCTTGATATTGGCCTCGATGCCGAACGTGGTTTTCACGTCCAACTTGATATCAGGCGTCAATGCTGGGTCGAGACCCTCAGTCTCAGTGCTCATGGTCTAGTTCCGGTTAGAATGACCGCGCCGCGGGTGGGGAGAAGAGGGCGCCGTAAAGCCCCTCTCAGCCGATAAGGCCGGAGGCGCGCAATACGCTGTAGGCCTTGATAACCTGCTTCAGACGCTCTTCGGTGCCCCGGTCGCCGCCATTCGCGTCGGGGTGGAAACGCTTCACAAGTTCCTTATACCTGGCCTTGATTTCATTCAAGGTTGCGGAAGATTCAAGGCCGAGAGTATCGAAGGCTTGGCGCTGCAGGCCGGTCAAAACCCGTTCCGGCCGCCGGGGCTTTTCGGGCTCATTTTCGTTGAAAACGGCGAAATCATCTTCGACGTGATAGCTGCCTTGTCCGCCGGACATACCCGCTGCGCGCTTGCCGAGAGGCCAAGTGGGACGATGGCCGGTAAGGGCCTCTTCCTGGAAGCGGGCGATGTCTTCATCGCTCATGCCCTTGAAGTAGTCCCACTTCTCATTGTGCTCGCGGGCATGCTTTTGGCAGACCCAGACGTAATCGGAGAGGTCGCGGCTCTTGGGCACGCGACAGGTGGCTTCGGCCTCGCAGCCTTTGATGCCGCAAGTACGCGTCGCCTTTTTGGTTTGCGGGGCCGCCGTCTTTTTGATCCGGAGGCTCTCGGCAAACCGCGAATAAGAACCGGTTTTCGCCATGTGCTGATTATGGGGGTGATGCGTGAAAAAACAAGAAAACGAAGCGCTTGACAGAAGGATTTCGGCAGGTCACGGCTATTTCATGACCATGTCCGACACTATTACCACAAAGTTGCAGGCCGCCTTTGCGCCGGTTGAACTCGCCGTGACCGATGACAGTGCCCGCCATGAGGGTCATTCGGGGCATCGCCATGGCGGTGAAACCCACTTTATCGTGAAAATTGTCTCACCGGCATTCGCGGGACTGTCGCGCGTCGAACGGCAGCGCCGGGTTTATGCCTTGCTGGCCGAGGAGCTGCGGACGCAGATTCACGCGCTGCAACTCGAGACCAAGGCTCCCGGGGAATAAACTCAGCGTGGTGGTCCGATTTGTATCGTAACGGCTTCGGGGCAGGATTTGTCCAGCGCCGTAATATAGGAGTTGGGGTGCCGGTGATGCGCCTCCAGCAGATTGCGATCGAGCGCAGCCGCTTTGTTGAAATCGTCGCGAGCCGCCGCACATTGCTTCAAGCGGAACTGGACCTGCGAACGGCCTAGATAGCCGGCACTCCGGTAAGTAGCGGGCAAGGTTGGCGAGGCCAGCGCCTGCGCGTAGAGATCGCGGGCCTTTTCATCTTCGTGATGTTCATTGGCGGTGTAGGCTGCGTTGAAGATTTCAAGCGCTGCAGCGGCGGCTGGATCTTCGCTCGCGTTCGCCAGAACAAGAGACTTATCGGTGTAAGAAATCAGAACGCGATAGCGGCGCAGCACATCGCTGCCGACCCAGACCGTCTTGGGGCCGAGATTCACGAAAGCAACTTCTGCTTTTGGCAAAGTCAGCGGGCCTATTTCTAAATTCTCGAAGGTGTAGCGATACCAAACCCCTTTGCCCATGTCGCGGACACCGGGTGAATCCTGACGCAGGCCAAAATAGGGAAGCTGACTAATATCGATAGCCGTTTCGGAAGCGCCGGTGTCTACAACAATATCAACTGGTTTGCTATCGAATTTACCCGCGATCAGAATATGGTCGCTTTTGAGGGTAAAAGGGATCGCAATGGCACCGTTTGCTTTACCCCATGTGGTACTGCGTCCGGTGCAGGGCGTATACAAGGAGAGACGCCCCGCAGCGTAATCCAGCTCGACATCAAAATGGGTCCAAAGATCACTGGCCAGCAATCCGTCCGTGTTGTGTAGCCGTTCGTCCGGTAGAATATACATTTCCATTTGCGGCGCTTTCAGCGGACCGAATGCGATATCAGGGACTGAAACATGTTCCCCAAGCGGCGCGCCGCCGAGCATTTTTTCCGGTTTTCCCGGCACTTTGTTGCGTACCAGCCCCAGCAGATCGGCGACTGCTGCGGCCATGGTGTGGTGATTGGCGCCGGTGTCGACCACAAAGCGGAATGTCTGCCCGTTGAGCGATAGAGGAACGGTGAAGCGGCCTGTGCTTTCGGGATAGAGCGGGAGTGAGGCCTCTGGTGTGAAATTGCAGGCAGCGCTTGCGGGGGCGGCCATACAGAAAAGCGTCACAGCCGCTATAAGCCAATTCCTGTTGCGCATGGAGCCCCCCACCACTTTGGTTACGCACGCTGCGGAAAAATGAGCACTCTTAATCTATTTCCTGGCTTGAATGCCAGTGATGCGGGTTGTTCAGTATTAAATGTCGCTATGGTAGCAATCGCGTTAATGGAAGTGCCGCGAGAACTGGATAGCCGCCCTTGATGTTCAGCCCGGCCATGACAATCAAGGCATAAGTCCATGTGCGATGGTTCTCTCCGCGAGGGGAGGCTAAAATGCTTATCCCGAAGTGACTAGATCGGTTTCGCCGCTGACGGGCGGGGTCACCCGCAAAACCGTGATCTGGTTTCGCTGCCGGCGCAGCACCTCGAATTTGAAGCCGTAAAAGCTGAAGCGTTGGCCGACATCGGGAATGGTGCGGGCTTCGTGGATGACGAGACCCGCCAGCGTGGTGGCCTCTTCGTCCGGCAGGCTCCATTCCATGGCGCGATTGAGATCGCGAATGGGGGTGGCGCCTTCAACGAGATAAGAACCGTCCGGCTGCGGACGGATACCAGCCTGATAGCGCGGCTGGTTTTCGTCCGGAATGCGGCCAAAGACTTCGTCCATGACATCTTCGCGAGTGACGACGCCCATGATGACGCCGTATTCATCTACCACCAGCGCGAAATGCGAGCGGCGCTCGCGGAAGGCTTCCAAGAGTTCTTCCACGCCCATGGTTTCCGGCACGAACCAGGGCTTGGTGACAAGGGCGCTGATATCGAGGCCTTTGAACGCGTCCGGATGGCTTAAGGCTGCGCGAATGATGTCCTTGGTGCGCAAGACGCCGATAATGTTTTCCGGTTCGTCTTGCCATACCGGCACGCGCGAGCGGCGCGAGGCCAGCACGGTGCGCACGATCTCTTCGGTGGGCTGGCTGATATCGATGGAGACCATCTTCTTGCGATGGGTCATGACATCGCCGACCGTCAGTTCGCGCAAGTCGAGCACGCCCGAAATCATGTCGCGGCTTTCGCGTTCCACCGAACCTTGGCTGTGGCGCAGATAGACGGTGCCACGGATTTCGTCATGCACCTCGTCGGCGACAATGCCTTTGTTTTCGCCGCGCACGCCGAAGAGCTGCAGCATGATCCAGACCAGTTTCTGCACGGTGCCCACAACAGGGCCTAGCAGCGACACCACGGCGCTCACCGGACCAGCCACGGTGAGCGCGAACACATCGGTGCGCGCAATGGCGAGGGTCTTGGGCAGCACTTCGGCGAAGATCAGCACAAATGCCGTCATCATGGCGGTGACGATCACCACCGCATGATGGCCATAGCGGTCTTCCAGGACCGAGGTGGCAAGCGACGAGGCGAGGATGTTGACAAAGGTGTTTCCCAGCAGCAGCGCCCCGATCAGCCGCTCGCGATTGCCGACCAGCTTGTTGACCTTGGCGGCGGCCTCGGAACCGTCCTTTTCAAGCTGATGCATCTTGCCCGGCGAGACCGCGGTCAAAGCGGTTTCGGAGCCCGCAAAAAAGGCAGAAACGGCGAGCAGGAGCGCAACGGCCCCGAGCGTCAGCAGCAATACGGTATCCATGGCATCCTCGGTCGACGCGGGGAGTATAGCGGAGTTCCGGACCGCTATCTCAATACTTCCCGTACCGCCTCCACCGGCACGTCGCCGGTGACGAAGGTTTCGCCGATGCGGCGAGCCAGAACGAAAATCAGCTTGCCGTGCTTGACCTTCTTGTCATGCGCCATGGCGGCGAGCAGCACCTCGGGCGAAGGCCTTTCGCCAGGAATATCGGCGATCTCAGACGGCAGGCCGGTCGCTTTCAGATGGGCGATCAAGCGGTCCGCATCCGCGGCCGGGCAAAGACCGAGTTTGGCTGAAAGCCGGAAGGCCAAGGCCGTACCAATAGCTACGCCTTCGCCGTGCAAGAGGCGGTCGGAGAAGCCCGTCGCGGTTTCAAGCGCATGACCGAAGGTGTGGCCAAGATTGAGGAGAGCCCGCTCGCCGGATTCGCGTTCGTCGCGTGCCACAATGCCAGCTTTCATGCGGCAAGCTTCGGCGACCGTGTGAACAATGGCGTCGGCTTCGCCGTTCAGCGCCCGCACGGCATTGGTTTCCAGCCAAGCGAAGTATTGCGCATTGCCGAGCGCGGCGGTTTTGGCCACTTCGGCATAACCCGCCAGCAACTCGCGCCGGGGCAGGGTGCCCAGCACATCGGTATCAGCAATGACAATGGAGGGCTGGTGGAAAACGCCCACCAGATTCTTGCCTTCCGGCACGTTGATCGCGGTCTTGCCGCCGACCGAGGAATCCACTTGGCTCAAAAGGGTCGTCGGAATCTGGGCGAAGGCGATGCCGCGTTTCAGAATACCAGCCGCGAAGCCGGTGAGGTCCCCGATGACGCCGCCGCCAAGGGCCACGATCAAGCCGCCACGATCGACCCCTGTTGACAACAATTGCTCAATCAGCCGTTCGAGCCAGGAAAAGCTCTTGGTGCTTTCCCCTGCATCCACAACGATGGGACGGGCATCGATGCCCGCGTCTTGCAACACGCCCATGAAACGGTCGAGATGCAGGAAAGCAACGTTGCTGTCCGTCACCACGGGAACCGGGCCGCGCGCCAGCGGCTTCAGCAAACTGCCAGCCTCAGCCAACAAGCCGGGCCCGACATGGATGTCGTAGCTGCGCGCGCCAAGCGCGACCGCAATGCGCTCTCTCATGGCTGCCATACTCCCCGAGCGGTGAGTTCGGCCATCAGCTTCTCCACCGTGTGGGTGTGGGGTGCGTCCTCACTGTCGATAATGATATCCGCCAGGACATAAGTGGGTTCGCGCTCGCGCAGAAGTCTCTCCAATGTTTCACGCGGGTTTTGGGTATGAAGCAAGGGGCGGTCACCTTTGCGCTTAACGCGTGCAAAGAGGATGTCCACCGGAGCCCGCAGCCAGACCGTCGTGGTTTTTTCTTTCAAGCGCTCCCGGGTCTCGGCCGACATGAACGCCCCGCCGCCGGTAGCCAGTACATGAGCCGGCTCCTCCAGCAGCCGGGCAATAACCTTGCGCTCACAGTCGCGGAACGCCGCCTCGCCATATTCAGCAAAAATTTCCGAAATCGGCCGTCCAGCCGCGTTTTCGATGGCACTGTCCGCATCATGAAAGCCGACCCCCAGGCGGGCCGCAAGCCGCCGTCCGATCGAGCTTTTTCCCGCCCCCATCATGCCGACCAAGGCTATGGTATGTGTCAGTTGCCCCATAATCTCCGCATTACACGGGTTGTGCTTTTATCGCCAGCGAAGACTTGTATGATCTCCTGCAAGTCCACGGAATCGAAGCAGAATTCGTGTGAGGTGTGGTTATGCGTACGTACGGCAGGTCAGAGGGGCTGGGCTGGGGCGTATGGTTATTGATTCTGGTTCTTGTGGTTGTCCTGGCCGGTGCGGTGGCGTTGACCATCTATGGTGGCAGCGTGCGTGCCGAACAGCATGAAGTCGAGCAGGTACTCTCCAATGACAGGTTCCCGAGCTAGGTTGCTCCTCGGAGCGGCTGCTTTATTCGCCGCGATGGTGCCGGCAATGGCGCAATGGACAAGCGACAAGCCCCCGGTGTTGCGGCCGGAGGATTATCCACCGCTCGCCACCGAAGACCCGCCGGCCTCGAAAGCTGGGGCAAAATCGGATGACGGGGCTACCGCGGCCCCAAAGCCTTTAAACGGCAGGGGACAGAACTCGGGAAATACCGACGTACAGACCTTACCGGCTCCTGGGGCAGCGCCGAATGCAACGATGGTGACGCAACCGGCGCCAGTGGAGGTGGGTGCCCTGGGAACGCCGGAAGGTCCTCCCGTGGGAACACTTGATTCCGCGACCGGCGGTTTCGGGGATCACGTTTGGAGTGGTTCCGAACGGGCAACGGCCGCAGACCTCTTGGCCAAGGCGCCGATCGTATCGGCCGATCCTGTGCTGCGGGATCTGAACCGGCGTCTCATCCTCACCAAGGCTGGCGCCCCGCCTGGACAAGCCAAACGTGCTTTCATCACGGTCCGTCTCGAACGGTTGATGGATGCGGGGCTGATCCAAGAAGCTGGCGCGATCGCGGCCCAAGCCTCTGTGCCCAATGACGAGGATTTTGCCCGGACCCAGGCCAAGGCGATCCTCTATGCCAACCGCGCCCAAGATGTCTGCGGTCCGGCCACGCAAATGCGCGCGTCGGCAGGCGAGGTCTTTTGGTTGCGATTACGCGCCTATTGTGCGGCTGTTACCGGTGACACAGCCACAGCCGGGCTGACACATGATGTGCTGGCGGCCCAAGGCCATGGCGATGCGGCGTTCGACACGCTGATGGAAAACGTGCTGAACAAGAAAGCGGTGCCGCCTGGTGCGATTGCGCTGCCTGGTGCAATCCATCTCTTCTTGATGCAGCAAGCCGGGCTTTCCATTCCCGAAGCCGTGGCACGCCGGATGGGGACGCCGGCCAATCTCCTGGTATTGCGCGACAGCCGCAACCCGCCGCGGGCCCGTTTTGAAGCGGCCGAGCGGATCGTCAGCACAGGTGCGGTTCCGGCGACGGAATTGCGCCAGATTGCAGATGTTCAAGACCTGCCGCTCAGCAAAGTCGCCAATGCGGCGGCGGATGCACCGAACCTGCCGTATTTCATGGGGCAAGTGTTGCTGCGCCGCGCCGCCAGTGTCGAGCAGCGGCCCGAGGCCAAGGCGCAATTGATGGCTGAAGCGTTGTCGCTTGGTGAAAAAGCCAAGCTCTTGCCGCTGACGGCCGCTTTGCAAGCCGATGTGCTTGCGACGTTGAAACCCTCACCGGCGACCAAGCAATATGCCCGGGCGTTTGCACGCGCGCTTGTGCTGGCCAAACGCTACGATGCCGCATCGCTTTGGGCGGGCGGCGATCCGGTGATGAAGGCGGTGGTGGCACTGGCTTCGCAAGACGGCGCACGTCTGGCGGCGGCCCAAGCCGATCTTTCAGCTTTTGCTCTCAGCTTGGCCAAGAATCCGCCTGATCCTGATGCCGATCGTTCCTACAAAGCACTGGTGTTGGGATTGGCTGATGCGCTGGATATGGCTTTGCCGCCGGACGCCAAAGCGGCTGCCGCCAGCGCGGCATCGCAAAGCTGGGACGGCAAGCGGCCGGATGGCGGCCAGATGCGAGCGATCGAAGAGGCGGTGCAGGCACCGGACCGGCGCGGTGAAGCGATGCTGCGGCTGACCGGACAAGTGCAGACGCTGGGCCTGCGCGATATGGCGCCGGATGCCACCATCGAATTCGTGCGGCTGTTGAACGCCATGAACGAAACCAAAGCGGCGCGGGCGTTCGCACTTGAAGCCTTGGCACAATATGCGCCGCCTGCTGCAGCGGCCGCAGCAGGACAGACGGCCGCCATGCGATGAGCGGGGAGCTGGTCGAGTCTTTTCTCGACATGATGAGTGCCGAACGCGGCGCCAGCACCAACACGCTGATGGCCTACCGGCGCGATCTGATGGATTTCGCGGGCTGGCTGGCTAGACGGGGCTCCTCGGTGCGCAACGCGGGGCGCGACGAGATCCGCCAATATCTTGCAGCGCTATCGGCTTCCGGTGCTGCCGGCACGTCGCAAGCGCGCAAACTTTCGGCGCTGCGGCAGTTCTTTGGTTTTCTCTATTCCGAGGGGGTGCGCTCCGAGGATCCGACGGTCGCCATTGATGCGCCGAAGCGCGGCCGCCCTCTGCCCAAGATCTTGTCGCGGGAAGAGATGCAGCGCCTCCTCGACACCGCCGCCGCCCAGGCGGAAGAGAACGAGGATGGTGTACGCCTGCATTGCATCGTCGAGATGCTGTACGCCTCGGGCTTGCGCGTCTCCGAATTGGCAACGCTGCCGTTGGCGGCCGTGCGCAGCCGGGATGGTTTTCTGCTGGTGCGCGGTAAAGGCGGCAAAGAACGGCTGGCACCGCTCAATCCGGAGGCCCGCGCCGCCATCCTTCGTTGGCTGAGCGTGCGGGAAAACTTTCTGCCCAAAGGCGAGCGCCGGGCGCATGCGGAGCGCTTTCTGTTTCCCTCCCGTTCTCTGGAATCACATTTAACCCGCCGCCGCTTACACCAATTGTTGAAAGCACTGGCGGTTCAAGCCGGTATTGATCCCGATAAACTTTCTCCCCATGTCCTCCGTCATGCCTTTGCGACGCATTTGGTCGAAGGCGGCGCCGATCTGCGCAGTGTTCAGACTTTGCTGGGGCACGCTGATATCGCAACCACGCAGATTTATACCCATGTGGCGCGGGATCGCTTGGCGGCCACCGTGGCAGCGACTCATCCTTTGGCGCGGAGAAAAACACCAAAGCCTTAAAAGTGTTGCAACTATGAGGGGTGTTTTACGTCAATTCTGCAAATAGCCTTTGGAATTTTTCTCAATTTGGGTCACATAGCGCCCGCGCGAGTCTTCGCGCATTTGCCGACATATCCGGCTGGGGATGTTAAGGGGATGTCTGCACCCAACACGGCGGAGGAAAGGGCAACCTATACTCCCGCCGATCTTCATCGCATTTTGACCGAGCATGAGCGCTACGTGTCCGGGCGCGGCGGCACGCGCGCTTCTTTCAAGGGCGCGCTGCTGGACGGCGCCGATTTTTCCGGCCGCCGCTTGGACGAAGCCGATTTTACCGGCGCCTCCATGGCTGGTGCCAATCTCGCTGGCGCAAAGCTGACGCGGGCGAGCCTTTATTGCGCTGATCTGCGCCATGCCACGCTGCACAACACACATCTGGAACAGGCTGACATCCGCGGCGCTTCGTTTCGCGGGGCGGATCTTTCCCATGCCGTGCTCGATCACGCGGATCTCAGATCCGCAACCATGATGCTGGTGGGAATGCGCGGTGTTTCCCTCGTCGATTATGGCAAGCAAAATAATGCTTTTGGCGGTGTCGATTTCAGCAACAGTTCCTTGTGTCATGCCTCTTTTGGCAAAGCGAAGCTCGATGGCGCGATCTTCCATGGCGCCATGCTGATGGGCACGAGCTTTCGCGGCGCGCGGCTCACCAATGCGAGCTTCACCGGTGCGGTGCTGATGGGCGTCAATCTTCTGGAACTCAATCTGCCGCCGGAGACTTTTGCCGGATGTGTCTTCGACATTTCTGCGGAGGCGCGCGCCAAGGCGCCAGCTCTGGCGGAAAAGCTGCTGCAGCACCAGCGCTGGGTTTTCAGCAATGGCACAGAAGGTGTTGGCGCCTGTCTTGACGGCGAGGATTTGCGGCCCTTAGCGGATCAGTTCGCAGGCCGCAATTTGATCGGGCTTTCGCTGCGCGGCGCCATAGCCATCGGCCTTGATTTTTCGCACAGCGAATTGCAGGGCGCCAAATTCGATGGTGCGGATTTGCGCGGCGCCAATTTCTCCAATTCCGAGTTGAGCGGCGCGTCCTTCCATGTCTCGCGTCTGGCGCATGCCCGCTTCACGGGGGCCAAGCTCGGCAATCTGCATCTGCGCAATGGCGAGGTGCTGGCGCCAAATTTCCTCGGTGCCGATGCCGAGCCCGAGCAGTTGCGCGATGCGGTGCTGGAGGAATCTCTGGCGGCGCTCGGTCTCGCCAGCGGCAGCGAAGTCGAACTCTAGCAGCCGTAATCAGAGGCCGACACGGAATTTTGCGGTGACGTTCAGGTCAGCTGCTTTTCCCAGCGGCTGACGGCTACCGTGGCAACCGAATTGCCGACGATGTTGGTGGCGCTACGGCCCATGTCGAGGAGATGGTCGACGGCGAGCACATAAAGCAAGCCCGTCTCGGGCAGATGGAACAAGGGCAGGGCGGCGTAGATCACCACCAATGAGGCGCGCGGCACGCCCGCCATGCCTTTGCTCGTCACCATCAACAGCAGCAGCAGCGTCATCTGCTGCGCCAGCGTCAGTTCGATGCCGTAGATCTGCGCAATGAACAGCGTCGCGAAGGTGCAATACATCATCGAGCCGTCGAGGTTGAAGGAATACCCCAGCGGCAGGACGAAACTGACGATCTGGCGCGGCAGGCCAATACGCTCCAGCCCTTCGAGAAGCTTGGGATAAGCGGCTTCGGAACTGGCGGTGGAAAAAGCGAGCAAAGCGGGTTCGCGAATGGCGCCAAGCAGAGGGCCAACTTTGCCGCGCAACAACACCGTCGCGGCCAAAAGCAAAACCAGCCACAGCGCCAGCAAAGCGAGATAGAAGCCACCGACAAAACGGGCGTAGACCAGCAGTACACCGATGCCTTGGGTCGCCACCGTCGAACATAGTGCGGCGAACACGGCCAGCGGCGTCAACAGCATGACATAGCCGGTCACCTTCAGCATGATCGCGGCGATCTGCTCGACCAGTGCCACCACGGCAGGGGCGCGGCCCGGCACGGCGGAAATCGCGGTACCGATGAAAAGCGAGAACACCACGATCTGCAAAATCTCGTTGCTCGCCATCGCTTGCACGATGGAAGCCGGTACCAGATGGGTGAGAAACTCTTTGAGCGAGAAGGTCGCTGTGGTGATGGCGCCCAAGGTGCCTTCCGGCGGGGCCAGATTGAGGCCGTTCCCCGGCTGGAAAAGATGCACCAGCAGCAAGCCCATGGTCAGCGACAAGAGCGAGGCGCCGATGAACCACAGCATGGTCTTCAGGCCGACGCGGCCGATCTGGGCGGCGCCTTCCATATGGGCGATGCCCGCCACCAAGGTCGAAAACACCAGCGGGGCGATGATCATGCGGATGAGGCGGAGGAAGAGGTCGGTAACGATCGACAGGGCGGAGGCGAGATCTTTGATTTGATCTGGGCGCAGATGCTCATTGGCCGCGAAACCTGCCAGGATGCCCAGAACCATGGCGGCCGCGACCGTCAGCGCAAAACCACGCTTCATTGAAACCCCTCTGCTTTCGACGGTCTTAGCAGCCCTGGCAGGGGGTGCAAGCGGCTGGGTTAACAAAGGCTCCTGCTGGGTCTTAACCAGCTGCCCCAGGGAGAACTGGACGGTATGGCCGAAACGTGAAATATCCTTTCCCGGCCAAGGTGTTTAGGCACTTTTGGGGTGATCCCAATCGGGATTTGACTTGCCGCAGCGACATTGCCAATTTCCGCCGCTCTTTATGGTGACGCATGCACGCCTATTTGGATTTCGAACGCCCCATCGCCGAACTTGAAGGCAAGATTGTCGAATTACGCCAGCTCGCGGCGGCCGACCCGACCATGCAGATCGATGCCGATGTGGCCCGGCTGCAAGCCAAGGCCGATCAGTTGGTCAAAGACACCTATGCCAAGCTGACGCCTTGGCAAAAGGTGCAAGTGGCCCGTCATCCGGCGCGGCCGCATTTCAACGATTACGCCAAGGCGTTGTTCGAGGATTTCACCCCGCTCGCCGGTGACCGCGCCTTTGGCGAGGATTCGGCGATCATCACCGCGCTCGCCCGCTTCCGCGGCCAGGCTGTTGCCGTGGTCGGCCAGGAAAAGGGCAACGACACCAAGAGCCGCCTTAAGCACAATTTCGGCATGGCGATGCCGGAAGGCTATCGCAAGGTGCAGCGCGTCTTCCGCATGGCCGACCGTTTCGGCCTGCCGGTGATCTCGCTGGTGGACACCTCGGGCGCCTTCTCGGGCGTTGCTGCCGAAGACCGCGGCCAGGCGGAAGCCATTGCCCGCAGCATCGAAGCCTGCCTAAATTTGCGCGTGCCGATGATCGCCACGATTATCGGCGAAGGCGGTTCGGGCGGCGCCATTGCCATCGCCGCAGCCAACAAGGTCTTTATGCTGGAAAATTCGGTCTATTCGGTGATCGCACCGGAAGGCTGCGCTTCAATTCTCTGGCGCAATGCCGCCAAGGCCCAGGATGCAGCCGCCTCTCTGCGGATTACCGCTCAGGATCTGACCACGCTCGGCATCATTGATGGAATCATCCCCGAACCCATGGGCGGCGCCCATCGCGCTCCGGAAGAAGCCATTGGAACGGTGGGGGAGCAGATCGCCCGGGCCCTGGCCGAACTCTCGCATTTGCCGCCGGATGAAGTGCGCCGCCAGCGGCGGGAGAAATTCCTCGCCATCGGGCGTGATCTCGGGAAATAGGATAGGGGGAGCAGGTGGGGCGTTGGAAGTCGGTCATCGGCTCACCGCGCCTCGCCGCCTCGGCTGTTCTCGCCCTTGGCGGGCTGATCATTTACCTGATCAATTTCCCCGGCTCGATGGAGTGGGACTCCTTCGTCCAGCTCGTTGAAGCCCGCAACAAAAGTTACTCCAACTGGCATCCGCCGGTGATGAGCTGGATGCTGGGGATTTCTGATGCCCTGCCGGGGCCGCCGGCTTGGGGCTTCGTCGCTTTCACCATGCTCTTGTTCTTTGCCGCCTTGATCGGCGTGGTGCGGCTGAAGCGGCGCGTATCCTGGGCCGTTGTGTTCGCAGGCATGGTGCTGCTGCTCCTGCCGCAGTTCTTCATGCTGCAGGCAGTGGTGTGGAAAGACACGCTGTTTGCCGACGCCGTGCTGGCGGGATTCGTGGCCGTCGGTTTTGGCGCCCGCATGTGGCATCGGCGGGCTGTACGCTTTGCTTGGCTGTCTGGCGCAGCCTTGCTCTTTGGATTGGCGGTTCTCACTCGTCAGAACGGGGCCGTGGTGGTGCCTTGCGCGGCTGTGGCGCTCGGTTTGATCGTGGCCCGGCGCAAACGGGATTGGCGGCAAGGAACCCTTTATGGAGCCGGGCTGTTTCTCGTCACCGGCCTGATCGCCTTTCTCGGTAATGCGGCCTTGCAGCTGCGTGCCGATGATTATCCGGCCAAGCAGGAGCAGTTCAAATATCTGCAGCTCTATGACATCACTGGCATGGTCTATCGCGATCTGGATATGCCGCTGAGCGTGCTGGCGCGGGAGGCGCCGCGGCTGGAGCATCTCATCCGCACCGAAGGGGTGGCGCGCTGGTCACCCACCAAGGTCGACACGCTGATCCTGTCGCCGCGCATCCTGGCCGCACTCGACGCTACCCCGGCGCCGGTGGTGGCACGGCAATGGCGAGAGATCACCTGGCATTATCCGGGGCGTTATTTGGCCGATCGCGCCCTGGTCTTCCGCTGGGTGTTTCAGCCGCCTTATGTCGGGCTTTGCCATCCCTTTCATATCGGCGATGAAGGCGATCCGGCGGATTTGAAGGTGCTCGGCATCCAACCCCGGATGGACGCCCGCGATGTCATGCTCTGGCAGATCGGGGATATCTTCCTGAAGACGCCGGTCTTTTCGCACGGCCTGTTTTCCGTGATTGCGCTGGCCGTTCTTGTGCCGCTGCTGCGCCGCCGGCGCGATGGCGACATCGTGATCAGCGGCTTGATCATCTCGGCTTTTGTCTTCACCACCACGTTTTTCCTGATCTCGATCGCTTGCGATTACCGCTATCTCTATCTTATCGATATCTCAGCCTTGGCCGGGGTGCTCTATGTCGCCGGCGAATGGCGTGATCTCCTGCTACGAAAAAGGGGACCCGAAGGTCCCCTCTGAAAATACGCTGCTCCGCGGCGTTTATTTCGCCAGTTCGAAGATCATCGACGACACCCAGCCCTGATTGCCGAGTTCGTCCTTCACTTCCCAGAACACGCCGTCCTTGGCGCCGGTCGGATAAAGCATCATGCCCGGTTCGACCTTGCGCACCACACCGCCTTTGCCGCCCGGTTTCTTGTACATGTTGCCGACTTTGTTGACCGAAACAGCCTGCGCCTCATTGGCGGCCGAGGCGCTGTCCGGAGCGCCATGTAAATCGGTGACCAGCTTGGTGTAGGCGTCGATATAGGCCAGCGCCACGACCTGACCGATCTGGGTGTTCTGGTAATTGGAGACGCCCAAGGCACCGCCGCCGCCGCCCCACCAGCCGCCGCCGCCGGCACCGAACGACAGATCGCTCTTGGAAGCATGGCCTTCTTCCATCGCCACCTGCTCGGAAGAGCGCACATCCGTCACAGTGAGCACCACATCGGCGGTTGACGATTTGATGTTGAGGCTGCCGACGATGGCGCCAACGCCGCCACCGATCAGACCGCCGAGTCCGCCAAGCAGGCCAGAGCCACCGGCATCGGAATTCTTGGATGTGATGTCCGGCACAATCACGTAATCCGCGGCTTTGACCTGGCCTTTGCCGATATTCGAGCCCTGGCGCAGGGCGCCACCGCTGGCCAGATCCCGTTCACGCTGGGCAACATCAAATCCCTTGCCGCGATCAACCAGGGTGAAGCAGCCCGATTTCTTCACAAAGACCTTGATGAGCGCTTCCGGCGATTCCAATCCGAGCTGGACCCACCATTTGTTTTCCGGCTCATAGACTGCCGCAGACCCGATCTTGCGCGAGCAAGTCGGAATTTGCGCTTTTGCGTTATCCGTTTTTTCCTTGATGGATTCGGCGAATGCCGGCGCTGTTAGCACCCCAGCCATCGCCAGCGCTGCGCCGAGGCGCAACGACGTCGAAACGCGCATGGATCTCTCCTTTTGCCCCAAGAGATGCCGGGTGGAACCCGGCACAAATACGCGTATTAGTTACACCTAAGCGGTATCTGGGTAAACATTGTGGCGAGAAAACATGGCACCATACGCCTGTTGGTCATGGATTTGGCTAATGCATTCTTGTGGTTCGGACGGCGTTTTGTATGCGCCGTGAAGGTGAGATTGCGTTTTCTTGCCAGTTTGATGACATGTTCATTCCAATGGGCTGCGGCAAGAAAAAAGGCGCCGAGGAACGGCGCCTTTCTCTTTGCGATAGGCAGACGGGCTTATACCAGCGCACCGTGGCAATGCTTGAACTTGCGGCCTGAACCGCAAGGGCATGGCGCGTTGCGCTGCACCTTGCCCCAAGTCGCAGGATTATTTGGATCGACCGGCACATCGGGGTCCTGGTTTACGACCGTGCGCTGGCCGCGATAAGGCTCCGGTTCGCCTGCCGCCATGTTTTCCCCGCGGTTGAAATCGGGCTTGGAGGCAATCATCTGCGGCGCCTCTTGCGGCATCTCCGGCGGCGCTTCCATCGAGATCATGATGTGCATGAGCTGGCGGACCACGTCGAAGCGCAGACGCGAGAGCAGGCTTTCGAACAGCTCGAAGGCTTCGCTCTTATATTCGTTCAAGGGATCGCGCTGGCCGTAGCCGCGCAGGCCCACATACTGGCGCAAATGTTCCAGGTTGATGATGTGCTCGCGCCAGAGATGGTCCAGCGTCTGGAGCAAGATCGCCTTTTCGGCATAACGCATGATCTCAGGCGTGAAATTCGCCGTGCGTTCGGCCGCCCGGATCTCCACGTCCTTGAGGATGCGCTCGCGCACTTCCTCGTCTGCGATGCCTTCCTCATGTGCCCAATCGACGATGGGAAGGTCCAGATCGAAGACCGACTTGATCTCTTCCTCAAGCCCCTTGGCATCCCACTGTTCGGCATAAGCCTTGGGCGGAATATGGCGTTCGACCAGTTCCTCCACTGCGGAGGCACGGTATTCCTTGATCTCGTCCGAAACGTCTTCCGACGACATGATGACCTTGCGCTGTTCAAAGATCACCTTGCGCTGGTCGTTGAGGACGTTGTCGTATTTCAGGATCTGCTTGCGGATTTCGAAGTTGCGGGCTTCGACCTTCTGCTGCGCTTTTTCCAGAGCCTTGTTGACCCAAGGATGGGTGATGGCTTCGCCGGGCTCGAGGCCGAGGCGGGTGAGAACCGCATCCATGCGCTCGGACCCGAAAATGCGCATCAGATCGTCCTGCAGCGACAGGAAGAATTTCGAGGCACCCGGGTCGCCTTGACGGCCCGAACGGCCGCGCAGCTGGTTGTCGATGCGCCGGCTTTCGTGGCGCTCGGTGCCGATGATGTAGAGGCCGCCTGCGGCTATCACGCGCTCTTTGTCGGCCGCCACTTCGGCACGGATTTCCGCCGCCCGCTTGGAAAACTCCTCAGGATCGGTGATGGCCGTCAGCTCCTGACGGATGCGCATGTCGGCGTTGCCGCCGAGCTGAATGTCGGTACCGCGGCCCGCCATGTTGGTGGCAATGGTCACCTGCCCAGGCGCGCCCGCCTGGGCAACGATGGAGGCTTCCTGCTCGTGATAACGGGCATTCAGCACGTTGTGCTTGATCTTATGTTTCTTGAGGAGATCGGACAGGTGTTCCGACTTCTCGATCGAGGTGGTGCCGACCAGGATCGGCTGGCCCTTCTTCTGGCACTGCTCGATCAGCTTGATGATGGCTTCGTTCTTCTCGTCAAAGGTGCGGTAGACCTCGTCGTCGGCATCCTTGCGCTTGACCGGCAGGTTGGTCGGAATTTCGATGACATCGAGCTCATAGATATCCATGAACTCGGCCGCTTCGGTCAGCGCCGTGCCGGTCATGCCCGCCAGTTTGTCGTAGAGGCGGAAGTAGTTCTGGAAGGTGATGGAGGCCAGGGTGACGTTCTCGGGCTGGACGGTGACGCCTTCCTTGGCTTCGAGGGCCTGGTGCAAGCCTTCCGAGAAACGCCGCCCTTGCATCATGCGGCCGGTGAACTCGTCGATGATGATGACCTCATCGCCTTTGACGATGTAATCTTTGTCCTTCTGGAACAGCTTATGGGCCTTCAGGGCTTGGTTCACATGGTGGACCAGACCGATGTTCTCGATGTCGTAGAGGTCGCCAAAGGCGATCAGGCCCGCTTGGCGCAGAAGCTCGACCATATGCTCATTGCCGGCTTCGTTCAGGGTGACTTGGCGCTGTTTTTCGTCGAGTTCGTAATCGCCCTTGTCCTCCTCCGGCACATCTTTGCCTTGGCGCTTGGGCGGAATGAGGCTGGGGATCAGCGCATCGACCTTGCGATACATTTCGGTGAGGTCTTCGGTCGGCCCCGAAATGATCAGCGGGGTACGGGCTTCATCGACCAGGATCGAGTCCACTTCGTCGACGATCACATAGGCATGGCCGCGCTGCACCATCGTTTCGATGGAGTACTTCATGTTGTCGCGCAGGTAGTCGAAGCCGAATTCGTTGTTGGTGCCGTAGGTGATGTCGGCGCCATAAGCAGCGCGGCGTTCCTCGTCGGTGAGGCCATGCAGGATGCAGCCGACCGTCATGCCGAGGAAGCGATAGACTTGGCCCATCCATTCGCAGTCGCGCTTGGCGAGGTAGTCGTTCACGGTGACGACATGCACGCCTTCGCCGGCCAGGGCGTTAAGATAGACGGCGAGGGTGGCGACCAGGGTCTTGCCTTCACCGGTCTTCATCTCGGCGATGTTGCCGTAGTGCAGGACCATGCCGCCGACGAGCTGCACGTCATAGTGGCGCTGGCCAAGAGTGCGCTTGGCTGCTTCGCGGACGGTGGCGAAGGCTTCCGGCAGGAGGTCTTCCAGGGTCTCGCCGGCTGCCAGCCGCTCCTTGAAGCGGGTGGTCATCTCCCGCAGCTCATCATCCGATTTGGCGATGAAATCGGGTTCCAGGGCGTTGATATCCTTAACCTGGGCCCAAAACTTCTTGAGTCTCCGCTCGTTGGCGGAACCGAAGAGACGCTGCAGGAACGCGTCGAGAGAGCTCATGAATTCCTCTGACAGACAAGCGCTTGGCGGACAAGCACGGCAAAAAGGGGCCGGAAAGGAGTCTTTCCGGCTAGGGCCCGCCGGAGAGATAAGAACGGCACACCCCCTTGTCAAATAAGATGATTCCGGCCAAACCCGCCCCCCGTTTAGGGGAGCGAGTCCTTAATGACGCAGAATCGCCGCGGAGCCGCCAAGGCGGCCGCCAAATCATCCGCCCACCACAAGGTTTCTCCTTTGGCGCCCAAGCGTTTTGCCAGGCTGCCGCCGCTGGCCGGGGTGGAATTGGCTGCAGGCGAAGCCGGGGTGCGCTACAAGCACCGAACCGACGTCATGCTGGCGATTTTTGCGCCCGGCACAAAGGTCGCAGGTGTCTTCACCAAATCCAAAGCGGCTTCCGCGCCGGTGGAATGGTGCAAAGCCTGCCTGCCGCGCGGTTCGGCCCGGGCTCTGGTGGTGAACAGCGGCAATGCCAATGCCTTCACCGGCCGGGCGGGCCTGAAAGGCACTGGCGACGTGGCGGTGGCGGCGGTCTCGGCCGTCGGCTGCGATGCGGACGAAGTTTATCTGGCCTCCACCGGAGTGATCGGCGAGCCTCTGCCGGCGGAGAAGATCACCAAGGTGCTGGGCAGCCTGAAGGCGGCGGCTCATCCCAACCGCTGGCGTGAGGCGGCCGAGGCCATCATGACCACGGACACCTATCCCAAGCTCTCGCGGGCGACCGCCAAGCTCGGCGGCAAGGCCGTGCAGATCAATGGCATCTGCAAAGGTTCGGGCATGATCGCGCCGGACATGGCCACCATGCTGGCCTTTGTGGTCACTGATGCCAAGCTGCCCGCCAAAGTGCTGCAGGAGCTGCTCAGCGACGGCGTGAAGCCGTCCTTCAACTCCATCACGGTCGACAGCGACACGTCCACCTCCGATACGCTGCTGTTGTTTGCCACCGGGCAGGCAGGCAACAAGCCGGTACGCTCGGCTTCCGACCCGTCTTTGCGTGATTTCAAGAAAAAGCTGAACGAAGTCCTGCTCGACATGGCCTTGCAGGTGGTGCGCGACGGCGAAGGCGCCGGCAAGCTGATCACCGTTAACGTGCAAGGGGCCGAAGATGATGCCGCGGCCAAGAAAGTGGCGCTCTCGATCGCCAATTCGCCGCTGGTCAAGACAGCCATCGCCGGCAACGACGCCAATTGGGGCCGGGTGGTGATGGCGGTGGGTAAGTCCGGCGAAGCCGCTGATCGTGACCGTTTGCGCATCTGGTTCGGCAAGCAGCTGGTGGCCGACAAAGGCGAACGCGCCCTCGGCTACAACGAGGACAAGGCAACCAAGGAAGTCTCCAAGCTGGAAGTCGAAATTACCGTCGATCTGCGCCTGGGTAAGGGCAAGGCCACGGTTTGGACCTGCGACCTCACGCATGGCTATATCGATATTAACGGCAGCTATCGCAGTTAGGGCAGCTATCCATCGATCCTCAGCTATGCCAATATAGCCCCACGCTGCTTTTGTCTTTGATCGGCCGTCTCCGTTGAGGCGTCCTGGGTGGTTTTGGGGGCGGCGTAGCCTGCGCTACAGACGCAGGGTGCTGGGGAGCGCATGGCAGACAGCCGGTTTCATCCGACGCAGGGGCCCTTTAGCTTGGGCGAATTGGCACTGCGTGCCGAGATCGCTTTGGCGCCGGGCACGCCCTGCGAATTGCTTTTGCGGGGCATCGCCCCTCTGGAGACGGCTGAACCAGACGAAATGAGCGTCTTTTGTGACGCCCAGCTTGCCCCAGCTTTTGCCACCAGCCGCGCCGGAGCGATTATCACATCGAGCAAACTATCCGGCTATCCGCACAGCGGCACTTGCCTGGTTCTAGCGCGTGATCCGCGCGCTGCGTTTGCAGCCGTTGGATTGGTCTTTTATCCGCGCTGTGTCGAAGTTCCGGGCATACATCCAACGGCGCAGATCCATCCGAGTGCGGTGGTCGGCGAAGGCTGTCAGATCGATTCCGGGGTGGTGATCGGGGCGAATGCCCGTATTGGGAAGGACTGCCAGATATCGGCCAATACGGTGATCGGCGCCTATGTCGAACTCGGCACCTCGGTCTATGTGGGCAGCAACGTGACGATTTCCCACGCGCTGATCGGCTCAGGCGTTCGCATCGGCGCAGGCTCCGTTGTGGGCGGCGAAGGTTTCGGTGTGGTTCTGGGCCAGAAAGGCCTGATGTGTTCCGCGCAGATCGGACGCGTGCTCATCGGAGACCGTGTCCGGGTCGGGGGCAATTGCACGATCGACCGCGGTGCTTTGGGCGATACGGTGATCGGCGCCGGCACCATGTTCGACAATCTGGTCCAGGTCGGCCACAACGTGCAGATCGGCAGCAATTGCATTTTTGCCGGACAGGCCGGTGTCGCAGGCAGTACCACCATCGGTGACAATGTCATGGTCGGTGGCCAAGTGGCGATCAGCGATCATCTGGTCGTCGGCTCCAATGCCAGGATCGCAGGCAAAAGCGGTGTCATGCGCGATGTCGCGGCCGGGGAGACCGTTGCCGGTTATCCCGCCGTTCCGGTCCGCCAGTGGCACCGCCAGAGCGCTTTGCTGACGCGCTTAATCTGTAAAACGAAAGCAGATGCTTAAGCCGCTGCTTATCCCGGCCGCGCGCCCATTTTGTCTTGCGCGATTGCTTGCAGCGCTGCTCTGCTTCAAGCCCGCTTATGCCGACAGCATTGCACCGGTGGATGGTGCGGAATGCGCGGGGATGAAAGCGCATCATGTTTTGAATGCTGGTGCGCCGGTTGGTTGCGAACGGCTCAGCCTTGTCAGTTTCTCTTATGTTGATTTCTCTGGCCACGCGCGGGACGATGGCAAGATCGTCGTGCTCGACGCGCTGGCGCCGCGTGTGTTGCGGATTTTCCAAACCTTAAAGGCGCGGGGCTTTCCGATCGCCAAGGCCAAACCCGTGGAAGCCTATGAGGGAGATGACAACACCTCTATGGCCGACGACAACACCTCCGGTTTCAACCATCGTGTGGTAGAAGGCAGCTCGCGGCTGTCGCTGCATGCTTATGGTGCCGCCATCGACCTCAATCCGGTGGAGAATCCTTTTCTCACCTTTGCAGGCGCGACCATCGCCGTGGCGCCTCCGGCTGGGACTGCTTTCGTGAACCGGCAGCCGCATCGCCCGGGCAAACCAGATCACGCAGGCCTGGCGGAGGAGGTGATCGCGATTTTCGCCGCCAATGGGTTTGCGAATTGGGGTGGCAATTGGGACGACCCCATCGATTATCAGCATTTCGATATCGGGCGGCCGCTGGCCGAGAGCTTGGCATTGCTCCCGCCGGATCAGGCCCGCGCCAGGTTCGAACAGGCCGTTTTGGAGACCGCGGCGGCGAAATAGCGCCTGACAGGGCTGTCATCCCTGCTCTGCCACAATACGGGCCGAAACTGCCCCAGTATGACCCAGGTTTTGATACGGACCGGCCAAACCCCGCGTCTATCTCCTTGGTTCAGTAACTCGGAGCAAACCATGCGGGATCTGCGGCGCTACAAGATCAGGACTGCTGAATTCTCCAGCCGTAAGAGCAAACTCCTGAGCGCAATGGTCGTGGTGGCCCTGATCGGCGCTCTCGGGGCCTTCAGTTTTGCCTCTCAGGATACCGTCCGCAGCAAATCCCTGCCGCGGGTCACTGCCACTGTGATCCGCACCACGCCAGATGCACCGCAAGAGGTGCCCCCGCCGGTGGCACAGACCACAGACGGTCAGCGCTAACACGAGCTCTTACGGACCCAAAAGGCGGCTTCGGCCGCCTTTTTGTTGCGCCATGCAGCAAAGAAAAACCCCCGGAGATTGCTCTCCGGGGGCTGTTCTCAAGCGTCCGTAATTACGCGTTGATCAGATTGACCACGTTGGAGTCGATGTCTTCCGTGGTATTCTTGTCGTAAGTGTCGACATAAGGACGGCCGTAATAGGTGTCGAGCAGGATCTGCTTCAGTTCGCTCATCAGCGGGAAGCGCGGATTGGCGCCGGTGCATTGATCGTCGAACGCCTTCACCGCTACTTCGTCGAGCTGGGCCAGGAAGTCGGCTTCATCGACACCGAAGGCTTGGATAGAAGCCGGAATGTTCAGCTCCTTCTTGAGGCCTTCCAGCCAGGTGATCAGGTTGGCGACCTTCTCGCCGGTGCGCACGCCGCCAAGGCCGAGATGATCGGCGATCTGGGCGTAACGGGCGCGGGCCTTCGGGCGGTCGTACTGGCTGAACGCCGTCTGCTTGGTCGGATTGTCGTTCGCGTTGTAGCGGATGACGTTGCAGATGAGCAGGGCGTTGGCCAAGCCGTGCGGGATGTGGAAGGCCGCGCCGATCTTGTGCGCCATGGAGTGGCAGACCCCGAGGAAGGCGTTGGCAAAAGCGATACCGGCGATGGTGGCGCCGTTATGCACCTTCTCGCGGGCCACCGCATTGGCAGAACCTTCCTTATAGGAGGCCGGCAGATACTCCTTCAGAAGCTTCAAGGCCTGCAGGGCCTGGGCGTCGGAATACTCGTTCGCCATCACCGAGACATAGGCTTCCATCGCGTGAGTGACCGCGTCGATGCCGCCGAACGCCGTCAGCGACTTCGGCAGGTTCATCACCAGATTGGCATCCACGATCGCCATGGAGGGCATCAGCTCGTAGTCGGCGAGCGGATACTTCTGGCCCGTGGCATCATCGGTCACGACCGCGAACGGGGTGACTTCTGAGCCGGTGCCCGAGGTGGTCGGAATGGCGATGAAGTCGGCCTTGATGCCCATCTTGGGGAACTTGTAGATGCGCTTGCGGATATCCATGAAGCGCAGCGCCAGATCCTCGAAGTGGACTTCGGGGTGCTCATACATCACCCACATGATCTTGGCCGCATCCATCGGCGAACCGCCGCCCAGCGCGATGATGACATCGGGGTTGAAGGCGTTGGCCTTAACCAGGCCCTTGCGGACGATCGACAGCGTCGGATCGGCTTCCACCTCATAGAACATATCGACGTCGAGGCCTTGTTCCTTGACCAGCTTCACCACTTCATCGGTGTAACCGTTGGAGAACAGGAAGTGGTCGGTGACGATAAGGGCCTTCTTCTTGCCAGCAAGTTCTTTGAAGGCTTCGGCCATCGCGCCGCGGCGGAAATAGATCGACTTCGGGACTTTGTGCCAGAGCATGTTTTCTTCGCGCTTCGCAACGGTTTTGCGGTTGATAAGGTGCTTAGGACCGACGTTCTCGGAGATGGAGTTGCCGCCCCAAGAGCCGCAGCCCAGAGTCAGCGAGGGCGCCATGGTGAAGTTGTAGAGGTCACCGATACCGCCGTGGCTGGACGGCATGTTGACCAGAATACGGGCCGTCTTCATGCGCGCGCCGAAAGCCCGGACGCGTTCGGACTGACGGTCCTGATCAGTGTAGAGCACCGAGGTATGACCGATACCGCCGAGCGCCACGATGTCCGCTGCCGCATCGACCGCCGCTTCGAAATCCTTGCGGCGATAGAGGGCGAGGGTGGGCGACAGCTTTTCGTGGGCGAAGGGCTCGGATTCGACAGTCTCTTCGACTTCGCCGATCAAGACCTTGGTCTCCAGCGGCACCTTGAAGCCCGCCATTTCGGCGATCTTCACGGCAGACTGGCCGACGACGTTCGGATTGAGGTGGCCTTCTGGGAACACGGTCTGCTTCACGGCGCCGAGTTCGTTGTCCGACAGGATGTAGCCGCCATGGCTGGAGAAGCGCTCGCGCACCTGGTCATAGACGCTGTCGACCACGACCACAGCCTGTTCGGAGGCGCAGATCATGCCGTTGTCGAAGGTCTTGGACATCAGGATCGAAGCGACGGCGCGCTTGATGTCGGCATATTCGTCGATCACGACCGGCGCGTTACCGGCGCCGACGCCGATGGCGGGCTTGCCGGAAGAGTAGGCCGCTTTCACCATGCCTGGGCCGCCGGTGGCCAGGATCAGGGCGATGCCGGGATGGCGCATCAGGGCGTTGGAGAGATCGATCGACGGCGTGTCGATCCAGCCGACGATGTCTTTCGGAGCACCGGCGGCGACCGCGGCGTCGAGCACCAGCTTGGCAGCGGCGCAGGTGGCCTTCTTGGCGCGCGGATGCGGGCTGAAGACGATACCGTTGCGGGTCTTCAGCGAGATCAGCGCCTTGAAGATCGCGGTCGAGGTTGGGTTGGTGGTGGGGACGATACCGCAGATCACGCCGATTGGTTCGGCGATCGTCATCGTGCCGCCGACATCGTCGACTTCGAGCACGCCGCAGGTCTGCTCATCCTTGTATTTGTTGTAGATATATTCCGAAGCAAAGTGGTTCTTGATCACCTTGTCTTCGACGACGCCCATTCCGGTTTCCTCGGCGGCCATCATAGCCAGCGGAATGCGTGCCTCGGTGGCAGCAAACGCAGCAGCGCGGAAGATCCGATCGACCTTCTCCTGCGAGAAACCCGCGAACTCCTTTTGTGCGGCGCTCACGCGCGCAACAAGTGCGTCCAATTCGGGCAGGCTAGAGACTGACATGTTCAGTTCCTCTTCTCATTTCTCTCTTGATGGCAGCGATATAGAGCGTGTTTGTGCAGGTGGTTAGGCAAAGAAGTATGGCGCATGCGCACATGCGGCAACCTGTCTGTCATAGGTGGTAACATCAATCCGTAGCGCCACGGACTTGCCGTTTTCTCTGCCTTCTGAAGAGGCATAACGAAGTGCATTCCGCGCTTGATTATCGAAGCTTATTCGCATGAGCACAGCGAAAGCTGCACAATTCTCAGCAATCGGCGCGATGGGGCCTGCGCGCGATTTCTTACGGAATATTTCTCCTCCCAAATGCCGTTTTCGGTTCTGATCGTGAATGTTTGGTTACGCCGTGTGCGGAGCACCGAGTGTTCGTGCCGTAACGGCATAATTGTTTTTTGTACTTACAAAATCTGCAGGGCGGTGACGACTGTCACCGGTGTCATCGAAGGGATATGCGGAACTGCGATTCGCGCATGATGGAGAGCCCTTCATTTGACAATGACAGCGCTGCCAATTCCTGGTTGAGTAATTCCATTCTGCAGCACGGAAAAATTGTCCTCTTCCCGATTTTCTCCTGGACTTGGCCAGTTTGCGGGAGTCACATTTCTTCCATTCTTGGGGGTGGGGACCCGCCATTCTGCTCTAGGGTGGAATCGGCTCGGCTGCACATTGACCTCAAGCGCGCGTGGCGAAGACCGTCTGCAACCCAGAGATCTCCCGTCACACCGGCTGGCGGGACTTGGGGCAGCCCAAGTCCCGCAAGTAATTGCGACAGTCCCAGGATTCCGTTGGTCTGGAATGGTAAACGGCTGTCCCAGGATTCCGTTGGTCTGGAATGGTAAACGGCTGTCCCAGGACTCGGAGTTTGGCACCACTTGCCACACACTGCTGTGTATCCGGTGCACTTTTCCGACGCTTGATCGCTATCAGAGACCTTCTCAAGGAGGTCGCGATGCCGGAGCGTGGAATTAAGCTCATGGTCGCCACGCCATGCTATGGCGGGCTGGTCACCCAGCGCTACATGCAGTGCACTTGTGCGCTTTTGCTGGCGACCGCGGCCGAGGGGATAGCCGTGCAGCTTGAGCTCTTGGGGCGGGAATCCTTGATCACGCGTGCGCGCAACACGCTGGTGACCAAATTTCTTGATGATCGTGATGCCTCCCATCTGCTCTTCATCGATTCGGACATCGGTTATGAGCCGCGTCAGGTTTTGCGCATGCTCTCCTTCGACAAGGATGTGGTGGCGGGCATGTATCCGCTGAAGGAGATTCGCTGGGATGAGGCCGCGATTGCGCGCGCCCGCGGCGGCGAGCCGCTCGAACACGCGTCGATGCGTTTTGTCGGCCTGCCTTGCGAAGATGACGAGCGGGAGATGGAAAATGGCTTTGTGACCGGTATCTATGCCGGCGCAGGCTTTCTCATGATCAAACGGCAGGTCTTCGAACGTATGCGCGATAGCTATCCCTATCTGCGTTACGCTGCGGCGCATAATGCTGCAACCCCGAGCCTCAGTCCGAACCAGTATGCGTTTTTCGATTGCGTGATCGATGCGGCTAGCGGCGAATATCTCAGTGAGGATTATGCTTTCTGTCATCGCTGGCGCGGGTTGGGCGGCAAGATTTGGCTCGATACGGAAGGCATGCTCGCGCATATCGGTCCGCACGAATTTCTCGGCAGTCCGCGCGAGCGCTATGCTGCGGCCGAATAGGACGCACACGAACAGTCTGGATTTATCATATTTATAACGCTACCATTCCTCAATGCCGTGCTGGCGTCCAAAGCCGGTTGCAAATGGGGGAGGGGTCGTGCGTAGCTTCGTTGTTGGCGCCGCTTTGCTGGCGCTGTTCTCGGCTGGCCAAAGCCAGGGCGGCGTACTCACGCCGGAGCCTTATCACTGGCAGACCGTGCCGTTCGGCGGTGCGGGCTATGTCGACGGCTTTGTCTATCACCCCAAGGAAAAGAATCTCCTTTACGCGCGCACCGATGTCGGCGGGCTGTACCGTTTCGATTTTGCCGCCAAGAGCTGGCTGGCGCTGCTGAACCATCTGGGAAAAGCGGATGGCGATCTGCTGGGCGTCCTCAGTGTGGCGGTCGATCCCAACGATCCCAGCAAACTTTATACGGCGAATGGTCTTTATCTTCCCGATTGGGGACGCAAAGGCGCCATTCTGCGTTCCAATGATCGCGGCAAGAGCTGGCAGAAGACGGAGCTGCCCATTCATGTCGGCGGCAATTCTGACGGGCGCGGTTCCGGCGATCGCTTGGTGGTCGATCCGAAAGACGGCGCGGTGCTGTGGTATGGCTCCAATCAGGACGGGCTGTGGCAGAGCCGCGATGCGGGCAAGAGCTTTGCGAAAGCCTCCAGTCCCGCCACATCGATTTCCCTCGTCGCCATTGATCCGAAAAGCGGAGAAATTTTTCTCGGCAATGCCGATGGCAAAGGCAGCCTGTACGCGAGCAAGGATCGCGGCGAGACTTTCCAGAAAGTGCCAGGCACGCCAGATCTGGTGCCGCAGCATGTGGCGTTTGCGGCAGACGGTTCGGTTTATGTGACCTTCGCCCAGGGCGATGACAAGCAGCCGGCCAATCCGAGTTATGCGCTGCGCGGAGCCGTCTATAAGCGCGATACCGCCGGTTCGTGGAATGATGTGAGCCCGGTGAGGCCCGACGCCAATTCCCGCTTCGGCTATTCGGGCGTTGATATCGGTCCCGATGGCACCATCGCTGTTTCGACCATTGATCGCTGGCATCCTGGCGACGATATATTCCTCTCGCATGATGGTGGCGCGCATTGGTCTGGTTTGGGAAGCCGGTCCAAGCATGACGCGACCGCTTATCCCTGGCTGCAAAGCTATGGGCGCGGCGAAGACCGCATGGGCCATTGGATCTCTGATGTGAAGATCAATCCCTTCAATCACGACGAGATGATCTATGGCACCGGTTACGGGCTCTGGATGAGCCGCAATCTGGGTGCCGCGAGCGGGACGGTGGAGTTCGATTTCGCCGTGACCGATCTGGAAGAGGCGGCCACAATGCAGCTGGCATCGCCGGCTTCCGGTGCTGCCGTGCTGGTTGCGTTCGGAGATGTCGCTGGCGGCGGCTGGAACGATCTCAGCAAGACACCGGAGGCGCAATTGTTCCGGCCTAACAACGAAACCAACTACAGCATCGACTACGCAGGATTGCGCCCCGCTTTCCTGGCGCGCGTCACCAACAACGATCCCACGCATGGTTTTTATTCTGAGAACGGGGGCGTGAGTTGGACCGCCTTTGCATCAACACCCTATCAGCAGCCCAAGCCGGGAGACTGGCACAGCCCCGGAACGCTTGCGGTCTCCGCGGCCGGGAAAACGCTGTTGTGGGTGCCGGAAAAAGATGGCGCGTATTACTCTCTCGACAAAGGCCAAAGCTGGAAGGCTTCCGCCGGATGGCCGTCGCAACGTGAACAGGCGCTGGTGCCCGTTGCGGATAAGGCTGTGGAAGGCGTGTTCTATGTCTTCGACCGGCCGAGCGGCTCCATCATGATCAGCGTTGATACCGGCGCCAGTTTCAAACCGATCGTCAGCGGCTTGCCGCGTGTGGAAGGCTGGCAGACGGCGCATCTGGCCGTTGTTCCCGGACGCATGCGCGATCTCTGGCTGGCAGCGCCTTATGGTCTGGTGCATTCGCCGGATTCGGCGACGGCCGTCAGCAATGTGAAGGATGTCACCGAAGCCTGGGAAGTCGGTTTTGGCGCGCCGAAAGTAAAAGGCGCTTATCCCGCGGTTTATCTCTGGGGCAAGGTGAAAGGCCAGGAAGGGCTGTGGCGTTCGGATGATGAAGGCGCCAACTGGACGCGCATCAATGACGACGCCCATCAATTCGGCGGTTTCAGCGCCGTCTCCGGCGATATGCGCGTGTTCGGTACGGTTTACATAGCGCCCTACGGACAAGGCGTGAAGACCGGAAACCCAGGGCAATAGGAGGCCCCTTGGGAAGAGGGCTGGCATCATCCTTTCCGGCCGGTTAAGGAAGCTCCTGGCAATTGAAGCGGGCCCGGAACCGTTCCACAACGGAATGTCTGGCATAATTGGGGAGATGATCATGGCGGTAAAGCTTGTCCTGGTGACGGCTTGTGTCTTGATCGACCCCGACGGGCGGGTGCTGATCGCGCAACGCTCCGCCGGCAAGCAAATGGGTGGGCTGTGGGAATTTCCGGGTGGCAAGCTGGAGCCGGGGGAGCGTCCGGAGGAGACTCTGATCCGGGAGCTGCAAGAAGAGCTGGGGATTACGGTCAAGGAACCGTGCCTGGCTCCGTTCAGCTTCGCCTCGCACGGCTACGCGGACTTTCATTTGCTCATGCCGCTCTACATCTGCCGGCGCTGGGAGGGCATACCCCAGGCGAAAGAGCACCAAGCGCTGAAATGGGTGCGGGCGAAGGAACTGGCGGATTATCCCATGCCGCCGGCGGATATTCCGCTGATCCCGATGCTGCGGGACCTGCTGTAAACTCTCCGGCGCGCGATTTCTGGCGCGACAACAGCGGCTCCACTGCGATCGAATATGCTTTGATAGCCGCCTTGTTGGCCATGGCCATTGTTGCCGTCGCTACACAGCTTGGCGAGCAGGTGGCGGCTCTTTTCAATCAGATCCAATTTTAAGGCCGTATCCGGGGCACCGCAGGTTTTTTCTTGCACTGATGGCTGCCGCGGCTAAGGTCGCCCGCCATGAGCACTCGCATCACCACCATCTACCGGGTCAAAGCTGACGCCAAGACCATCGAAGCCCGCGCCCGCGGAATTGCCGTGGAACAGAGTGTAGAAATGCCTGTCGAGCCGATCGACGATCCCTTCGTGCTGGAGAATGTTCTCGGCCGGGTGGAAGAGATCGAGGATCGCGGCGACGGCAGCTATGACGTGCGCATCGGGCTGGCCTCGATCACCACCGGCTATGATGCGGCTCAGTTCATCAACATGATCCTGGGCAACACGTCCCTGCAGGATGGTATCACGCTAGAAGACGCGATCTTCCCTGACGATATCGTCAAAACCTTTGGCGGACCTAATCACGGGCTGGAAGGGTTTCGCGACCGGGTGAAGGCCTCTGGTGCGCTCAGCGCTACGGCGCTCAAGCCGCAAGGCACTCCCCCGGCAACGCTGGCACGGCTCGCCTATGACATCGCGCTTGGCGGCATCGATTACATCAAGGACGATCACGGTCTCGCCGATCAGTCTTATGCGCCCTTTGCTGCGCGCGTGCCGATGATCGCCGAAGCCGTCAGCAAGGCTGGCGCCAAGACCGGCATTCCGACGCGTTATCTGCCGAGCCTCAACGGCAATCTCGACAAGATGCGTCAGCAGATGAAGATCTGCCGTGAAAATGGCATCGATGGCGTCTTGATCGCGCCAATGCTGTGCGGTTTCGCACAATTCCAGACCATCAAGGCGGAAAATCCCGATTTCCTTTTCATGACCCATCCGTCGATGGCTGGCGGGCCGATGGCACCGGCCTTCTTCTTCGGCAAGCTGATGCGGCTCTTGGGTTCGGACGCGTCGGTGTTCTGCAATTACGGCGGGCGTTTTGGTTATACCCCGGAGCTCTGCAAGAAAATCGCCGGCTGGTGTTTGGAAGAACAGCCTGGGCAGAAGTCTTGTGTGCCTGTACCCGCAGGCGGCATGGAGCTGAAGCGCGTGCCCGAACTGCTCAATTTCTTCGGCACCGGCGTGATCCTTCTCATCGGCGGCAGCCTGCTGTCGGCCAAAGAGAACATCACGGCGGAAACGGCCAAATTCTGTGATGCGGTGCGATCGTTCCAATGAGTGATATTCCTCCTGTCCGGCACTTCGGCGGCTATCGCTGGGAAAACACCGACCTTCTTGCTTACAAGGAAGAGGGCTCGGCGCCGTTCCATGCCATCACGCGCCAGACCTTGTTCCGCCACGCCGGCATGAAAGGCGAGCTGCGCTATTTCGAAATGGCGGTGGACGGCTATTCCACGCTCGAACGTCATCAGCATGTGCATGCCGTGCTGATCCTGCGTGGCAAGGGCCAAGTGATGCTGGGCGGCGAAGTCTTCGACATCGCGCAAAACGATCTTGTCACCATCGATCCCATGACATGGCATCAGTTCCGCGCCAATGCTGGTGAGCCTATGGGCTTTCTTTGCATGGTCGATGTCGAGCGCGACAAGCCGCAACTGCCGTCCGAAGACGAGCGCGCGGCGCTGGCTGCCAATCCTGACGTAGCGAAGTTCTTCGCAAAATAGTCAGCGTTACATCGTTGTCACGCGCATGCTGGATGTCGGCTGTGCGGCCAAGCAGCTGTTCGGGCATTGAGCTAAAACTTGTGCTCCTTTACCCCCAAGGCATCCGCCAGCCGCGCTCTGGCGCTGCCGGGTTTGAGCGGTTGAGGCTGGCTCGCATCCGGGGCCCAGCCGAGCAAATAGACAATATCGAAGGTCGCCAAAAAACGGCCGTCGGGATCGGCATGTTTTTCCTGATAATGCGCCAGCGCCGCGGCAAAGGTGGCGCGAGAGAGAAAGGGCTGGCGGCCAACCAGCGCATTGGTTTCGCCCATGGCGCGCAGATCCTGCACCAAGGTGGCAAAAGAGCGGTAGCGCACCGTGGTGCGCTCGACATCGACCACCGGCAAGGCAAAGCCGGCGCGTTGAAGCAGAGCGCCGAGTTCGCGCACATCGGCCATCGGCGCCACACGCGGAGAAATGCCTCCCATCGTGGCAATCTCGCCTTGTGCAAAACTATCGCGCAATTCGCTAAGCGTGGAGCCGCCGAACAGAGCCGCCACAAAAAGACCATCGGGCTTCAAGGCCCGGCGGATCTGCACCAGCGCACCAGGCAGATCATTAATGTTATGCAATCCTAATATGCTGACAGCCAGGTCGAAGCCGGATTCCGCTTCGAGTTTTTCACCATCCGTAAAAGTTACTGCGCGCCACTTCGTGTCGGGTCCTTGAAGAGTGGCAGCGGCGTTCTCATCTAAAGCTAGCGCGGTTGCAAAAGCGCGATTAACCGGAGCGAGGCGGTCCTTGACCCCCTCCACCGCTTCATTCAGGAGAAAGCGATCCGTTTGCAACCGCGCCGCTCGTGCCCGGCGCAGGGCTTGTATTTTCCGATCAAAAATTCGCGGCGGTGCTTCGCTCATTGCGCTAAACTAGCAGAATGGGTTGGGGGATCGAGAGAGGTTTGCGAACAATCGGGCGCGCCGCGCTCGATGCCGTTTATCCGCCCCTTTGCATTCTCTGCCGCGAGCCGGTGAGTACGCCAGACGGCCTGTGTCCCGCCTGCTGGAGCGAATTGCATTTCATCGATGATCCGGTTTGTGCCGCTTGCGGGTTGCCATTCGAGATCGACGCGGGCGAGGGCACCTTATGCGCTTCCTGCCTGTCGCATCCGCCTCTTTTTAACCAGGCGCGGGCGATCCTGACTTATGATGACCTCAGCCGCAAACCGGTGCTGGCATTGAAACATGCTGATCGCCTCGATCTGGTGCCGGCTTTCGGGCGCTGGCTAGAGCGCAGCGGACGGGTATTGCTTGGACAGACCGATGTAATCATCCCTGTACCGCTGCATCGGACCCGGTTATGGAAGCGGCGCTACAATCAAGCCGCCGAGCTGGCCCGGGTATTGTCCCGGCTGACGGGGCTACCAATGGCTCCCACGGCCCTGATCCGGTGCAAAGCCACGCCTAGCCAAGGCAGCATGCCTTCCGCTGAGGCGCGGCGGCGCAATATGGCGGGGGCCTTCCAGGTTCCCAAACCGGAGCGGCCGCAGATGGCGGGGCGGCGGGTGCTCCTGGTCGATGACGTGCTGACCACCGGGGCCACAGCCAATGCTTGCGCCCGGGCCTTGAAACGGGCAGGCGTTTCATCCGTATTTGTTCTGGCCCTTGCCCGCGTTGTCCGCCCGCTGTCTCATCCTATATAGTTTTGGCTATGTCGAACGTACGCATCTACACCACACCGATCTGCCCTTACTGCGCCAGAGCAAAGGCCTTGCTCAACCGGAAGGGCATTACCTTCGAGGAAATCGACGTTTACATGGACGCGGCCGCCCGCAAGGAAATGATGGAGCGCTCCGGACGCCGTACTGTGCCGCAGATCTTTATCGGCGATCACCATGTTGGCGGCTGCGATGACCTGCACGCTCTAGAGACGGCGGGGGAGCTGGATCCGCTTCTGGCTGGCGCATGAGCGTTTTCCGCGCTGCCTGCGTTCAGCTTTGTACCTCGGAAGATGTGGCGGAAAATATCCGTATCGCCTCTGAGCTGATCCGAGAGGCGCATGGCCAGGGGGCACAGTTCATCGCCACACCGGAGAACAGCAGCCTAATGGCCGCGGATGCCGGTGCCAAGCTGGAGAAGAGTTTCGCCGAAGATGGCGATCCGGCCTTGCCGCAGTTCCGTGCTTTGGCGGCGGAGCTTGGCATCTGGCTGTTGATCGGCTCTTTGGCAATCAAGGTCAGTGAGAGCAAGACCGCCAATCGCTCTTTTTTGATCGGTCCTGACGGGGCCATCGCGGCGCGCTATGACAAAATCCATCTCTTTGATGTCGATCTGCCCGGCGGTGAGCGTTATCGCGAATCCGATACCGTGGCAGGCGGCGATGTGGCAGTGTCCGCCGAGCTGCCATTCGGCCATATCGGGCTTTCGGTCTGTTACGATCTGCGCTTTGCGCAGCTTTATCGGGCGCTGGCGGATGCCGGGGCCTTTCTCTTCACCATCCCAGCAGCTTTCACCGAAACCACTGGCAAGGCGCATTGGGAGGTGCTGGTGCGGGTCCGTGCCATCGAGAACGGCGCCTTTGTGGTGGCCCCGGCGCAAGGTGGAGAGCACGCCAATGGGCGGCGAACCTATGGTCATTCGCTGATCGTTTCGCCTTGGGGCGAGATCCTGGCGGAGGCCGGTACTGAGCCTTGCGTCATTGTCGCCGAGATCGATCCGGAAAAATCCCTATCGGCCCGCGCGCAGATTCCCAACCTTCGCCATGGCCGCCGCTTCACCGTGAAGCCGGAGCTTACCCTTGCGGAAAAGCGTCTTTCCGGGGAGAATTTGCCGGAGTGAGTGTGCTTAAGGCTTTGCCATGATCGTCTACAGCCTGAAATGTGAAAAGGGCCACCATTTCGAGGAATGGTTCACTTCTGGCGGCCGCTTTGACGAGATGGCCGGAAAACACGAAATTATTTGTCCGCAGTGCTCCTCGCGGCAGGTTGAGAAGGCACCGATGGCGCCGTCGGTATCTGCTGGTTCCGCACCGTCGAGCTGTGCCGACGCCTATGGCGGCGAACCGGCTTGCATGTCGTCCTGCAGCGGCGGCTGTATGGAACGGTGAAAGGCTGAGATGATCGTCTATAGCCTGGCCTGCGATAAGCGGCACAATTTCGAAGGCTGGTTTGCCTCGAGCGCGGCTTATGACGAGCAGGCCGCGACCGGCAAGCTCGTCTGCCCGGTTTGCGATTCCCGCAAAGTGGACAAGGCGCCAATGGCCCCGTCTGTGTCGGGCACCAAGAAAACGGTGCTGAAAGCCGAACAACTGAAGCAGATGCGTCAGTTCATGACCGGTATGCGCAAATACGTCCAGGAAAACGCCGATTATGTCGGCAAGGAATTTGCTGAGGAAGCACGCAAGATCCATTACGGCGAAAGCGAAGAACGCCATATCTATGGTGAAGCCAGTCTCGCCGAAGCCAAGGACCTGGTGGAAGAGGGCATCGACATCGCCGCTTTGCCGCCGGATCTCGACGAAGAAGCCAATTAAACAAAATCCATTCTCGTGAAGCAGACGTGAGTTCCAGCAGCCGCGCCAAGACTTATAATTGCGGCGCCGCTTGAGGGAGATGAAACATGCCTCGCCAGATCAAGGCTGCGCTTTTGGGATTCGCGATGGCGGTTGCGATTTCGGCACCGGCGGCCGCCTCCACGGACATTCTTGCCGACGGCGATCTCGTCAACCGCGCTGCGACGGTCTTTGCCAACAAGGAACCGCCGTCCGATCGCATTCTCGGCATCCATCACGGCCAGATGGTGGTGCTGGATGTGCGTTGCGCCGATGTCTGCCCCAATTACACCGTGCGCATCGTCCATTATGCGGGGGCGCCGAATTGCACCCAGCTTGGCGGCGATGTGGTATCGGTAGATGTGCCGCGCAGCATCACCTCGGGACCGGAACAGTTCTGTATCCCGCACATCTTGGTGAGTCGGCGGTTGTATGCCGACAAGCCGTATCAGAGATAAAGTGCCGGAGCTTGTATTGTTTAGGGCCAAACCAAACCGTCAGTTTTAAAAGTAAGGTCCTGATTTCCTGCTTGGTAGAATTTCAATTCTATTACTACAGAATTGGATTTCTTCAGTTCTGTGATCAGGCGTGGAACACCATTGATAAAGATAATGTTTGAAGAATGGTCTGCCGATTCTGACGCGGAGAACGTCTTGATAGGCCCTTTGTCGAAGCTCGTTCTTACCGAGCAGCCTTCGTAACTGCTGCATAATATTTGCCCATCTCCGTCCAACGCGACATAAGCATCCAGACCGAACTTCACACTTTTTCGGATGCACAGTTTCGCTGTGACGTTATGATATGGAAAATCCAACCGCGCTTCGTTCGTCGATGTAGTACACGCAAATTTAGTCTTCTTGCCCGTCAAATCATCAGTTTCCTCAGAATACGTCCAACTGGTTTTTTGTGGGGTGGATGCAGACGGCATAGCTGCCTCGCCCGAACCGCTTTGCGTTTGCGCCGACACGTCCTGGGTATCAGGAGGAGCTGAGGAAGTAGCTGTGCTAGAGGAAGAAGATGAGTGTGTGTACACTGCAATAGATATTATCAAAGCAATTACAAAAACGACTGCTGCAGCTACTCCAAAGCATCCAAAGAATCCCCGTGAGAAACCAATCGGTGCGAGATTGGTCTTTCCCGCTTCGAGTTCGGCAATTCTTGCTTTGAGTTTTGAAATTTCGTCCTGTTGGTCCCCGCTCGCCACTTTAACCCCCATATGGCACGCTACGGTTGTAATCATATATCTGGTGCGTCGAGGATAAAATAGGGCCTAGCGGATAGTCACCACCATGTAATTCACATCGGTGTCGTCCGAGAGCTTCCAGGACCAGTTGACCGGATCGAAGCTGACGCCTTGGGTTGCCCGCACCGTGAGGCCGCTGTCCGTCAGCAGCGCTTTCAGCCGCTTGGGTTCGACAAAGCGGTTCCAGTCATGGGTACCGGGCGGCAGCCAGCGCAGCACATATTCGGCGCCGATTTTGGCTAACGCCAGCGACTTGAGAGTTTTGTTCAGCGTTGCCACGAACATCAGCCCGCCGGGCTTCAGCAATTTGGCGCAGGCCTTCAGATAAGCTGGGAGGTCGGCGACATGCTCGACCACTTCCATGTTCAACACCATGTCAAAGGCTTGACCCGCCTCGACCAGCGATTCGGCGCTGCCATGGCGGTAATCGATGCCGAGATTCTGCGGACCGGCATGGGTCATGGCGGTTTTGATGTTCTTTTCCGAGGCGTCCACTCCAGTCACCGCAAATCCCAGCCGCGCCATGGGTTCGGATAGGAGCCCGCCGCCGCAACCGATATCGAGCAGTTTCAGGCCCGTAAACGGGGTCAGCCCATCGCGCTGGAAATGCGCCGCTGCCGTGGCGCGGATGAAGGAAAGCCGCACCGGATTGAACTTGTGCAAAGGCGCGAATTTGCCGGTGGGATCCCACCATTCGGCGGCCATGGCGGAGAATTTGGCGACCTCCGAGGGGTCGATCGAGGCGGCAGGTTGGGGGGCGGTGCTGGTCATAAGCGCCTTATATCGCACCTTTCTGCTCGCCGGGAGGCAAAGTCCGGGTTGAGCCTTCGGAAAGGGGCCGTTATGTATGACGCAACAAACAGTTCGTGAGACGGGCAAGGCCATGGCGAAGATTGCGATGAAATTCGGCGGTACCTCGGTGGCCGATCTGGATCGCATCCGCAATGTGGCCCAGCTGGTCAAGAAAGAGGTCGAACGCGGCCATCAAGTGGCGGTTGTGGTCTCGGCCATGGCGGGCGAGACCAACAAGCTGGTCAAGTTCATCAACGAGCTGACGCCGCATTACGATCCCAAGGAATACGACACCGTGGTCGCCTCAGGCGAGCAGGTGACCTGCGGGCTTCTGGCCATTGCGCTGGGCGCCATCGGGGTCAAAGCCCGTTCCTTCTTGGGCTGGCAGATGCCGATGAAGACCTCGGCCATGCACGCCTCCGCGCGCATCGAGGATTTGCCGCCGGAAAATCTCAACGCCTGCCTCGAATCCGGCACCGTCGCCGTGGTGGCAGGCTTCCAAGGTGTGGCGGAAGGTGAGCGCGTTTCGACCCTCGGCCGCGGCGGCTCCGACACCAGCGCGGTAGCGGTGGCGGCAGCGATCAAGGCCGACCGTTGCGACATCTACACCGACGTGGACGGCGTTTATACCACCGACCCGCGCATTACCGCCAAAGCGCAGCGGATGGAAAAGATCGCCTTCGAAGAAATGCTCGAAATGGCTTCACTGGGCGCCAAAGTCTTGCAGACGCGCTCGGTGGAAATCGCTATGCAACATCGCGTGCCCGTCCGGGTTCTGTCGACCTTCGATCCCGACGCCGGCGGCACGCTTCTGTGTGACGAGGAAGATATCGTGGAAAAGAAACCGGTCACCGGCATCGCCTATTCGCGCGACGAAGCGAAGATTTCGCTGATGAAGATCCCGGACCGCCCCGGCATTGCCGCTGCGATCTTCGGGCCGCTCGCTCATGCCGGCATCAATGTCGATATGATCGTGCAGAACATCTCCGATGACGGCAAGCGCACGGACCTCACCTTCACCTGTCCGCGCACCGAGCTGCCGCGTGCCATGAAGGCGCTGGAAGAGGCGGCCGAGACCATCGGCTATCGCGAGATCACCTCCGATGCCAATGTCGCCAAGATTTCCATCATCGGTATCGGCATGCGTACCCATCCCGGCGTGGCCCAGACCATGTTCCGCACCTTGTCGGAAAAGGGCATCAATATCTCCGTCATTTCGACTTCTGAGATCAAAGTCAGTGTCCTCATTGCCGAGGAATATGTTGAGCTCGCCGTACGCGCGCTCCACTCGGCCTATGAACTGGACGCGGCATGATCGGAGGAAACTGACATGCCCCCCGTCGCAGGCGGCCCAAGGACGCTGCTGCGGCGCTTGCGCGAGATTATGGCTGAGAACACGAGTGCGCAAATGCGCCTCGACAAGCTCGTGCAGGTCATCGCTTCGAACATGGTGGCCGAGGTCTGTTCGATCTATCTGCGCCGCCAGGGCAAGTCGCTCGAACTCTTCGCCACCGAAGGCCTCAATCCGGCAGCCGTGCATCGCACCCGCATGCGCGCCGGTGAAGGCCTTGTCGGCTTGGTCGCGGAAGCGGGCGAGCCGGTGAACCTCTCGGACGCACCGAACCATCCCAAGTTTTCGTATCGTCCTGAAACCGGCGAAGACCCGTATCACGCCTTCCTTGGCGTGCCGATTGTGCGTGGCGGGCAGGTGTTCGGTGTTCTGACCGTGCAAAACCAGGCCTCGCGCAGCTATGCGGAAGAAGAGGTCGAGGCATTGCAAACCGTGGCCATGGTGCTGGCCGAGGTGGTGGCGCAAGGCGTGCTCTTTAACGTCACCGAACTCGACGAACCGGAATTGTCGCCCGACCGGCCGCGCAAATTCCACTGCGAAGGGCTGTCGGATGGCGTTGCTGTCGGCCATGTGGTGCTGCATGAACCGCGCGTGAAGGTCGAGCGCATGATCGCGGACGACCCCACTATAGAGTTGATCCGTCTCGAAGAAGCCATTGGCAAGCTGCGCGAGGCCGTCGATCACATGCTGGATTCGGGCGAACTCGATCTCACAGGCGAAAGCCGTGAAGTGATCGAGACCTATCGCCTGTTTGCGCATGATGCGGGCTGGCGCCAGCGCATGCGCGATGCCATCCGTACCGGCCTCACCGCCGAAGCGGCGGTGGAGCGCGTCCAGGACGAAATGCGCTTGCGCGTCTCCAAGATGCAGGACCCGATCCTGCGCGAACGTGCCCATGACCTCGATGATCTGGCGCGGCGGCTGCTGCGCCATCTGGCGGGCGATGTCGGCAAGCGCGGTCTGGATATGCCGGAAGATTCGGTGCTGGTAGCCCGCAGCATGGGGCCAGCCGAACTGCTTGATTACCGCCGTGACCGCCTTGTTGCACTGGTATTGGAAGAAGCCGCGTCCACCTCCCATGTCGCTATCGTCGCCCGCGCCATGGGGCTTCCGATGGTCAGCGAAGCCGAAGGCGTCACCGACGCCGCGCGTGCCGGGGATCGCATTGCTGTCGATGGCGAGACCGGCGAAACCCATCTCAGGCCCGCCGAAGATGTCGTTCAGGCCTTCGAAGCCAAGAATGTGATGCGCGAGCAGCGGGCGGCGCAATTTGCCACCATTCGCGACCTGCCGGCCGAAACCAAAGATGGCGTCAACATCCGCCTGATGATGAATGCCGGGCTGACGCTGGACATGCCGCATCTGGTGGAATCGGGGGCAGACGGCATCGGCCTGTTCCGTACCGAATTGCAGTTCATGATCGGCGAAGCCATGCCGCGCCTCTCCGATCAAGCGGCGTTCTATCGTGAGATTTTGGAGGCGGCCGGTGACAAACCCGTGGTTTTCCGCACCCTCGATCTCGGCGGCGACAAGGTGCTGCCTTACGCCCGCTGGGAGCGGGAAGAAAACCCGGCCTTGGGCTGGCGGGCCATACGTATCGCCTTGGACCGGCCGGCTTTACTGCGCTACCAGGTGCGGGCGCTGATCAAGGCGGCGGCGGGCAAAGTGTTGCGTATCCTCCTGCCCATGATCAGCCATGTGGCCGAATTCAATGCCGCCCGGGCCTTGGTGGACCGGGAAATCGAACGGGCCCGGCTTTTGGGACTGCGCCAGCCCCGTCAGGTGCTGGTTGGGGCCATGTTGGAGGTGCCGGCGCTCACCTTCATGCTGCCGCAGCTGATGCGCTGTGCCGATTTCGTTTCCATCGGCTCTAACGACTTGCTTTCGTTCACTTTTGCGGTCGACCGGACCAATCCGCGGGTGTCCAAGCGTTATGATTTCCTCAATCCCGCCTCTCTGACTCTGATCCGCCAGATTGTGCAGAGTGCGGCGGAAAGCGGCGGGGAAGTCTCGCTTTGCGGCGAAATGGCTGGCAAGCCGCTGGACGCCATGGCCTTGATTGGGCTGGGTGTGCGGACGCTGTCGATGTCACCGGGACATATCGGCCCGGTCAAGATGATGATCCGGAGTTTGAATTACGGCGAGATCAGCCAATACGTCGACAAGTTGTGCGGCCGGACCGACCACTCCGTACGGTCCCGGCTGGCGGCTTTCGCGGCCGAGCGCGGCGTTGTCCTGAAGTGAAACAGCCGCCGGGCTGTTGCGATTCGTCAATACGTCTCAGGTAAGATGAATCAAGTGCCCAAAAAGGTCTTAGCCGGGAACCGGGTGGGACCTCAAAGGTACTTGTACTGACAGGGAAATCCGTTATTCCCGTGGCTAGACGGTACGAATTAAGTTACTAATGGAAGCAACGGGATCGTTGCTGGGTAGGCGCGCTGGGCGGCGCACTTCAGGAATCCATGACCAAAGTCACGCGGCTCACACTCGATAGCGATGGCGGTCTTGACCGCAGACGTATCCACTTGCGCGAAATATCCGACGAGATGGACGCTCCTCTCGACACCGTCGGTCAGGATTTGCGCACGGCGCGGTTGCGCCGGGGTGACGATCTGGCGACGGTGTCGCGTGTCTTGAAGATCCGCAAGGATCATCTCGAAGCGCTGGAAGAAGATCGCATCGAAGCTTTGCCGGGCCGCACCTATGCAGTCGGCTTTATTCGTTCGTATGCGGATTATCTCGGTTTGGACTCGGTGCAATGCGTCGAACGCTTCAAAGCGGAAATCGCCGGGCGCAACGACACCGCCATCGAACCGATCACGGTGATCGATGAAGATGAAACCCGTCGCATGCCGTATGGCTGGAAAGCCATGGCGGTGGCCGTGGTGGGGCTCGTGCTGTACGGCGCTTATCAACTCGCCGCGTCCGCCGACAAAATGCTGAATGAGCCGACGGTGGCGCCGGCACCGGTGGTGCCGCGTCCGGTGCCGCATAAGCTGGTGCCCAAGGAACAACCGCAACAGCAAGCACAGCTCACAGTCACGCAGCCGTTGACCCAGCCGCTCGACACCAGCCTGCCGTTTGGCGTGGCGGTCACAGGTGGCACTGCCGCGGCCCCGGCGCAGACAGACCAAGCCAATCCGCAAGCCAACACGGCAGCTGCACCGGGCGTGACACCGGCTCCAGCCGCCGCTGCCCCAGCCGCACCGCTGCCGCAAGGGCAGGTCTATGGCGAGAGCAATAAGAGTGCGCGGGTGGTCCTGCGCCTGCGTGATACAACCAGGATTCTGGTCCAAGGCCCGGATGGCCGTGTCTACATGAACCGCATCCTGAAGCCCGGCGACACCTATCGCTTGCCCAACATTCCAGGGCTCAGCTTAACCACACCCAACGCTGGTGCCGTGGAAGTTGATCTGGATGGCGCGGCATTGGGTACTGCAGGCCACAGTCAGGAGACCACTGAAGCACTTTCGCTCGATCCGCAGTCGATTATGGATCGTTATAATGGTAACCGTCGCTAGTTAGAGTCCGACCGACGAAGGGTTGCCATGGGTCATTACGCATTCCGCGATATCAATCGCCGTCAAAGCCGCCAAATCCATGTTGGTTCTGTGGCCATTGGTGGTGATGCACCGATCAGTGTGCAGACCATGACCAACACGGTCACGGCCGACGCCAAAGCGACCATCGATCAGATCCGTCGTGTGGAAGAGGCTGGCGCCGATCTGGTGCGCGTCTCTTGCCCGGACGAAGAATCCACCGCGGCGATGAAGGCAATCTGCAAGGCCGCCGCAATCCCGGTGATCGCCGACATACACTTCCACTACAAGCGCGCCATCGAAGCGGCGGAAGCAGGCGCGGCCTGCCTGCGTATCAATCCGGGCAATATCGGCTCGGCCGCGCGCGTGAAGGAAGTCGTTAAAGCCGCCAAGGATCACGGCTGCGCCATCCGCATCGGCGTCAATGCCGGTTCGCTCGAAAACGAGCTGATGGAAAAGTATGGCGAGCCGTGCCCCGAAGCGATGGTTGAGAGCGCAATGAAGCATGTCGCCATTCTCGAAGAGAACGACTTCCGCGAATACAAGATTTCGGTGAAGGCATCGGACGCCTTCCTGGCGGTGGCCTCTTACAAGGCGCTGGCTGCCGCGATCGATTGCCCGCTGCATCTGGGCATCACCGAAGCAGGCGGCCTGATCTCCGGCACGGTGAAATCGGCGATCGGCATCGGCAATCTTCTCTGGGCCGGGATCGGCGACACCATCCGCGTTTCGCTTTCTGCGGCTCCCGAGGAAGAAGTGCGCGTCGGCTTCGATATTCTGAAGTCGCTGGGCCTGCGTTCGCGTGGCGTGAACATCATCTCGTGCCCATCCTGCGCCCGCCAAGGCTTTGACGTCATCAGCACCGTCAAGACTCTGGAAGATCGCCTCAAGCACATCACCACGCCGATGAGCCTTTCCATCATCGGCTGCGTCGTGAACGGTCCGGGCGAAGCGCTCGGCACCGATATCGGCTTCACCGGCGGCGGCGCCGGCAAAGGCCATGGTCAGATTTATCTCAACGGCCAGCCGGTCTATCGTGTCGAGAATCCCGACCTCATCGAACATGTCGTCGAGCTTTGCGAGAAGAAGGCCGCCGAGATCGAAGCCTCGCACAATCAGGCCGCCGAGTAACACGGCTTAGAGGGATTAGGCCAATGCGCAAATGGGCGAACAGCTTGTAGCGAGACGGGTTTTCCGCGCGCTCCGCTCACAGCTTCCGTCCATTGCCATTAGGTCTTTGTCATGATTCCCGCCGCCAAACTCGAACGCCTGCTTTCCCGTTTCGACGCCGTCGAAGCCGAATTGTCTTCCGGCGTGGCAGGACCTGCCTTCGTCAAGCTCTCTAAGGAGCGCGCCGAACTGGAATCAGTGGTGGAAGCCGCTGGCGCCTATCGTACGGCGCAGAAACAGTTCGAAGATGCCGAGCACCTGATCGCCGATCCGGCCACGGATGCCAAGATGCGGGCGCTGGCCGAAGAAGAGCGGGCCGAGCTCAAAGCCAGCCTCGAGAGCCTCGAACACGCGCTCAAGATCCAGCTTCTGCCCAAGGATGCGGCCGACAATTCCTCGGCCATCGTCGAAATCCGCGCCGGCACCGGCGGTGACGAAGCGGCGCTGTTCGCCGGCGACCTCCTCAAGATGTACACCCGCTATTGCCAGTTGCAGGGTTGGAAGGTCGATCTGATGAGCCTGTCGGAATCCGATCTTGGCGGCATCAAGGAAGCCATTCTCGATGTGCAAGGGCAGGGCGTCTATGCCAAGCTGAAATTCGAAAGCGGCGGCCATCGCGTGCAGCGCGTGCCGGTGACCGAAGCGGGTGGGCGCATCCACACCTCGGCAGCGACCGTGGCGGTGCTGCCGGAAGCCGAAGACGTCGACATCGAGATCAACGAAAAGGACCTGCGCATCGACGTTTTCCGCGCCTCTGGTGCCGGTGGTCAGCACGTCAACAAGACCGAATCCGCTGTGCGCATCACCCATCTGCCGACCGGCCTCGCGGTGGCGCAGCAGACCGAGAAATCCCAGCACAAGAACAAGGCCCAGGCGATGAAGTTGTTGAAGGCCCGTCTGTTCGAGATCGAGCGCGAGCGCGTCGACAGTGCCCGCGCCAGCGAGCGCAAAAGCCTGGTCGGTTCCGGCGACCGTTCCGAACGCATCCGCACCTACAATTTCCCGCAAGGCCGCGTCACCGATCACCGCATCAATCTCACGCTTTACAAGCTCGACCGCATCATTGCTGGCGACGATCTCGGCGACATCGTCGATGCCTTGATCACCGAAGATCAGGCCAGCCGTCTCGCCGAGCTGGAATCGGAAAACGGGTGAGCGATTCGCGCGATCTCTTACGGGCGGCTTCGGCCAGGCTTGCGGCGGCAGGCATCGACAATCCGCGTCTGGAAGCGCGGGTGCTGTGGGAAGCGGCCGGTGATCCCGAGCGTTTCGAGGTCTTCATCGCGCGCCGCATTGCCCGCGAACCCGTCGCTTACATCACCGGCCACAAGGAATTCTGGAGCCGCGATTTTGTGGTGGCGCCGGGCGTGCTGATTCCCCGTCCCGATACTGAGACCATCATTGAGCAAGTAATGGCCGAATTCCCGGACCGTTCGGCACCGTTGAAAGTGCTCGATTTCGGCACTGGCTCGGGCTGTATCCTTGCCGCGGTCTTAACCGAGTTTCCCAACGCCAAAGGGCTTGGCATCGAGGCTTCGGATCAGGCCCGCATCATCGCGCTCACCAATATGGCGAGGCTGGATCTATCAGGCCGGGCGGAGGTCCGCGCTGGCAATTGGGACGAGAACCTGGACGGCCGCTTCGACGTTATTGTGTCGAATCCGCCTTACATCCCGACGGCCGACATCGCCGGATTAGAGCCGGATGTGCGCGATTACGAGCCAGTATCAGCCCTGGATGGCGGTGCTGACGGCTTGGATGCCGTCAGGGCGCTGGCACCGGCTCTGAAGCGCCTAGGAGGCACAGCTTTTGTCGAGATCGGCATCGGGCAGGGCGAAGCCGCCTCGGCCATATTGGCTGCAGCCGGGCTGCAGGTTCTGAGAGTTGCGTCAGATTTGGCCGGAGTTTCCCGTATTGTGATTGCCCGGGCAAAAAAATAGGTTGGAATAGGCGCCCCAACCAGATAGGTTCCTGCCCTGGGGAGAGGCGCCCTGCTTAGTGGCCGGTTGGTCGCGGCGGATGTGGCGCGTTGGACGCGTCCAGCCTCAGACACTGCGAAAGACGTATTTCGGATGTTTATGCAAAGCGGCCTGCGCGCGCGCAGGGAACGCCTAGCTTCAGGACCCAAGGGGATACTGTGAAACGTTCTCGGAGAGGCGGCCGGCGGCCGCAAAACAATCACAACGGCCACAGCGGCGGTAATGGCGGCGGCGGTGGCGGCGGGAGCTTCAACCCGAACCGCAGCTATGACTCGAACGGTCCCGAAGTGAAGATCCGCGGTACGGCTTCGCACATCTACGAGAAATACCTGCAGCTGGCCCGCGACTCCAACTCGATGGGCGACCGCGTGATGGCGGAGAACTATCTGCAGCATGCCGAGCATTATTTCCGGATTATGGCGGCGGCACAGGCCCAGCAGGCGCAATGGCAGGCTCAGCAGGCCGCCAACCAGCCGAAGCCTGTAGCCAACGGCACCGGCGAACAGCCGGTCCTGCAGCAGGGCGGGGCCAGCCAAGCCACTTTCTCTTTGGCCGAATCCGGCGCCGATGAGAACGACGAAGAAGAAAGCGACGAGACCGAAGCCGCGGAGTAATCCCGCTGCGGGGTGTCGTCTGCTGCTTATTTGCAGGACCACGTTTCAACCTCCCCCTCGTGGGGAGGTCGTCCGGGCGTAGCCGAAGGCGAAGCCGGACGGGTGGGGGGACGGTGCAGGGTTCTGCACCTCCCAAAACTTTTACTCACTTACGATTTCGACCGCTCACGCCGACGTCTCCGCCGCTCGGCGTGATGCATGTTGGACGGTTGCCGTCTTCGGGGAGCGCCAAGCCTGCACGTCCGGCCCTTTAAGCGAATGGCAATATCAATCCTGAAACCGGACGTCGCTACAGAACGTGCGAGGTCCAATTCGCGCCATTTGTTGCCAATCGTGAGAGCGCTAGGTTAGCCTCATGTAGGGTGCTTCGGGCAAGCGAGAACGGGACCGAGACTGCGCACAAAGGAAGGTGCGGCTCACCTGACTTTGCCTCTCCGGCTATTCCGAGGTTGTGATGCGTTTTGGATTATTGCCTTTCGCTTGGTTCACGATTCATGCGCCGCACACCCCGCAAAAGGTCCGCGGCATCCTTCAATCCCACAGCGAGGCCCGGCGATTTTGGCGCGGTTGGGACGACGACCACGCGTATTTCGAAGGCGAGTGTTCCGCCGAGAGTTTCAAATTTAGCCGTGTCATTCAGTATCGAAATTCATTCCTGCCGGTGATCACCGGGCGGATAAGCTCCGAAGGCAGCGGCGCGCTTGTGAAAGTCCGGATGCGATTGAACCTTTTCGCCACGGTCTTCATGATCTTCTGGTTCGGGTTCTTGATCTCGGCATCAGTAGCGTCCGCGCCGTCCTTGATGGAGGGTTTGGCGAAGGGGGATGCGGACGCGCTCACGATCTTGGGATTGATCCTCTTTGGCTATGCTTTAGTGCAGGGTGGTTTCTGGTTTGAAGCCTCGAAGGCGCAGGACAAGCTGGTCGAGCTGCTGGGCCAAGCGCTGCGTGCGCCCCAGTAATGGGAATAGTGCTCCTGTCCCTCTATTCCCCTTCCAGCCGAAACAGCTACTTCAGAAGTTAGACCAATTCCAAACATCGCCCGGACGGGGAGATCGCGCCATCTTCAGACCTTGGGGTCAGGTACCGCGACGGTGGCTACGAATGTGGTACTGAAGGATGAAACAACGCATTCATCGCGATCAACAACCGCTCACCGCCAGCGACGCGCAGAAGAAGACCGTTATGTGGTGCGTCATTGACCTCCAGAAATGTCGCACGCGGCCCCAAGCGTGAATTGAGCCTTCGTGAATTCGCAATTGGCACAAGCTCGTCTCCAGCGCTGGCGACGATGATCACCGGTGCCTTGCTCTGGCGTAGGTATCCCCAAACGTCGAACCTGTTCACAGGCCACGGCAAATACTTGACGGGCAGCCAACTAAACCTGTCGGAGATAGCTTCGGGCACGCTCGTGAAGCCCGAGATCAGCACTGTGCCTGCACATCGGCGATGCGAGGTCACAAAGGCGGCTGGCGCGTCACCGAGAGATTGACCCACGACGACGATGCGTGATGGCAGGATGCCCATGCCCCTGACGCGATCATCGGCATTTCCTGGAAGGTCAGAAGTTGGAGGCAGACCTTCGCGGCTCCCGAATTTACAGCCAACGCAATCTTTCTCTGCGCCCGCCTCGAACACCCTTTGAATAAGCAGCGAAAATGCGGGGGCAATGAGTGAAGTCCACACTTTTGCGGCTGCGTCTTGGACCGAACTGCGTCGCGATTGTCGCACTGCATTGCAAGTTCCTGTTTTGTTCTGTATGATCCCCAACGAAGTTTTTGATGAGGTATGCCGGCAAAGCAGGCGGGGAAGGGCCTTAGCTACACCAGGCCCCGCAAGGCGAGACACATACAGGACCCGGATGCGCGCCAAAAACGCGTTACGGAATGGGCTGACGAAGGATGGTGTAAGCCCGATGCGAACTGGTTCCGGCTTTTGCTTTCAACAAGATTGCCTGCGCAGGACGCTACTGTAAGCGGTGATTGGTTTGACGGCAGATTTGACCGGAAGAGAAGCGGTCGGCGACGGCGAATGTTGGTGCCCTTTACCATGCGGTCTGTGGAGGAGGCAGAATGTGCCTGTTTCTCGCCGTTTGAATGCGGCGTTTGCGGGCAGCCCTAGACTCCGATCATCTCGCCCGCGGGTCTTCGTCTTGAAGGCCCGTTTTTGTATGCTCTTTCCGTCGCTGCGTGCCGCCCCTCTGGAGGCGAGGTAATGTGCATCCGCCCCCTTGCGGTTCTGAGGGGCGATGCCCACATAGTTTGTCAGGGTAGGGTGCCTGTTCCGGGGCCGTACTCATTCACACGGACTCGTTCTAGGCTGCCGGTCTCCGGGGCCTTCCGGCGAGGGCTAGAGAGGCAGACATGGATATCGAGAAGTTCACCGAACGGGCGCGCGGTTTCATTCAATCCGCCCAAGGCTTGGCGGTCCGCTCCAACCACCAGCAATTCACTCCCGAACATCTTTTGAAGGTCCTCATCGATGACGAAGAGGGCCTTGCGGCACGGCTGATTGCCGCCGCCAGCGGCCGTCCTGAGCAGGTCCGCGATGGCGTCGCCCGGGCGCTTTCGAAGCTGCCGCGGGTAGAAGGCTCCGGTTCCGGCCAGGTCTATGTGAACCCCGAACTCGCCCGCCTTTTGGAGAACGCACAGCAAGTCGCGACCAAAGCTGGTGACAGCTTCGTTACCGCCGAATATCTGCTGCTGGCGCTCGCCATGTCCGCTGGTGAGAGCGCGAAGATTTTGAAAGATGCCGGCGTCACGCCGCAGAATCTGAACAAGGCGATTGCTGATCTGCGCAAAGGCCGCACGGCCGATAGCGCGACGGCGGAAAACGCTTATGACGCCTTGAAGAAATATGCCCGCGACCTCACCGAGCTGGCGCGCTCCGGCAAGCTCGATCCGGTGATCGGCCGCGACGAAGAGATCCGCCGCACCATCCAGGTGCTGTCGCGGCGTACCAAGAACAATCCCGTGCTCATCGGTGAGCCTGGCGTCGGTAAGACCGCGATTGCGGAAGGATTGGCGCTGCGCATCGTCAATGGCGATGTGCCCGAAAGCTTGCGCGACAAACGCTTGATGGCGCTCGACATGGGCGCACTGATCGCTGGTGCAAAATATCGCGGCGAATTCGAAGAGCGCTTGAAAGCCGTGTTGCAGGAAATCACGGCCGCCGAAGGCAAGGTGATCCTCTTCATCGACGAAATGCATGTGCTCGTCGGCGCCGGCAAGGCAGAAGGGGCGATGGACGCCTCCAACCTGTTGAAGCCGAGTCTGGCACGCGGTGAACTGCATTGCGTCGGCGCCACCACGCTGGATGAATACCGCAAGCACATCGAAAAGGATGCCGCATTGGCGCGGCGCTTCCAGCCGGTGTTCGTCAGTGAGCCGACGGTGGAAGATACCATCTCCATCCTGCGCGGCCTGAAGGAGAAATATGAAGTCCATCACGGCGTGCGCATCACCGATAGCGCCATCGTGGCGGCGGCGACGTTGTCCAACCGCTACATCACCGACCGCTTCCTCCCAGATAAAGCCATCGACTTGATGGATGAGGCGGGCAGCCGCTTGCGCATGCAGGTGGATTCCAAGCCGGAGGAATTGGACGAACTCGATCGCCGCATTGTGCAGCTCAAGATCGAGCGCGAAGCCTTGCGCAAAGAGACAGATGCGGCCTCCAAGGAGCGTTTGGCGCATCTGGAGAAGGATCTCGCCAATCTGGAGCAAGAATCCGCCGCGCTGACCGCCAAATGGAAGGATGAGAAGAAGTCCGTCCAGGATGTGCAGAGCTTGAAGGAACGGCTCGACAAAGCCCGTGCTGAAATCGACATTGCTCAGCGCCGCGGTGAATATGCCCGCGCCGGCGAGCTGCAATATGGCGTTATTCCGGGTCTCGAAAAGCAGCTCAAGGACATCGAGGAACAGCGCCAGAACGCGATGGTCAACGAAGCGGTGCAGCCTGAGCATATCGCACAAGTGGTGTCGCGCTGGACCGGCATTCCCGTCGACAAAATGCTGGAAGGCGAACGCGAAAAGCTGCTCAAGATGGAAGAGGCTTTAGAACACCGTGTGGTCGGCCAGAGCCCTGCGGTGCGGGCCGTCTCCAATGCCGTAAGGCGGGCGCGGGCGGGGTTGCAGGATCCCAACCGGCCGATCGGTTCCTTCCTGTTCTTGGGTCCTACCGGCGTCGGCAAGACCGAGCTCACCAAAGCCTTGGCCTCGTTCCTCTTCGATGATGATAACGCCATGGTCCGCATCGACATGAGTGAGTTCATGGAGAAGCACGCGGTCGCGCGCCTGATCGGTGCGCCTCCGGGTTATGTCGGCTATGAGGAGGGCGGCGTGCTCACCGAAGCGGTGCGGCGGCGGCCTTATCAGGTGATCCTGTTCGACGAAGTCGAAAAGGCTCATGCCGATGTTTTCAATGTGTTGTTGCAAGTGCTGGACGACGGCCGTCTGACTGACGGGCAGGGCCGCACGGTGGACTTCAAGAACACGGTCATCATCCTGACTTCCAATCTCGGCACCGAGCTGCTCACCGGCGACGAAACCCGTGAGACTCGCGCGGCGGTGATGGAGGTGGTACGTGGCCATTTTCGCCCCGAATTCCTCAACCGTTTGGACGAGATCATCCTGTTCCACCGCTTGACGCGGACCAATATGGACAAGATCGTCGATATCCAGATCGGGCGGCTGTCGAAGCTGCTGGCGGATCGCAAGATCGAGATCGCGCTCGATCATAAGGCGCGCGAATGGCTTGCCAATGCAGGTTACGATCCGGTCTATGGCGCACGGCCTTTGAAGCGGGTGATCCAGCGCCGTTTGCAAGATCCGCTGGCCGAACTCATCTTGGAAGGCAAGATCGGTGACGGCTCGACCGTGCAGGTCTCGACAGGTCATTCCGGCCTGGCTCTGAACGGCCAGGAATTCACCCAGCCCGACGATCTCGCTTTCGAGAACGCTCCGAGTAGGGCGTTGAATTAAAGAAGAGGGCGCGGATCGCTCCGCGCCCTTCGTTTATCAGCCGAGCGGCAGCACCGTTTTGCCGAAGGTCGAATTGGTGACGATGGCGAAGCTGCCATAGATGGCAAGCGTGCCGCAGACGAGACCCAGCCAGCCGCCGAGCTGGGAAATATTGGGCATGGACAGCAAGCCGCCGATGCCAAGCAGGAAGAAGGTCACCCACAGCGTCAGGAAGACGAGGAAGAGATGCCTGGTCAGCTTGAAGGTGGCGATCCACATATAAAGCGTGAAGACGCCCCAAAGGATCAGCGCCACCGGAACGGTCGGACCAGCCTTGGACAAATCGATCACGCCGGTATGGCCGAAGATCAGCAGTAGAGCGAACCACCACCAGAAGGCCCCATAAGCGGTGAAGGCTGTGGTGCCGAAGGTATTGCCGAGCTTGAATTCCATCAGCCCCGCCAGGATCTGGGCGGTGCCACCGAAGGCGATGGCGAGCGGAATCACCACCGGCTCGCCGCCTGCGGGCAGGACGCCGGCATTGATCAGGCTGAGAAGCACCGTGGTAAGGCCGAAACCGACCAGCCCCAGAGCCGCAGGATTTGTCGCGTTTTGTGCGTTTGGCATGTTTCTCTCCCCATGGCCGGTCGTTGCGCCGGCAGACGGGGAGAGTGCGAGATTCTTGTACGTTTTCCTAACGAAAAACGGCTATTTCGCCGTCGACCGCAGATTCGCCGCCTGGGTGGCGTCCGCCACCTTGGTTTCGAGCTTGGTCGAGGCCATCTGGTCGTCGATCTTGAGGCGTTCAGCCTGGAACGTCCGAAGCTCCTTGCCGCCAAGCTTGCGGCCCTGGGCCATCTTCACGCTCAGGGGATTGACCTGCTGATTGTGCTCGCGAATTTCGTAATGCAGATGCGGGCCCGAGGCCAAGCCGGTATTGCCGGAATAAGCGATCACCTGGGCTTGTCCGACTCGCGAACCGACATGCAGTCCCGGCGCGAAGCGGGAAAGGTGGCCGTAAGCCGTGGCAAACCCGTTACCATGGTTGACCTGTACAAAGCGTCCATAGCCGCTCTCCCAGCCCATGAACGCGATCGTGCCGCTACCGGCGGCCATCACCGGCGTGCCGATCGGAACCCCGAAATCGACACCCTTATGCATGCGCGAATAGCCGAGCACCGGATGGAAGCGCATGCCAAATCCGGAAGTGATGCGGGCGCCGTCCACCGGCGTCTTCATCAGCATGCCCTTGGCGCTTTCACCCGTAGCATCGAAATATTCGGCTGGCGCATTGGGATCGGCTTGATAGCGATAGAGGACGATCTGTTTGCCGCCCAGCCGCATCACGGCATAGGAGATGTTGCCTTTTTTCGCAGCCTGACCTTCCGGCGTGTAATAATAATCATAGAACACTTCGAAGGAATCACCGGGATGCAGGTCACGCTGTAAGTCGACCTTATAGGAGAACATCTGCCCCATATCCCTCACAATGTCGGCCGGAATACCGGCACGCATGGCAGAGAGGTAAAGGCTGCCGTCGATACTGGCGCCCGCCCGGTGCACATGGGAGACCAGCTGCTTCACCACATCGTTGGCCTGGAACGAACCATCAGCCGCGCGCGTTACTGTGATGTCGTGATCGACGGTCGGTGAGAACTTGATGGTGAGAAGGCGGGCGATGGGTTCGCCTTGGACGGCTTTGGCTTTGCTGAGGTCGCCGTTGTCATCATCGTCAGAGGAAGGATCGTTTGCTCCGCTGACATCGGGGTGGGTGTTGTAGGTGATATCGAAGGCAAGACCGGCGCGCAGGCTGCGCGGGCTGTAAACTTTGGTCAGCGCTGCAATCGCCGCATTGGCATCGTCGGCCGAAATGCCCGCATTCTCGAGCGCACCGGCCAGCGTGTCACCGGCATCAAGCGTAACGGTGTGCGTCTCGATGGTGGAACGCGGTTTGGCGCGCTCGGCACTGAGGGCGCGATCAAGATTTGAGGATTGCGATTGCACGTCTGGTAACGGCGACACGTTCGCGAAGAGAGCGCTCGAACCGGACTGGGTCAGTTGCTGGAACAGGCGATAAGGCAGGAAGCCGCGGCTCGCATTTTCCACCGAACCATTGGTGACGGGAGGCATAGTGCTGACGGCAAGCCAAGCGACCGAACCGACAATGAGAGCCGAAATCGAAGTAGAGACGATGGTCCAGCGGCTTTCGGTGTTGAGGACGCGGCCCGCTCCGTTGACGGAGGGAGTCCACTCAGGATCGAACGACGTCGGTTCGCTGCGACGATTCACGTTTCTTCCTTCTTGAGGATGGTCCCCTTCACCGCCGCACTTGCGGAGCGTCCGCATATAGCCCCACGACATGCTGGCGCGTCAACCATTACTCTAGGATTAACAATAAGATGCTTCCCTAATAGCGATTGTCCGGATGGAAAGAATTAACAGGTGTCGCAGCTAAGACTCTGTTTGTTGCAACAGCTGACTCTCAAAAAGCACACGGCACGCGAGGCCGTTAAGATTCGCGTGCCGTAGTCTGTAATCGTTGTAACTTCAGAGTCTCACCAGAAGTGCTTCGGCAATCTTGCCATGCATCCAGCCAATGGCACGGGCCAGATGCAGCACCAGGAAGAACACCAGCATTCCGATCACCGCCAGCACGACAAGACCTGGTGCGGTATGGACGAGGTGGTCAAGCCACGGCACATCAGTGACCTGGATATGACTTTGATTGGTGAACAGCGACCAGAGACTGCCTCCTGTGAGGCCGATCGACAGAGCCAGGCCGACGACACCAATGACGAAGTAGACGACGCCAAGCGGCAGCATCAACAAAAGATAAGCCAGCGAAGTCCAGGTCCGCACATCACCGAGAGTCTCTTTGATCTGTGTCCAGATCTTTTCATCCGATGCCGTCGGCGGCGGCAGGCGGCGCGGCATGCGCACGCCCAGCAGGCTTTCGACAATGCGGCCTTCGACATGACTGAGGAGCCGTATCGAAGCGACGAAAAGCAAGGCGATAAAGATGCCGAAAATCAGGATCGATGTGCTCAGCGAGATGGAAAGCCCTGCCACCGTCCAGGTGAAGTAAAAGATGCCCGTGATGAGCGACAGCAACATATAGAGCAGGGCGCCATAGGTGCGCGGATCGGAGATCACCCCGAAAAATCCGCCATTGCGGCCCGTCTCGTTTTCTGGCTGCTGCTTGGGGAATGGTGTTGAAATCGTCGCTTCCATATCGCGATATTCCTCTGCGATTTCCTCGGGCGAGCCATAGGTTTCGATGACTTGCGCCAGTACCGCGGCCTCATCCATGTCGGGATTCTGGGCGATCTCCATGTTGAGATGCTCTTCGCAATCAGCGAGGGCATCGGCGATCAACCCTTTGGGGGCACCTTTCAGGGCGCGCCGCAATTCGTTGAGATAACCCCGAACGGAATCAGGCGGATGGCTGATATTCATTTCCCGTCCCTCCCGGGGTGATGCCAGCCTTCAGCGCGTCATCGACAAATTCTCGCATGTCGCGCCAGGCGAACTGCCATTCGGCCAGCGCTTTGCGGCCTTCATCGGTGATGTTGTAGTAGCGGCGGGGCGGGCCAAAGGCGGATGCCTCCACACGGCTCTCCAGCAGCCCCAAAGCGTTCAGCGAGCGCAGCACGGGGTAGATAGCCCCTTGCTTGAAAATTAACCCGCCTTCTCCCTCAGCCTTCACGGCTTTGGCGATCTCGTATCCATACATTTCCCGTCCAGCGCGTGCGAGCACGGCCAGCAGGACCAGTGACGACAGTCCGGCCATCAGCTCCTTACGGAATTTCCGCGTGTATTGAGTTTCTTCAGTCACTTAAACACCCGCGTGGTCTTCCGCCCTCTCGGCTATTGCTAAGTTCAATCTAGCGAGAACTTAGCAATATGCAAGTGCCGACTAGTGGGAAGTTCAAAATATTTCGGACTCCACACCCATAGTCGCTCTAACGAGCGATTTCAAACTGCCTATGAGCGGGTCGTAAGTGTTTGGCAGGGTTAATCGATCCTTCATTCCCTCAGCCTAGGTTTACACGAGCACCGCTCGCGGAGACCTGTATGTGTGGAATTGCTGTCGCCATTGCTTGGCCCGAGGCGAGTGCTGTGGTGGCGCGGCTGATCGAGGGAATCAGGCGGCGCGGTGACGTCACCGATCCGATCCAGTCTCCGGCACCCAATACGGCCATGGGTACCCGCCGCTTGCGCATCGTAGACCGCGATCATGCGGTGCAGCCGCAGGTTTCCTATGATGGGCGGCTGTGGCTGTCCTTCAACGGCGAAATCTACAATTACCGGGAGCTGCGGGCCGAGTTGATGGCAGTCGGCGTGCCCTTCAAAACCGAATCCGATACCGAAGTGCTGGTCAACGCCCTCAGGGTGTGGGGGCCGCCGGCGCTGGCCCGTATCTCCGGCATGTATGCCTTCGTAGCGTTCGAACCTGCCACGGGCCAATTCCTGGCGGCGCGCGATCCTTTTGGCATCAAGCCGCTTTACGTCATGCAATCAGGCAGCAGCTTCCTCTTCTGCTCGGAAATGCAGCCGCTGCTGGAAACAGTGGAAGCGGGCGATGTCCTGGTGCTGCCGCCAGGCCATCTTCTCACACAGACGGTTTGTGCGCAGTTCCCTTCGCAGCTCCGCGAAGCCTCAGAGCCATGGATGGCCCATGATCCGGCGGTGCTGGACAAGCTGGTGGCCGAGGCGGTGCGGTCTCACGTCCCCAGTGATCTGCCTTTCGCGGTGATGTTCTCCGGCGGCATCGATTCCACGCTGGTGGCCCATTACGCCCGCCAAGTGCAGCCGGATGTGGCCGGTTATTTCGTCGGCGGTCCGGATTCGACCGATTATCCCTTCGCCATGGCCTATGCCGAGGTCACCGGCTTCAATCTGAAATGCATTCCCTTCGAACCGGATAGCAATGAAGAATTCGCCGCGCTTGGCGAAGCCGTGGTGGCGACAGAATCCTTCGAACCCTCTTTGGTGCGCGGCGCCGTCTGCTCGATGAAGGTTTCCGAAGCGATTCACAAAGACGGCTTCCGCGTAGCGCTGTGCGGCGAAGGCGCGGATGAGCTGTTCTGCGGCTACACCCCGCTCGAGAAAGCCTTCGAAACAGACGAAGTCTATGGCCGCGCCATGCGCGAGGAAATCCTCGGCCTGATGAACCGCATCAGCCTGCAGCGTGTGGACCGCTGCTCCATGCACCACTCGCTGGAAACCCGCGTGCCGTTCCTGGACCCGATCCTGGCCAATTACGCCCGTCAGCTTCGCGCGGATGATCTGGTACGTCCGGTCAAAGACCGCATGCTGGGCAAGGCCGCCCTGCGCGATCTCTTCGATCTTTATCCGCGGGAATTGCCGCGCTTGATCCGCGACCGCGCCAAGATCCTTTTCAGCGAAGGGGCGGGCTTGCGCGCCAAGGCCGATGAATTCGCCTGGGATGAGCGTTTCGAAGACGCCGTTTCCGATCTCGATTTTGTCGACGGCCTGAAACGCTATGCCGGTTTTGGCATCCGCTCCAAGGAAGAGCTGTATTACCTGACGTTGCTCAACCAGCGCCTGGATGTCTTCCGCATTCCGCATCTGCGGGCACGCCCGACCATTTCCGTACGGCCGAACGCGGCACGCCAAAGCGCCTGAATAGTGCTCACAGGTTTCCGGTACAGTTCCGCCTGCACAGAATTCATGCTAGAAAGCGGGCCTTCCAATTTCAGGCCCCGATGACCCTCGACGCGTATCTCAAGTGCATCGCCTATGATGGTCCCTTGCGCATCGATTTGGCGACGCTTTCCGCGCTGCATCGGGCCCATTTGCGCGCCATCCCATATGAAAACCTGGATGTGCAATTCGGCCGGCCGGTTTCCACCGATCCTAAAGCGGCGTTCGATAAGATCGTCACCCGGAAGCGCGGCGGCTGGTGTTACGAAATGAACGGCCTATTCGGCTGGGTGTTGCAGGAAGTGGGTTTCAATGTCACCCGCAGCGCTGGTGCGGTGATGCGCGAAGCGCGCGGTGACGAGGCGATCGGCAATCATCTGGTGCTGAAAGTCGAGCTGGAGGAAGGCATCTTCCTCGCCGATGTTGGTTTCGGTGACGGGCCGATCGACCCTATTGCGATCATCCCTGGCGAATTTCTCTCACACGGCTTTGACTTCGCTTTGTCGCATCGTCATGACGGCTGGTGGCGCCTGCACAATCACAAGCATGGGGGCGTGGCGTCGTTTGATTTTAACTTGGCCGTGGCCGACGAAGCACTGTTAAGCCAGCGCAGTTTCTGGCTGCAATCGGCACCGGATTCACCCTTTGTGCAGAACGCCGTACTGCAGCATCACGTCGAGGACGGCATCTGGCAGATGCGCGGCCGCGTTTTGCGCAAACTTACATCGGGAGCGGAGACCAATTACCTGATCGAAAGCGCACCAGAATATGTCGGCGTGCTGTCGGAAGTTTTCGGCCTTCATTTGCCTGAAGCCGCCGAGCTATGGCCCAAGATCTGCGCTCGCCATGAAGAGGTGATGGCGGAGCGTGTTTAAGAGGCCGTACTCGCCAATGCCATCTTCTCGACCTTGACGTAATCGGTCTTGCCGGTGCCAAGGACGGGAATATCCTTCACATGGATGATTTTCCGGGGAATTGCGAGTTCGGAGACGCCATGGTTCTGGGCCCAGCCAACCAGCTCGATACGCTGCGCCTCCGGATTGGTGGTGACCAGCACGATCTGCTCGCCTTTGCGCCCGTCCGGAAAGGCGATGGCGGCATGGGCGAAATCCGGCCATACGGCAGAAGCACAATTCTCCACCACCGCCAGTGATACGGCTTCGCCGCCGAGTTTGGCAAAGCGCTTCAAGCGGCCTTTAATAGCAATGAAGCCGTCTTCATCAATGGCCACCACATCGCCGGTATCGTGCCAGCCGCCATCTAGCGGCTCGACCGCGCCTGGATTTTCCGGCTTGATGTACCCCATCATAACATTGGGGCCTTTGAGGAAGAGCCGGCCGGCATTCGGGATGCCTTCCACCGGTTCCAGACGTGCCTGCATGCCAGGCATTAAGCGGCCGACCGTACCGGGCCGCATGGCGCCCGGCTGATTGGCGGCGGCAACCGGCGAAGTCTCTGTCACGCCATAGCCTTCCAAAATTTCCATTGCGTATTTGCGGCGCAGGAGCTGACGGGTTTCGTCGCGCACGCGTTCTGCGCCACATACGGCGATCCGCAGCGAATTGAGATCGCCTTGTTCACCCGCGCGCGCGTATTGCGACATGAAGGTGTCGGTCGAAAGCAGGATGGTGGCGCCATAGCCTTTAATGCGGCGCACGATCTCATGCGGCTGCAACGGCGTCGGGTGATAGACCGATTTGAGGCCGAACAGCATCGGCATGATGGCGCCGACGGTCAGGCCGAAGCAGTGGAAAGTGGGCAGGGGATTGAACATCACGTCATTGGGATAGAGCGCGATATGGGCACGCACCTGCTCCACATTGGCGAGGATGTTGGCATGGCTGAGGGCGACGCCTTTGGGCTGGCCTTCCGTGCCCGAGGTAAAAAGGATCACTGCCATCTGATCCGGCGAGCCGCTGGAAGAAACCAATCCTGGCGCATAGAGGCCGACGCCTGCCGTCAGCTTGTCCATGACGCCGATCTTCTCGCGCACATCTTCGAGATAGACGATCTCGGCGACATTGGAGAGTTCAGCAATCAGGCTTTCCAGCTTGGCGAGCTCAATAAAACGTTTCGCAGTAATCACCCGCTTGATTTTGGCCGTGCGAATGGCGCTGGTGATACCAGCAGCGCCACTGGTGAAGTTGAGCATGGCCGGCACACGGCCGAAGGCGGTGACGGCAAAGAACGAAATGATGGCACCGGCGCTGGTGGGCAGCATGATGCCGACCGCTTCTTTCGCGCGAGTGCCTTTCTTCAGCGCATGACCGAGAGCCAGAGCAGCCTTGAAGATGTCGTCATAAGTGAGGACGCGTTCATCACCATCAACCACGATGGGACGTTTGCCGCCATAGGTCGCGCGCGCGTCGGCCAAGGCCTGGAACAGGGATTTCTTGGTCCGCACCATATCGAAGGCAATGATGTCTTCGCCCGACGCGGCGGCGACAGTCGCTACGGCCAAATTCGTCTCCCCCAGATGGCGCTGTTTGGCGCCTTGCTAAAAACCTATCGGAACCCGTCCGTCTTCGGTAGGGGCAAGTTTCCAGCGTTCCGCCGGGGTCCGATTTGGTCGCGCTGTCTATGTCGGGCGCCCAAGGAACGCAAGCAGAGCCGCTCCAGGGGTTAACAGGTTAAGCGGGTTTGAGTTGCGCCCGGACCAGCGCGTCTACCTTCATATAATCCGGCTTGCCGGTGCCGAGCACGGGAATGTCCTCCACCGCGATGATGCGGCGGGGCAGCGCGATCTCGGCCATACCATTGGCCTGGGCCCAGGCGATGAGGGCTGTACGGTCCGGTTCAGCAAAGGTGGTGACCAGGACAATCTGCTCGCCTTTGCGATCGTCGGTGATAGCCACTGCGGCGTGCTGATGCTCCGGCCACACGGCACTGGCGCAATTCTCGGTCACCGTTAGCGATACGGTTTCACCGCCAACATTGGCGAAGCGCTTAAGCCGCCCCTTGATAGAGATAACGCCTTCTTCGTCCACGGACACCACGTCACCGGTATCATGCCAGCCGTTTTCGACCGGCTCGATGACGCCGGGATTCTGCGCCTTGATATATCCCAGCATCACATTCGGACCTTTGACGAACAGCCGTCCTGCGCCGGGAATGCCTTCCACAGGTTCGAGCCGTGCCTGCATGCCGGGCATCAGCCGCCCGACCGTACCGGGACGGTTGTCGCCGGGCTGGTTTGCGGCCGCGATGGGAGAGGTTTCGGTCAGCCCATAGCCTTCGATGGGCTCCAGATTATGCTTCTTCTTGAGCAGGCGGCGGGTCTCATCGCGAACGCGCTCGGCGCCGCAGACAGCCATGCGCACCGATCTGAGTTCTCCCGCCTCAGCCACCCGCGCATATTGCGACATGAAGGTATCAGTCGAAAGCAGGATCGACGCGCAAGTCTCTTTTACCCGTTTGACGATTTCATGCGGACGTAGCGGCGTCGGATGCAACACCGATTTCATGCCTTGCAGCAGCGGCACCAATACGCCGAGAAGGCCGAAGCAGTGGAAAGTAGGCAAGGGGTTGAACATCACGTCGTGTGGAAACATCGCGACGTGCTCGCAGACCTGCTTGATATTCACGAGAATATTGGAATGGGAGAGCGCCACGCCTTTGGGTTCGCCCTCCGTGCCGGAGGTGAAGAGCACCACCGCCGGGGATTCGAAGGATGGGCGCGGGATGACAAGCTTGGGCATGAACTGGCCGATCCCTGCCGCCGCTTTGTCACGGAGCGAGAGTTTGGCGCGGATATCTTCGAGATAGACGAGTTGCGTCACCTTGGAGAGTTCGGCCGCCAGATTGTCGAGCTTGGCAAGTTCGATGAATTTGCGCGCCGTAACGATGCGTTCCACCGTCGCCGTGCGGGCGGCGCTGAGCAGGCCCGCCGCGCCACTGGTGAAATTCATCATAGTCGGGGTACGGCCGAAGGCCGATACCGCGAAGAAGGAGAGCACCGAACCAAGCCCGGTCGGCAGCATGATGCCGACATTTTCGCCGCGCGAGGTTCCGCGCTTCATGGCATGGCCGAGGGCGAGGGCGGCCCGCACCAGCTCGTCATAGGAAAGGGCGCGGTCATCACTATCGATGATGGCCGTGCGCTTGCCGCCGAATCTCTCGCGGGCATCCAAGAGAGCTTGGAAGACCGTTTTATGGCTCAGAGTCAGATCAATTGGGGCAAGAGCTTTGCCCGTCAACGCGGCAAGACCGGCGGCACTCACAGCTCGTTTCTCCCAAGACCGCGGGGATATCCCCGGGGGCGATTTTGGCCGCGGAAGGTATAATAGGGCGGGCGTTCGCGGTAGGGCGACCTTTAGCCCTTCAACAGGCAAGATGACCGCGTTAACCGCACACGCAAAACTGGCATGTCCAAAAGCCATGGCCAAAACTCTTGGAATCCCGCGCCCCTCCGGCCTATATCGGGGTCATGACCGTCGTTATCGACCAGACCGAAAAAGACCGCCGCGCCCTGCGGCATCCCGAAAAAGCCCACCGCCCGGACAGCGCGGTGTTGCGCAAGCCCGAATGGATTCGGGTGAAGGCGCCTGGCGGCAAGGATTATGCGGGCACCGAAGCCGTGGTGCGCGAGCACGGGCTGCACACGGTCTGCGAAGAAGCGGGCTGCCCCAATATCGGCGAATGCTGGACCCACCGGCATGCCACCATGATGATCCTGGGCGACACCTGTACGCGGGCCTGCGCGTTTTGCAATGTGAAGACGGGCCTGCCCAATGGTCTGGATACGGAAGAACCCGGCCGCGTCGCCGAGGCGGTCGCCCGTCTGGGCTTGCGTCATGTGGTGGTGACCTCGGTTGATCGCGACGACCTTGCTGATGGCGGCGCCAAACAGTTCGCCGACACCATCACGGCCATTCGCGCTGCCAGCCCTGGCACCACCGTGGAAGTCCTCACACCTGATTTCCGCAGCAAGCAAGGCGGTCTTGAAACGGTGATGGAAGCCCGGCCTGACGTTTTCAATCATAATCTGGAAACTGTGCCGCGGCTCTATCTCTCCATCCGTCCCGGTGCGCGCTATTACGCCTCGTTGCGGCTTCTGGAGAGGGCCAAGGAATTGGTGCCGGACGGTTTCACCAAATCGGGCCTGATGGTGGGTCTTGGCGAAAGCCGCGAAGAGATCATGCAGGTGATGGACGACATGCGTTCGGCTGGTGTCGATTTCCTCACCATCGGCCAGTATCTGCAGCCTACCCGCAAGCATGCGGCGCTCGATCGCTTCTGGACGCCGGAGGAATTCCAGGCTTTGGAAGCCACCGCCAAGGTGAAGGGCTTCCTGATGGTCTCAGCGACGCCGCTGACGCGTTCTTCGTATCACGCCGACGCCGATTTTGCGCAGATGCAGGCCAACCGGGCGGCGAAGAGGGGCTGATGCCCAGGCATCGCGAATCCCGAATCCTTCCGTATACGGCCGATATCATGTATGGCATCGTGGCGGATGTCGAGAAATATCCGCAATTTCTGCCCTGGGTGACAGGGCTGAAGATCATTCGCCGCGTCTCGGATACGATTTTCGATGCCGAGATGCGCGTCGGTTTTGCCGGTCTCAGTGAACGTTATATCAGCCGCGTCACGCTGCATCCCGAGAGCTATTGCATCGATGTGGTGAAGACCGAAGGCGGCCCGTTCCGGCAATTGGAAAACCGTTGGCGCTTTACGCCACGCGGAGATGTTTGTGATGTTGAATTTTACGTGGCCTTCGAATTCCGCTCGACGCTGCTGAATTTGGTGGCCGGCAAGGCTTTCCAGCTTGTCACCGCGCAGATGGCCGGCGCCTTTGAAGTTCGAGCGCGGGCATTGTCGCGGAAAGCGATTTCGTAACGGGTCAAAGTACCCGCTTCACCAGCTTCAACGCCGCTTCCACGGTCGCCAGCCGCACTTCGCTGCGTCCGATATCACCGAAGTGATGTTCTTCATGCAGCGTGGGGCCGTCTTCGCGCGCAGCTGCCATATGGACGAGACCGACGGGTTTCGTATCCGTGCCGCCTCCCGGTCCTGCGATGCCGGTTACGGCCACAGAGATTTGGGCCAATGATTTCCGGATGGCGCCTTCCGCCATGGCGCAGGCTACGGCTTCCGAGACCGCACCGCTACCCTGGATCAAAGAGATGGGAATGCCGAGCAGATCGGCCTTAGCTTCGTTGGAATAGGTGACAAAGCCGCGTTCCACCACATCGGAAGAACCGGGAATTTCCGTCAGTAGCCCGGCAATCAGCCCGCCGGTGCAGCTTTCCGCGGTGGCGATGCGAAGACCTTTCTTCCGCGCCTCATTCAACACCGTGATGGCCAATTGAACGAGGGGCGGCGGAAACATCAGAGCAGTCCTGAATCGGCAAACAAAAACACGATAAAGCCTGCTATGGCACCAGCCACCACATCATCGGCCATAATGCCCAAACCGCCGCGAAGCTTCTCGGCGCGCTTCACCGGACCCGGCTTGGCGATGTCGAACAAGCGGAACAAAAGAAAAGCGAAGAGAAAACCGCCAGCCGAAAGAGCCGCGTCTTCTTTCATCGCCGCCATGCCGGCAATGGCGCAAGCGATCCATTGCCCGGCGAATTCGTCGATCACGCATTCCTTGGGATCGGTATCGCCAACAAGAAGGCCATATTGGTCGGAGACCCAAACGCCAAGCACGGTCGTCAGCACCGCCAGCACTGCCATGCCTTGCCAGCGCGTTAGCCACATTACCGGAATAGCGATGACGATCGCGGCGAGGCTTGCCCAGGTGCCTGGCGCATGGGGTAGGCGGCCGATACCGAATGCGGTGGCGAGTTGGGCTGGGTTCATGGCAGGCGCACCGTGGCAATGGCTTGAGCGGCGATCCCTTCGCGGCGGCCAGTGAAGCCGAGCCCTTCGGTGGTCGTCGCCTTGACGCTGACCCGCGACAGATCGATTTGCAGCACGTCAGCGATTTTCTGGCGCATCTCTTCGTGATACGGACCGACTTTCGGGCGCTCGCAGATGATCGTCACATCGCAATGGCTGATGACGCCGCCCTTGTCGCGCACCAAGCTCGCCGCATGGGCGAGGAAGATGGACGAGGTGGCGCCGCGCCAGCGTTCGTCCGTCGGCGGAAAATGCTGGCCGATATCGCCATCGCCGATGGCACCCAGAAGCGCGTCGGTCAGGGCATGCAGACCGGCATCGGCATCGGAATGGCCTTCCAGACCATGCGTGTGCGGCACTTTGAGGCCGCAGAGCCAGATGTGATCGCCGTCGCAGAATTTATGCACGTCATAGCCCATGCCGGTGCGCACATCGCCGAGCCGCGCCGACAGGTACATCTCCGCCACGGCGAAATCCTCAGGGGTGGTGACCTTCATGTTGGTTTCTTCTCCCGGCGTGGCGACGATTTTAAGGCCGGCAAGAGCGGCGAGCGCCATATCGTCGGTCACTTCCTGGCTGGCAAAGTCGCGATGGGCCTTCAAAATGGCATCAAAGCGGAAACCTTGCGGTGTCTGGGCGCGCATCAGTCCCTCGCGCGGAACCGTGATCCAGCCACCGTTTTCTTCTTTGCGCAGGGTGTCGGCGACAGGCAGATGGGGAACGGCGGCATCTGCGCCGCTTTCCAGTGCGGTGATCACGCCATCAATTACCTTGCGGCTGACGAGAGGGCGGGCGGCATCATGGATGAGGACGAAATCTGGCGCTTCTGCTGCCAGGGCTTCCAAGCCGATTCGCACGCTCTCCTGCCTTGTCGCCCCGCCAGTAACGGCTGGACGCAGACTGATTCCCGTGGCGGCCTCGTCAAAAAGTGAATTTTGGCCTGGCCCAATCATCACTTGGACCAATGCCTCCGGATAGGCACTGAAGGCTTCAGCTGTGCGGCGAAGAATCGCTTTTCCCAGAAGCGGCGCATATTGTTTGGGCACGGCACCGCCAGCGCGCACGCCTTTTCCTGCGGCAACTATCAAAATTGCTATACGAGACATCTTTGTGGGGTAGCTCACGGCTTCGAAGCGGCTCTTGGATAAGCCATCCGCCGCCAACTTCCTAGGGAGGAGCTTTCTGGCCTGCGACGCTGCGATGCGTTAAACCAGCGGCGAACAGGCCACAGGGGTGTTGCACAGTTTCACGGCATTGCTCTATCATGCTCAAGTAATAGGCATGGACATCAGAGTGGCCTCTTCATCTGGTACCCCCGATTTGCCCGTAACCGCACAGATCGCCAGTGCGTTGCCGATGCCGGTCCTTGTGGTCGGCCCCGAGCTTGAGATCATCTTTGTTAATCCCGCTGCGGAGCAGTTTTTCTCGACTGGCGCAGGCATCCTTCTCAAGCAAACCCTGAAAGATCTGATCCCCTTCGGCAGCCCGGTATTACAGCTGGTGGCGCAAGCCATCGAGCGGCGCTCTTCGGTTGGCGAACGTCATGTGGAGCTGTCGACACCGCGCCATGGTGAGCATGTGGCTGACGTGACCGTCAGTCCGCTGATCGAACCGGAAGGCGCGGTTGTGGTTACGCTGCAGGAACGCAACCTGGCGCAGCGCATCGACAAGCAATTGATCGCGCGCGGGGCGGTGCGTTCGATGCACGGCATGGCCTCGGTTCTGGCCCATGAAATCAAGAATCCGCTCGCCGGTATCCGCGGTGCGGCCCAGCTCATTGAAGAACAGTTGCCGCTCAACGAACGGGAGCTCACCCAGCTTATTCTGGCTGAAACGGATCGCATCCGGGGTTTGATCGATCGTATGGAATCTTTCGGTGATACGCGCAGCTTCGCGCGCACGCCGGTCAACATCCATGAAGTGCTCGATCGCGTGCGCCGGGTGGCGGAATCAAGCTTTGCCCGCAACGTGAATTTCATCGAGCAATTCGACCCTTCGCTGCCACGCGTCTCCGGCGATCGCGATCAGCTCATCCAGGTCTTCCTCAATCTTGTGCGCAATGCCGCAGATGCGCTGCCCGAAACTGGCGGCGAGATCACCTTGACCACGGGCTACCGGCCCGGCGTGAAATTTGGCGCCGCCGTTGCAGGCGAGCGGCTCAGTCTGCCGCTGGAGGTAACGGTGCGTGATAACGGGGCGGGTATTCCGTCCGATTTGATGCCCTACATCTTCGATCCCTTTGTCACCACCAAGCGTGGCGGCTCCGGGCTGGGGCTCGCTCTTGTCGCGAAGATCATTGGTGACCATGGCGGCGTCATCGAGTGCGATTCCGTTCCGCGCCGTACCGTTTTCAGAATCCTCCTGCCGAAGGCTGTGATGGAATCCGAGGAGAACAAGAATGCCTGACGGCACTATTCTGATTGCCGACGACGATTCTGCTATTCGTACGGTCTTGAATCAGGCCTTGGGCCGCGCCGGTTACAGCGTCAGAACCACGGGAACCGCCGCTGGCTTGTGGCGCTGGGTTTCCGCCGGTGACGGCAATCTCGTCATTACCGATGTGGTGCTGCCGGACGAGAACGGCTTTGATCTCATTCCGCGCATCAAACGCTTGCGGCCGGATCTGCCCGTCGTGGTGATGAGTGCGCAAAACACCATTCTCACCGCGATTACGGCGGCTGAGCGCGGCGCCTTTGATTATCTACCCAAGCCATTCGATCTCAAGGAACTGACCAGTGTGGTGCAGCGCGCCTTGGCAGCGCCGCAAAAATCCCGCGATGCTTTGGGCAGCGAGGCCAATGGTGAGGGTGACGGCCTGCCGCTGATCGGCCGTTCCGCCGCGATGCAGGAAATCTATCGCGTCATCGCACGCCTGACTCAGACCGATCTCACCGTGATGATCATGGGCGAAAGCGGCACCGGTAAGGAACTCGTCGCCCGCGCTCTGCATGATTACGGCAAGCGCCGGCACGGCACTTTCGTCGCCGTCAACATGGCCGCGATCCCGAAGGAGCTGGTCGAAAGCGAACTCTTCGGCCACGAGCGCGGCGCCTTCACCGGCGCCACCAATCGTGGCATCGGCCGCTTCGAGCAGGCCGAAGGCGGTACGCTGTTCCTCGATGAAATCGGTGATATGCCGCTGGAAGCGCAGACTCGTCTGCTCCGCGTCTTGCAGCAAGGCGAATACACCACTGTCGGCGGCCGCACCCCGATCAAGACCGATGTGCGCATCATCGCTGCCACCAACCGTGATTTGCGCCAGCTCATCCAGCAAGGCTTGTTCCGCGAAGACCTCTATTACCGTCTCAATGTCGTGCCACTGCGTCTGCCGCCGCTGCGCGAGCGCGCTGAAGATATTCCCGATCTTGTCCGCCACTTCCTGCGCAAGGCGGAAGAAGAGGGGCTACCGGCCAAACATCTCGAACCGGATGCACTGGAAATTCTTCGCCATCATCGCTGGCCGGGCAATGTGCGCGAACTTGAGAATCTGATCCGCCGTTTGGCCGTGCTGCATTCCGGTGACGCCATTCCCGCGGCTGCGATCGCAGCTGAGCTGAAAGAGCCGGTGCGCACTTCAAGTGCTGAAGAGGGCGAGGAACCAGTATCTTTGAGCGCCGCAGTGGAACGCCATCTGACCAAGTACTTCACCAGCCATGGTGACCGGCTGCCGCCGCCCGGTCTCTATGACCGCATCTTGCAGGAAATCGAGCGGCCGCTGTTATCAATCTGTCTGGCAGCAACACGCGGGAATCAGATTCGCGCTGCCCATCTCTTGGGTCTCAACCGCAATACCTTGCGCAAGAAAATCCGCGATCTTGGGCTAGAAGTGATACGTGGCCTCAAGTCAGAGTAGAGATGGCCAGTAACCAATCCCCAACTCGTCACCGCTGCATTCTTGCAACAGGTGTCGATTGCGCTACACTGGTACTTTCCAAAGCGGTGGCCGCCACTTAGGTGACCCACCGCTTTTTGGCGGTTGGGTATGGCCTCGACAACAGTCGTAAAAACATCAGGGTCCGGAGGGCTCTCCGGCGCAGCATGGTTAGCCATCGGCATGGCGCTGCTGGCGCTGGCGGCGAGTGGCTATCTGTACCTCACCCTTAAGAGCCTCAATCCCTCCGACGGGATTCCGCCGTCGCTGATTGGACTGGCGATTGTCATTTTCGCGACGGTGTTAGGCCTCGGCGCTTTGATCGCGTGGCGCTTGGTACGGCTCTGGGCGGAGCGCCGTTCGGGGCAGGCGGGTTCACGGCTGCATACGCGCTTGGTCGTCACCTTCAGCCTCGTAGCCGTAGTGCCGACGATTCTGGTCGCCATCTTTGCCGCCGTGACGCTGAACCTTGGCGTAGAAGCGTGGTTCTCGTCCCATGTGAAACAAGCCTTAGGCGGCGCCCTGCGAGTTGCTGAAGCCTATCAGGATGAACACGAACGCAGTCTGATCAGTGATGCGCGCGACATCGTCAATACGCTGCAGAAAGATCCCGAAATTTTTGATTGGAAGTCCGACAAGGTCCAGGTCGGGATTCTCTTCACCAAGCTCGCGGATATGACGCGCAATCACGGTTTGCCGGCGTCTTTTGTTATCACCAGCAGCGGACGGGTGTTGAGCAGCACGGTTCCGATCGTGAACCGCAATCCCAGCCTTACCAAACCACCCATCCCAACCACCGAAGCGTTTAATATCGCCCGTGACGGCACTATCGTTATTGACGGTAAGCCGGATCAGGGCATCGTCTATGCGTTGGTGCGCCTGACAGCCCTGAATGATGCCTACATCGTGCTGGTGCGTTCGGTAGAGCCCAAAGTGATCGGCTATTATCAGCGTACCCAAGAGGTCATCGGCCAATACAAGGCGATGGACCGCAGCCGCTCCACCGTGCTGTTGACCTTCGCGGGCCTTTACGCGGCCGTGTCGCTGGTCATCTTGCTTGCTGCCATCTGGCTTGGTCTGTGGGCTGCCAATCGCATCGTGCGGCCGATCTCGCGGCTTATTAGTGCGGCCGAACGGGTGTCTGAGGGCGACCTCAAGGCGCAAGTTGCCGTTGATCGCGGCGATGACGAGATGGGGACGCTGGGCCATGCCTTCAACCGTATGACGCAGCAGCTCGATGCCCAGCGCAGTGCTCTCGTCACCGCCAACCAGCAGAACGAAGAACGCCGCCGCTTTACCGAAACTGTGCTCGCCGGTGTTTCGGCCGGTGTGATCGGCATCGATGCCGACGGCAAGATCACGATCGTCAATCGCGCCGCCGCGCGGCTCTTGAATGCCACGCCCGAGGAACTCGAAGGGCAGCATTACGTCGAAGCAGTTCCGGAATTAGCCGCGCTGGTCCGGCGTGCCATTCAGGAACCGGTTGGGCGTTCCAGCGGCGAAGCCACACTCAAGCGCGGTTCGACCACGCGCCAGCTCAGCGTGCAGGTCACCAATGAGCAGGGGCGTCAGGCCTCGGGTTATGTCGCCACCTTCGATGACATTACCGATCTGGTTTCCGCACAGCGCACCGCTGCTTGGGCCGATGTCGCCCGCCGCATTGCCCATGAGATCAAGAATCCGCTGACTCCGATCCAGCTTTCGGCGGAACGCTTGAAGCGCAAATATCTGGAACGCGTCGGTGAAGACAGCGCGGTGTTCGAGCAATGCACCAACACCATCATCCGCCAAGTCGGCGATATCGGCCGCATGGTGGATGAGTTCTCGTCTTTCGCCCGCATGCCGACGCCGGTGATGCGGCGTGAATGTGCGCAGGAGCTTTTGAGCCAGCCGCTGTTCCTGCAGCGTGAATCCCATCCCGAGATCAGCTTCGAGACGCAGCAGCCGAAGGAGATGATCTATTTCGAATGCGATGGACGTTTGGTCAGCCAAGCACTTACCAACATCATCAAGAACGCGACGGAAGGAATCGCCTCGCGTATCGCCAATGGCGATGATGCGCCGGGAAAGATCTCGGTTGCCATAGAAACGTCCGACTCACTCATTGCATTCAGGGTGACGGACAACGGCATCGGTCTGCCGGCGGAGCAACGCCATCGCTTGACCGAGCCATATGTCACGACGCGTGCCAAAGGCACTGGCCTTGGGCTTGCGATTGTCCGCAAAGTCATGGAGGACCATGGCGGCGAGATCCTCCTCGAAGACGCCGCAGAAGATGGTAAGGGTGCACAAGTCTCTTTGGTGTTCCCTCTGAAACAACGGAATGTGCGTGAAAAAGGTCTAACCGATGAGCAAACACGGATTGCCTCTCGCGTCTGAAATCCTGGTGATCGATGATGAAGAGGATATTCGCGACCTGATCGCGGGGATCTTGAGCGATGAGGGCTACGAGACCCGCAGCGCCGGCGACAGCGAGATGGCGCTCAATGCTGTGCGCCAGCGCCGGCCGCAAATGGTCATTCTCGACATCTGGCTGCAAGGAAGCCGGCTTGACGGCATCCAGGTTCTGGAAACCATCAAGCGCGAGCATCCCGATCTGCCGGTGGTGATGATCTCCGGCCATGGCACTATCGAAACCGCGGTCGCCTCGATCAAGAAGGGCGCCTACGATTTTATCGAGAAGCCGTTTAAGGCCGATCGACTGATTCATGTCGTCCATCGCGCGTTGGAAGCGGCGCGGCTGAAGCGCGAAGTGCAGGAGTTGAAGCTTAAGGCGGGCGAAGAGACGGATCTTGTCGGTCAGTCCTCGTTGATGGCGCAGATCCGCCAAGCGGTGGAGAAGATCGCGCCGACCAACAGCCGCGTTTTTATCTCGGGACCGCCTGGCGCAGGCAAGGAACTGTTGGCGCGCCTGATCCATGCCCGTTCGCGCCGCGCCGGTAATGCTTTCGTGGCGGTGAACTGCGCTACCATGGAGCCGGATCGTATCGAAGTGGAATTGTTCGGTCAGGAAAACGCCGATGGTCCGCGCAAGATCGGCCTCTTGGAACTTGCTCATAACGGCACACTGTTCCTTGATGAAGTCGGCGACATGCCGTTGGAAACGCAAGGCAAGGTGCTCCGGGTCCTGGTCGACCAGACCTTCACGCGCGTTGGCGGCACCCAACGTGTACAGGTCGATGCCCGCGTCATCTCCTCGACCTCGAGTGAGCTGCGCAACGAGATCACAGCCGGACGCTTCCGTGAGGATCTTTATCACCGGCTTAATGTGGTGCCAGTACGCGTGCCGCCGCTGGCCGAACGCCGGGATGACATTCCGCTCTTGGTGCAGCATTTCATGAAGCGCTTGTCGGCGGCATCGGGGCTGGCGATCCGCGAAATCGGTGATGACGCCATGGCGGTGCTGCAGGCCCATTCCTGGCCAGGCAATGTCCGTCAGTTGCGGAACGTGGTGGAGCGCCTGCTGATTCTGGCGACCGATGATGCCGCGCAAGCGATCTCGGCCGATTTGCTGCCCTCGGATCTTGGGGCTGGGGCGCAATGGGGCGGCAACAGCCGCAGCGATCTCGTTATTTCGCTGCCGCTGCGTGAGGCCCGCGAGATTTTCGAGCGTGATTATCTCATCGCCCAGATCAACCGCTTCGGCGGCAATATCTCGCGCACGGCCGCGTTCATCGGCATGGAGCGCTCGGCCTTGCACCGCAAGCTGAAGTCTCTCGGCGTCGGCTCGAACATCACTGGTCGGGAAGGGGTAAACGCGTAAATATGTAAATTCTCCCTGGAATTGAATTTTGAAGAATGCTAGTCCCCCTAACGGAAACTTCTGGTTGGGGGATCAGGGTGTCTATTGCTGCAACTGTATTTTTTATTTCGCTGGGAATCGTTCTGCTTGCCAGCCTTGGCCGATTTATTTTTGGACGTATTCGGCGTGGTGTGCAGGCTGCGGCAGATGCCGCTAAAGGCATAATGGACGAGTGCAAAGAAGCTAATTCTCTAGGTGGTGCAATTGGTTGGATGGGCTCTGCTCTACTTAGCGGGGGGTTGATCGTTACTGGCGGAATTTTGAGCGGAGTCGGGTGGCTTCTTGGAGATACACAGGAAGCGCACGATGCTGCGGAAGTAGCCTACAACAGACATCAGAAGAGACTCGGATTTCTTGGATTTTTAGGGGTGGGGACTGCAGTTATTCAGACCATTGCAGCCGCAGTGTCTCTAGTGTCTGGAACCATATCAATTTTACAAGTGACTCACATAATATCTATGTAGTTGCTGATCTCGGAAATTGAATTGCGTTATTTGCCCAACCGCAAACCTGCCGGCCGTATCGCTTATGTCGACGGGCGGTATCTGCCGCATGGCGAGGCCGGGGTACATGTCGAGGACCGCGGCCTGCAATTCGGCGACTCCATCTACGAGGTCTGGCGCTTGGCCAGTGGCCTTCCATGCGATCAGGAAGAACATCTCGATCGTCTGGAGCGTTCGCTGCGGGAAATCCAAATCCCTATGCCCATGCCGCGCGCGGCGTTGAAACGGGTGATGGCCGAAGTGATCCGCCGCAATGGCATCAGCGAAGGCATTCTCTACCTACAGGTCACCCGCGGCAGCGCCCGTCGCGACCATCCCATCCCGGAACCGGCCTTGAAGCCGTCGGTGATCCTGACGGTGCGCCGGCTCGACACCGCCGCTTTGGAACGCAGGCTGCGGCAAGGGGTAAAGGTGGTCACCGCGCCAGACCAGCGCTGGGCCCGCTGCGACATCAAGTCCACCCAATTGTTAGCCAATCTCATGGCCAAAACCGACGCCCGTCGAACGGGTGCTTTCGAGGTCTGGTTCACGGATCAAGAGGGCTTCGTCACAGAAGGCGCCTCGACCACAGCCTGGATCGTAGATAAGGAAGGGCTGCTGATTACCCGCGATCTGAGCCATGCCATCCTGCCCGGCGTCACCCGTCGCGTACTCCTGGAAATTGCAGAAAAAGCCCAGATTCCGGTGGTAGAGCGGGCCTTCACTCCGGACGAAGCCAAAACCGCGAGCGAAGCTTTTATGACGGCTGCTTCCGCCGCCGCCATCCCGGTGGTGGCGATCGATGCGGTTCGCCTCGGCGAGGGCACACCGGGTCCCATCACCCAGAGGCTGCAGGCACTTTACGCCGCCCACGGATGAACCCCGCCGAGACGCGGCCATACCCTGTCAATTCGGCAAGTTTTCGCGCAGGGGTTCCGTCTTGGTGGTACTAGGCCTTATGCTGGGGTACACGCTTCGCGGGGGACGCGGGGCCAATAAACAGACGGGTACGATAAATGAGCGAAAAACAACAAAACCTGCAGGACACTTTTCTGAATGCGGTCCGGAAGAGCAAATCCTCGGTCACGATCTTCCTGGTGAATGGGGTCAAGCTTCAGGGCAACATCACGTGGTTCGACAATTTCTGCGTGCTCCTGCGCCGCGACGGCCAGGCCCAGCTCGTCTACAAGCACGCGATTTCGACCGTTATGCCGATGGGGCCGATCCAGCTCCAGGAGCAGGAAGTCTCGGCGGAGAACGCCTAAGTTTGAGTACCACATCCTTTGAGTGCTGAACGCGATACCGACACCGTCCGGCCGCGCCGGGCGGTTGTTGTCCATGTCGAACCCAAACAGCGGCTCGATGCTCTCGACCGCGATGCAGATGCGCGTCTGGCCGAAGCGGTCGGGCTTACGGCGGCCATCGGGCTGGTGGTGGTGGACGAGTTCACCGTGCCGCTGGCCCGGCCGGTTCCGGCCACACTGATCGGCTCGGGCAAGGTGGAGGAGATTGGCGCCGCCATCCATGCCCATGAAGAGGCCGATGAGGATGCCCCCGAGGTTGTCATCGTCAATGCCCAGCTCTCGCCGGTGCAGCAGCGCAATCTGGAGCGGGCCTGGAAGGCCAAGGTGCTCGACCGCACCGCCTTGATCCTCGAAATCTTCGGCGAACGGGCCCGGACCAGGGAAGGCCGGCTGCAGGTGGAGCTCGCCCATCTCAGCTATCAGAGAAGCCGCCTGGTCCGCACCTGGACCCATTTGGAGCGTCAGCGCGGCGGCTTTGGCTTTCTCGGCGGTCCAGGTGAAACCCAGATCGAAACCGACCGCCGCCTAATTGGCGAGCGTTTGGCCAAGATCCGGCGGGAGTTGGAAGGGGTGAAGCGTACCCGCCATCTGCAACGCCGCGCCCGCAAGCGGGTGCCGTTCCCGGTGGTGGCGCTGGTCGGCTACACCAATGCCGGCAAATCGACCTTGTTCAACAAGCTCACCGATGCCGAGGTTCTGGCCAAGGATGTGCTTTTCGCCACTCTGGACCCGATCATGCGGGGGCTGAAGCTGCCAGGCGGCACCAAAATCATCCTTTCGGATACTGTGGGCTTCATTGCCGATCTGCCGCATGAGCTGGTAGCCGCCTTCCGAGCCACATTGGAAGAGGTATTGGAAGCCGACCTCATCATCCATGTTCGCGACTGCGCCCATGAGGAGTCGGAAGCACAAAAGGTGGACGTTCTTAAAGTGCTGTCTGAGCTGGGGATAGAACCTGGGACAACGTCCGGCGATGCTGCCCGTGACGAGCGCATCCGCCCCTTTGTGGAGGTGCTGAACAAGATCGATCTCTTGGAGCCAGAAATTCGCGACGGGCTGCTCGCCAGCTCACAGCGGCCGGATGGCCCGGTGGCAGTTTCGGCCCGGACCGGTGAAGGGTTGGAGCAGCTTTTGGCCAGGTTTGAGGCCGATCTATCCGGCGCCAACATACATTTCTACTTGTCGCTGGATGCTGGCGACGGGGAGGGCCTCGCCTGGGTTCATCGCCACGGCCAGGTGCTGGAAAAGCATTACAACGACGATGCCACTGTCGACCTGGCCCTTTCGGCGACACCCGCCGAACTGGAGAAATTCACCCATCGCTTCGGAGCGAAAATGGCGCTGGGACAGATGGTTGAAGCAGACTCTTAATTGTCTTCCTAATAAGGCTAATAAGGCGGTGAGGGCGGCTATGACAAGACGCTACTTCTCCAACCGCTTGGCTTCCTGCCAAAGCGCTTCCATTTCGTCCAAGCTGGCGGCGGCAGGCGTCCTGCCAACTTTCTTAAGACTGGCTTCGATATAACGGAAACGCCTGACGAATTTCGCGTTTGCTGCCCTCAGAGCCTTTTCCGGATCGACCTTGAGATGGCGGGCAAGGTTGGCCACCACAAACAGCAGATCGCCCACCTCTTCTTCGATTCGCGCTTGTCCGGCCCCGCTTTCGGCGGCATCCACGATCTCGGCGGCTTCTTCGGCCAGTTTGTCCACAACTTTGTGTGCATTTTCCCAATCGAATCCAACACTTCCAGCCCGCTTTTGAAGCTTCTCGGCACGTGTTAGCGCGGGCAGGGCGACGGGCACGTCATCCAGCAAGCTGGCATGTTTGGCGGCTCGCTCTTTGCGCTTCAGGTCTTCCCAGGCCACCGTCTGGGCAGCGGCATCCGCCGGTGTCTCGGCACCGCCGAAGACATGGGGGTGGCGCGCGATCATCTTGGAAACAATAGCGTCCACCACATCGTCAAAGCCGAACAACCCGTGCTCGGCCGCCATCTGGGAGTGAAACACGACCTGGAAGAGCAGGTCACCTAATTCCTCCCGCAGATGCCTATAGTCTTCTTCTTCGATGGCTGAGGCGACCTCATAGGCTTCTTCAATGGTATATGGCGCGACCGTCGCGAAGTTCTGCTCGCGGTCCCATGGACAACCGCCTTGGGGCGAACGCAAACGGGCCATCAGTTCCAAGAGGCCTGAGATATCGGAAGACGGGTTTGGCTTTTCCATACCAGGGATAAAGCCTGTGGCAGCTTTCCCCGGCAAGAGCCGGTTCGCACTTTCCGAGTCTAGGGCAGGAATGGTGGTCTTGGGCAGCTCGCAATACCGGTCCGGATTTGACACCTGGTGTTCGTATAAGATATATTATGGGAAATAACAGATGGCATTCTGAACGAAGTTATGCTTTGTTGTCAGGCCCCAGCATCCAAAACGGTGTATACTCGTTACGCCTAAACTGAGGCCGGAGCATCGCAATGCCTAGCAAGAAATCTGATCCCACTGTCCCTGAAGCAGATGGCCCTGCCGCCGAACATCTGCACGACGACACCAAGCGCCCACTCAAGGCGCCGATCGGTGGTGTTCCAGAGAACATCGCCAACCAGTTTCCTTCCAAGGGCGGCAAGAACTTTGGCCAGCTCAAAGGCGGCCAGCGGAACTTCCGCCATCAGGGTCGTTGACCTGCCCGGCGTGAACCCGCCAGACCGCGGCCGCCAAAAGCCCGGCTGACACCCCTATAAATGTGCCGGCCAGAACGTCGCTGACGAAATGCCAAGTGCCAAGCACTAGCACGGCACATCCAGCCGCAAGCAGCCCAGCCACTGGAAAGAAAGCCTTGCGGTAGAAATAGATAAAGACACCGCCAAAAGCCCCAGCCAATGCCATATGGCCGGACGGAAAGCTGCTATTGGGCGTTCCGGCAGCAAAGACAGCCAGATGCGGCGCTCCCAGGAACGTTTCATAGACCGCAGGAACCCCAAAAAATACCTTTAAAACCAAGCTGTTAACGGCATAAGTACAAATCGAACTGAGGCAAGCCACGGCCAAAACCCGGCTGAATGTCGAAAGATGGCCGTGCAACAGCCGCAGCAAGACCAGCGTGGCAAAGATTGTAGCTTCAATGCCCAAAAGAATGGGTGCCTTCACTTCCAATGAGCCGGTGAGCGGGTGGCTGAAGTGAAGGCTGGCATAATGGGCGACCCGCACATCGACATGGCTAAAGCAAAAGCCGACCAGCAGCGCACAAACCGCGGCTGCGATCATCCAGATCATCATAATATAGGACGCCATGCTTATCCGCATCAGATCGGCACCGTCAGCCGCAGCCCGTCATAAGCCGGTTCAATGCCATCCGGCAGACTGGCTTTCAGCACGTCATAATCCAGATCCTGATGCAAATTCGTTAGCACCGCATGGCGGGGCTTGAGCCGCGCGATCCATTCGAGGGCCAGCGCTACATGGGCATGGGTCGGGTGCGGTTTGTGGCGCAAGGCATCGACGATCCAGGTATCGACACCAGCCAACACCTCAAAGGCTTGTTCATTCAGCGCGTTGACATCCGGCGAATAAGCGATTGGACCGAAGCGAAAGCCGAGCGAGGTAATCGAGCCATGTTGCTGAGTAAAGGCCTGAACCGGAAGAGGGCCCCCTGCCCCATGAATCTCGAACGGAACGAACGGCTCCTCCAAGATATGCATATTGGCAACCGGCGGATAAGCGCTGCCCAGTGGCGCCACGAAACAGTAATCAAAGCGCTTGGACACGGTCTGGGCGCAAAGCGTATCGGTATAGACCTCGACCCGGCGATGCATGTAATGCGCAACCTGGCGCAAATCGTCCAACCCGTGCAGCTGATCGGCATGGTCATGCGTGATCAGGACGCCATCCAGTTCGGCCACATGCGCCCGCAACAACTGCTCGCGCAAATCCGGGGCCGTATCGACCAGCACCCGCGTGGTGCCGCCAGGCCCTTTGCGCTCCACCAAAACCGAACAGCGGGTGCGGCGGTTCTTAGGATTGGTAGGATCGCAAACACCCCAATCACCGGCCTGATGCGGCCCGCCTAGCCGTGGCACACCTGCGGAATTGCCGCAACCGAGTATGGTGAGGACGATTTCACTCATACCGCCGGCCTTTGGGCCTTGGAAAAGAGCCGGAAGAAATTGTCGGTCGTCACCTGGGCGATCTCGTCTTCGCTGACGCCTTTGAGCTCGGCGAGCACCTTGGCGGTGTGCACCACGAAGGACGGCTCGTTGCGTTTGCCCCGGTACGGAATTGGCGCCAGATAAGGCGAATCCGTCTCCACCAGCAGCCGGTCGAGCGGCACATCGCGGAACACGGCACGCAAGTCAGCGGCCTTCTTAAAGGTGATGACGCCAGAGGCAGACAGATACATCCCCATCTTCAGCCCTGCTTCGGCCAATTTTTCTGTGCCGGAAAAACAATGCAGAACCGCCCCAAACGGCGCCTTCTTCAGCTTCTCTTCCAGGATGGCGATGGTGTCGTCCTCGGCATCCCGGGTGTGGATAATCAGCGGTAGACCGGTTTCCTGTGCCGCATCGATATGGACCAGAAAGTTGGTCGCCTGCTCCGCTCGCGGCGAATGATCATAGTAGTAATCAAGACCGGTCTCGCCGATGCCAATCACCTTGGGATGGTGTGTTGCTTCAACCAGCACAACAGAATCGGTCAGCGGCTCAGTGGCGGCATCATGAGGGTGTACGCCAACAGAACACCAAACATTTTGATAGCGTTCGGCGACGGCCAGGGTTTTCGGAAAAGTGGAAAGCTTGGTTCCGATAGTAACGCAAGTGCCGACCCCAGCCGCCGCAGCACGTTCGATCACCGCCGAACCTTCCTCGGCGAAGCTGTCATATTCCAGATGGCAGTGGCTATCGACCAGCATCACATTCTCCCGGCGCGGCGCACCGTGGCCGAAAGATCGCGGGCCGTCGAGAGCAAGGTCTGGCGCGGTTCCAGATGCAAAGCATCGCTGCGGGCGAAACTACGGCGCAGCCGTTCCAAGGCATCAACCCATTTGTTGAGCGCGGCCAAATCGCTTTGACCGGCCATGGCACGGGCGCGAATGCGATCGGTCAGTGTCTGGGCAAGGAAATCGCCCAGCATATCGAGCCCATCGGTGATGCGCGCCAGCTTGTCGGAAAGGGATATCAACTGGATGACATCCGGATGAGCGGCATTCTCGATCAACTTGGCGGCATCTTGGGCGAGGGCAACGCCCTTCCCTTGTGCCAGCCGCAACGCGGCACCGAGAGAGCCGCCCGAAAGCTGCGCCAAGCTAGTGCGCTCGCCAGTGTCCATGTCAGGAAGAAGCTGCGCCAATTCGCTTTCCATCTCTGTATCATTCAGCGGCTTGAGAGTCAGCCTTTGGCAGCGCGAGCGGATAGTCGGCAGCAACCGTCCGGGCGTATTGGTCAGAAGCAGCAGCATGGCCCGTGCCGGCGGTTCTTCCAGCAATTTGAGCAGCGCATTGGCGGCATTGTCATTCATGTCATCGGCGGTGTCGATGACGACCACACGCCAGCCCCCAGCCCCCGCGGTCATACCGAAAAAGCTGTTGAGACGGCTCATCTCATCGACGCCAAGCACCGTCATTAGCTTGCCGGTATCTGGATTGACGCCGCGCTTAAGCACCAGCAAGCCGGGATGCGACCCGGCGGTGACCTGAACGGACACCGGATCGTTCGCCGCTACGGAGAGATCTTCTGGGCCGCGATCGGTGGCGCCATAAGCAAGCAGATAGCGCGCGATGCGATAAGCCATGGTCGCCTTGCCCACACCAGGCGGTCCGCACATCAGCCAGGCTTGCGGCGGGCGCCGGCCTCGCAAGGCACGCGATACGATTTCCAGCGCTGCGTTCTGGCCGATTAGCCGTTGCGTCTCGCGCGGATGCGGCGCGCCCTCGACGCGGTCGAGTTCGACACTGTCCTGAACACGGGGCTTTCTCGGTGCCATGGCCCTACTTTAGCCGAAAGCGCTTTTTCAGCACCTGGAAAACCGCCTGCTCCACGCTGTCGATGTCTTGATTGGCATCGATTACCACACAGCGATCCGGAGCCCGCTTGGCGATGTCGAGGAAGGTTTTGCGCATACGTTCGTGGAAGGTTATGTCCATTTCCTCGAAGCGTGTTTCGCTGTTGCCTTGCCGCCCGATCGAGCGCTTGAGGCCAATGTCAACCGGCATGTCGAGGATTAAGGTCAGGTCCGGTTTGAAATCGTTGATGGCGATGGCTTCAATGCGGCGCACGGTTTCTCGGGCCAAGCCCCGGCCGCCACCTTGGTAGGCATAGCTTGAATCCGAATAACGATCGCATATCACCCATTGTCCTTCGGCTAAGGCGGGCTTGATGGTGCGCTCGGTGTGATCGGCCCGCGCCGCGTAGAACAGCAGCGCCTCGGTCAGAGGATTCCACCGGGCCGGATCGCCTTTCAGCACCAAGGCACGGATTTCTTCCGCGCCCGGCGAGCCGCCCGGTTCACGCGTCACGATATGCGGAATCGCGCGCTTCTCCAGGGCAGCCGAAAGGCGCCGTATCTGTGTGGATTTTCCGCTGCCCTCACCGCCTTCGAAGGTAATGAAGCGGCCTTGCTTCGCCATCTTATTTTTTGCCCCCGAGAAGTGCTTTGATACCGGCGGCCATGCGGCTGAAAATGCCGGAACGGCTGACGTCTTGCGCGGCGTAGACCGGTACGGTCAAGCCCGGAAAATCCGGTGCGGTCACGACCAGCGTACCCACCTGATCGCCCGCTTTGATCGGGGCCTGCACCGGGGCTTTGTAGCGCAACGCCACTTTCATGCCTTGGCGAGAATCGACCTGCAATGTCACCGCCACCGGTACTTTGGTGGTCACCGGCACACTGGGCTGGGCGCCGCCGGAGACTGGAATGGTCCCAGCGACCTCATTGCCTTTAAAAAGTTGATAGGAGCGGAATTCGCGGAAGCCCATGCCCAGCACTCGGGCCGCTTCATCACCGCGGCGGATTTCGGCAAACCAGTCGGCCTTGGCAGGGCCTGCCTTATCGAGATCGGGCCAGCGCAAACCGTTCAGTACCAGAATAAGGCGATGGCCGTCCTTCACCGCGGAGGCGGTCACACCATAACCGGCCAGATCGGTGTGGCCCGTTTTCAGGCCGTCGGCACCGGGAAATTTATCCAGCACCATGTTGCGGTTGGGCTGGGTGATTGATTTGCCTTGATCGGTGGTGGTGTAACTCCGCACACTGAAGAAATGATAATATTGCGGATAATCCTTGACGAGATGGCGTGCCAGCTTGGCGAGGTCATACGCGGTCATCAGCTGACCCGCCGGCTCCGGCAGTCCATCCGGATTGACGAAATGCGAACCCGTCAGGCCGATTTCCTTGGCCCGCTTGTTCATCAGATCGACAAAGCCCGGCAGCGAACCACCGAGCGATTCCGCCACCACCACGCAGGCATCATTGCCCGAGACTACGATGATGCGGTTGATGAGATCTTCCACCGTCAATTGGTCACCGACGCGCACGAACCCTTTGGAGCCGCCGGTGCGCCAAGCCTGTTCGGAAACCGGGAATTTGTCGGTGAGTTTGACCCGCCCGTCCTTCAGGCGCTGGAACAGCAATTCCAGCGTCATCAGCTTGCTCATCGAGGCTGGCGCCATCTGGGAGTAGCCATCCTTGGCCCACAGCACCTGCCCTGTGTCGGCATCCATCAGGATCGCATGTTCAGCGCTAGTGCTCATGACCGCGTGAGCGGGTACTGAACACAGCGCGCAAACCGATAAGACGGCGGCGAGGACGCGTAAGCGTGGCATGGAATTACTCCCCAAAAGCACGGCAATGCATGGTCTAGTGCGCGTTCGGCAAAGAGTGAAGCGGTTTTCACAAAAAACGCGCGCCAGATATGGGGCGGCGCAGCTATTCCACCACGATATGGGCGTCGGCCCCGCCGCGATTAAGCAGCGATGTCAGCGCCTGATCGGCCTCGTCGGTGGACGCAAAGGGGCCAGAGCGCACACGATACAGCGTTTGTCTGTTGCGCTGGATGGTTGAGATCTTGACATCCGCTCCTACGCGCGCAGCCAAACGCTGCGCATTCTGATAATTCGAGAAAGCGCCGAGCTGCACATAGAGATGGGTTACCGCTGGAACCGGCACGCGCGTCACCTGCCCGTTCGGCAATGCACCGGCATCGGCCAACCCGACTGAAGTGGCAAGCGGTGGCGGCGGGGCGGCGACGGTTTGGCTCGGAGGGGCCAGTTTTACACCTGGAACCGGGGCCAATGCGTCAGACGTAACCGCCCCGCTCGGGACTGCCGGCAGGGCGTTCTGGACGTTTTCTGGAGTGCCTGCGCCAAAGGGTTGCGGCTTGCCATTGGGCAGATCGGCGCGGGCGACATACTGCACCCGGACCCGAGCCGTACCCTTGTCAAAAAAGCCCAACAGCCTGGCGGCCCGCTCCGAAAGATCGATGATGCGCCCTTGGGCAAAGGGCCCGCGATCATTCACCCGCACCACAATGGATTGGCCGTTTTCCAGGTTGGTCACCCGGACATTGACCGGCAGCGGCAAGGTCTTGTGGGCCGCCGTCAAATCCTGGGAGCTGAAAAGTTCCCCGTCCGCGGTGAGATTGCCGTAGAAGCCCGGCCCGTACCAGGAGGCAATACCGGTCTCGTCATAATCTGGCTGTTCGCGCGGGTAGTACCAAGTGCCGCCGATTTGATAGGGATTCCCGATCCGGTAGACACCGGTATTGGGCGGTACGGTTACGCTGGGGCGTGGTTGTGGCGCTGTCGTGGCACAGCCCGCCGCAAAGACGGCAAGCAACAAACCGGCACAGGCTCTTCCCTGTAAGGCACGCATCTCGAGGAATCAGCCCCTGATGAGAGCTCATTAGGTAAACGATGGCGGAACCTTGCGAAAGTGTATTGATTGTTATCAGGTCAGGCCGTGGCGCCTGACTTGCCGCCTTGCACCGGCCGGGCGCTCCCGCTATCTCCTGTACGGCTGCGGATGGGTGGCAGAGTGGTCGATTGCATCGGTCTTGAAAACCGACGGCCCTTCACGGGGTCCGGGGGTTCGAATCCCTCCCCATCCGCCAGACATCCATTCCTGTTGCACGCCGCCATTTTCTAGCGTTTCTCTTCGCGGCTCCCCTAACGCGACGGCTGAAGCGTTATTGCGTCATGCGGTTCTTCCAGCAGCGCCCGTACTTCTTGCACGATTTCAACGCGACCGGTTTCGGCGGGAATGACGAAGAGATGCAACCGCCTGGCCACCTGCCCTGCAGTCACGCTGCTGGTGAAGCGCACCAGCGGAATGGAGAAGATGGGACCCGCAAGCAGCGGCACGAACCACCATAGCGTCGCCGGTACGTAGAAATAGATCACAGCAGCGGCACCGATACCCACCGCAGTATGGACCACGAAGGCGCGCGCAATTGTCAAAGTGCAAAGCCGCCTCTCGTCGCGGAATTGCGCCCCCCAGCCTTGCGTTTCTCCCAGCATGATGCGGACCACGAAAGCACTCTGGGACAGCATCGATATGGGTGCCAGCAAGGTGGAGAACACCGCTTCCAGAAATACGCTGGCTGCGGCGCCCATAGCACCGCCATGGGCGCGCCGCGCATCGGCATCGCGCAGCACCAAGACGAGTGCCAGAAGCTTGGGACCGTAAAGCAGCAGCACCATGGCCATGACCAATGCCACAAAATCGAAGCTGTGTGACGTGCCCAAGGCCAGTACCGGATAGCGTCCGACATACATCACCGGTGCGATCTTGGGTTGATCGAGCAGTACGAAAACGGACAGCACCAGCATGGCCAGCCATAAGGGCGAGGAAAGATAGCTCATCACGCCATTGAGAAAATGGCCGCGGCTTTCGGTGGTGAAACCTTGTCCGAAGATCAGGCGTATGTGTTGCAGATTGCCCTGGCACCAGCGCCGGTCGCGAATGAGATGGTCGATCAGGGTTGGCGGCGGTTCCTCATAGCTGCCCTCCAGATCGGTGACGAGATGCAGCCGCCAGCCCGCTCGCCGCAACAGCGCCGCTTCGACGAAATCATGGCTCATGATCTCGCCGCCCAGGGGCGCGGGACCATTCAGCTTCGGCAAGCCGCAATGATCCATGAAGGGCTGGATGCGGATGATCGCATTATGCCCCCAATAATTACCGCCCGGTCCTTGCAGCAGCGAAAGTCCGGCCGTGTAAAGCGGACCATAGACGCTGGAGGAGAATTGCTGGATGCGGGCGAACAGGGAATCGCGGCCGACCAGTTGCGGCGCCACTTGGATCAGCGCGGCGCGGTGATTGATATCCATCAAGCGCACCAGTGCCGCCAGCGTATCGCCCGTCATCAAGCTGTCGGCATCGAGCACGACCATGTAATCGTAGAGCGCGCCCCAGTTGCGGCAGAACTCGGCGATGTTGCCGGCCTTCTTGCCGGCATTGTCCTCGCGATGGCGGTAATAGACGCTGGGGCCTTCGCCGTTTTGCAGCGACTGCCAGCTCCCAGTTTCCGCCAATAGACGTTCGGGATCGTTGCTGTCACTGAGGATATAAATGTCGAAATTGCCGCCCTGCCCGACGTTGCGGATAGAAGCGCAAATGGTGCGGATGCCCGCTACAACGCGGCGCGTATCTTCATTGCGGACGGGAAACAGCAGCGCCGTGCGTGAACGCGGTGGTGTGAGAACGGCATCAACCCGGCCCGGCCAGCGCAAGGTCGTATCGGCAAGATGACGACCGCGCGCATAGGCGCCGATCGCGGCCAGCCAGAACGAAGCGCTGATCCAGAGAAACAAAATGGTGACAAGAAAAAGATAAGCGCCTTCAAGCGGGCTCAACCCGTCAATGCGCAGGATATTCCATAGACGGCTCATCCCGGCCGCCGTGGTCGCCAACACCAGCCCGAGAAAGAGCCAGCGCAGCGTAATCAACGATCCTTCAGGCCTCGTCACGTAATTCGCGAACCGGTTTTCCAAAAACCTCGGCAATGCTGCGCGCCAACGCCGCCATGACGCGGCCAGGGGTCCAGAGAACGATCTCCTGTACGGGCATCTCGCGCGGCCTTGCGGGCGGCGCGGTTAATGCCGTCGGCAACCTGCGGATGGTGCGTGTGTCTGGCGCTTGCTTCAACTGGTTCTCCTTCGTCCTTGCTTCAGACGGATGCTTAATGAGGTAAACACCCACTGGAGGCGGATGGCGCCTATGCCACAGATTTGTCACTCCGCAGATCTCCTTGTTACGGTGTGACGCTTCCCATGTAGAGGCGACAAATGGCGACATTTCGTCCTTAATGAGGAAATTTCGAAGAGCCACTCTTTGTCTGCGCCAGACGGGAATCATCTGCCATACTTCGCGCGTTAGGCGCTGTGATTTGTCTGTGTAGAGGAATACTGCGTTGCCGATTACTCGACGTCTGCTGCTGGGTTCACTTCCCTTTGCGCTTGCTGCGAGCGCTGCCGCGCCGAAAGCGGCGCAGGAGGGATTGATCTATGGCCCGGCTCATCCCTTCAGCTTCGATCGCCTGCGCAAACACGCAAAAAATCTCGCTTCGGAAGCTTACAAACCGGTAACCCGCCCCGCGCCGGACATTTTACGGACTATTACCTATGACGTTGCCCAGAAAATCCGCTTTCGCCCGGAATGTGCGTTGTGGGCTGGCGGGCCTTATCCGATCCGCCTGTTTTCCTTGCGCGAGACGGTGCAGGAACCTGTGCGCATAAATGTGATAAATGGCGATAAGGCGCGTCCGCTTCTTTACGATCCGCGCTATTTCGATTGGGGCGGAACCGGTCTCGACAAGAGCTTGCCGCACACGGCTGGATTTTCCGGCTTCCGCGTCATGAACGGACGCGATGTCGAACGCGATTGGCTTGCTTTTCAAGGTGCGAGTTATTTCCGCAGCTCCGGCAGCGACGATCAATACGGGCTCTCGGCACGCGGTATTGCGGTGAACACGGCGGCAGCAACGCGCGAGGAGTTTCCGCTCTTCACCACCTTCTGGCTGGCGGAAGGTGCTGGACCGGATGCTGCGGTAACCGTCTATGCGTTGCTGGAAGGGCCCAGCCTCACCGGCGTTTACAAAATCGAGACCCGCAAAGGCAAGGGCCAGGTGATGGATGTGCATGCCGAATTATTCGCGCGTGCCGATATCGATCGTCTCGGCATTGCCCCGCTCACCAGCATGTTCTGGTATAGTGAAGCCAATCGCCATCAGGGTGATGATTGGCGGCCAGAAATTCACGATAGCGATGGCCTTGCCATGTGGACGGGTGCGAACGAACGCATCTGGCGGCCGCTGGCCGATCCGCCCGGTGTGCAAACCAACTCCTATCTCGACACCAACCCGAAAGGCTTTGGCCTGATTCAGCGCGATCGCGATTTCGATCACTACCAGGATGATGGCGCCTTCTATAACAAGCGGCCGAGCGTCTGGGTGGAACCGCATGGGGCCTGGGGCGAAGGTGCGGTGCAGCTCGTTGAGATCAATACCCGCGATGAGATCCACGACAATATCGTCGTTTATTGGTCTCCCAAGGCCAAGCTCGCCAAGGGCGGCACGCTCGCGCTCGATTACCGGCTCTATTGGCAGGACCCAGAACCGTTCCTGCCCAAATCCGTTGCCCATGTGGCGGCGACGCGCACCGGCCGCGCCGGCGTTCCTGGTTCGCAAGGCATGGCGAACGGGCACAAATTCGTCATCGATTTCGAAGGCGGCCCGCTTTCCGATATGCAAGCGCGTTATGACCTGAAGCCAGTCGTGACGCTCTCACGCGGCCATGTCGCCAGCAGCTATTCCATCAAAGTGGTGGGCACCAATCGCTGGCGGGCCGTGTTCGATGCGGTGCTGGAAGGCAAGGATCCCGTCAATTTGCGCTGTTCGCTGCAATTGAACGGCAAACCGCTGACCGAAAGCTGGATGTACCAATATTTTCCGTAGCGCTATTTGACGTCTTCATTGCGCACGAGAGTCATCGTGCGGGTCGAGGGCAATTGCGCAATGGCTGGTGCATTCTGCGGCGTCTCGTATTGGCGGTATTCCGGCACCTCATCGAGGCGCACAAAGCGATAGCCCTCTTCCTGCATCGCTTCGATCACGGTATCGGCAAGCTCGGCCGATTTAGCATAGAGCGAATGGATCAGCACCACACCGCCGTCGGAGCGTCGGATCTCGCGCAAATAGCCCTTGGCACAGGTTTGTGCCGTCCATTTGTGACGCCAGCAATCCCAATCGGCGGCGCTCATGATGTAACCATCGCGCATCGAGATCTGGCCACCAATATCCCAATAAACCGGCCCAACGTAATTCTTCAGCACCGGGTCGGCATTGAGGATCTTGGCATGCGCCGATTTCCAATAACCATAAGGGGCGCGGAAATAGAACTTATCACCCGGTTTCATGAAAGGGGCGATTTCGTCATGCACCATACGAATCTGCGAGATCAGCTTTTCCGGATCGCTGTCGAACGCGCCGGTGAGCAGAGGATGACTGCTGCTGTGGTTGGCGATTAGGCTGCCCTCGTTGGAGATGCGCGCCAGGATCGATTTATGGGTGGCGGCCATCTTGCCGACCACAAAAAAAGTCGCCTTGACGTTATGCGCCTTCAAAACGTCCAGCACGGCTGCCGTGTTGGCGTTGGGTCCGTCATCAAAGGTAAGCGCGATGGTATGCGCATCGCGCAAACCGGAATGGAAGATGCTGGAGGATTGAAACCAGGCCACTTCGGAATCAGCCGCCTGGGCCACGCCAAAAGAAAGCGCACCCGCCGCCAACGCGACAAACAGCCCACACCGCATGGAGCCCCACAACCCGCCTGATTTTGTCTCATTTTAGGCCACCCCTCCCGCCCCGGCAAGGCCAGGGTAAGCAGCTTGCCGTTGATTTAAGGGGTTTGAGACGCGCGGCGGGCGACCAAACCCGCCTTACATCAGCGAGAACGCCCGGCTTTGACCAGGGTTACATCCTCGTGAATGTATGACGGCGATGAAATGAAATCTTGGGTATATGCAGATGCCCCCGCCTTGGCCGGTCTCCGTCCTTGTTGCCTCGTCCGGGCGGCATTTTTGAGGAAAGCCGTCCTAACCGCTTTCCAAAGATGCTTTGCCTCCCGTTTACCTTATCAATCCGTCTACGGATGGCCTTCTACTAAAAATGTTCAAGCAGGCCGGGCTTAACCACAATACGGTTTTGCCCGGCACCAACTGGCGCCAGTCCCCGGAAAATTAAAGAAATTCGCGTATCACGGCTCATTCGCGGCGTTAACCGCATCGGATCAACCAGGAAACCCCGTTGCTCGCATGGTAGAAGACCTAGCGACACTGCCAAACCAGGAATGCGGCGACTGCACGGTGTGCTGTCGCGAGCTCATTATCGATGTGCCTGGCTTGACCAAATATGCCGGCGAGTTCTGCAAGAACGGTGTGTTGGGAAAAGGCTGCGCAATCTACCCGGACCGGCCGCAAGCCTGTCGCGATTTTCACTGCGGCTGGCGGCGCCTGCCCTTGCCCGACGAATGGCGCCCCGACCGCTGCCATATCCTGCTGTCAGCCGAACCGGCCGATCCTGAAAAGGGCGTGGCAGAAGGGTGGAAGTTTTTCTTTTTTGGCAGCCTTGATAGGATTTTCTGGCGCCCGTTCGTTGAATTCGCTTCCGCTCTGATTGCGAAAGACAAGGTGGTTTACATCTCCATTCCGGGCCCGAAGCGCAACTGTGCACGCATGCAGGCTATCGTGCCGACTCCCGAACTGAAACAAGCCATCGCCGGCTGGAATTATGCGGCAGTGGTTGGCGTGGTGGCCGCGCTGGTGCAGAGCTGCCTCGATGCCCCGGAAGACCCGGTCGTCTTCAAACATCCTTATACGGATTAGCTTGGTATGATCCCGCCCCGGTCAGGGCGGGATCAGCCCGGTTTACGACTGCGCCGTCGTGAAGAACGGATAATCCGTATAGCCCTTTTCCGCACCGCCATAGAAGGTGGAGGCGTCCCATTCGTTGAGCGGCGCGTTGTTCTTGAAACGCTCAGCGAGATCAGGATTGGCGATGATCGGCTTGCCAAAGGCCACGGCATCAGCGACGCCATCGGCAATCGCCTGCTCGGCTGTTTCCTTGGTGAAGCCTTCATTGGCGATATAGACACCTCCGAAAGCCTCTTTCAGCGCCGGGCCGATGGAATCCTCTTTGCGAGCTTCGCGGGCGCAGAGGAAGGCCAAGCCGCGCTTGCGGGATTCTTTGGCGACATAAGAGAAGGTGGCCAGACGGTCGGAATCGCCCATGTCATGGCTGTCGGCGCGCGGGGCGAGATGCAAACCGACGCGATCGGCGCCCCAGATCTCGGCCGCAGCATCGACCACTTCCAGCATCAGCCGGGCGCGGTTCTCGATGGAGCCGCCATATTTGTCGGCCCGCTTGTTGGTCCCGTCCTGCAGGAACTGGTCGAGCAGATAGCCATTGGCACCATGGACTTCTACACCGTCGAAGTCGGCCTTCTTGGCATTTTCCGCACCGCGTTTGTAAGCGGCAATGACACCCGGGATTTCGTCAAGGTCGAGCACCCGCGGGGTTTCGAATTCCTTCATCGGCCGCACCAGGCTGACATGTCCGGCGGGCTTGATGGCACTGGCCGAAACCGGCGTCGCGCCATTGAGATAGACTGGATCGGAAATGCGGCCGACATGCCAAAGCTGCAATAGAATGCGCCCGCCCGCCTCGTGCACGGCTTTGGTGACGGGCTTCCAGCCTTCCACCTGCTCGTCTGACCAGATTCCCGGCGTCGCAGGATAGCCGACGCCCATTGGATCGACGGAGGTGGCCTCGGTGAGAATCAAGCCAACAGAGGCGCGCTGGCGGTAATATTCGGCCATCAAGGGCACCGGCACACGGCTATCCGGCGTGGCCCGGCAACGGGTTAGCGGCGCCATGACAATGCGATTGGGCAGCATAAAGGCGCCCGCTTTCAGCGGCTCAAACAAGGAAGACATGGGACCCCTTCATAAGAAGCTTTCACCCCACAGATAGGTACTAGTGTACAAAACAACAAGCGCCCCGCCCAAATTGAGCGGAGCGCTTGGAATTTACAGAACCCTTAGCGAGAATCGCTCATGCTCCGCGCGTTTCAATCGTGGCGGTAGCGGTCGCCATCATGGTCATCGCGGCGAACATAGCGGTCCTCGTAAACGCGATGGCCATCGCGATCGCGGCGAACGACACGCTCCTGGTAAATCCGGCGGCCATGGTGATCGTAATAATAGTAGCCATGCGCTTGGCGGTCGTAATGACGGCCGCGGTTACAGTCGATATCACGCGCGATGGCATTGCCGGCAAAACCGCCCGCCACAGCGCCGCCCACCACGCCCACGGCGCTGCCATGGGTAATGGCACTGCCGATCAAACCACCGCCGACCGCACCGAGGATACTTCCTGTATCATGGCTGCGCCCGCTACAGGCGTCCGCAAAGGCTGTCGACCCGCTGGCGCCGAAGGCAACCAGTGCCGCAAAAATCAAGGAAGTGTGCTTGCGCATAAATCATCTCCCGCGTTCCACTCGCTTCACCCCAAAAAGATGATCAAGTGTCAGGGCCTGTTCCAGGCTCTATTGCGGCATTGCTGTGGCGCCCTGCCGCTTACCACGGAAAACGGTCTAAAAGGCCTTTTGATCCAACAAAATAGCGCCGTGTGATAAAATTGAGCGACCGCGAGAGCCGCCTCAAAACTGCACGCGAGAGGCGGCTCCGCAGGCATCGCTACACACTCAATCTGGTCAACGCTTCCTTGAGTCGTGCCGCCAGAGCTGCCGCAGCGGCCCGCTTGTCACGCTGCTCCTGCAAGACATCCTCGGGTGCGCGGCTAACGAACTGCTCGTTCGACAGTTTGGCATCGAAGCGGGCGATTTCGTCTTCCGCCTTCTTCAATTCCTTTTCCAGACGTGTGCGTTCCTTGGCAAAATCGATGACATCGCCGAGCGGCAGACCAGCCACCGCTTCCCCAACAACGAACTGCGCCGAGCCTTGCGGGAAGGCATCTGCCGTTGCCGTAGTCGAAAGGCGGGCCAGCGTGGCAATGATGTGATGATGGGTGTCGAGACGCTCCTTGGTTTCGGGGCTCGCATCCTTCAGCACCAGTGCAATCTTGGCCGCTGGCGGCACGTTCATTTCGGAACGGATCGAGCGCACGCCCTGCACCAATTCGATCACCCACTGCATTTCCGCCCGCGCCGCATCATGGGACGGAAGCAGCGACAGATCAGGCCAGGCGGCTTCGATCAGCAGGCTTTCACGCGGTGACAGATGCTCGACCGTACGGGCCCACAGCTCTTCGGTGAGGTATGGCATGAACGGATGTAAAAGCTTCAGCACCGTATCGCGTACCCAGGCGGCGGTCATGCGGGCTTCGGCTTTGGCGCCCTCGTCCGTGCCGTTGAGCAGCGGTTTGATGAACTCCAGATACCAGTCGCAGTAAACGTCCCAGACAAAGTGATAGGCCGCACCGGCCGCATCGTTGAAGCGATAGGCCTGCATGGCATCGGTGACTTCGGCTTCTGTCTTGGCCGCTTCCGCTACGATCCATTGATTGACCGTGTGGCCGACCTTGGCGGGATCGAAGCGCGGATTGGTATCGCAGCCATTCATCTCGCAGAAGCGCGCTGCATTCCAAAGTTTAGTCGCGAAATTGCGGTTGGTTTCGACGCGGCTTGGCCCGATGCGCATGTCTTTCGACTGACCAGCTGCCAGCGCCAGAGTGAAGCGCAGCGCGTCAGCGCCAAACTGGTCGATCAGTTCCAAGGGGTCCACCACATTGCCCTTGGTCTTAGACATCTTCACGCCCTTTTCATCGAGGACGCGATTGTGGATGTAGACCGTCTCGAACGGCACGTCGTCCATAAAATGCAGGCCCATCATCATCATGCGGGCGACCCAGAAGAAGATGATGTCGAATCCCGTGATCAGGACGTTGGTGGGATAGAAGCGCTTCACCTCTTTGGTTTGGTTTGGCCAGCCCAGGGTCGAGAACGGCCACAGTGCCGAAGAGAACCAGGTATCGAGCACGTCCTGGTCTCGGAGAAGAGGAATTGGATCGGAGATGCCTGAGATTGATTTATCTGCTGGTCCAACATATGCATTAGTGAACACAGCGGATGCTGCTTGCCACTCTTCCTGCGTTGCGAAGAATACGACAGGTTTTCCATAATAAGCTTCAGCTTCGGCACGTATTTCATCTTCTGAAGGGGCAACAAATATCTTCCGCGAGAGTTGCAGCTGTCCGTCCATAAGCTCAAGACCATACCAAGCCGGAATCTGATGGCCCCACCAGAGCTGGCGTGAGACACACCAGGGCTGAATGTTGCGCAGCCAATTGTAATAAACGTTGGTCCAGTTCTCCGGCACGAATTTGGTGCGGCCGTCTTCCACCGCCTTCAAGGCGCGCTCGGCCAGCGGCTTCACATTCAGATACCATTGCTCGGTCAAGAACGGTTCGAGCACGACCTCCTTGCTTTTCTCGTCATGCGGCACTGCATGGGTAATCGGCTCGATCTTGTCGAGCAGCCCCAGCTCTTCGAAATCGGCGACGATCTGCTTGCGGGCCACAAAACGGTCGAGACCGCGGTATTTCTCCGGCACGAAATCGTTCAGCGTGCCGTCCTTGTTCAGGATATTGATTAGCTCCAGCCCGTGGCGTTTGCCGACTTCGAAGTCGTTGAAGTCGTGGCCGGGGGTAATCTTCACCGCGCCGGTGCCCTTTTCGGGATCAGCATATTCATCGGCGATGATCGGGATCAGGCGGCCGGAGAGCGGCAGCTTCACCTTCTTGCCGATGAGGTGTTTGTATTTTTCGTTTTCCGGATGCACTGCGACGGCAGTATCGCCCAGCATGGTCTCGGGGCGGGTGGTTGCAACGGTGATGAATTCGTCTGTGCCCTCGACCGGGTATTTGAGATGCCAGAGATTGCCCTTCTGCTCGATGCTCTCCACTTCGAGGTCGGAGACGGCGGTCTGCAACCGCGGATCCCAGTTCACCAGACGCTTGTCTTTGTAGATGAGGCCTTGGTCATAGAGCGTGACGAAGACTTTCAGGACGGCGCGCGAAAGCCCCTCATCCATGGTGAAGCGCTCCCGGCTCCAGTCGGCCGAAGCGCCCAGGCGGCGCAACTGTTCGCCAATGGCGCCGCCGGATTCGGCTTTCCATTCCCAGACGGCTTCAAGAAACTTCTCGCGGCCCATGGCGAGGCGGCTCTGCTGCTTTCCCGCGAGCTGACGTTCCACCACCAACTGTGTGGCGATACCGGCATGGTCCATACCGGGCTGCCACAGCACGTCTTTGCCGCGCATGCGCTGAAAGCGGGTGACGCTGTCCTGCAGCGTGTTGTTGAGGGCGTGACCGATATGGAGGCGGCCAGTGACATTCGGCGGCGGGATGACGATGCAGAAAGGATCGGCATCTGGTTTGCGCCCCGCATGGAAAGCGCCTGATTCGCTCCAGGCTTGGTAGATACGGCTTTCGACTTCCTGCGGGTTGAACGTCTTGTCGAGCATGAGATCCCCTCAAACGGCCCGGCATCCCAAAGAGGCCCGGTCCGGAATGGACATGGCCCCAAAAGACAATGTCCGAGCTGGGTGAAACCAGCCCGGACACCGATCCGTCAAGGGGTTATCCGGGCTAATCCCCCGGAACCCGAGAAATTAGCGCTTGGTACCGCGCGCCCGGGCTACGCGGGCGACTTCGTCGCGTACCGCGCCTTCCAGGAGAGCCGGGAAGTGCTCGTCCATCCATTCGCGGATGAGCGGCTTCATACGTTCGACGATGTGCGGGGCATTCTCACCCAGCCATTGCTTCACCACCGGCTCGAAGGCTTCGCGGACGGCCCGTTCGAAAACGGCTTCCACGGAAAGACCAGAAACATCGGTCACGGGAGCCCGGACTGGCGCCGGGGCGGCATGTTCTTCTTCCGGTTCGTCAAGGCCAGCAAAAGCATCGTCGATCGACTGCCGGGTCTTGTCGGAAAAGATGTCATGGTGGACAGGAGCGGCAGCCGCCACGGGCGCAGGCTCTTCGATCGGCTCGAACACCACATCCTGCTCCGGTTCGGCGACAGGCGGTGCGAACGATTCTTCATGGACGGGTTCTGGGGCTGGCGCGACAGCAGCGACCGGTTCCGGAGCAACTTCCTGGGTCAATTCCAGGATGTCCGCTTCAGGTTCGGCCGGCTTAGGCGCTTCGGCCGCCGGCTGCTGTTCTGAGGAGTCCTCCGAGATGATCTTACGGATAGAGGCGAGGATTTCCTCCATCGTCGGTTCGTGCTGTGGGCTCGACACCATGCGTAACTCCCGGCCGGTCTATGAATTCAGACCCTATGACAATCGTTCAGAGAAGGCAAAGAAGCAGTTAACAGACAATAGGATAAACCAGAATTATGTCTAATCTCCAAAGCTGAACCACTTTGCAGCGTTATTTTCGTAATGATCGAGAGGATCGTAATAGGGCACTTTGAGGTTGAGGCTCTTGGCCGTGAGCAGACCAGAAGCTGCCAAAACCTGAAATGCCGCCACGGTGGCGTCGCGTCGTGAAGTCACCACCGTGACTTGGGCATTGAGCAGCTCCTGCTGGGCATTCAGCACGTCCAGCACCGTGCGGCCGCCGACCCGTTGCTCCTTGCTGACGCCATTGAAGGCGATCTCGTTGGATTGGGCGGTGGCTTCGTTGGAGGCAATATTGGCGAGCGCCGCTTGGTAGGTATTCCAGGCTGTGGAGACTGCTTCGCGGACTTGCCGGTCGGTGACGCTCACATTCAGCTGCGCCTGGGCGTGCTGCTGCTTGGCTTGCCGTATGGCCGACTGCTCGGCGCCGCCTTGATAGATGGGGATGTTCACCTGGGCCTGCACGCCAATGCCTTGGGTAACCTGCCCGGCTCCCAGCGCCGAGGCGTAGGATTGCTGCGAGTAACTATAACCGCCTTGCAGATTGACTTCCGGCAGCATCGCACCGATGGCGTCATCCACGGCATAGCTGGCGGCGCGTTCGTATTCCTGCGCCTGGACCAGCGCTGGATTGCCTTTCGCAGCCGCGGTTTCTGCCACCTCTTCCGTTCCCGGAACCAAATTGGGCGTGGCCGGACGGTCTTCCAATGTCTCGGCCGGCCGGCCGATGACACGGCTGAAACTGGCGCGCGAAATCGCCAACTGGCCTTCAGCCGCGGTCAGCGCCGCTTGCGCTCCGGCAAGCCGCGCCTCGGCCTGGGCGACATCGGTCCGGGTGACTGAGCCGGCTTTGAATTCGAGAGCAGTCTGATCCCTCTGACGGCGCAACACATCGACATTGTGGCGGCGCAGATTGACGATCGCGATATCACGCACCACGTCCATATAGGCGGTCGCGGCGGCCAGCAGCACAGTCTGTTCCGTAGCCGTCAAATCCGCCCGCGCCGCCCGGACATTGGCTTTGGCTTTGCCGATCTCAGCATAAGTCCGCCCGCCGCGGAACAGCTCCTGCTGGAAGCCGACCTGAGCCTGCAGCGGATGGGTGATGGTCTTCACCCCATTCGCACCGCTGATCTTGTACTCATTATAGGCGTAGGTGCCGGTCGCCGAGATTGTAGGGCGCCATTTGGCATTGGCCTGCGCGACGGTCTCATCCGTGGCTCTGAGCCCAGCCCGGGCCGCCGCCAATTGGGGATTGGTTTCATAGGCGATGCCAAGCGCCTCCGGGAGCGAGAAATCCACCTTCTTCGGTTCGGCCTCTGCATTGCTCTCCGGCTCTACTTTGGGGATATTTTGAGCGACGGCCGTTTTGCCATGCGCCTTGACTGGCTTCTGAGCCACGCTTGGCACAGTTGTCGCCATCAGTACGGCGGCTAACGCTGCCCAAATGCGTGCGTACCCCATAATCGATCCCCTCCCGATTCGAATCACCGGGGGACTACCCCCGTCATGTGTCCTGTTTGGCAGTGCCATTTTCGCGCAAAAGGCGTGATGTTTACCTTTGTCGGCAACCGACGACTGTGCTGCTCAGCCCTGCTTAACCCTACGACGCATATAGGTACCAATATTCAGGGCGACAATTGGGAGCGCCAATGTGTCAGCCGCATCCCGGCGTAGCGTTGCGCGCAATCGTCTGATATAGCCACCCGTCCCGAGGCCACGTGGCGGAGTGGTTACGCAACGGTCTGCAAAACCGTGTACTCCGGTTCAATTCCGGACGTGGCCTCCACTCCATTTTCCCTAAAATTCGAGAATTTATACAACGGCGCAATCCGTTAAGGGTTTGTTAACCTTGCGCCTGCATAGTCCTGCTCGTCTTCCCTTGAAGACACCCCACCATTACCCAACGCCTTGGGGCCGGGTTTTCCCGGCCCTTTTTTCTTGGTCCCGGATCAGAGGCGCTTCTTCGCTCTTTTCTTCTTGTGGTATTGCCGCCAACGCCCCCAGCGTACTTCCAGGCGGCGGCGCCCCCGGCGGACCAGCGGGCTGTCCACCGATAGGACGACAAGTCCGAGCGGCAGCATCCAGAAACCGAGAATCGGTAGGAAGCCCAAAACCCCACCCACCACCAATCCTGACCCGAGAATCACCCGCTGGCGATGGCTCCCTGGCATCGGAATGGCATATTTGCCCAGCCGGATTGTTGCCCGGCCTGGTTTGCGGTGAGCTTTTTCGGAAGTCTTTGGCCCAAAATGCATCTTGGAATGTTTGTCGCGGCTTATGGACATCAACTTTCGTTTGGTGACTGGACTCGAGTTTGATATAGCCACGCACCTCAAGACGCGCTACACAGCGCGCCCTTAAGTGATCCCCGGTAGCTCAGCGGTAGAGCAACCGGCTGTTAACCGGTTGGTCGGCGGTTCGAATCCGTCCCGGGGAGCCACTTTCTTGAATTCTTATTTCCAGGCTTTGATGACCCGCCGAGAGGCGGGTTTTCTATTTGGGTTATTTGTTCCTCCCTTCATTGCCCCCTCGGAACCGATCTACAAATCTACAAATATGATGCTGTGGTATCAAACCGTATTACCCGAAATGCGGGTAAGCGGTATGAACGTCCGAGCTCCTGGGTAAGAGTTTAAACTGCCCGTCCCTGGACAGCTTGCCGCATTGAAGGTAACTCGCGCGCTTCCCATTTCGTGGTGTTGCATGACGCTAGAATGGAAAGACGCGGCAGGACGTTAGCTCGATCCGGTTCAGCTCGACAAAATTTCGCGCCATCAAAGACATAACAGCATTTTGCGGTATTCGTTTTCAGGTTTAGACGCTGCCATTGCAGAATCGCGATTCATACAAGCAGCGACCCCGACCGTGAGGTCATGGATATTTGCATATTCTTCGCAAGGCGCACGCAGTTGAGACTTGTTTGCGCTGCAAACGGCTGGAAACCGCTTGGGCTGCGTAAGGGAATAGCCCTGGCGGCAGGCCGCTTCTGACGCGAGAGCGTGACCAATTATTCCAGACAGCTAAATGCCGCGCCGCTTTTGAGCTGGCGCTTCCGGCTTGAAAGAAATTGTCTGCAGCGGACTGCTCTGCGGTACAGGCGCCGCTTTTGCCTGTGTTGGCGCAGCGGTGTTCGACTGCGCGCCGCAATTACCCGAAGTGTGGGAAACGACTTTCGGCTCACTACTCCCGCTTGATGTGATTTGCATCGACTTCATACAAACGCCATTGCCGGATATGGTCGAGACGAAAGAGTAGCTCGAACCGGCAGGCATACCGTAAAACTCTGCCGAACGCAGAGGAGAGCCGCCAAGTGAGGCTTCGGCCTGCTGCTGCATCAATCGCGCCTGATAGATCATAGTTGCCATCTGGTGATCCATCATCGCCGAAATCCGCTCCATCTCATCGAAAGACGATGGCGCGAAAAAGCCGACTGGCATTGCCTCGGAGCTGTGCACAAAATTCACCTTTGGCGGCGTATCGCCGGTATAGCGGATATGGGCTTCACCACCGCCGGGAATAGCCACTGTCATTTCGTGGATGGCTGGGGCTGCCGCCAACGCCAGCCCGGTCAGACCGGCTGCCGCAACGGCTGTCAGAAGGACAGTCTTCATCGGGTTCGCTCCTCATCGCTTGCGCGAGCCAAGACATAAGCCACCAGCTTTTCACCAGCCTGACCGCCAGCTGAAAAATAGGTAAGATCAAGCTGCGAATCCCACAGCCAAGTCAGGGAATTGTTCGGTTTCCGCGCGATCTTGCCCGGTCCCCGAGGGGCCATTACGTTTCACTGCTTTTTTTCAGACGCGGGTCTCCATGGAATTCAAGCCTGACGCCCTTGCCGCGATCGGCAATACCCCCCTCATCCGTCTGCGCCGAGCGTCGGAACTAACAGGCTGTGAAATTCTGGGAAAGGCCGAATTCATGAATCCCGGTCAGTCGGTGAAGGACCGGGCGGCGTTGTTCATTGTCAAGGATGTGATCGCTAAGGGGCAACTTAAGCCTGGCGGAGTGATTGTGGAGGGTACGGCCGGCAATACCGGCATCGGCCTTTGCGTCGTTGCCAATGTGCTCGGTTTTCGCACCGTGATCGTCATTCCCGAAACCCAATCAGTTGAGAAGAAGGATGCGCTGCGCCTCTTGGGCGCTGAACTGATCGAAGTGCCGGCAGTGCCGTATCGCGATCCCAACAACTATGTGAAAATCTCGGGACGCCTCGCCGAAGAACTCGCCAAGACCGAAGCTGCCGGCGCGATTTGGGCAAATCAATTCGACAACACCGCTAATCGCCAAGCCCATGTTGAAACCACCGGCCCCGAGATTTGGGCGCAAACAGGTGGCCGTATTGATGGCTTTGTTGCCGCTGTGGGGACCGGCGGAACCCTCGCTGGAACCGCCATCGCGTTGAAGGAGAAGAATCCCGCCATCCGCATAGCCGCCGCCGATCCGATGGGGGCTGCGATCTATTCCTGGATCAAGAGTGGTGAACTAAAGGCCCACGGATCATCAATCACCGAAGGCATTGGACAAAACCGCGTCACCGCCAATCTGGAAGGGGCGCCGATTGATGATGCCTACGAGATCACGGATGAGGAAATGCTGCCGATCATTTTCGACCTGCTGCAACACGAAGGGCTTTGTCTCGGCGGCTCGACTGGAATCAATGTAGCTGGCACGATCCGGATGGCAAAAGAGATGGGCCCGGGACATACAATTGTGACTGTGTTGTGCGACTACGGCACCCGTTATCAAAGCAAACTCTTCGATCCCGATTTCCTCCGCAGCAAAAACCTTCCTGTCCCGCTGTGGTTGAGCAAAAAGCGCCACCCCATCGCGGTGCCTTTTGAATGAAGGAATGGCCCATGCAGAACCCGCTTGTCGCTCCGCTGTGGCTCGCTGAACGGCGTGCCGGTCCTAAAGTCAAGGTACTGGACGCATCCTGGTATTTGCCGCAAGCGGGACGCGATTCAAAAACAGAGTTCGCGCAGTCGCATATTCCTGGCGCACAATTCTTCGATATCGATGCCGTTTCGGACGAAACCTGCCCTTGGCCGCACATGCTGCCTGCGCCGGCAAAATTCGAACAGATCGTGAGTGATCTCGGCATCGACAACAACACCACCGTCCTGGTCTATGACACGGCTGGGCTGTTTTCGGCACCACGGGTGTGGTGGACCTTTCTGGCGATGGGACACGACAAGGTTCACATTCTCGACGGCGGCTTTCCGGCATGGCAGAGGGTGGATTATCCGGTGACGGATCGTCCCACCCCAAAAGCCAGCACGCAGTTCATAGCGCGTCCCAAACCATCCCTCGTGACCAGTTTCGAGCAGATGATGGAGATCGTGAAATCCGGCTCGGCCCAGATCATCGATGCCCGTGGCGCGCCGCGTTTTTTTGCCCGTGAACCGGAGCCGCGCCCAGGCGTGCGCGGAGGCCATATGCCGGGAGCCATCAATATTCACTATGCCGAGTTCACCACCCCAGAGGGCCTGCTCAAACCGGTAAACGAGTTGGAGATGCTGTTCACGTCGAAAGGTATCGCCCTCGACCGGCCAATTGTGACAAGCTGCGGCTCAGGCGTAACGGCCGCGATTGCCATGTTGGCGTTGAAGGTGGCGGGCGTGCAGCAAGTTTCGCTCTATGACGGCTCCTGGGCCGAATGGGGCGCCCGGCCGGAAGCCCCGGTCGAGACTGGGGCTTGATAGGACAAAAGCGATGGCTGGCTCTCGCACCAAACGCTATATGCCGATGACGGTCACCTTCCTGGAAATGAAGGCAAAACCCTCGCTACTTCCGCCTCCCCATCCAACCGGAAAAGTGGCGATCCTGCGTGCGGAAAACCCACCGGTTCACTTCTATCGCTATCTCTACAATACCGTGGGCGAACCCTATTACTGGGTCGATCGTCGGCGTATGGACGATGCCAGCCTAGCTGCCCTGCTGCAGAGCCCGACCCTCGATCTCTACGTTCTTTATGTGGACGGCTGTCCGGCCGGAATAGCCGAGCTTGATTTCAAGGACAGCCCGACCGGATTGCTCGCCTATTTCGGGTTGTTGCCAGAATTCATTGGCCGCAAGCTCGGCGCCTTTTTTCTCTATCACGCCGTGCAGAACGCCTGGATGAAACCGATCTCGACCCTCCTGGTTAACACCTGCACCCTCGACCACCCGCGCGCCCTGCCGCTTTACCAGCGCATGGGGTTCACAGCCTATTCCCGGGAAGATCGTCGCATCGAGTTGCTTTGACACCGGTTTTACCGCAACACTCCCCGCCCAAAAGCATCACGGCGCCCGCCCTCGACGGCAACACAAGCGGCGCCCGATCTTGAGGGGTTCTGATGAACAATACCGCGTCTCTTAACCAGACCGGAGCGCAAGAAAAGCTCTGGTTCGGTCACCCACGTCTACTTTCCTTGTTGTTTACCACCGAGATGTGGGAGCGGTTCGGCTATTATGGCATGCGCGCCGTGCTGGTGCTCTACCTGGTGGAGCACTTCGTTTTTTCGGACAATGTCGCCAACGGCCTTTATGGCGCCTTTGCCTCGCTCGTCTACCTGACCCCGCTGATCGGCGGGTTTGTCGCCGATCAGTTTATCGGCCCCAAAAGGGCGGTGAAGACCGGCGCCATTCTGATGTCGATCGGCTACATGATGCTCGCTTTTACCGGTGGCGATGCAGCCAAGCCATTTGTGACCATCGATGGCCATCGCTACGATGTTCAAGTCGTCAAACAGGGCGATAACAATGCCCAGTACCTGGTGGCTAACGGCGCGCGCTACAAGATCACCGGTAATGAAGACAAGTCGATTAGCATTGAAGGCGCAAATGGCGCCGTACCGGCCAAGGTTGCCGACGGACATTATCGCTTTGATGGCGAACGCAACTCGCTGAGTGTCGTCTTGCTCTTCCTTTCGCTTGGCCTCGTCATTGTCGGTAATGGCTATTTCAAGCCCAATATCACCTCCATTCTTGGCCAACTTTATGCGCGCACGGATCGCCGACGCGATGCCGCCTATTCAATCTTCTACATGGGCATCAATGTTGGCTCGACCATTTCGCAGACTTTAGTGCCTTTATTCGCGATCTGGTGGGGTTACAAATGGGGTTTTGCGCTGGCTGGCTTCGGCATGATCCTGGCTTGGGCACGCTTCCAATTTGCCGGGGAAAGACTTGCGCCTTACGGCAATCCTCCGAAAAACGCCAAGAAGATAAATCTGTATTTCTACGGTGGAACGCTTCTCGCGGTGCCGGTCGTTTGGTTCCTGCTCAACAACACCATGGTGACCGCATCTATTGCCCATAAGGTGGCCTCCACCGGGATTATAGGCTTTCTGATGACCCTGCCGGTGCTTGGGCAGGTGATGTTTTTTGTCTTCTTTGCGGCCATCATCGGCATTCCGGTTTGGGCCTTCTTCACGTTGAAGCCAGAAGAACGCGACCGCATGATTGTTGCTTGCGTTTTGACCACCTTCTCCGTGGTGTTCTTCACCCTGTTCGAACAAGCCGGCTCGTCACTGACGCTCTACGCCGACCGCAATACCGATCTCGTCATCATGGCACCGCATCAGGTTCTGCCGCATGCCATCACTCTTTTCGGCCTCACCATCCCGGCCGTCTGGAGCTACACCATGCCGGCAGGCCAAGTGCAGATCTTCAACCCGATCTTCATTGTGGCCTTCGCCCCGCTCTTCACACTCACCTGGAATTTCCTTTCCAAGCGCGGCATCGAACCAAGCGCTCCGCTGAAATTCGCCATTGGTCTGGTTCTGGTCGGTCTTGGCTTCCTTGCCTTGGTGTTCGGAGCAAAATTCCATGGCGCAGATTTCCGCGTTCCCCTGATCTGGCTGGTGCTGGCCTACTGGCTGCATTCCATGGGTGAGTTATGCCTGTCACCCGTGGGCCTTTCGGCGGTTTCCAAGCTGTCGATACCGAAATTGGTCGGCATGATGTTCGGGGTCTGGCTGATGGCCTCCGCTATGGCCCAATATGTCGGCGGTATCGTCGCCCAGCTGGCTTCCACTGAAACGGTGGGCGGCAAGGTGCTGAACCCGCAAGTCTCGCTGGAAACCTATATGGGTGTGTTCCAGACCATTGGTATTGCCGGCATCATTTGCGGCGGCGTTGCCGTGCTGCTTTGGCCTCTGCTCAAGAAAGGCATGCACGGCATCCACTGATGCTTGCTTAAAGGCCTAATCGGGATTACGGCTGCCGTTCGAAGCGTTTTTTGAGCGGCAGCCGTGACCAAAAAGGCCAAGCCTGAGACCATTGCCGTTTCCGCAGGACGGATGAGCGCCGAACATTTCGGCACGGTCAACACGCCCGTCTATCGCACCTCGACCATTCTCCACGAGAGCTACGCCTCGCTAAAGGCAGAGGACAAGGCGCGCTATTCCTACGGCCGGATCGGCACTCCGACCACGGAGAGTTTCGAGCGCGCAGTCGCGGAGTTGGAAGGCGCGGCCCGCACGGTCAGCGTTCCCTCCGGTCTTAACGCCATCACGACAGCGATCCTTGCCATCGTCTCGGCGGGCGACCACATCCTGGTCACCGATAACGTCTATGGACCGACACGCCGCTTCTGCAATAGCGCTCTCAAGCGGCTTGGCGTGGAAACGACCTATTTCGACCCTTTGATCGGCGCAGGAATTGAATCGCTATTCCAGCCGAACACCTGCGCCGTTTTCTGCGAAAGCCCTGGCTCGCTTACCTTTGAGGTTTCGGATATTCCCGCCATTGCCGAGGTCGCACACCGGCACGGCGCTGCGGTGTTGATGGATAACACCTGGGCTACGCCTGTTTATTTCCCGGCACTTTTGCGTGGCGTCGATCTCTCGATCCAGGCTGCAACCAAATACATTGGCGGCCATTCCGATGTCATGATGGGCACGATCAGCACGTCAGAAGCCTATGCCAAGCGGCTAGAAACCTACGTCCGCGACCTCGGCCTCTTCGCCAGCCCCGATGACTGCTTCCTGGCACTCAGAGGGTTAAGAACCCTGCCCGTCCGTCTCGCCCGTCATTGGGGAAACGGTTTGGTGCTGGCGCGATGGCTGGAGCAACGTCCGGAGGTGGCGCGTGTGCTGCACCCCGCTTTAGAAAACGATCCGGGTCACGCATTGTGGAAACGCGATTTCACCGGGGCCTGCGGACTGTTCGGCGTTGTGCTGAAACCGGTGAGTGAACCCAAACTTGCCGCTTTCATGGATGTGCTGGAGTATTTCGGCCTCGGCTACTCCTGGGGCGGTTACGAAAGCCTCATCATACCGGCCCATTACGTGCGCACGGCCCGCAAATTCGAAGCGGACGGCCCGCTTATCCGTATCCATGCAGGTCTTGAGAACCCAGAGGATCTCATCGCTGATCTTGAAAACGGTTTTGCTCAAATGGAGGTCGCATGACGGACGTGATCTCACGCCAAGCATTCATCAATGCCGTGAAATTCAATCAAGACGGTTTGGTCCCTGTGATTGCACAGAGCTGTCTGACCGGCGAAGTTCTGATGATGGCTTGGATGACACGGCACACGCTGGAAGAAACGCTGGCAACCGGCCACGTCACCTACTGGTCGCGTTCGCGCAAGGCGGTATGGCGCAAGGGCGAGACCTCCGGTCACGTTCAGCGTTTGGTGGAAGCCTTCGTCGATTGCGATGGGGATACACTTCTCATGCGCGTCGATCAGATGGGCCCCGCCTGCCACACCGGTGCCCCGACCTGTTTCTATCGCAAGCTCGGCAACGACGCCTAAGCGAACAACGGGCTGAGATGCTCGTTGAGAAACTTTCCCTGAAGATCGAGTTTGCGCCGCAGAGCGCAAAACTCTTCATATTTGGGATAAAGCGCTGTCAGCTCTTCGCGCGTGGCCGTATGGAGTTTTGCCCAATGCGGCCTGCCTCCGTGATTACGGAAAATAGCTTCGCACAGATCGAACAGCTTTTCTGAATCCATTTTTGCGTATTGGTGGACCGTGATCGTGGCGCTGTCGCGGCCGAAAAAAGGGCTGAGCCAGATATCGTCGGCCGCAACCGTACGGAAAACGAGCGGGAAAGCTGTCGTGATCTTTGACTTTCGAATCGCAGCGCTCAACTCCTGAACGACATCTCCGCCGTTTTCATAGGGCACGGCGTATTCCATCGCCGTGTAGCGGACCGTGCGGGCCGAGGGATAGACCTCGTGACTCCAACGCACTTTCTGCCGCTTGGACATAAAGGTGGAGAAGAACTTTTGCGTCGGCTTCATCAGGCCTGGTACATAACGCATGGCTTCAGCCAGTCCTGCGAAAACGTATTCATCCGCTCTGCGCCGTTCACCACGGACGAAAAGCGTGCGGGCGCTATGGCGGATTGGAGCGTGGCATTCGGTTTCATTCAACGAACGGCAGACCACGACATCACTATGCGGAAACCAAAAGAAGGAAAAATTCCGGTTGGCATCCACCAGTCCATCAAGCTGGCGAAAGAGTTCCTCGACCGGATGCAAGAAGTATTTGCGCTGCAGCTTGTAGATCGGCCGGACCTTCATATCGATTTCAGTCATGACCCCTAGAAGCCCAAGCGAAAGCCGTCCTGCTGCATAGATGTCGGCATTCTCTTCTGGCGAGCAGTGAATGACCTCACCCGTGGTTAGCAACAGACGAAAACTCGCCACCTCGGCGGACAAACTGCCAAGCGCGCGCCCAGTGCCATGCGTGCCCGTCGCCACAGCCCCACCGAGCGTCTGGCGGTCGATGTCGGCCATGTTCTTTAACGCATAACCCAGCGGATGCAGCAGAGAGCCGAGCCCCCATAAGGGAGTTGCGGCGGCGATGGAGGCGACTTCGCGCTCAGGGTCGAAGCCCTTCAAGCCCGAGAACGCCGACAGATCAATCAATGTCCCATCGGTCTGATTTAAGGGGGCAAAGGAATGACCATTTCCGGGAAAACGGACATGGCCTTCCGCTTTGCGCACGGCAACGGCCAGATCAACCTCATCCGCAGGTTCGATCACCGCGCGCGGCCGGAAGCGCACATTGCCCGACCAATTGGACCATTTCCCGCCGACGATATTCATGACCTGTCTGTAATGGGAGGAATCCCGGCGCGGCTTTTACCGCCTTGGCGGCCAAGGTCAACGGGCGGCAAATTGTCTGACCCTGCCACTGACAGGCTGGCGACCCCGGCGTGACTCGAACACGCAACCTGCGGCTTAGAAGGCAGCTGCTCTATCCAGTTGAGCTACGGGGCCGGATTGGCCTGTGCGACAGTCAATGCGACCAGGGCACTTTCCTATCATAACGAAAATTGTCGGCGTATGCCTTGGGCTTGGGTGTCGGCCGATGCGGCTCGAACAAATCGAAAGGAATGCTGTGCTTATTGGCGTAAGCGGTGGCTTCTTCCTTGCTGTCGAATTCGAGTTGGACTTGGCTCAACATGTCAGAAGAGCTGGTCCATCCCATCAAGGGGTCAATCCGGCGCGGGCTGGCAGGCTCAAACTCCAGCACCCAAGCCTTGGTGCGGGCCTTACCCGACTGCATTGCGTTCCTGGTCGGCTGATAGATGCGCGCGCGCAAGTGAGCCTCCTAAATCCTCAACCCGTCTGCCTTGCGGCAGATCCACCAATCAGTCCAGCGACGAAGGCTGGTCGGGGCGGCGTGATTCGAACACGCGACCCTCTGCTCCCAAAGCAGATGCGCTACCAGACTGCGCTACGCCCCGTCTTGGCTGATAACGCCGTACACGAAAGCGGGGGCCTCCTGCAACCCTCTGAAGACGCAGAAACTCTTTTGTAGACCGTTCTTTGCAGCTTCAGGGGACGTTCCTGAAGATCTTAGCCTGGACTTTCTCGCCTGGCTCGATTCCTTGGGCGCGCGCCTCACCTCCCTTTATTTCCAGAACCGCCCGCACTGGCTCTGTCGAAGGCACAGGCGCTTCTGAATAAGGAATCGTGTTTTCAGAAATGGTGGAGATGGTGCCATCAGCCTTGATGAAGATCATGTCCAACGAGATCACCGTATTCTTCATCCAGAAAGCCCGGAAGTCCTCCTTGCCAAAGTCAAAGAGCATACCTTCGTTCTTGCCAAGCTCGGTACGGAACATCAGGCCTTTTTGGCGCGCCGCATCGGTGACTGCCATGTCGACGTCAAAAGCAACCGGTCCATGTGGGGTAACAATCGCGATGCTCTCTCTTGGCAGCCCAGTTTGCGGCCGCTCCTGCCCTGGCGAGCAGGCTGACAAAAGAAATAGAGCGACGGACCCCGCCAATAGCGCACGCAAGTTCATAAACCAGCCTCATCTTCTACGAGGCCGACATACGCCAAATTGCGCCGCTTCAGGAGTCCAAGATTGTAATTTCCGCAGCCAATTCGCCTTTTGGACCATCACCTGCGCGAACCCGTACCCGTTGTCCTTGCCGCAACTCCCGGATCCCGCTTCGGCGGAGCGTTTCCATATGCACGAAAACATCTGGCGTATCTGGTCCGCGCGAGACAAAGCCGTAACCCTTGCCCCGGTTGAACCATTTTACGGTAGCATCAAATGCTGGTCCACGAGGCTCCGCGGTGTAGCGGGCTCCGCGCGGAGAGGTAAGGTCTGCAACCGGAGCCGTCGAATTATCGAGTGAAATCAAGCGGCGAGCTTGCAGTCCTTTTGGCCCTTGGACGGCCTCGCAGACAACCCGAGCCCCCTCATAGGCGGCCTTAAACCCAGACTGCCGAACGCAGGTTTGATGCAGGAGAATGTCGCCTTCAGCTCCGCTGCTCGGCTTAATGAAACCATATCCCTTTGCAAGGTCGAACCATTTGATTTGGCCGACAACTTCTTGTGTGGCTTCGCTCGTTGGCGAAGCCGTTAGCGTTGTTTCCATCCCCGTCCCCGTACTCATGGTGGTAGAAATAAGGTTAACACCACTTCATTACAGAGTGAAGCCAAACTGTCGCATAACGTACATAGAATTTCAATTTCAAATTGAAACTCCACCCACGTCAGAAACTGGCGGAATTCATGCAAATCCGTGGTTTTGTTGCGCATCCAGCAAGCGCACAAACAGCTCGGAAGCGGGAAATGGCAATTGGCGACGCCGATAAGGCCTTTGGCGGGCAAGACACTCTTCCCCGCCATTTGTCTCAGTAGGCCAACCGTTCGTTGCGCGCCACTCTGGTTTGGTGCGGATGGAGTTCATTCGGCTCAACTACGCCGTTGCCGTTCTTGTCGAGTTTGGCAAAAAGCACCGTTTCGGCGGCGGCATATTCCCGGATGGTGAGCAAGCCATCACCGTCAACATCAAGACGCCGGAAAACGCGGACATTGACTGGCAGATATCGTTGTTCTTCTGAGGTGATGAATTGCGCCAGCACCATGCTTTGTGACCGACCAGCACTTGCCGCAAAACGCTTCGAAATTGCCTGATCCAGCTCGGCGCGTGTCACCCGGCCATCCATATCGAGATCATTTTCCCGGCAGAATCCGGCGAGTCCCGCCCGGCCATTGCGGGCCAAGGGATCCGCAATCCCGCAAAACACATAGCCAACACCGGCACGATCGAGTTCAACAAAGCGAATGTGTTGAGGAGCGGCATATTCGGCCAAAGTCAGCTTGCCATCACCATTCCAATCCAGACGATGAAACATGGCTTCGTTTGCCGGTCGGAATTCGCTGGCCCGGGCCGCAATGAATTGTTCGAGACTCATAGTTGGTGCGTGATGCGTGAATGCTACGAAACGGGCCCCCAGAATACTATTCATCTCAGCCCTGGTGACGCGACCATCTTTGTTGAAATCAAATTGCCGCTGTAAACGCTCGGCGCTACGCTCGCTCGTCCGCTCAAGCCCCTGCATGGGGCTGCCCTCTCCTGTTTGCCCCGTGGATTGTGCGCTTGCACTGATACTCAGAACGCAACTCAACAATAAGGCTATGGCCAGTTTCATCTTCATGGCTACCCCCGTAGATGTTGCGACTACGAATTTCGCGCCCAGGTAGTCTCAGAACTTTCCCAGAACAAAAAACTATCTTCGCAACTAGACGGTGGATTTGGCCGCCGACAAACTTCGTCACAATTGTGCGTTTGCGAGCCACATGCGCTTGCCGGACAATAAGACATGCTAGACTTGTCCATTATGAGCAGGGACGACTCAAAACCCCATATCCTTGTGGTCGAAGATGCGCGCGATATCCGCGAGCCGCTCGCCCGCTACTTGCGCGAAAACGGCTATCGCTCCACCACAGCAGCCGATGCTGTGGCGGCCCGCAAAGTGTTGAAGGCATCCGGAATCGATCTGGTGGTGCTCGACATCATGATGCCTGGAGAAGATGGCCTCAGCCTTTGCCGTTTCATTCGCGAAACTTCGCAAACCCCGGTCATCCTGCTCACGGCCCGCGGTGAAGAAGTCGATCGCATCATTGGGCTGGAGATGGGAGCCGATGATTACATCCCAAAGCCGTTCTCGCCGCGTGAGCTGATTGCCCGCGTCGCGGCCGTTCTGCGCCGCACCCAAGCCTTGCCACCCCGGCAGAAACCGCCTTCGGCCGCCCGTATCAAATTCGGCGATTGGACCTTGGACACCGGGCAACGCGAGCTGATCGGCACGGATGGGGTCGCTATGCCTTTGTCGAGCGGAGAGTTCCGCCTGCTCTCGGCCCTGCTCGACCGGCCCAAGATTGCCTTGTCGCGCAACCAGCTTCTGGACCTGACCAAAGGCCGGGATGCCGATCTCTTTGACCGGTCCATCGACAACCACGTCAGCCGCTTGCGCAAGAAGATCGAGCCGGATCCAAAGAATCCTCGCTATATCAAAACGGTTTGGGGTGGCGGCTACATCTTTGCGGTCGATCCGGTGACAGAATGAGGCTGTGGCCGCGCACACTTGGCGTCCAGCTCATTGTCGTAACGGCGCTGGCGATTGTTGTTTCCAATGCCGCCGTTGCATTGTGGTTCGAGCTCGGTAGCGAGAGGCAGAATGAAGCCCAGATCACCGAGCGGATGATCGATCGCACCACATCGGTAGCCACCTTGATGGCAACCATCCCGCCCAAAGCGCGCGTTGCCGCCGCCGAAGCCATGGAAGGCAAGTTCTGGCGTTACCGCATCTCTTCCGACAAACATACCCCCGACCCCATGTCAGCAGAGGAGAGTAAACTGGCAGCCCGTCTTCGGGCGGTATTGCCACAAAGGACGGCTGGCCAGCCGGTCGAGGTGCATTTCCGCATCTTTCTCGGCGATGGAGATCACCATCCACCGCCTCCCCCCATGCCTTCGGTAGAAATGACGGTTCCGGTGGTTCGCGGGACTGCGTTGATCGTTACTTTTATTCGTCCCCCAGGTCCGCCGTGGCCCGCCGAAATGATCCTGGCTGCGATCCTGGCAACCGTGATTGCCTCCGCTGCTGGCGTTTATCTGGCCCGCAAGGTCGCGCGGCCTTTGTCCAAGCTTGCTGACGCAGCGGATATTGTGGCCCGAGGCGAGCCTCCACCGCGAGTGCCGGAAGTCGGACCTGATGACGTGCGCCGGGCTGCCGAAGCCTTCAACGCCATGACCGATCAGGTCACAAGGACATTGGCCAGCCAGCGGCACCTGCTATCGGCGGTTGGCCATGATCTGCGCACCCCAATCACGGCGATGCGCATCAACATCGAATTTGTCGAAGACTCTGACCTGCGCGATCGCCTGCAACGAAATCTGGATGAGCTCCAGGAACTGACCGAAGCGGTCTTGTCCGCAGCTAAGGGCACCGGCGGTGAATCCCGGCGCCAGATCGACCTTGCCGCCTTGGTTGAAAGCATTTGCGCCGATCTTGATGATCTGGGTGAACCGGTGACATGGGAGGGCCACAACGCGGCCCCCTTGTCCTGCAGGGCCAACGAGATCCGCAGGGCCGTTCGCAATCTGGTGGAGAACGCCGTCAGCTATGGCCAGGGCGCCGAAGTCTCCTTGAAGGATGTTCCGGGCTATTACGAAGTCTGGGTGGAAGATCGCGGCCTAGGCATTCCAGCCGAAGATCGCCAGCGTGTCTTCGAACCTTTCGTTCGGCTGGAGAGTTCCCGTAATGGCGAGACTGGCGGGACAGGCCTTGGACTCACGCTGGTCAAAGCCATCGCCGAAGGTCATGGCGGCCGGGTCGTTCTTGAGGATCGGCCAGGCGGTGGCCTGAGAGCCCGACTGGTCCTGCCGCGGCAGCTGACGACAACGGTGCCGCGTATGACCAAAGAGACTACATGATGTCTCGCATTGCGGCCGTGGTATTGGCAGCGGGCTATTCCTCGCGGTTCGGGGCCAACAAATTGCTTCAGCTTTTCAGAGGTAAGCCTTTGGTCCGGTATGCGGTGGAAGCTGCTACTGCCAGCAAGGCAGAACCGGTCATCGTGGTGACGGGGAACGACTCTCGCTTAGTCAAAGACATGCTTGCTAAGATGCCAGTTGAACTTGTGGATAATTTCGACTTTTCAACAGGATTGAGCAGTTCCTTGAAGTCAGGTCTGAGGAACGTTCCTGCGGATGCCGACGGAGCCATCATCCTCTTGGGGGATATGCCGCTTATCCGGCCCTCCACCATCGATAGATTGATAGATGTGTTTTCGCTGTCATCTTTTCAAGGGGTCGTCGTTCCGATTTATCACGGACGGCGGGGCAATCCGGTTCTGTGGAGCCGCCGCTTCTTCCCCGGGATCCTCGCGCTGGAGGGCGATCGAGGAGCCAAACCGCTGCTGACGAAATACGCCGAGCTGATTTATGAGCTTGAAGTCGATGACCCGGGCGTCCACATCGACATCGACACACCGGAAGACTTCGCCCGCTATGAGTGACTTGCCCTATTCGACCGCCGTGCTGCGTCTGGCGGCGGAAGCCCATGGTGCGGGGCGGCTGCCCCCACCTTGCAGCAGCCATACCGAAAAGAACCCGGTCTGCGGCGACAGCTCCACGGTCGATCTACGGCTGGACGGCGAAGCCATCGCGGCCATGGCCCATGACACCAAGGCCTGCGTCTTGACCCAGGCGGCGGCATCAATTTTGGGCGCGGCTTTACCGGGGCATGGGGCTGCCGAAGTGCAGACGCTGCGCGAGGCGGTGGCGGAGATGCTGAAAGGCGGGCCGGCGCCGGAGGGCGATTTCGCGCAATTCGGGGTTCTGGCGGACGTGGCCAGCCACCCTGCACGGCACCGCTGCGTACTTTTGCCGATCGATGCAGCCCTTAAAGCCTTAGCGGGCGAACCAGGCAGCCAGGGGAGCTAGCTCCAGGCTCGCACCCTTCACCTCGGCCTCGCCGCAGCCGAGGTCCAGAGCGGTGCAGGTTCCGAAGGGGCTGATATCGAATCTGACCTGCTTGCGGCTCATATTGAAGACGCAGAGCAAACGGTCCGCCCCCGAGGTCCGGGAGAAGGCCAGCACATTTGGCGGCGCGGGCAGGAATTCCATTTCGCCGGTCACGAGGGCCCCGTAAGCCTTACGGGCGGCTAGGAAGCGGCGGGCGTAGGCCAGTGTGGATTCCGGGTCCTTCTCCTGTTCGGAGACCGCCATCGCCTGGTGGGCTGGGCCGAGCGGCAGCCAGGACGTGCCGGAGGAAAAGCCGAGATTGGCCGCGCGCGCATCCCACGGCATGGGGGTGCGGCAGCCATCCCGGCCTTTGAAGATCGGATAGTAGAGATCGCCGACCGGATCGCGCAGCTGATCACGGCGCAGGTCTACGTCGGTCAGCCCCAGCTCCTCGCCTTGATAGAGGCAGACCGTGCCTTTGATGGCGAAGAGCAGCGCCAGCAGCATCTTGGCCAGCGCGGGATCGCCTTCGCGGGCGCCCCCGAAGCGGCTGACGGTGCGGATGATGTCATGATTGCAGAACGCCACCACCGGCCAATGCCGCGGGTGCCCCGCCAGCAAAGCGTAATTGCCGGTGATGAAGTCCGGCGACAGCTTCTTCTGGCGCAGCATGAAGAAGGTGTAGCCGCCATGCAGCCCCTCGTCCGGCGCGGCATAGGCTCCAGCACGCTCATAACCTTCGGAGAATTCGCCGAAGACGAAGCGGTCGCCCGGCGTCCCATCATGGGCTTCCACGGTGCGGCGGATCTCGTCCAGCACCTCAACATTCTCCGGCAGGTTACAATCGAAGAGATGTTCCTGGAGATTGTCGGCATCGGCCCAGGTCGCATCGGTGCGCTTCTGCAGCGGCACCGGCGGATTGTCGGCCAACGCGGTGTCGTGGAGATAGGCGTTGGCGACATCAAGGCGATAGCCATCGACCCCGCGCTCCAGCCAGAAATCCAAGACCTTCAGCCCGGCCGCTTTCATCTCAGGGTTCTGCCAGTTCAGCTTGGGCTGCTGGCGGAGGAATTTGTGATGATAATGCTGGCGCCGCGCCGGCTGATAGGACCAGGCCGGGCCGCCGAAAGCCGAGAGCCAGTTGTTGGGCGACGTGCCGTCCGGCTTGGGATCGGCCCACACATACCAATCGGCCTTGGTCCCGCGGCGCATGGAATCCTGAAACCAGGCGTGCTCATCGGAGGAGTGGCAGAGCACCTCGTCCAACAGCACTTTCAGCCCGCGGGCATGGGCTTGTTTCAGGAGTTCGTCGAAATCGGCGAGCGTGCCGTAATCGGGGTGGACGTCTTCGTAATCGGAGACGTCATAGCCCCAATCGCGATTGGGCGAAGGATGGATCGGCGATAGCCAGATCGCATCCACGCCCAGCGCTTTGATGTAATCGAGCTTGGAGATCAGCCCGGAAAAGTCGCCCTGCCCGTCACCATTGCCGTCGCAAAAGCTGCGGACATAGACTTGGTAGATTACGGCGCCTTGCCACCAGGGCGCCGCCATCCCTAAAGCTCCGAAGCGTTGGCGACGACCTTGGTCACCAGACCGTATTCAACGGCCTGCTGGGCGCCCATCCAGAAATTGCGTTCGGTATCGGCCACCACGCGTTCCAGCGACTGGCCGGTCTCCCGGGCGATGATCCGGTTGAGGCGCTCGCGCATCTTGATGATCTCTTCGGCCTCGATCTCGATATCCGTGGCCTGGCCGCGCACGCCGCCGAGCGGCTGGTGCAGCAGGAAGCGGGTGTTGGGCAGGCAGAAGCGGCTGTCCTTGTGGGCGCCGAGGAAGATGTGCGCGCCGGCGGAAGCAACCCAGCCGGTACCGATCACCTTCACCCGCGGGCCGACATAGCGGATCATGTCGTGCATGGTGTCGCCGGCTTCGACATGGCCGCCCGGCGAATTGATCACGACCTTGATGTCGTCGCTGTTCTTGGCGGCGAGCGCCAAGAGCTGGGCAGAGACGCGCTCCGCCATCTTCATGTCGACTTCGCCGAAGATCAGAACGGTGCGGGAGTCGAACAGCGCCTTGGCAACGGGTGCCGGATCGGACTCTTTCGCCTCGGGCTTGTTCTTCTCTTCGTCATCTTCATCAAGGCGAAACATGCGTGCTCCTGTGGGCCGAAACGGACCCCTCATCCATACAATCCTGCCAGCATCGCGTCCAGCCGCTTAACGACCGGTTTCCGGCTGATTCTCCAAGGGGTTGGCGCCAGCGGCGGGGGCCGCCGCAGCGAATCCGGCTTTGCCAGCCCGCAGGCCGCGCAAGATAATTGTTATAGCGGGAATGTCAGGGGGGCTGCCCCGGCCCGGCTAGCGCCTGGCCCATAGATAGCCAAAAGCGGAAGTGAACCCGTGCCACTCCCGCTCCTGTCTGTCTATCAGACGTGAAAGCTACGGCAGGCGAGCGCGGGGCCGGTGTCACTCGGCCGAAGACAGGCGCCTTTGCTTCCCCTTAGGCTGTCAGCGATCCGGCACAAAACCTTCACGCCCCTTGCGATGTGCACGGCGACGCATCGAACCAGCCCTGTATGTCGCACGCGAAGAAGTCCTCGGCCCGAAAGCCTCTTGGCACGCACTCCATCTTCAAACACCGGTGATGGATGTGGGATGCGGGGCGCGAAGTTCAAGGCGATTAAGGATGTAACACTTATCACATTTTCTCAACGCCGCGACGCAGTTGCAGAGCGTGACGAAGCGCGGCGAGGAAGCGTCGCGGATTTTCAGCAATCCAACTCTCGCTACACCTTCGAATGTGGACTAGCCAAATCGTCGCCTGAACCCGCTCAAAGAGTGGGTGACACTCATCGGGTGATTACCCCCTAAGCAAAACCGCTGCTGCAACACTCGAACTGCGTCTTAGACTTAGCCAATAGTGCATTCATTTGATCGCATCAAATAGCGCAACTATTGATAGCACCTCAATCGTACTGAATAGTACTTAAGCTGCAGGATAAAAAATTCATGTCCGCGCTGTGTTCATGTTTTCGGGGGGCAGTTATCCAGAATGATTGAAGTTGATGTTGCTGGACCATTCGGCGATCCGGACGGATCGAGAGAAAATTTCAACCGTTTCATCGAGTTTGAACAAGGCCGAGCGTGGGGCGGTTTAGCCATGCCGAAAAATGACCTATCAACTCGCATAATTGTAGGAGGCAAAGGCGCAGGCAAAACACTCTATAAGCGTCGATTGGAAGACGGGGCTCGATCAAATCAAGATCTCTATGTATTTCGTCATGCGATGCAGCTGCCACCTACGGAATTAGTTGTTGCATATGCGGACTTGTACAGAGGCGCTGGGTGTGCGGAACAATGGAAACATTTATGGCGACGAGCGATATTTCGGTCACTAGCCTCACTGTTCTACAGCAACACAGAAAACACCGACGGATTAACTCCAAAAGCTATGAGCAAACAGGAGTTCTTCGATTCATTCAGAGACTTACTGCCAAAGCGTTTTACAACCCAAGAGTCAATTTTTACTCAAGTGACAGACATCATTTGTAAACAGCAAAAACAAAATCAGATGTCTGCCTACCTCTGCAATGCGCACTGGGATTCATTCGAAACAATCATATTGGAAAACCTCCGACAGTCCCGACCAGTCTGCTATTTTATCGATGCCATAGATGAAGACTTTCAGTACGCCCCCAAGCAATGGTTAGATTGTCAAAAAGGGCTGTTTCTTCAGATACTCGAATTGCTGCGCGATGGCGAGATCGTTAACAGCTTACACATATGCATATGCATCAGAGATATAGTCTATTCATCCATATTGGAAACCGAGCATGCTTTGCGCAATTTGAACGCAGGCCACATTAGACTGCTGTCGTGGACGAACGCATCCGCAAAGCAATTTCTCCGGTGCAAAATAGACGCCCTACCCAAACCATATCTAATGAAAACAGTGAAATCGCAAAACTACGATTACTGGCTCGGTAGATCAAAGATAAAGAATGTAGCGAGAAAAATCGAAGAGGATGTACTGGATTATATTCTCCGCCACACACGATATTTACCTCGAGATATTATCATCATGGGAAATGCCCTTTGCACAAAAATTGAAAAAGCAAAGACCCTAGAACAGGATTTGACCGATGCAGATATCCGTAACGTAGTCGCTCGCACTGCGGAACAGATAGGAAAAGAAGCAATTCGGATCTGTGCAAACCATCTTGCAGTTACATCTTTCTCCGCCACAGAACTAAAGCGAACCTATACCCTCTCTGGCGTCGAGGCGGTGCACCATGATTGGGCCTACACTGAAATAGTGAACATGCTTCGGAAACTCGGTCGTGATGTGTTTTCTTTTGATGAAATTCGAACCGCACTAACAGAGTTATATGACAACAGCGACAGCTCTAGCTTAACCACATCAGATGAAATCCCTGCCCCCGAAGAAATCGCAAGAAACAACATCGTTACCATCCTCTGGCAGCATGGCTTGTTAGGGTACAGAACGAGCAAATCGAATTTACATTGCCATTTTTATACACCTGATCCTGAGAATTTCTTCATTCCATCAAATAAGTATCGCTATGTTTTGCACCCGTCGCTAATTGATGCGCTGGCCCTGCGAGCGGTTGGGAGGAATCCAATTGCTGTCTGAAATCAGGCGTATTCGCTTTGATGATTGGGATGATTTCAAAGCAAACTTCCGAAAACATTTGCCTGACACTACCTCAGGCGATAGTGCCAACCATTTTTTGTTTCGAGGCCAGCGGAGCGAAAAATGGCAATTGACATCTTCGTTTGACCGTTTGGTTCGATTGCCATCAACCAAAGATCGGCAAAGGGAATTTGAAAAATGGCTAGACAGATTTTTTGAAGAAGTATGTTGGCAACACTCCGAAAAATATCGGCCGAACTCCGAAGAGTTGATCAGTCTGGCTCAGCACAACGGACTACCAACGAGGCTTCTAGATTGGTCAATGAGCCCATATATAGCGGCATTCTTTGCGTTTGCAGAAACGATCAACAGGCCGCTAGACACTCCAGATAACCCCGCGATTTGGGTAATAAATAAGGAATGCTTTGAATCTGTCGTTCCGAACACGGATGTCCGCTTTGTTGCTCCTATAGACATGGAGAACTCACGGCAACGAAATCAAGCAGGCTTGTTTACCCAGCTACTTACGGATGATGAGAGCCTTGATGCTTATGCTGAATGCCGAGGTCGGGAAGTTTTCGAAACAATGCTGTGCATGACTATTCCTGCAGGAGAGCAGAGGTTCATTCTTGACGATTTGAATTGGATGGGCATCGACTACCGATCCATCTATCCGGGGCTGACAGGTATCGTGAAACACATATTGGCGCGATATCAACTCAGTGAGGATTAGGAATTTTGCTCGACGAGCTACCACACTTCGTTCGCTGTGGTAGCGCAAAGCAGATGTATATACCTGCCCCCTTCGTCCGGCTCCGCTTCGCGGCGCCAGACACTTCCCCCGCGAAGCGGAGGCAGAAAAGAAAGAGCCCAGTGAGGGACCGGGCTCTGAGATTAGAAATCACAACACGGCGCACGTCTCACATCGCGAGATAGCCGGCGGGTTCGATGTCGTGCTGCACCTCGAGCACCGTCAGCGTTTTGGCGTAGCCGCGGCGGTCGCGCCAGCCCATGCTTTGGCCGGCCGACAAGCCGATCAGCGCGGCGCCGACAGGCGTCAGTACGGAGATGCGTCCCGCTGCGGGATCGGCATCCCTGGGATAGACCACGCGGACTTCGCGGATGCGGCGGGTGAAATCATCGCGATAGCGCACCAGCGAACCCATCTTCACGGAGCGCGGCGTGCGATCCCGCTCCACAATGGTGGCGCGATCGAGCTCGCGCAAAAGAAACGAAGCAATATCGGGCGCGGAACTCATCGCGCCGTTCGCCACGGCCTGCAAGCGGCCGAAATCGGCAGCCGAAAGGGTAATCTCCGGCAAGGGAGCGTTCACGTCATCCTCCTTTTGCGGCGTTGGCGCCGCCTGTCGTTCAGCGATGGATGGTCCCGGATGCCGAAGCATCCGGGTTACGATCCTGAGTGCAGACGACTCGCGCGGAGGGTGGTGCGACGGAAATTCATGGTTCTGATGTATGCCCTGAGGGGCGCGTTTCAAGAGCGTGCGACTTTACGGATTTGCAATGCGGATTTGGTGCGCACATCGCGGCAGCGTATGCGCGTCATCCAAGCGACGCCCCCATCAAAACGTGGATGGCCGGGTCAAGCCCGGCCATGACGATGAGAGTTATTTCTCCATCCGCTTTATTTGTCCGGGCGGGAGGTCGCCGCAATCGGCGGCGACGCGGTGGATGTCGTAATGATCAACCAGCGGGATGGCGGCTTTGGACATCTGCTGGCCGCTCACCGAGATAGTGCGATGCTCAGGGCTTTCGGCCTTTACGATGACATGGATGGATTGCTTGCCGGTGCAGGTGGAATCCACGGCATAGCCGGTATCGGTGGTGATCAGATTGGCATAGCTGCAGCCATTCGCTTGATGACCGGTGAGGCTGTCCATGATGGCTTCGCCGCCGGGCGGAATGCAGACGCGAAACGCAGGCCCCGGCTTGCTCAACGCCTCGTCCGACAGACGCTGCTGTTCCTCCGGCGACACTTGCGACAGGTCGCGGCCGATGAAGATCGCCATGTTGGAGGTCTTGCTCACCTCATAGAGTCCTGGCGGCGCGGCGGGCAGTGTTGGCAAGGTGACGCCTTCCGCCCAAGCCAGCGCCGCGAAGCTCAGTCCGACCGCCAGCAACACCGATGCGCGCAACGCCGCCTCCAAATCAGAGCAAGGTTTTGTACGGCGTTGCGGAGGGAGGGGAAAGGGAAATCGGGGACTTCGCGTTTTCTCAAAGTGTCATCGCCCGCGCCTGCGGGCGATCCAGGTGGTGTTGTTCTGTCATCTGCGACGAAACTCGGTCAATTCCAGATAGGACGGAGCCGTGAGAGCTGGATGGCCCGCAGTTGCTGCTATGACAATTAAGAAGAACAGTTTCAATCCGTCATGGCTGGGCTTGACCCGGCCATCGACGGTTACTCGGACATTGTATGGATGGCCGGCTCGAGGCCGGCCATGACGATGAGAGATAAGCGTGCCTCAATGCTCGATCCGGTAAGCCCGGAAGGAATGCGGCTCCAGGGTGATCGGGAAGACCGTTTCGGGCGGTAGTTTCATGATGCGGCCGCGGCGGTCGGGGACCGGTTTGGGCTGGGGCTTGGCGGACACCAGTGTTCCGGTTTTGAGATCGCGCAGCTTCACGAACTCGCCGGGCAAGACCACATTCACCGCCGAGGGCGTGTTGCGGAAGGACTGCACCACCAGCGCGCCGTTGTCGTAGACAAAGAGCGAAACCAGATCGGGCGCATCGAGGCGAGCCGGGAAATCGGCGAGCAGGTAATGCTTGATCTGGCTGAGCACGCCTTGCGGCAGGTTATAGAGGTCGGCGGCGTTCTCCGGGATGTTGAGCAGATAGATCGTGCCTTTCGAGTAGTTGTTCATCAGCAGGATGGGATTGCCCTTGGCGCCGGCGACGCCGCGGATGATGCCCCAGGAGTCATTGGTGTAGAAACGCACTTCCGGGAACAGGATGTCGGGCGTCGGCCGCTTCATGTCGTTGAGCAGCGTGCCGTTGCCGGCGCCGAAGCCGTTGACGAAGTTGTGGATGGCGATCACCCGCCCCGTCGTCTCCCATTCGGCGATGTCCTTGAAGCCTTTGGCCTGCATGGCGCGCAGGAAGCCGGAAGTGATAACGACATTGCCGCCGGATTTCAGCTGGCGCTCGATCTTCTTGATGATGCCGGGATCGTATTTGGCTTCTTCCGTCAGCAGCACCAGCTTGGCGTCTTCGGGAAAGTTCGGCGTCATCTCGATCGGGATGCCGATATTGCCGAGATAATGCTGCAGGAAGTCTTCACCGTCGGAGTGATAAGGCTTGTAGCTCGGAATACCGATGGGGTTGCCGAGTGCACCGAGAACCTGATCAACTTCTTCCAGCGAATAGCCGGCGACGCGGCCCCAGCCGAAGCTGTCGGTTTTGGCCGTGGCGTGATAGCCCTTCGCCATATCCGCCCAATTGAAGCTGGTGGGGCGCTTTTCCCAAGCTTTGCGGTCACCGGCATCAACCTTGTAGTCCGGGCTGACCAGATCGCCCCAGTTGAACAGCGTGATCTCCGGCGCCTTGGCGAACAGCGTGTCCCATAGCTGCTCAGCATAGCGGTCGACATATTTGAGGCTGTAGGTGTCGACCCAGCCGCCGCCATTGCCGCCGGGGCGGATGTTGTCGAAGTAGCGGATGATGCCGTAGCTCTCATATTGCTGCAGCAACTGGTCGGTGACGAAAGGATCGCGGGTTTCCGTGCCGGTATAGATGCCGTCGAACATTTGGGCTTCTTTTTCGAGATCGAAGCCGAGACCTTGGAAGTGTTCGTACCAGTTGGGATATTTGATGATGACCTTGGCGGCGGGATTGACCGCATGGGCCGGGCCCAGCACCAGATCCTTCGCCACTTCGCGCATCTTCTCCAAACGGTATTGCGTCCAGCTACGGTCGCCTTTGGCGGCGATGTCGGCGTCGGACTTGCTGGTGTAGAAGAAGAAGTCGTCGAGGATGACCTGGTTGAAGTGCTTGGCGGCGAGCTCGGAAGCCTTGGCGCATTCGGCGCGATCGGCCGGATCTTCGTAATCGAAGGTGCCGAACTGGCCGTTCTTGCCGCCGGCCGCCAAGGTGATGCCGCCGGAGACGATAATCCCCTTCGCCTCGAAGGCCTTTTTGACGGCTTCGATCTCGGCGTCAGTCGCGAAGATGTGATTGCGGTAGACTTCGACATAGACCTTGTCGAACTTCAGCTGCCGCTGCATGCGGGCGAACTGCTCGTCGAAGGTCTTGGGGTTGGCAAGCTCTTTGGTGGCGTTCACCACGACATAGATCGCGGTGCGGAAATTCCTGTATTTGCCAGGATTTTCAGCCTTTACCGGCACCGCCAAGCAAAGCAAAGCGATGGCAGCCGCAAAGAGACGACGCATAAATCCTCCCGTTTCCCCGCTCGTGTTTTCGAGCCTGTTTGGAGGCAAATGGTAAGCGCTGCCAAGCTGGGCCGCGAGCTTCTTATGGTCGTATTCCCGCTTTGCGCGTAGATGAATTTTTGCCAAACGTCCGCATGCCGCAGCCCTCCCCCCTTTGCAACATTTTGAGACTGTCTTAGCGTCTGCGGCAAAAGAACAACCGACTCCCGTCGGTCCGAGGAAAGCCACCCACCATGAAAACGACGACCCTCACCAGCATGTTGGCCTTAACTTTGGCCACCGGTGTCATAGCCGTTGCGGCGCCTCCGGCGGCGAAAGAACCGGCGCCGGGCCTGCTGTTCTATTTGTCGGCCGACAAGAACCTGACCGCCGATTTCGCCAAAGGCGATGCGGTGCCGAATTTTGCCGACAAGTACAAGATCGTCCCGACCGGACGCATGGGCAGCGCGCTCGCCACGGATGATGACAATGTGGTGGCCTGGAAGGCCCCGGGCAACATCTACGCCCAGCGCGGCACGGTGAGCTTCTTCTGGCGCGCGCGCACCCCGGTCGGCCGTGCGCCGTTCGTCCTGTTCCGCACCGGCTTTGCCGATCACACCAGCTGGGACATGACCTTCTTGCGCATCGATTACAACGGCCACGGCTTCGAGGCCTTTGTCACCGACAACAATCTGAAGCGGGTGCGCATCTCCTTCAAACTGGATCAGCTGCCCACGCCCGAGAGCTGGAACCATATCGCGGTGAGCTGGGACGAGACCTGGGGCATCAAGCTCTATGTCAACGGCAAGATGGTGGCTTCGAAGAACGAACCGGCCGTGCTCGATAGCGGGCTGGATCAGTTCGGCATGGCGTCCCGCGCCGTCTCTCCGCATCAGGTGCAGAGCCGCTATGCCTGGATGCGCGGCAGCGATTACGACGAGCTGCGCATCTACGATCACGCCATCAGCGATGGCGAAATTGCCACGTTGGCCAAAGGCGAAGTCCCCGATGTGGCCGCCTTCCCCGCTGGCGACCTCAACAATCCGGCGGCGCTGGCCGAATGGAACTGGCGTTACGGCTGGAACCGTCCCAACGATGTGCCGGTGGCGCTGACCGCGCCGGTCACCACCATCCGCAAAGTCGAATTCGCCGACGCCAAAGACATCAAGGAATGGATGTACAAGGCCACGGACGGCATTTCGGAAACCACCTGGCCGGGCGTCTATAACCGCTCGCGCCTCGAAGGCCGCAACGGCTATTTCCCGCTGCCGGACTGGAACGTCTATGTCGAAGGCGGCAAGACGCTGACCCTGACGCTGCCGAAAGAGCCGTGGAACCATATCGAGCTGCAAGGCGCGGCTTACGGCAATCTCACCTATGCGGCGACGGAAAAAGGCAATCCCGCCGAAATTGCCACCCGCGCCAAGGATCAGGAACGCACCTACTGGCAGTTCCCGGAAGAGCGCACCGGCGGCGTCTTACGCTTCAACAACATCGCGCAGGAAACCCCGATCCAGGAAATCTGGGCTTATGACATCCATCCCGGCAGCGTTCCCAAAGGCACGCTGACCCAGAGCTATACGATCCGTGCGGGCGCCGCCGCGGATTCACCCGATCTCGACGAACTCAACGCCTTCATCAAAGGCCGCTATACGCCGGATGCTCAGACCACGGTGGTGGCCCTGCCCGATGCGGCGCCGTCGCGGCCGCGCGTGAAGGACAGCGGCCCCAAGCTGCCGCTGGTGCATATCCTGATCCCCTATGAATACGGCGCCTCTCCGGCCGGACTGCCGCTCTATCGCTCCTGGGGCTATGGCTGGGAGAATATGCATGACGGGCTCGACGGCATCGCCATCCAGATTCCGGCCTTGAAGGTGAAGCCGACCGCGAACGGCCTCTTCCCGCTCAACATCCAGGTCAAAGATCCGATCTGGCCGATGCGCAACATGCTGGATGTCACCGTGGCGGTGAAGCCCGGCGAAGCGCGCACCGTGTGGCTCGATCTGCGCGACCGCATCCTGCCCAACAAGAGCCTCTATCTGACGATTGCCGGCGCAGGCCCGGACTTCGATGCGGCTTCGCTCAACGGTGCCAAGATCCAGCTCGTCTTCAAAGACCGCAAGGAAGCGCTCAAAGAACACATCGCCGACCGCCTGGCAGAAGTGAAAGACAATTGGGGCTACCTGGTCGAAGAGCACACCGCTTCCAAGCGCGAGAAGCTCTATGAGCGCGTGGTGACCGATGCCACCGACCTGTTGCGCGTCGATCCCGACAACAAGATCGGCCGCGAATACTGGAACGACATCGCCTTCAACAGCCAGGGCGCGCTGGCCTATACGCCGCCGACACCGCCGAAAGGCATCCCGACCTGGGCCTGGTATCAGCTTCAGGATCTGAAAGGCGTGCGCCAATACGTCAATTGGTGGATCGACAACCGCCAGGCCGATTACGGCGATTTCGGCGGCGGCCTATCGGATGACTCCGATCTGGTCGAGCAATGGCCGGGACTGGCGCTCTTGGGCGTCGACAGCGAGAAGCTGCGTGTCTCCCAGATGCGCGTCGCCGACGCCATCTATCGCAATGGCATGTTCACCAACGGCCTTGCCACGCTGATGCTGGATGAGCTGCATGCCTATGAAGACGGCATCAATACCAATAGCGAGTCCATGTATCTCAATTACGGCGATCCCAAAGTCATCGAACGCTTGATGACCACCGAGGCCGCCTATGACCGCATCATCGGGGTGAACCCGGCCGGCCATCTGCACTTCATGAGCAATTGGTATTCGGGCAGCGATGTCTATCGCGAAGGACCGTGGGAATGGGGCAAGTACTATTCCTATCTCGTGCTGCATCCCGGCCTGCTGATGACGGACTTCAACGGCGATCCCACCGGCAAGAAGTACATTCTCGGCCTCGCCGACGGCATCCTTGCCCATGGCAAGCAGAATGAAAGCGGCACTTGGATCTATCCGGACGAGATCAACTGGCGCACCGATGCCACCAAAGCAAAGCTGCCAGCAGGCTCAACGCCGATGCAGCTGTTCTGGGCGGCTTGGCGTTGGACGGGCGACAGCAAGTATCTGCGTCCCATCATTTCGTCGGTGGAGCAATCCAGCACCTCCGACTCCTTCAGCGTCGGCGGCGCCCGTATCGTGGCCGACAAGGACAGCCTCAAGGCCATCACCAATCTCAACGAGGATCTGGTGAATGCGCTCGGCAAACAGAAGGAATGGGGCGCATCCGCGGTACGCCGGGCTGAGGCAGGCAAGGCAGGAAATCTCGAGCGCTACTACGCCTGGGAGATGACTGGCGACAAGAAATACCTGGAACATCTCTATGGCGAAGAGCTGAACCGCCAGAACGAGACCATGTATTCGCGCACGGAAGGCCATTGGTGGACCGATCGCGTCGAGATGGACAGCCAATATCTTCAGCGCACCCGCATGGGCGGCATCGCCCTCACCCGCGGCAATATCTATCCGGGCGCAACTGTATCGTGGTCCTTCGCCGATCCCGATGGAGCGGTGAAAGTCGCGCTGTTGATGCCGAATGCCAGCCGCAACCACTTCAAGGTCATCGCCTTCAACACCGACGCCAAGCCGATCAAAGCCCAAATGACCGGCTGGAATGTCGATGGCGGGCAATGGGTGGTGAAGTCCGGCCCAGGCGATGCCAATGACAACCTCTCCGCCAGCGCCAAGAGCAAGGAAATCACCTTCGAGAAGACGGCATCAACCGAGCTGGAATTCGCTCCGCATAAGACGACGGTCTATGAGTTCACCCTCAAAGCCAAGGGCGATGATCCAACCACACGTGCTGATCTCGGTATCGGCAGCGACGATGTGGTGATCGCAAACGGCAAGGCCACCGTCACGGTGCACAGCCTGGGAGCCCAGGATGCGGCCGCGGCGAAGGTCGAACTCGTCGATGCCGCCGGCAAGGTGGTGGCGGAAGCCCCGACGCCCGCCCTGCCCGCACCGCGCGATCTGAAGCCGCATACGGCGCAAGTCACCCTGACGCTTCCCGCCGGTTTCAAGGCGGCGGGTGCGAAGTTGCGCATTGTGACGCCGTATAAGGAAATCACGCAGCTCAACAATGTGGTGGCACTGCACTGACGGTCTTCGAAGAAAGAAGTTGAACAAGGCGGGGTGCGATGCACTCCGCCTTTTCTGCTTTTGAAACACATCGGAAAGGTGCGCGCGCCCAAACCACGCCTCCCTTAATAGTGGCAAACCTGCTATATTCTCCAAAATGGTGATTTTGCTTGGGGAAAACATGAACACCAGACGCGGCTGCTTGTTGGGGATATCCGCCTTCACTGTCACGGCAGCGATGGCCCGCGCCGACATCACTTATGAAGTGAACAAAATCGGCCCCAAGCCCAAACTCATCTACGGCGAGCACGGCGAGCCCAACAAAGTCGACTTCGGCCATGGACTGCTGGTGCCGATGAACAAGGATGCCTTTCACGCCTTATGGGAAGGCGACGACCGCTGGATCACTTATGGCCATGGCTTCGGACACAACAAAGCGGGCGCAATGGGCCAGGCCGAAGGGGCTGCGAGCGGCACCATGAAGCTCTATCTTCTCACGCTCGCCTTCGCGCCGCAGCGATTGATGCGGGTTCCCGGCGGCGGCTGGACTCTCCGCTCGGGCAATATTGCCGATCTGGTCAAGGGCGAGATCGCTCTTCCCGGCCGCCCCGTGATGCCGACGACCGACGAAGTCATGGGTGTTTTGAGCAGCCGGGGCAGTACCGGTCTGAGCAGCGCGCCGGATTCGGACAGCGGTATTGCAGCCAACGGTGAACAAGCGACCCATGCCACCACCGGCTGGCTGATCTGGAAACGGGACGTCACGCTTGATGACGTGCGTCACCGAGCCATTTTGCTAGCGGGATAAATTAGACGTGCGTGCTTAACTCAATCCCTTAGTCACGAATTTGCGGCCTTGCGGACCATTCTTGCGGCCGGCGCGGGCGCCCTCGCCGCCTTTGCCCGTGCCGGCAGGTTGCCAGGCCGGAACCAAGTGGCGCTTGCCGGGGCCGATCAAATCAGCGCGGCCCATGGCCTTCAAGGCCTCGCGCAGCATCGGCCAGTTTTCCGCATCGTGATAGCGCAGAAACGCCTTGTGCAGACGGCGCTGACGCAAGCCTTTCACCGCATCGACCTTTTCCGACACACCTCGGCGCACTGGCTTCAAGGGATTGAAGCCGGAGTGATACATCGCAGTCGATAACGCCATCGGCGACGGCAGATAGGTCTGCACCTGATCGGCGCGATAGCCATTCTTCTTCAGCCACAGCGCCAGATTCATCATGTCCTCATCCGTGGTGCCGGGATGGGCCGCGATGAAATAGGGAATAAGGAAATACTTCTTGTCCGCCGCCTTGGCCGCAGCATCGAAAAGCTGCTTGAAGCGATCATAGGTGCCGATGCCGGGCTTCATCATCTTTGATAGCGGGCCTTCTTCGGTGTGCTCGGGTGCGATCTTCAGATAACCGCCGACATGATGCTCGACCAGTTCCTTGATATAGGCCGGGCTTTTTACCGCAAGATCATAGCGCACGCCGGAAGCCACCATGACCTTCTTCACGCCCGGGATCGCGCGCGCCTTGCGGTAAAGCTCGATCAGGCTGTCATGGCTGGTGTTGAGGTTCTTGCAGACATCGGGAAAGACGCAAGACGGACGGCGGCAAACCGATTGGGTCTCTTCGTCTTTGCAGGCCATGCGATACATGTTGGCGGTGGGGCCGCCGATATCCGAAATGATGCCGGTGAAGCCTTCGGTCTTGTCGCGCACCTCTTCGATTTCGCGCAGGATCGATTCATGCGAGCGCGATTGGATGACGCGGCCTTCATGCTCGGTGATGGAGCAGAAGGAACAGCCGCCGAAGCAGCCGCGCATGATCGTCACCGAATGGCGGATCATCTCCCAAGCCGGGATCTTGGCGCCTTTGTAGGACGGATGCGGCGCACGCGCGTAAGGCAGATCGTAGACGCTATCCATTTCCGGCGTTGTCAGAGGGATCGGCGGCGGCGTGACCCAGAGCTCGCGCGTGCCGTGGCGCTGGATCAGCGGGCGGGCATGGCCGGGATTGGCTTCCTTGTGCAGCACGCGGCTGCCACGGGCATAGGTTTCCGCATCGGTTGCCACTTGCTCATAAGACGGCATGCGGATGGCGATGTTCTCTTCGCCTTTGCGGGCGCGGCCTTCTTCGGAAGAGTCGATGTCGTCGGCGGGCGCTTCGCTCCAGCCTTCCGGCAGCTTGTCGCGCGCAAAAGCAACGCCGCGGACATCGGAGAAATCCTGATCGATGCCGCGCTTGGCGATGCGATGAGTCACTTCGACCAAGGCGCGCTCGGCATTGCCATAAAGCAGCAGATCAGCCTTGGCGTCGAACAGGATCGAGCGGCGGACCTTGTCGGACCAGTAATCGTAATGGGCGATGCGGCGAAGCGAGGCTTCGATGCCGCCAATCACGATCGGTACATCGAAGGCTTCGCGGCAACGCTGCGAATAAACGATGACCGAGCGATCCGGACGTTTGCCGCCCTCGCCGCCCGCAGTGTAGGCGTCGTTGTGGCGGATCTTGCGGTCGGAGGTGTAGCGGTTGACCATGGAATCCATGTTCCCCGCCGTGACCCCGAAATAGAGGTTCGGCTTGCCCAGCGCCTTGAAGGCCGAGGCGTCGCGCCAATCGGGCTGCGAGATAATGCCGACGCGAAAGCCCTGAGATTCCAAGAGACGGCCGATGATCGCCATGCCGAAGCTGGGATGATCGATATAAGCGTCGCCGGTGACCAGGATCACATCGCAGCTATCCCAGCCAAGCGTCTCCATCTCTTCCCGGCTCATAGGCAGGAAAGGCGCGGTGCCGAAACGATGAGCCCAGTATTTCCGGTAGGAATTTAGGGGCTTTGCGGATTGGACGGAGCCAGTCATGGCGGGGGCAATAGCATGGAATGAGAAAAATGTAGCCCCCCGGCTGTTCGATAGAGGCTTTCACATTCTCCCTGCCTACCAAAGCCGCCTTTTCGCAAAGGCATGGCCGGAGCCGGATTTTAGATAGCGTTCGAACGCTTCTGCCTTCGGCCGGTCGGAAAACGCGATGTAGGTCACCACTTTCCACGGCCGATATTTTGCCGTGTGCACCGAGTGACCCGAATTGTGATCGCCAAGCCGCTGCCTCAAATTCGCGGTCACACCGACATAATGCTCGCCCTCAACACGAAGGCTTTCGATAAGATAGACATAATGCATGAGACATCAGCCCTCCTACGCCCCCAGGCTTCGGAGGGCATCCTGCTTCGCGGGATGGGGGTGGTCTAGTCCTGCGAAGCGCTTCAGCGCGAAGCAGGATGGTGGGCCCTACGGGAGTCGAACCCGTCTTTTAAGATTGAAAATCTCATGTCCTAACCGATAGACGAAGGGCCCTACCGGGACCGCGGTTTGGCCGCGGGAGACGGGGCTATAAAGGCCAAGCGTTGCCAATGCAAGCGCGGAGTTGGGGCAATTTGCCCTCCACGCCAAGCGGCCCATCCATCCTCTCAAATCGGGCTAAACCGCGGCAGGCGCAGCATCTTCCAGATGGAGCTGGACGCGGGTCTGGCCATTCCATTCCTCGGCTTTGAGCCGTCCCACGGCATGGATTCGCCCCCCCCTGGCCTTGAGCAATGCCTGGCCCAAAGGGGTGTCGGCCACACGGAAGGCGATGGCGTCCAGCCTGCCCCCGTCAGGCCCTGTCAGGCGCAAGCGGACATGGTTGCTGCCCACGACATCAGCAAAAGCCACATTCGCCTCCGGGATGGCCAAGAGCGGCTCGGGGTTGCCGGCGCCATAAGGCCCGGCCTGGGCAAGATCGCGCACCAGCCCCATATGGGCGCCGCCCGGCGAAACCACGGCATCGATCGCCACCGGCTCGCTTTCCAAGGCTCCGCCCTCGGCAAAGGCCTCTTCGAGAAAATCGCGGAAAGGCTCAACCTGTTCGGGAATGAGGCCGAAACCCGCCGCCATGGCATGGCCGCCGCCCGTATCAATCACGCCAGCCTCGCGGGCGCCGCGGATCATGGCGCCGACATTGATGCCCGGCACCGAGCGTGCCGAGCCGCGGCCCAGCCCGCCTTCAAACCCGGCGACAAAAGCAGGCTTGTGGAAACGCTCTTTGAGACGGCCGGCGACAATGCCGACCACGCCAGGATGCCAGCCATCACCAGAGACCAGGATGAACGGCGCCTCCGCCTGGCTCTCGGCTACCGCAATGGCTTCATCGAGGATCAGCTTCTCCAGCGCCTGACGCTCGCGATTGTGGCTGTCGAGGGCGCGGGCGAAATCGTTTGCGGCATCCACGTCCGTCGCCGTGAGGAGATCGACGCCCAAGCCGCAACGCCCGACGCGGCCACCCGCATTGATGCGCGGACCGAAGACAAAGCCGAGATGATGCGGCGTAAACGGCGGCGTGGCGCCTCCGAGACGCGCCAGCGCGGCAATACCTGGGCGTTCCAAACGGCTGAGCTTGGCGAGACCCGTGCGCACAAAGGCGCGGTTGACGCCGATAAGCGGCACCACATCACAAACAGTAGCAAGCCCCACAAGATCAATGGCGTCCATCAAATTGGGTTCGGGACACGCCGCATACCAGCCGGCGTCACGCAGGGCGCGGTTAAACGCCACGAGGAAGAGAAAGGTGATGCCCGCAGCGCAGACATAAGTCAGGCCGGAGGTATCTCCGCCGGCATTGGGATTCACATGGGCGACGGCGGGCGGTACCTGCTCGGTCGCATGATGATCGAGGACCACCACATCGAGACCGGCATCGCGCGCGGCAGTGAGCGGCGCCATCGCACCAGCACCGCAATCGACCGTGACGACCAGCGAGATGCCCTCGTCTTTCAGCTTGAGCAACGCCGCTGCATTGGGGCCATAGCCCTCGGTCATGCGATCGGGAACATAGACGCGCGGCGCCGCAGAAACTTGCGCGAGAAAGCTGCTGAGCAGCGCGGCCGAACAGGAACCATCGACATCGTAGTCGCCGTAAACCGCGATCTTCTCGCCGTTCTGGATCGCTGCGAGGACGCGCGCGACGGCCTTGTCCATGTCTTTCAGCGACAGCGGTTCGGGCAACAGGCGCTTCAGCGTCGGGTTGAGATAATCGGGCACCTCGCCTTCGCCGACGCCGCGCAAGACGAGCAGGCGCGCGATCACCAGCGGCAGCTGATAAGCGTTGACCAGGGCGCGGGCTTTATCTTCATCGCAAGAGGCGAACTGCCAGCGGCGGCCGGAAAAGGAACTTTCGATCTCCATGCTGTTATCAGCGCCGATTCGGGGCATGTGAGCTAGTCTGGGGAACCACCACTCCCAGGAAGAGATACCTTCTCACCGCGCGACGAAAGTTTAGAAAAAGCCGCAGCGTACTAGGCGGCTTTTCAACAAAATTTCCGCGCGCCTTTCCCGTTAACGAGATTTCCTCAAGCGGCCGTTGCGGCAAGAACCGCCGCGATCGTTGAGCATATGAGTCAGCATCTCTCGCCGCGCGCGCCTCCCGCCGCTAGGCTTTGTTCTCGGGACGGAGCAACCGCGCTTGGCGGCACAGTTACTCTGCACACAGAACAACACAGGGGTAGGACATGCGTGAGGTTTTGAAAATCCTGCGTCCGGCAGGCGTGGCGATGCTGCTGGCCGTTCCCGCCTTCGCGGGCAATCCCGCAGCGGACAACGTTCATGCCATCTGCCGCAGCATTGTGGGCGTCACGCCAGGATCGAGCGAAGCGGCGGCCTGCGCCGACAGTTTGATGCAAACGATGAAAGGCCGGGCGTTTGAAACCGCGGCGGATTTCACCGGCTTGCAGCACCCTTCCCGGCCCTTCGTGGAAAGCCGTGCCGAAGAACGCCGCGCCCGTGAAGAACAGGCTTGCACGCGTCTGAAGCTCACGCCAGGAAGCCCGGCCTATGGCGATTGCGTGAGCGAGCTGGGTCTGGCGCTGGATTTTGCGGATAGCACGAGCGGCTGAGAGGCCCCGCGCGCCCTTCGAGGCTCGCTGCGCTCGCACCTCCTCAGGGTGACGCGGGACCGTAAACAGCGTTCTTACCGCCCGCCGCGTCTCCTCGCATGGCGGGCCTCGATCCAGCGCACCGTGCCGGAGGTGGACCGCATCACGACGCTGTGGGTGGTGATGTAATCGGGCGTACGATGAACGCCTTTCAGCATCGCACCATCCGTGACACCGGTGGCAGAAAAGATCACGTCGCCACTCGCCATATCGCGGACAAGGTATTTGCGGTCGAGATCGGTGACGCCCCATTTGTCGGCGCGGGCGCGCTCGTCGTCATTGCGGAACACCAAACGGCCCTGCATCTGGCCGCCGAGGCAACGCAGCGCCGAAGCTGCGAGCACGCCTTCCGGCGCCCCGCCCTGACCGAAATAGATATCGATGCCGGTATTGGGATCGGTGGTGGCGATGATGCCTGCCACATCGCCATCGCTGATCAAGCGCAAAGCGGCACCTGACGCGCGGATCTCTCCGATCAGCTTTTCATGCCGCGGCCGGTCGAGCACCAGCGCGGTGATCTCTCGCGGATGCACGCCTTTGGCGCGCGCCAGCGAGACGATGTTGTCATGCACCGACATGTCGAGATCCACCGTGCCTTCGGAAAAGCCCGGGCCGATGGCGATTTTCTGCATGTAAACATCAGGAGCATTGAGCAGCGTGCCCGGCTCGGCGATCGCCAGCACCGCCAGCGCATTGGGCAGCGCCTTGGCCGTCAGCGAAGTGCCTTCGAGAGGATCGAGCGCGATATCGACTTCGAGGCCGCCTGAACCCACCACTTCGCCGATATACAGCATCGGGGCTTCATCGCGCTCGCCTTCGCCAATGACTACCGTCCCGGTGATCGGCAGAAAGTTGAAGGTCTTGCGCATCGCCTCGACGGCCGCATGATCGGCCGCATGCTCATCGCCGCGGCCAATCAAATCCGCTACCGCCATGGCAGCCGCCTCCGTGACCCGCACTGCTTCCAGTGCGAAGGCACGGTCCAACCAATTTCCCATTACAGCTCCTGTATGGCGGAACTACTTGGCTTCCATCGGTATCATACAGGGCGGGGCGATCACGCTGTCGGAACCGGCAATCGTCTTGAGCGCACTCTCGACGGCAGACTGGCTCGTTTCGTGTGTGATCATAACAATCGAAACCGCTTCACCGGGAGCGCGTCCGCGCTGGATCATGCTTTCGATCGAGACCCGCCACTTCGCCAGATGCCCCGCAATTTCCGCCAAAACCCCAGGCACATCCAGCACCTGGAACCGTAGATAAAAAGCAGACGTAGCGCTACCCGCAGGCGCGGCTGACAGCGCTGACAAATTGTTTGCGGGCATACCGAACACACTGCCCAAATTTCCGCGCGCGATGTCTACGATATCGGCAATGACAGCGTTGGCAGTGGCACATTCCCCAGCGCCGCGGCCTTCAAAGAAGAACGGACCTGCCTCGTTAGCGTTCACAACGACGCCATTGAGCACACCATCGACATCAGCGAGCGCCGTCCCGGCGCGCACCATGGCAGGCTGGACGCGCTGATCGATGCCGTTTTCCGTCTTCTTGGCGATACCAAGGAGCTTGATGCGGTAACCGAACTCGCGGGCGAAAGCGATGTCATCGGGCGTGATGTGGCGAATGCCCTGCACCGCCACGGTATCAAGATCGGGCTTGACGCCGAAGGCCAGTGCGGTGAGCAGCGCGAGCTTGTGCGAGGTATCACCGCCACCGACATCTAGTTCGGGATCGGCTTCGGCGTAGCCCAGTGCCTGCGCATCCTTCAGCACATCGGCGAAGCTGCGCCCCGTCGCTTCCATCTGGGTGAGGATGTAGTTGCAAGTGCCGTTGAGGATGCCGCGCACCGCCGAGACGCCAAAAACCATCAAGCTTTCGCGCAACGATTTGACGATGGGAATGCCGCCAGCCACGGCGGCTTCAAATTTCAGCGCCCGGCCGTTCTTTTCCGCCAGCGCGGCGAGACGGGCGCCGTGACGGGCCATCATCGCCTTGTTGGCGGTCACGACATGCTTACCAGCCTTCAAAGCTTCTTCGACCAGCAACGGCGCGGCGCCGTTCTCACCGCCGATCAACTCGACAATGAGATCGGCATTGGAGGCTGCCAGCGCCTTGATGTCATCGAATTTCTGCGCCGCCTCGTATTTGGCCCGCATCTTCTCGTCGCGATCGCAAACAGCCACCACTTCCAGCGGTGTGCCTGCCCGCGTGCCCAGCGCCTCGCCGCTTTTGGCAAAAGCCTTCACCACGCCGCCGCCTACGGTTCCGAGGCCGGCCACACCGATCTTCATGGCATTCATTTGGACTGTTCCGAATGGGGAGGTTCGTTGAAGCGCATGCCAAGGAATTTCTTCACGTTGCGCGCGGCCTGGCGGATGCGGTGTTCGTTTTCGACCAGGCCGATACGGACATAACCTTCGCCGTATTCGCCGAAACCGATGCCCGGCGCCACGGCGATCTTGGCATGCACCAAAAGCTGTTTGGCAAATTCCATCGAGCCATGCTCGCGATACTGCTCCGGCAGTTTGGCCCAAGCGAACATCGACGCAGGCGGCGAGTCGATCTCCCAGCCTGCCCGGCCCATGCTTTCCACCAGCACATCGCGGCGCGCCTGATAGATGGCGCGGATCTCGTCGACGCATTCCTGCGGCCCGTTGAGCGCCGCAGAAGCGGCCACCTGGATCGGCGTATAGGCGCCGTAATCGAGATAGCTCTTGATGCGTGAAAGCGCAGCGATCAACGTCTTGTTGCCAGCGGCAAAGCCCATGCGCCAGCCCGGCATGGCATAAGTCTTCGACAGCGACTGGAATTCGATGGCGATGTCCTTGGCGCCGTCGAGCTGCAGAATGGAGGGCGGCGGCTCGATGTCGAAATAGATGTCGGCATAAGCCAGATCCGACAGCACCCACATCTCGTGCTTACGGGCGATGCGCAGCAGCTCTTTGTAGAAATCGAGCCCCACCACCTGCGCCGTCGGATTGGAGGGATAATTCACCACCACGGCCAGCGGCGACGGGATGGAGTGATGCGCGGCGCGATCGATCTGGCGCAGATATTCTTCCGGGTTGTTGGCCGGGATATGCCGGATGGCGGCCCCCGCCAAAATGAAGCCGAAAGCGTGGATCGGATAGGCCGGATTGGGCACCAGCACGACATCGCCCGGGGCGGTGATGGCAGCGGCCAAATTGGCGAAGCCTTCCTTCGAACCGAGGGTGGCGATCACTTCGCTGTCGGGATCGAGGGTGACGCCGAAACGGCGCTGGTAATAGCCCGCCATGGCCTTGCGCAGGCCTTTGATGCCGCGGGACGCGGAGTAGCGGTTCGAGCGCGGATCATGGGCGACTTCGCACAGCTTCTCGACGATATGCTTCGGGGTCGGCATATCGGGATTGCCCATGCCGAAATCGATGATGTCGTCGCCCGCAGCTCGCGCCTGCGCCTTCAACTTGTTCACTTGTTCGAACACGTAGGGCGGCAGTCGTTTGATGCGGTAGAAGTCGGTTTGCATGATCTTTAAAGGCGTGAACCATCTCCGAGGGGTTGCCTGCACAAATCACGGCAGTTTTCCCCTCGCGTCAATGGCTTTTGACGCAATATTGCGATGCGCCAATAGGCGCACTGTCGAAAACGGCGATGAAACCGTCAGCCTTGCAGGAAAATTTCCGCGCGGCGGTTGCCGTCCTCACCCTTGGGCATGGATTCGTAATAGACGGGCTGGGTATCGCCAACCGCCTCGACCAGGACTTTGCTGGCCGGAACCCCGGCACGGATAATCTCCTGAGCCACCGCATTGGCGCGGTCCTGGCTCTTCTTGAAGACCAGTTCGACATGCTTTTCCGGCGTCATATTCGGCGTGCGGCTGGAAGAATGGCCGACCACGCGGATATAGCCCTGCCCGCCGGAGGCTTTGTACTGTTCGACTGCTGCCCGCACCTGGGCCTTCGACTCTGCCGAGAGGCTGGTGGTGTCATTCGGGAAATAGACCACCGCGGAGGCATTGCCCGGCTGCGCCGGGGAATACGCGGCCGGTGTGGCGGCACGGCCGCCCTGCAAAACATCGAGATTGGCGACGACGGCCCCGCTCATGCGTTCAGGCCCACCGACGGCAGCCACCGGGCGCCGCACCTTCTTGGTGGAGGCCATAGCAGCCGGCGCCTGAGCGTAGCCTGCGGTGGCAGCGGTCTGACGGTAGTGATTGACGATGGGAGCGGCCACAAATTGCGAAACGGAAGGGTCCAGCGGCGGGGCGCTGGAAGGCTTGAAGCCGAGTTCGGTATCGGAAGGCGACACCGAAGAAGCCGGCGCGACCGGGGAGACCGGCGGCAAGGCCGGTTGGGCGCCGGGCGGCAGTTGCGACTGGGTGCTGCGTACCGGAGCCGGTTCGGCCCGGGCAACCCGGGTGCGCGGCGGAGCCACAGGAGCGGCAGCCGGGACTGCGGCCTCGGCCTGGGCGGCCTGTGATTCGGCCGGAACCGGCTGGGGGACAGCCTTGGATACTTTCTTGCGCGGAGCCGGTTCCGCAGCCGGTTGGGGGGCGGGTTCCGGCAAGGCAGAGGTCTGGACAGCGCTCGGTGGCGGCAGCACCGCCGTGCCAGGAGCAGTCGCGGGCAAGATTCCTGGTGCGGTGGCTGCGCCGCTGGGGTCCTGGGCTACGGAGCGGTCGACCGTTGGGGTCTTGGGCTGAGGCGCGGGCGCGGCAACCACTGCTTTCTTGGCGGGAGCCGGGGCCTCGATATCTGCTGCTGGCCTGGTCACCGGCATATCCGGCGGCGGCGCTGCGGCCGGTTCGGTTCCACCGCGCAAAGCATCGGCGCTGTATTGGGCATTCTTGCGGTCGGTGGCGAGCGACTCCGCGACCTGCTGCTTGTCGTCGGGCGTGGCGCTTGGCTTATCTGGAACGCTGGCGAGATCGGGCGTCTGGCCATCGTCGGCGGGCGCATCGCTGCCGAACCAGGTGGTGGGATCGACCCAATCGGGGACGCTCGGCAGGCTGGAGCAACCGGAAGCGCTAACGGCCAGGACCGCGACCGCGGCAGCCCCCAGAAGTTTAATCTTACGAACGCCCAGCGTCATAGAAAGCTCCTCGGCGCCTTGCTGGCACCAATTGCCATATACAAGGCGATTATCCCCGATCCAAGCCGGGAAAGCTCCGCAAGCACATGAAATTGGTGATAAAGGGGCTGGGGCTTCTTATCTGTCGCAGCATCGTACGGGCGAAACATCTAGCCATAGACGCGAATCGGCAAGCTGGCACCATCCGCTCGTTATTGCGGCAGCGGCTTCGCTGTCAGGACGTGAAGGACCGCCGGGGTGTCGAGCGGCACCGCGTCGATATCCTGCCAGGGCGAAGCGCCCAACTGCCAGCGGTTGTCGATCAAGATGCGGCTGGCCGCGGTCTTGGCATCATAAGCCAGCACGAAATAGCTGCCGCGCGCCACATAAGGTTCCAGCGAAGAGACCAGCTCGGGATTGTGCTTCCTGAGAAATTGCAGCGAGGCACGCAGATCCTGTTCGGCGCGGCCGTCCTTGGTGAAGCTGCGCTCCGCCAGGACGCGCACCAGCGTGGTTTGATAGACCCGCATCGGCGTGCAATTTTCGTTGCATGCGGGCGTCCTGGCCGGCCATCGCACCAGCACCAAAGCACAGAGGATTACGCCAGCGGCAAAAACCAGCGGCAGACGGGCCAATCCTTTTGAAGGGGTGACCACGCAGTTTCCGGCTGGGAAGCGCCACAGCGCAGGAACCAATGCCATAAAGGCGAGCGTGGCCACTTCTACCTGATGGGCACCGGTGATCCAAGGCGGGGTGAAAGGCGCCGAAAGCAACACACCGCTGATGGCAAAGCGCAACAATTGGCGATGGCGATCCGGCGGGCGGCGACAAAGCGCGATCAGCCCGGCGATGACGGAGACCACAAAGCCAACAGCCACCAGTGCCATGGCGATGCCATTAAGGAGGCTGTAGAGGCCACGTTGCTGCACCCAATAGACCACGGGCCCGACGAAGCCGTATTGCGCCAGCGCGGCGCGGACGGCCGGGCCGTTCTCAAAAATAAGGTCGTCAGGATTGCGCCAGATAAAGCTGAACAAGCCGTTGGGCGTGTAGAAGAGTTCCGCGAAGGAACGCAGCAGTCCCAGCAGCAGCAAGCCGGGATGAGCAGCGATCTCGGCCAGAACCAGATGCCAAGCGGCGGCGGTTTTGGCATTGCCGAAGAGCACCGCGAGTTCGGGATGCCGCTCCAGGAGATAGGTGAAATCATGGTGATGGATCAGGCCAAAGACGATGGCGGGATAATCGCTGAAAGAAACACCCGCGCCAGCAATGTGCAAAACCGCTTCATGGACTACCCCGCCCGCTGCGATGGCGAGTAGCGCGAAAAACCCGGTGCGCAGACGCTCAGGCTTCGGCGCCAAGAACAGCGCGCACCACAGCGCAATGGCGGGAAGAATGAAAAATGCCCCGGCCCGCGCCATCAGTGCCAGAGTGAGCGCGAAGAGCCCGGCATAAACCAGCCGCCGCTCGCTGCTCGCCGCCGCGCGCCAGAGCAAGGTGAAACCGATCAAGCCGAGCGGCAGACCGAGGCCTTCGGTCTGTACAAAGCCGGCCCAATGGCGCTCGGAAAAGAGCAGCAGCGCAAAAACGATCAACGCCGCCCAGCGGCCATGGCTGTTCCACACCGCATTGACCGCCAGCGCCGCAGCCCAAGCTCCGAACATGGCGAAAGCCAGCAAAGCGACGCGCAGATTGCCGTCGGTGAGCGCGAGGAGTCCGGACAGCGAGACGGGATAAAGCGGGCGTTTGGCAGTGAACTGCAAAGCATGGCCATGCATCAGCCGCAGGGCGTCGTTGGTGTAATCGAAAGAGTCACTCCACGGCAGAATGCCGCCGAAGACCGCACTGCGGCCTTCATAACCGATGGTCCATAGGCTGAGCACCCAAGAGAGCACGATCACTTGGGTGATGGCGTGCAGAGTCACCCCGCGGCGCGCAGGACTGCAACGGTCCAGCAGCGTGACCACAACAGTCAGCATCAGGCCGAAGACCAGCGCATCATTGATTGGAAGCCAGCGAAGCCCGACCAGCAAGACACCGTAAAGCAGCGTCAGCAGCAACGCCGCGATTTGGGCACGCCGAGGATCAAGCCGTTCGAAGACGGAGGACAGCGGCTGAAAGATCATGGCAAGCCCGATCAGTGACGGATGACAATCCTTGCGGGTTATACCAGCCCGGCGGTCTCCGGCAATCCGAGCATGATGTTCATGTTCTGCACCGCGGCCCCGCTGGCCCCTTTGCCGAGATTGTCGAGCAAGGCCACCAGACGCACCTGGCCGTATTTGTCGTTGCCGAAGACAAACAGCTTCATGCCGTTGGTCAGCTTCAAGGCTTCGGCATCGAGCGAGGATGGCGGCTTGTCGAGGCCATCCACCACAACCGGCGGCAACACATCCGGACCCTGCGCAATCAATTGCTCGATTTTGGTCTTATCCGGGAGGATACCGAACCCGGCAACCTGAATCAGCGTGGAACCGGCATAAGCCTCTTCCATCACCTTCTGCAGATCATAGGTGCTGGGCTTGCCCGGCAAGGCCCATAGCGCCAGCGGCACTTCCACCAGCATGCCGCGATAAAAGCGGCCGACAAACGGCGCCAGCACCGGCGGATGCGCCAGTCCAGTATGCATCTTCATTTCCGGCAGATGCTTGTGCGACAGCGTCAATGCGTAATTGCGCACCACGGTTTCCGTGTAGTTCGGTGCAGCCTTGTTTTCGAACTCGGCAATCATACTTTTGCCGCCGCCGGAATAGCCCGAGACGCCATTGGCGGTGACCGGGAAATCGACCGGCAATACACCGGCGCGCACCAAGGGGCGCACGAGAGCGATGAAGGCCGTCGCCCAGCAGCCCGGATTGCTGACCCGCTTGGAGGACGCAATCTTCTCACGCTGGTCTTTTTCCAATTCCGGAAAACCATAGGTCCAGCCCGGCGCGGTGCGGTGGGCGGTGGAGGCATCGATCACGCGCACGGCCGGGTTGGTGATCAGCGCCACGGCTTCGCGCGCCGCCTCATCGGGCAAGCAAAGGATGACGAGATCGGCTTCGTTCAGCACGCGGGCGCGCGCCGCCATATCCTTGCGTTCGCTTTCAGCCAATTCCAGCAAGACCAGCTCGCGGCGGCCGGTCAGACGCTGGCGGATTTCGAGCCCCGTCGTGCCAACTGCGCCATCGATGAAGATCTTATGTGCCACGGCCAATCCGCCTTTCCGGGTGAAAGGGCCCTTTTACCCCCCTCGCCCGTCCAGGCAAGGCCTTATTCAGCCCCGCCAGCCGATCCGCTGGAACAACTCTGCGACTAAGCCGCCTTGAGCACCTTAACCTTGGTGACGTCCACATTCCGTTTGGCGTGCCAGAGATCGTATGCCACCTGCAGTTTGATCCACAGTTCGGGACCATTGCCAAAGGCAACCCCAAGACGTGTCGCGACCTCAGGCGTTACCGGCTTTTTCTCCTTCATGATGGCATAGAGATGCTGGCGCGAAATCCCGATACCTTTGGCAATCTCGGTCACGGGCATTTTCAAGCTTTCAACAACTTCAGATACCAGCTCGCCAGGGTGCATGGGCGGCATATCAGGGTTCTTTTTAGCGGCATACACGGCCATCACACACTCCTCAGTGATACTGCTCAAAATCAACCAGGATAACGTCTTCCCCCGCCATGGCGAAGGTGATGCACCAGGGTCCGTTGACATGGATCGTAAAACGCGCCGGATCGAAACCCTTCAAGGTGTGGAAATCAAATCCCGGCAGGTTCATCTGCTCCGGGCTGATCGCCTCCTCCAGCGCACGCAATCGAACCATAATGCGCTTTGGGAGTTTCTGGTCGATCTTTGCGGTCTTGCCTTCGGACCACAGCTCCGCAAGGCCTTTGTGACGGAACGTCTTGATCACAATTTGACTGTAACCAAATAGGCGACATGTGTCAACTATCTGGTTACAAGTGCCAAACCGCCTATGAGATTAGGCCGGGGCTTCGTTGGCGGCGCGATCCACCGGCGCGGGACGGAAGGCAGCCACCGCCTTGTCCACCAAACCTTTGACTTCCAGCGGCAGCGATGCGGAGAGGATGGAAGCCCTGGTGGCAGCATGGGTGTCGCCCTGCCCGCCAGCAATGGCATACCAGCGATAAGCCTCGGCAACATTGCGCGACACACCCAGCCCGCGCTCGTAAAGCACAGCCAGATCAAACGCCGCATCGACATCACCAGCCGCCGCCGCCTTGCCGAACCAATGCGCAGCTTTGCTGAAGTCCGTACCTTCCTGCCAGCCGCCAGCATAAAGCTTGCCCAGATTGGTCATGGCTTTGAGATTGCCGTGACCAGCCGCCTTGCCATACCAGGAGATCGCTGCCGGCATGTTGGCCGCACCGCCGGTGCCGGTCTGATAGAACACGCCCATCAAATTCTCGGCGACCGGATCGGCCCGCAAAGCGGCGCGCTCGATCAAGCTCCTGGCCCGTACGGTATCGACCGGCACACTGGTGCCGTTCAGATATTTCAGCCCACGGACAAGCTGGGCCCTTGCGCTGATGCCAGGCTTGGCCGCGCTCAGCGGCGCGTTTTCGACGGCACCTTGCGCGGGCTGGTAATGGGCAAAGACATAAGCATCGAACCAGCCGACCAAGACGGCCGCCGCCGTCAGGATCACCCAGCGCCGCTTGTGCCAGAATTTGAGCCAGACAGGCTTCGGCGCGGCAGGCGGCGCGATTTTGCGCTCATGGGCATGAATGGCCGCCTTGCGAACGGCATCCAGATACGAAACCGCCCGCGGGGTCTCCGACTTTGCTTCTGCTTCGAGCTGCGTTTCATCCGTCATCTGATCCGGCAGATCCATCTCCGGCTCGACCGGCTGAAGCTCTTCCACTGCCGGCACCATGGAAAGCGCTGACACGTCTTCGCGCGGCGCATCCTTACTGCGGGCCTGTCCCAGATTGTGGACATCCAGCCGGATCTCGGCCAGAGCCATGAGCTGCTTCTGCTCGAATTTCTCCAGCCGCTGGCGCAGGCCATGCAGCCGTTCGGCCAGCGCATTGGTGTCGACATCGATCCCGTTCAGCTTTTCGCCGACCCGCTGTTCGAGATTAGCCAGGGACTGCTCGGTTACGGTCAGCCGTGCTTCCACCCGCGACAAGGCCGTTTCCAGCCCATCGCGCGGGCGCGGCCCCGGAGCCAACACCTGCTTGGAAAGCTCGTTGAGCGCTTCCGCCTGCGCCTTCATCAGCGCCTCATAGCTCTCGCGCTCCTCGCCCTGCGGAGTCCCGGTGTGCTCGGTTGCGCCCGCCGCCGCCAGAATGGCCGCCCGAGCCTCCTCGCTGATCACCTTCGCACCACGCGCTACCGTGTTTGCTTGCGCGTCGGACAATTGCAGCCCCGGCCTTCTGTTACCCGGAGCGCAGTGTGGATGGATGTGGTGAAGAAAGTGTTGGCCAAATCATCGAGTCAAGAATTCGGTAAACAATTTCCCTACAGGCCTCTTGGCGATTGAGACAATGAACCGGCAATTAAGACGGCACTCATACACTTTTACTCTTATATCATTTACCGACCAGGCCCAGGAACCGACATGCCTTCCCTCATTGCCCGATCCGCTCAAGATTGCGAACTGAGCGCTCTTGCGCTGACCGAGATCGAGCTCACCCTCGCCCGGCATGAGGCGTATGTGCGCAACTCCCGCGAAGGCGAAAAGGCTGCCTTGTTGTCCCGCCATCTCTCGGGACTGGACCTCTCCAACCGGGCGCTTGCCGGGGCCGATCTCTCAGGCTCCAATTTGAGCCGGACCAGCCTGAAATTCACCAACCTCGCCCGGGCCAATCTCTACTGCTGTGAGATGTCTCATGTGGACGGGCGCTACGCGAACTTCGTCGGGGCCGATATGCGCGGCGTGAGCCTTTCCGGCAGCAATCTCTCGCATGCCTGCCTGGATAAAGCCGATTTCCGGGCCGGGCGTCTCTTGAAAACCGATCCGGGCGGCAAAGATCTCATCGTCGATAGAGCCGGTGTCGCGAACGGTGTTGATTTTTCCTATTGCTCCTTGAACGGCACCAGTTTCGAAGGTGCCGATCTTGCTGGTGCAAATTTCACCGGCGCCGTGCTGGTCGGCACGCGTTTCAAGGGCGCACGCCTGGCGGGAGCCGTGTTGAAAGGCGCCATTCTGACCGATGTCGATCTGAATGAGATCACGCTGCCGCGCGAAGCTCTGCAAGATTGCGTGCTGCCGCCGAGCGAAAGCGCTCTCGAAGCGAAAAATTCCATTCTGTTCCGGCTTAAATCACATCACGTTTGGATCGAGTCCGACGGGCGGCGTGGTACTTCGGCCGAACTGGACGGCATGGATTTGCGCCCGCTCGCCGCGACCATCGGCAAATTCAAGCTGACAGCGCTATCTGCACGGCGTGCCATCGCGGCGGGCGTGGATTTTTCCTGCACCGAATTACAAGGCGCCAATTTCGAAGGCGCAGATCTGCGCGGCGCCAGCTTCGAAGGTGCCGATCTGCGCGGAGCACGTTTCAAAGGCGCGTTGTTGCATCACGCAAAATTCCTCGGTGCCGACATGCGGCCGCTAGAGTTGAAGAACGGCAGCATCATGCCTTGCGATCTCAGCGAAACACAGTTCACGTCTGAACAACGCGCAGAAGCGGTATTCGCTTGACGCAAGTCATGTTGGCATTTGTCAACGCTGTCCCGAAATGGAACGAGTTCGCGCCGTCAATTCGACACTTGTCAGCGCTTACTTGCGGCCTGCCGCCGCGCCGTTAACGAAAGTAGCGCCGAATCCGTAGTGGAAAACCCAGGCTTTCCCTGTACGGATTCTCCGTACGCGGAATCACCAGCTTTCGATTCGGTAACCATACGTCCAACCTTCTCCTGCTTGTGACAAAAAAGGGGGATGGATGACGCCGGAAACTGCATTGGCTTTAGCGCCGGACATGGCCCCCGAGCTTTCGGGCCGCCATAACAGCGCTCTGGCCGAGCATCTTGCCCGGCTCACGGACCACTGCATACGTATGCGGTTCAAACGCAACGAGGTCCTCGCCAAAGAAGGCGAAGCCATCACACAAATCCACAAAATCCAAAGTGGCTGTGTCCGCCTTTGCCACCGTTTTCCTGATGGCCGCCGCCCCATCGCCGATTTTATGTTTGCAGGCGACATTCTCGGTCTCAGCACCGCTTCAACCTATGCGCTGGCGGCAGAAGCAGTCACGCCCATCACGGTGCTTGCCTACTCCCGGACACAATTCAACCGTTTTACGGAAGGTAATGGCAGGGTCCGTACAGAGATCATGTCCCATCTCACCCAAGCGCTGTCGCGCACCCAAGAGCACCTCTTCCTGCTCAACTGTCTGGGTGCCCGGGAACGCATGGCAGCCTTCCTGCTCCGCCTCTACCGGCACGGACAGTTTGTTTACGGCGACCGCATAGATCTGCCCATGGGGCGGCAAGATCTCGCCGACTATCTCGGTCTGACCGTGGAAACGGTGTGCCGTGCCCTCGCCTATCTGCGCCGCCAAGCGGTGATCGAAACCCGTAACGCCCAGCTTGTCGTGATTAAAGACCTTCCCCGGCTCATCGCAGCCGCCGAAGGACGAGAATTGTCTGTTTGACCCAGTTGCTTTGCTCCGCGGCCGTGCGTTTCCGGGCGGAGGGTTTGATTGGATTGGACCATGCACAAGGCTTTTGAACTCTTCATGGGTATCTATCTTCAGCTCCTCAACGCTGTGGCGTGGCTCGCCGGCTGGCTCGGCAGCCCATCAGGCAATGCCACCAATTCCTACACAACGGCGGCCTTGGTGGTTTCCAGCCTGGTCTTGGGTCTGATCTGTGCCATCTGGGCGATCCTCTCGCGGCTGCGCTACAACGGCTACCGCCAATCCATGCGGGCGGCGCTGGCCCGCGCCCAAGGCGACATCCGCTTTCGCGAAGCGATGATCTCCGCCTGTCCGGAAGCGATTGCGGTGCTGGGCTCCGACATGAATGCGCCGCTCAGCTATCGCGGCGGCGCTGGCCTGTTGCAGGCCTGTCTCGATGGTCCCGACGCTCCTCTCTTGGCCGCCAAACTTGAAACCTTGCTGGCCAGCGGAGCTGCTTTCACCATCCTGGTGCGTACGGCGAGCTTTCCGCAGGTAACGGTGCGCGGCTGTGCGGTGGGCTCGCGCGCTGCCGTGTTCTTCCGCATCGACAAAGACGCCGCCGAACCAGAAGCCGATTTCACCGCCGTATTGGAGGCCTTGCCTGTCCCCGTCTGGATCCGCAACCGCCATCTGGTTCTGACCTGGGCCAATCGCGCCTTCCTGGCTGCGACCGGTTCCGCCACACTGCGTGATGCGCTCTTGAAGGACGCCCATCTCGATCGCTCCGAGCGCGATCTTGCCCGCACCACCTCCGAAGGCGGCGAAGTGATTTCCGCCCGGCGCTTTGCCGTGGTGCAAGGCGAACGCCGCGCTCTCTCCATCGACATGCGCCGCCTGCCCGACAAGAGCGTTGCAGGCTTTGCCATGGATCTCACGGATCTCACCAAAGCGGAAGCCAAGCTGCAGCTCAGCATCGACTCCTATGCCGCCATCCTTAATACGCTGGAGACCGCGGTCGCCATCTTCGGCACCGATCAGCGCCTCATCACCTACAACACCGCTTATGTGCGGATGTGGCATTTACCCGAACAGTGGCTGGATACGCATCCAAGCTTAAGCGATGTACTCGACCGTCTGCGCGAAATGCGGCGCGTACCCGAACAGCGCAATTTTTCCGCCTGGAAACAGGAGCATCTGCAGCAGTTCCAGGAAGCCGGTCAGCATGTGACGGAAACCTGGCATCTACCCGCCGGCATGAGCATAGATGTGCGCTCCGTGCCCTATCTGAACGGCGGCGCAGTCTATCTCTTCCGCGACATCAGCGATCGCCTGCGCCAAGAGGAGACCTATCAGCTCCTGAAGCGCTCGCAGCGTGCCATGCTCGACAATATGAGTGATGCGACCGCCTTGTTCGGACCGGACGGCCGCCTCAAGATCCACAACGATGCTTTTGCCAAGCTGTGGCAGCTGGAAGAAAACGAACTTTCCGGCGAGCCCCATCTGACCCGCGTGGCCGATCTCTGTGCGGACCGCACGGGACGGGACGGCATCTGGAGCATGATTGCGGCGGGCGTGAACGCGCCAGATCCGGAACGCTTCTCCGATTGGGGCCAGCTGGTGCGGGCCGACGGCCGCTCCCTCACTTTGTCGCTGTCACGCCTGCCGGATGGTGCAACCTTGGTGTCCTTCAGCGACATCACCGATCTGGACCGCTTCCAGAAGGTGATTTCGGAAGCGCAAGTGATCTCGGCGGCCTAACAGCCGCCGGCGGCGTTCATCTCCACACCCTGTCTGAAACCTTACAGTCCAGCCCACCATTGGGAGACGGTGCGGTCGATAGCGGCCGCAAAAGCCCCGATGCGTGTCGGCGTAACGGCGGCCCCCAAATTGGTGCGCTCGCCGAATTCCTGCATGGCCGCCAGCCATTGCTGGCGTTGCTCCGGTTGAATGGATGATACACAGCCAATCAGAACCGGTTCTTCGGGAATAAGCCCTGGAAGATCGAGCATCAGCGGTTTCTGCGCCGCGCCCGGCCGAAGCTGCGTGCGATAGGCAAAAGCAGGCATATCCATGGTGACAATCACATGCGCCTTGCGGCCTGCCGGGCTCCATTGCACCTGATCGAGATAAGAGAAGATGGAGCGGACACCTTCAGGCGGCTGATCAAACCACAACGGATAGACAACAGCGAGGCGTTGAGCGCTTTCTATATCGGCAAGCATGGCATCGGCCGCCGCATCATCGCATTGGCCCTGGCGAAGCGCTTCCAAGCAGGAGAGTGGAAGTCTGCCAATATCCAGACGGCTCACCTGCCAGCCAGCAGCGGCAGCGCCTTTCTGATAAGCATCGCAGAGCGCTGCACAAAATCTGTTCGGCCGTGGATCAGGATGACCGTTAACGACCACAAGCTTCTTCATCTCAACCCTTCACGGTACGCACAGATGTAAACGCTTGCGATGCCATCAAGTTTCCCTCAGGCCGCACGCACCCGCTTGTGACCCTTTTGGTTCAGCGCTTTGGTGGCCGCACACATCGATTGTACCCAGCGCAAAATGCGCAGCGGACTGGCATTGCGCGGAATGACATCCATGACCCAGCCGCAATCCAACGTCTCGGGATCGACCTCGCGGCCTGGATCGACGATTAACAGAGCCGGAGTGCAGACGTCGTAGGCCCGAAAGAGACGTAAGGTCCGAAGACCGGCTCCTTGCGGCATGTCAATTACCAAGCAGATGGCCTGATCATAAATGTGACCATCGCCAGCGTCCGGCGATTGGGGCGTCCAAACCGTCAAGCCGCAGCGCTCAAACAGCGCCCGCAGCTCGCCAGATTCCGGATTTCCGGCGGAAATGAGACACACTCCGAGCGTCATGATCGCTCCTGTTCGTCGGCTGGACGATTTTATGCCTTATATGGTTTCCAAATAGTTGGGATTTCTGCCTACCAGTTTTACTTGTTTTTGACATAGATCAGTCCCATCGCCGCCGCGAAGGGTCTATAATACGCGTGCTTTCGTGACGTTGTTTGTACCGTATACGGTCAATTACGGATCGCGGCGTTTCTGCAATTCGCCTAATGGCTAATGGGTTTGCAGAACGTCTGCGCAGAAGGCGCATCCATGGACAAGCATCCTCCCATTTGCATTGTTGACGATGATGACGATGCCAGACAATCCCTCCGCCTGCTCCTGGAGGCGGCAGACTTTGCCGTTAAGGATTATCCGACCGCAGACGCATTTCTGAGCGATGACGTATTCGGTGCGGCCTGCCTGGTTGCCGATCTTCGCATGCCGGGCATGGACGGGCTGGCGTTGCAGCGCGAAGTCACACGCCGCCGCCAAGACCTTCCCGTGGTGATTATCACCGGTTTCGGTGAAGTCGATCTCGCCGTGCAGGCCATGAAAGCCGGTGCCGCCGATTTCCTCGAGAAGCCTTTCGATGGTGATGTCTTCCTTGCCAGTGTGCGCCGGGCGCTATCGCTTGCCGAACGTTCGCGGACTCAAGCGGCGCAAGTCAAAGCGGCGCGCCGGCTGATGACCGCGTTAACACCGCGGGAGAAGAGCGTGCTCGATGAACTCGTCGGCGGTCTTTCCAACAAAGCGGTGGCGCAGAAGCTTGGCATCTCGCCGCGCACGGTGGAGGTCTATCGCGCGCAGATCATGACCAAGTTGAGGGCCGACAGCCTCTCCGATCTGGTGCGCACGGCACTGGCCGCCGGACAGGAAGCAGGATGCTAAATGCCTGTTTAACCATTTTTGAGCCGTAAAATGTCTGCTCGTGCAACGAAACGCCACAGACGGAAACCGTGAGCGGAACATCTTGCGGGCAATTTGACTGCATCAAAGCACAACGGTTCTAAATATCGTCAACTTGCAGTTTATATTGTTTACAACCAATATTATTATGCCGTTGCGCCACCGCACTGCACACGCTTTTTATGCCCCGCAAAACCGCCCCTATAAGCGGATACGGGAGAACAGCATGTCGCCGAAGGCAGCCAACTCGATCGACGCCTATGTCGCGGGAAGACTGCGCACACATCGCCGCCAGCTTGGCCTTTCGCAAGCGGATGTCGCCAAGAAGCTCGGCGTGACGTTTCAGCAGATCCAGAAATACGAAGCCGGAATCAATCGCGTCGGTGCCGGACGGCTGTTTCAGCTGGCCTCATTGTACGGCATTCCGGTGCAGGAGTTTTTCCCGCATGGCCACGTCTCCGCCGATGCCGGCAGACGCACAGCCAAGACCGATGAGATCGCGGCCTTTGCCGCCAGTGCGGAGGGATTCCGCCTCTGTGAGGCTTTCCTGCAAATTAAAGACGGCAAGCAACGCCGTGTCATCATTTCCCTGATCGAGGAAATGACCGAGCAGTAGGCCATACAAACAAAAAGCGGCACCTCCCGGTGCCGCTCTCAAAAACGCGATAATCCGAAGCTGCTAATCTGCCGGCATCATGCCCGGCATCATGTTCATGTTGAGGTGATACATGATCCACAGGGAACCGGCGATCAGGATGCCGAGAATCACCAGGGTGAAGACAAAGGCGGCATTGTTCCACAGCTGACCCGAACTCGTGTTCATGTGCAGGAAGAACACCAGATGCACCAGGATCTGGACCACCCCGATGCCGATGACGGCCGGGATCAGACTGGCGGCTGGCATGGCATGGGTCATGACGAGATAGAACGGGATGGCCGTCAGGATCACTGACAGCACAAAACCGATCAGATAAGAGGTGGTGGAACCGTGACCGGCGTGGCCGGAACCATGGTCTTCCGGCTTTTCCATTGGCGCGTTCATCAGGCCGCTCCCATCAGATAGACGATGCTGAAAACCCCGATCCAGATGATGTCGAGGAAATGCCAGAACAGGCTGAGGCAGAGCAGCCTTGTCTCATTGACGGCGTTCAGGCCACGGCGCGCCAGATGGGCGAACATCACCGCCATCCAGATGAGACCAGAGGTGACGTGCAAGCCATGGGTGCCGACCAGCGTGAAGAAGCCCGAGAGGAAGGCTGAGCGGCTGGGTCCGGCGCCCTCGCCCACCAGCTTGGCGAATTCATGGATTTCCATGCCGATGAAGCCGAGACCGAGAAGAAAGGTCAGACCGAGCCAAAAGAAGACCTGACCGAGGTTCTTCTTGAACATGGCGATCATGCCGAGGCCGTAAGTCAGGCTCGACACCAGCAGCAGCGCCGTTTCCACCGCCACATAGTTGAGGTCGAACAGCTCCGCGCCCGAAGGCCCGCCCGCCAGATTGCCGCGCAGCACCATGAAGCCCGCGAAAATCGAGGCGAACAGGATGCAGTCGCTCATCAGGTAAATCCAGAACCCGAGCGGGATGTTGCTCTCGTGCCCGTGTTCCTCGCCGGCGACGTGGCCGGTCAGCGTGCCGTCAAGCGGCGAGGTGTGAACGTTCATCGGTCTTCTCCGGCAGTTGCTGGAAATACTCGGTTTCGAGACGCGCCACCTCGCCCGGCGGGACGAAGTAATCGCGGTCTTCGTTGAAGCTGTGCAGGATCGCCATCCCGACCATTACCGCGAAACTGGCGATCACCAGCCACCAGATGTGCCAGGTGAGCGCAAAGCCCAGCCCGATCGCGGTGATGCCGATGATAAAACCAGTACCGGTGTTCCGTGGCATGTGGATACGCTGGTATTGCGGCTGCAGCGTCGGCACGCCACCGGACTGCTTCATTTCCCAGAAGGCATCGATGGTGTGCACATGCGGCACGCGGGCGAAGTTGTAAAAGGGCGGCGGTGACGAGGTCGCCCATTCCAAGGTGCGGCCGTTCCAAGGATCGCCCGTCAGATCACGCAGCTTCTTGTGGTTGAGGATGGAGAGCGCCACCTGCGCCAGAGTCGCCAGAATGCCGACGAAGATGATCACGGCACCAACGGCCGCCACGATCAGATAGGCATGCCAGAGCGGATTGTTGAGGTGATCCAGGCGACGGGTCATCCCCATCAGGCCCAGGGCATAAAGCGGCATGAAGGCAACATAGAAGCCGACAAACCAGCACCAGAACGAGACCTTGCCAAGGGTAGGATCGAGCTTGATCCCTGTCGCCTTGGGGAACCAGTAATTGAAGCCGGCCATGACGCCAAACACCACGCCGCCGATGATGGCGTTGTGGAAATGGGCGATCAGGAACACCGAATTGTGCAGCACGAAATCCGCCGGCGGCACCGCCAAAAGAACACCGGTCATGCCGCCAATGGCAAAGGTGATGATGAAGCCGATGGTCCACAACACCGGAACTTCCAAGCGCACCCGGCCGCGATACATCGTGAATAGCCAGTTGAAGATCTTCACGCCGGTCGGGATCGAGATGATCATGGTGGTGATGCCGAAGAAGGCATTGACATCAGCACCCGAGCCCATGGTGAAGAAATGGTGCAGCCAGACGATGAACGACAGCACCGTGATGCAGACCGTGGCGTAGACCATCGAGGTATAACCAAACAGCGGCTTGCCCGAAAAGGTCGCGGTGACTTCGGAATAGATGCCGAAACACGGGATCACCAGGATGTAAACCTCCGGATGGCCCCAAGCCCAGATGAGGTTGACATACATCATCGGGTTACCGCCGCCGTCATGCGTGAAGAAATGCATGCCGAGATAGCGGTCCAGCCCCAGCATGGCGAGCGTCACCGTCAAAATCGGGAAAGCCGCCACGATCAGCATGTTGGCGCAGAGCGTAGTCCAGGTAAAAACGGGCATCTTCATCAAACCCATGCCCGGGGCGCGCATTTTCAGGATCGTGGTGATCAGATTGACGCCGGATAACAGGGTTCCCAGCCCAGATATCTGCAGCGCCCAAAGGTAATAATCGACACCGACACCGGGCGAGAAGGCCAGTTCCGACAGCGGCGGATAAGCCAGCCAGCCGACATGCGCGAATTCGCCGACGGCCAGCGAGATGTTCACCAGCATGGCGCCCGCCACGGTCAGCCAGAAGCTGAGCGAGTTGAGATAAGGAAACGCAACGTCGCGCGCCCCGATCTGCAGCGGCATGACGATGTTCATCAGGCCGATGACAAAAGGCATCGCCATGAAGAAGATCATGATCACGCCATGAGCGGTGAAAACTTGGTCGAAATGTTCCGGCGGCAGATACCCTGCCCCGCCAGCCGAGGCCATCGCCTGCTGGCCGCGCATCATCAGAGCGTCGGCAAAGCCGCGCAGCAGCATCACCAGCGCCAGAATGATGTACATGACGCCGATCCGCTTGTGATCGACGCTGGTCAACCACTCGGTCCACAGCCATTTCCAGCGACCGAGAAACGTCAGCACGGCGAAAACGGTAACGCCCGCCAGCACCATGCCGCCGACCGCGCCCATGATGATCGGCTCGTGAAAGGGAACGGCATCCAGAGTCAGTTTGCCGAAGAGAAAGGATTCGCCTGCGCTCATCGCGTCAGCCTTTGGTCAGTTTGGAGTTGATGGTGTTGGTCTTGCCGGCCTTCTGTGCCGGATCGGCGCAGACCGGCTTGCCGGGTGCCGCAGCTTTCATATTGGCCATGGCGACGGCATCGTCGGTGCAGACCCCGCCAGTGGCGCAGCGATTAAGGATGCGATGGTAGAGGCCGTCCTCCACCGCGCCATAGGTGGCAACGGCATGGGTTCCCGGCGTCATCAGCTTCACATACTCGCCATTGTCGAGCGGTGCGGTCTGCTTGGCTTTGGCGATCCAGGCCTTGAAGGCGGCGGCATCCAGCGCCTTGGTCTCGAAATGCATATCGGCAAAGCCTTTACCGGAGTAATTGGCGGAAATGCCTTCATAGCTACCGGCATGGTCCGCCTTCAGGTTCAGGAGCGATTGCATGCCAGGCATGGTGTAGACCTGACTGCCCAATGCCGGGATGAAGAAGGCATTCATCACCCCTGACGAGGTCAGCTTGAAATGCACTGTGCGCCCGACCGGCATAGCCAGCTCATTGACCGAAGCAACGCCGTATTCGGGATAGATAAAGAGCCATTTCCAATCGAGCGATACGACTTGAACTTCCAGCGGCTTGCCAACCGAGGGGATTTCCTGACGCGGATCGAGCTTGTGGCTCGAAATCCAGGTCACCGTGCCCAGAATCAGAATGATGATGACGGGAATGGTCCACACCACCGCTTCGATGGCGCCGGAATGGCTCCAGCCCGGGGCATAAGTCGCTTTGGTGTTCGAGGCGCGATAGCGCCAGGCAAAAGCCAAGGCCATGCCGATCACCGGCACGACGACCAGCAGCATCAGTCCCGTGGCCAGAAGAATGATATTCTTCTCTTCGACGCCGATCGGCCCTTTCGGATCCATCAGCACCATGTCGCAACCGCTAAGAAAAACGGAAGCGAGCCCCACAAGCCCGACACGCGACGCCAACTTGGCTTTGCCAGCCCAATCAGAAATCCGCACCTAAAAAGCTCCCAGTCCAAAACCTGCTGCATTCATCTGCGCCGCCTCGGCGCCGCGAGACGACGAAGTGAGTGAAATCCACGCTGAGTTGAAGGCTTGCTGCACAAAAGCACAGCATCTGAACCTGGGCGTGCATAGCAACAACAGATTACGATCCACTCTTATCCAAGTTCTAAACAGCGACACCAGGATGTCCTGGACAATCGGCCATATTGCCGCACGTATCGCAAGGTGAATGATTGCGAGCGATCTGCATATGCACAATACGCTGCGCTGATGCACAAATTGGTGCCCGCCTTTGCCCAAAATCATGCAAACGACGCGCAAGAGCAAGTGCGGACCATGGCCTTTGGGACGGATTGATAAGTGTTCCACACTCCCTGCCCTCATATGCATTAGCGCAGCAGCACAACGCGCCAAGATTTTGCCGCAATGCCGACTCGCAGCGCAGCCATCAGAAGTGATGAGACAGGCGCAGGCCGTACTGCCGCGGCGGACCGTAATAACCGATGGCAGAGAACCGGCCGCTCAAATAGGTCCGGTCCATCAGATTGGTGACATAGGCCGCCAGGCTCCATTGGCCATGATCCAAAGTGAGCCGCAGATTCCACAGATCATGGCTCGGCATGAAATCCACGACCGGATTCTGCAGAATCGAGCTCCATTGATTGCCCTGGAAGACGTAATCCAGCCGCGGCGTCAGGGTGTAATCGGTCGCCAGCGGAATACTGTATTCCACCCCGAAATTGGCGGTCCAAGACGGCGCATAAGGATTGCGACGGCCGCTCGCCGAGACGTAATAGGAACTGTAGTCGAAACAGAGCGGCGGATTGGAGGCGGCACCAGCCGCACATTGCGGCCCGAGATTGCTGGCGCCGCCACCTGGCAAGGCATTGCTGTCGATCAGACGGAAGGCGCCAAGTTCGGTATCAATCCAAGCGGCGGCCGTATCGAATTTGAGCGGACCGAAATAGCCATAAACCTGAAGCTCGGTGCCATCGATACGGGCGCTGGGAATGTTCACCGGTCCCAGAGCCCCGGTCGCGACCGCGATGGCATCGTATTGGAAGTTCTTGTAGTTGCTGTAGAAGCCGGAAAGCTGGAGCACCAGGCGGCTGTCGAGCAGCGAGGCCTTCCAGCCGATCTCATAATCCCAGACCGTTTCCGGTTTGAACGGCACCCCGGCATTGACGCCGCCCATCTTCACGCCCTTGGCGACGAAGGCATAAAGAAAGTTCTGGGCGTTGGAGTTGTAGCTAATGCCAATCTTGGTGGTCCAGCTATCTCCTTGCCAATGACCGGTCAGAGGAATGATTGCGACCGGTGTTGCACCCGGCAGACCGATTTTCATCACGCCGCCGCCGGTGACCTCATCATGGGTGAAACGCCCGCCCGCCTCGATCTGCAACGCTTCGCTGAGGTCATAGAGCACGCGCCCGAACATGGCCGCCGAGAGCTTGTCCGAACGAATATCGCGATACGTATGGACCGGGCTGGCGGTGAAGACATCATGGCCAACCTTGATCTTGTCGTACCAGTAGAAACCGCCCAGGATCCATCTTGCCGCCTCGTCCTGTGGCGAGATGAGATTGATCTCCTCGCTGAACGGCCTCTCGGCCACATCCTGATATTGCCCCGAGCGCACACCAGCATTGGCCGTCGCATCAAGGTCTCTGATATTGCGGACCAGATTGTCCTGATACCCCGTGATCGAGCGCAGCGTCAGGCCCGAAGGAAAAGCGTATTTCAATTCCAGCATCGCGCGGCCGACACGGTCCTTGTTCATCTCCGGCGTATCGTAGGCGAGTTCGCGCAGATTGGCGGGGGCATAAACACTGTTGGCGGTGCCTGGAAGCGGCCGCGCGGTATAACCGCCGGTGTCTTTTCTGGTGCCAGAGAGCTTCACCAGGATGCTGAACCGGCTGACCGGCTCCCAGAGATATCCGAGGCGGACGGACATTTCCGCCAGCGTGCCGGGCGTGCCGTAGGAGACACCCGTCAAGGTGGGCGCCGGGGTGATGAGCTTATAGAAGCTGTCGCGGCTCTCGAAATTAAAGCCGACCCGAAACGCCATGGTATCGGTCAACGGCAAGTTCACCGCGCCATCGACACCGACATCCCAATAATCCCCGCCCCAAGCCGCGATGCTGCCTGAGAATTTCTCCGGCGACGGATTGTTCGACAGGACGAACATGGCCCCGCCCGTGGAATTGGCACCGGCAAAGGTGCCTTGCGGTCCGCGATAGACCTCTATGCTCTGCAGATCATAGAAGCGCGTCGTCGCCACGATCGGCGGCTGCAACAGCCCATCGAGATAGATGGGCACACCAGGACTGACATTGGCGTTGGTCGAAGAAAGGCCGATACCGCGGATGTTGACGTTCTGGCTCAGACCCGTATCCGTGATCGACAGGGATGGTGTCGTATATTGCAGATCGGAAATCTGCAGAATGGATTTGGTTTCGAGCTGTTCGTCGGAAAGAACCGCGATGGCGGTCGAGGCCTTCTGGACATCCTCTTTTATTCTGGAGCCGGTGACGACAATGGTTTCCATCGCCATGGCTTCGTCGCCCACGGGAGCCATATCAGCATGAACCGGCAGCGATATGGTTGTGAGAGCGGTGAAAAGCGCCAGAGCGGAAGCGTTGTGTCTATGCGAAAGGATTTTTTTGCGCAAACCGGCAACTGAACCAGATGGGCTCTCGAGGTAGACCTTGAACGCCATGGGACCTCCCGCCGTTCCCGGTGAAGTGCATCTGCGCTGCACATTCAGGATCGGAGCGAGAGCTTTAAATTGGGTATAAAGATCGGCGCGCTTTTCTACGAATACAACTGTCTATAGACAGCAGTACGAACGATTTCGCCCAATTCGCATCGTCTGAAATGCTTTACGGTGCGGTTACGATACACGATACGTATGAACGCGTATCGGCCATGAGCGCCATCATACAGGATGAAGCATGGGCCGCGGGCGCCGGTTTCCCGGCGCCCAAGACAACCCCGAAAGCTAGTACTTCACGCGGAACCCGACAAACACCTGCCGGCCCGATGAAGCGTATTTCGTCGTCTGAGGACTGTTCTGATAAGCCCAGCGGCGATCCGTCTGGTTGGTCAGGTTCGAGGCATCCAGCGTCATTTCCATATTGTCGCTGAGATCATAGCTGCCCGAGAAGTCCACGTTGAGCGTGTTCTTCGAATAGCCGAAATCCTGCACCAAGGGCGAGTCACCATAGCCCAGCGCATTCGACCCGCTCGCCACCGGATAAAGATAGAGATATTTGGAGCGGAAGGCCGAAGAAACACGGGCCGACCAATTGGGGCCATCATAGAACACCGTGAGGTTCCAAGCGTCAGGCGACGCATTCTGCCATGGCGCATCGCCATAGGTCGTGCTGGTCGTGGTGGCGTTTACAACATAGTGCATCTTGGAGTTGATCTTGGTGTAGTTGGCATTCATGCCGAAGCCCTTGCCGCCGAACACCGCCGGAATGAAATCGAGGTTCTGCGTGTAGGTGACTTCGATACCCTCCAGAACACCGCCCTTGCCGTTGATGGCTTGCGTGTTGGCCATGGCATAATCGCCATCAAGATAAGCCAGAATTGCCGTATTGGTCGTCGATGAGGTGGTTTGGTAATAGGATTTCACCGCCGCCAGCTGATCCGTGGTCAGGAAGTCGCTGACCTTGCCGCTTGAGACCACGACCTGGGGATTGTCAGAAACCCATTTCACGAATCCCGTGACGGCAAGCATTGCCCCTTTGTCGAAATACCATTCCCAGCCGAGATCTGCCGTCTTGGCGCGATACGGCTTGAGGTAAGGATTGCCCATCGAGATGGTGGCGCCCGTGGTGGCCCCGCTGGTGCTCGGGATGCTCATGGCCGTGATCGACGGTGCCAGATATTGCAGCGACGGACGGGCAATCACCTTCGAAGCCGCGGCACGGATCAGCATGTCGTCGCTTAGCGAATAGGCCAAGTTAATCGACGGCAGGAAGTCGTTGTAGCTGCTGTTGGCCGCGATTTCGGCGCCCTGCAAGGCATGGCCGAGCGACTTGATCTCTGTGGTCACAAAACGGGTGCCGATATTGCCGCGCAACTCGTTGCCGAAAATCACGATGTCCTGGAAATCTCCTTGCAGGAAGTAGGCTTTGACATGCTCGCCGACATCATAGGTCTGTCCGGCGGTACCGGTGGATGCGGCATTGAACTTATTCCAGACGCGCCAGTCGCCGTAATCGTTGATGCAATTGCAATCGAAGCCGTAGACGCGTTTGAACGCATTCAGGTTCGGAGCGACGAAACTGGTGGGCGTGCCGCCCGACACGTCCAATCCGGAGCCCCAGGTGACGATCTGCGTCATATCCTTGGTGGTCACCCCGGCTTCCTTGAAGCTGGGATTGAGCACATCCTTCATGGCACGCTGATAATAGCTGGTCGCGAAGTCGAAGATGCGCATGGCAAAGCCGGCCTTCAAGGTCAGCCAGTCGGCGACATCGTAATCAACATTAGCCATCAACGAGCGATACTTGTTGTCGGTGTAGTACTCGTAATGGCGTAGAGCGGAATAACCTTTGACGAAATCCCAGTTACTCGGGTCGGCCACATCGAAGCCGAACTGCATGGAGGGCATTTCACCGCCGGCCGTATCGTCCCAGATGTAATATGAACCCGTCTGCGCATAGGTATTGTCCATGCGGTTGACTTCGGCAAGAAGGCCCGTCTGATGGTTGCGCGAATGCGACCAGCCCACCGTCACATCGGCGCGCAGGTGATTGGTAAAGTCGCGTTTGCCGTTCAGCGACATCTGGGTGAATTCCGTCGTGTAATAGGCCTGGTCGGCACCAGAGCGGAAATCCACATTGTCGAGAACCAGCTTATTGGCGGCAAGACCGTTGCTTGTCGTCGAAGCGGAAATCAATCTCGTCGAAGGACGGCCGACAAAGGAAATCGCCGCGGCTTTGGCAGCGGTGCCGCTGGTGTCGTAGCCGTAAGCCGAGTTGGTGTAATAAGAATAGATGTCGGAATTTTTTCCAACATAGCATTGCACATCGGCCTGTGTCGCTGAACCGGTGGCATTCGTGCAAGTGGTGAAGGTCGCGCTGTTGACAGTACCCGTGATCAGGTTGGTGTTGGTGTTGTTGCGGTTAAGACCGATCGCGGAAATCTGGTAATTGGTGGAGTTCTGATAAGCTGTAGAGAACAGCGCATCGAATGAAATCAGGCTGCGATCATCCACCTGCCACTGCGCACCGCCGGTCAGACCGATGCGTTGCTGATAAAGCTGCTGGTGGGTCAGCGACGCCAAAGAAGGAATGATCACCGTCGAACCCGGCGAGGTGATCGAGGTTGAGGCGGAGGTCTTTGTGCCTGTCGCCGTGACTTTGACGGTCAAACCATAGCCTTGGGTGCCGTTGATGACCGAATAGGCCGTCGCATCAGAACCCGACAGCGCGGCACAATATGAAGAATCGGTGATGACGCTGCCCGGAATAACACCGTTCGAATAGGAACCGGCCGTTTGGCCGTTGCAGCTCGTGCCCGTCGGCGCTGCGAAGCCGGAACGGCCGTACATGGTGTAGGTCCCTGCCGCCAAACCCGAATAGGATGAAGCGAAAGTCGAGCCGCGATAGGTAAAGTCCGACTGGCCGGGGCTGCGCTGATAGGAATCAATGAACTGATTCTTGATCGTGTAGGCCGCCGACAGCACCACGCCGAGCTTTTCACCGAAGAAGGTTTTGGAAAACAGACCCGTGACACGCGGATTGAAAGGCTTGCCGTTTTCATACCAGGCGTTCTGCATGTTCAGCATCGCCTTGTCGCCAAGATCAAAGGCGTGCGGTGTCGACAGCGAAACTGTGGCTCCCAGAGAACCATCTTCCGAGGAGGCGGAAGACGATTTCTGAACCTTCAATTGGCTGAAGAGTTCAGAGGCGAAGGTGTTGAAATCGAAGCCGCGATCACGGTTCGGCGCCGTGCCGGAATCGCTGGCGCCGGCGGTGGAGAGCGCTTGCAGACCATTCAAGGTGACGCGCGTGAAGTTGGAGCCCAGGCCGCGCACGGTAATGGTGCGGCCTTCGCCATTGTCACGATCAACCGCAACACCGGGCAAGCGTTGCAGCGATTCCGCGAGGTTCGAATCCGGAAACTTCCCGACATCTTCGGCGGAAATGGCGTCGATCATTTCGTTGGTCGACCGCTTCAGATCGAGCGATTTCTCCAACGAAGCGCGATAACCGGTCACATAGACGGTTTCAACAGCCCCTTCCTCCTGCGCCAGCGCCGGAGAGCCTAGCAGCAAGGCACCGACCGCGGCACTGCCTGCGAGCAGCTGTTTCAGAATGGCGATGTTGCTCTGACCGCTATTGTGATTGTCCGTGTTAAACACGTAGTCCCTCCCGTTTTATTCTTAGCGCTCGTATTGGGAAGGAAGGCGCTTGCGACACCGGTGTCAGCACTGCCGCAAAAAAAGGGATGCGCCGCCGACCAGCAACAAGGCTGGCTGTATGCACAGCAGACCATCCCACTCCCCTCCCTTGTACCTCGGGTTCGGCAGATGCGTCGGAGCGATTGTATAGGCCGCACAGAACCACTTGGCGCTGTCGCGGCAGTCCACTTCTCACGGCTGTTTATCGCAGCTTCGCAAAAACCATTTCATCCCGTCTTAAGCTCAGACGGAGGTTCCGCTTGAAAACCTCATCTCCACGACATGAAAAAATACATTTTCGTCGAACGTACGAGGCCATTACAGCATTACACATCCGGCACATCTGACAACGGTGTCCACTCGAAGCGCTGGGAGAATTGGTGTAGTCGCGATGATGTCACTTGCACAGCACAGCCGTCACCGATGCCGCCATTCACGTCCAAATCCGCAGCCGAGGCCGAGTTCGAGGCCTTCGTGCGCGAGAATACGAATGCGCTGCGCCAGTTCTTCCGCAAGCGTGTTGCGGTTCAGGCCGATGTCGAAGACATGGTGCAGGAAGTGTTGATAAAGCTGGCTCGCCATGGCCTCGAAGATATCTCGCATCAACAGGGATATCTGTTCCGCACGGCTTTAAATGTCCTTCGCGACCAGCGCCGCAATCGCGCGGCGCGGCTACTGCAAGAACAACTTCCTCTCGACGAGGACTATGCCGACGAAGACGGCTTTACGCCGGAACGCGTGCTGATCAGCAAAGATGCGCTTTGCAAGCTGGGCGAGATACTGCAGGAAATTCCCGGGCGCACCCGGGAAGTGTTTGCCTTGAGCCGCATCTCAGGGCTTACGAACGCGGAAGTAGCCAAACGGCTTGGAATCTCCGTCAGCGCCGTCGAAAAGCATCTCAGCAGGGCAACGATGAACCTGTCGGAGCGCTTTCTGGGACTGTTGTGACAAAGTAAGAGCATCAAGGCGATAAAGAATGAGGATGGCCGCCCTCTCCTTCGTCTTCACAGATGCGCACTCGTCTCGATCCCGATTTCGAGGTGAGTTGCAGCTCCCACTTGCCGTGGCCCGGATGATTCCTTCCCTTGGCGGCGCAGGCGCCGGCTCCGTGCTGGCGCCTATTTTTTGCCCTAACGAGAAAGTGGCCCAAAACAAAACAGCGGCCTGCATCTCTGCAAGCCGCTGTCCGTAATCGAAACCGAGACCCGGTTTAGCGCTTCGAGAACTGGAAGCTGCGGCGGGCTTTGGGGCGGCCGTACTTCTTACGCTCAACGGCGCGCGGATCGCGAGTGAGGAAGCCACCCGGCTTCAACGCGGCGCGCAGCGCGGGCTCGTAATTCACCAGAGCGCGGGAGAGACCATGGCGCACGGCACCGGCCTGACCGGACAGACCACCGCCCGACACCGTCACGACGACATCGAACTGGCCATCACGGTTGGCGGCAACCAGCGGCTGGCGCAAGATCATGCGCAGCACCGGGCGAGCGAAATAGATCGTCTCGTCACGGCCGTTGATGGTGATCTTGCCGCTGCCCGGCTTAATCCAGACGCGGGCGACAGCATCTTTACGGCGGCCGGTGGCATAAGCACGGCCCTTGGCATCGCGCTTACCAACGCCGTCCGGCGCAGCCTGGCCAGAGGGAGTGGTGGTCTTGGCCTTGATCAGCGTCGACTTGAGATCGCTGAAGTTTTTCACATCTTCCGCCATATCAGGCCGCCTTCACGTGAAAATTGGTGTTCTTGGGATTGAGCTTGGCCACATCCAGCACTTCCGGCTGCTGGGCAGCATGGGGATGCTCAGCGCCCTTGTAGACGCGCAGATTGCCAAGCTGGCGACGGCCGAGCGGTCCGCGCGGCAGCATACGCTCCACGGCCTTCTCGACGATGCGTTCCGGATAGTTGCCGCGCAGGATGTCATCCGCCCAGCGTTCCTTGATGCCGCCGATATAGCCGGTGTGGTGGTAATACACCTTCTTCTTCACCTTCTGGCCGGTGAGAAGCACCTTCTCGGCATTGATGATGATGACGTTGTCGCCGCAGTCCATGTGGGGCGTGAACGTGGCTTTGTGCTTGCCACGGAGGCGGAGCGCGACAAGAGCGGCGAGCCGGCCGACAACCAAACCCGTGGCGTCGATCACGACCCACTTCTTCTCGATCTCGGAGGCCTTAGCCGAGTAAGTGGTCATAGGGATGAATTCCATTAAAGCGACGGGCCGTATATGGGCTATGCAGCGCGCCGTCAAGCGCAAAGGGCCGAAATTGCGGCGCTTTTTGTGTGCGGTATTATAATACCGTATTTTTCAGGCCGCGCAACCCGCTTAATGGAACAGCCAATCCACCAGTCGGCCCAGCCAAGTGCGGTGGCGGACGCGCCTGGGCGGGGTATTCACGGTCGGATTGACGGCGGCAGTGGCGGGAATGGCGGCAGCCGGACGGGCGGCCCAGGTGCAGCGCACCGAGCCGGTGTCGACCGTAAACGGCACCACCGCCAAAGCCTGCTCCAGCGGACGGCCGGCAGCGGCTTGGAAATCTGCCTTGGCCCGGTAGCAGAAATAGGGATCGCGCAGGCTGCGCAGCGAGGCGGCGTTGGCCAGTTCGGTCTTGTAAAGGTTGTAGGCGCCGAAGCCCCCTTGGAGATCAGCCGCTTTGAAAAAGGCCAGCAATGCAGCATCTGCCGCCTGCAAGGCGGCCCGATGCGAGAGGACGAAATCGTTATAGGCCGGAACGTCGTGACACATGAAGGCTGCCACCATCAGCTCTTGCTGCAAGGCCGCCGTCTGGATGGCCAGCGTGTCCTCAGGCCGATCGCAAGAGGCCGCAAAGGCACTCTCCGCCAGCAAGGCAGCCGTTGTGATCATGGAAACCGCTTTGCGCATGGCGCCCTACCCCAGCGCCGCAAGGTAACGGCGGGCCGGTCGTACAGCAACGCGGGTGGCCCGTGACAAAGCCGTGGCCAGCAGGCAAGCAGCTTTATGGCTCCAGATTAGTGGCGCGGCGGGATATTCAGCCCGCGTTCGACGGCTGGACGTTTCAGGCATTCCGCCAGCCAGCGCTGGACAAAGGCAAAGCGGTCATAGCCGACGAGTTCGCCCGCACCATAGAAGCCGATCAGATTGCGCACCCAGCCGAGAATGGCGATGTCAGCAATCGTGTACTCGTCACCCATGATATAAGCGCGCTCGGCCAAGCGACTATCCAAGACGCCGAGCAGACGCGCGGATTCATCGACGTAGCGCTTCAAGGGGCGCTTGTCCTCGATCTCCTTGCCCGCGAATTTGTGGAAGTACCCGAGCTGGCCGAACATCGGGCCAATGGAGGCCATCTGGAAGAAGACCCATTGCAAGGTCTCGTAACGGGTCGCCGGATCAGTCGAAAGCAACTTGCCGCTCTTGTCGGCGAGGTAAACCAGGATGGCGCCGGATTCGAAGAGAGCGAAAGGCTTGCCGTCCGGGCCATGCGGATCGAGGATGGCCGGGATCTTGCCATTGGGGTTCAGCGAGAGGAATTCCGGAGTCCAGGTCTCATTGGCACCGATATCGATCTTGTGCGCTTCATAAGGCAAGCCGATCTCTTCCAGCATAATCGAAACCTTCACGCCATTAGGCGTGGGCAGCGAATAGAGCTGCAGCACATCTGGATTCTTGGCAGGCCACTTCTTGGTGATGGGAAATGCGGAAAGATCAGCCATGGGAACGCCTCTAAAAAGCTGCGGATCGCGGCGCAGCATTACCACGCTCCCGATATAGGAACGCAAGAGGCGAAATCCAGACTTGATGCTGCACCTGAACGACCGGACAGCCGCTCAGGTGCGGAAGAAAAAATTAGTTAGGATGGCATTTGCACCTTGTGTGCGCCAGGCAGACGGCAGACGTTGCTGCGCGTATCTTGCTAAGAGTATCTGCCTTAGCTTTTTCGCATGTTTTGCGCGTCGCCTCTTCAGTCTGGCCTCGAATGCATGGCGGCACTGGAGCGCTGGCCTTGACAGTACATGTCGCGGTCCAGCCAACAGCCCAAGCCGGCGTTGCAACTGCAAGCGCTGCAAAAATCGTTGCAGCCATCCCGCAAGTTCGAATGACAGACATAGGTTTCACCCTCCATCGTGACAGGATCTGCGGGTCTGTTCGGCTCACGAATCCGGGACAGCCGCAACCACATGACGGCGCAAAGCAAGCTTTGTGAAACCTCCCGGGGCGGGCTTTCCGAGGGCGGCATTCAGCCCCTTGGGCTTGCTCGCACTTTCCCCTAAAAGGGACTAAATATTGCGCCGATATGGCGCCACCCTCTACGCAAGGTTCGCATGCCCACTTATTCCGACGAGCTCATCAAATCGATCCTGCGCAACAACCGTTTCATCGCCATGGTGGGGGCCAGCGGCAATGAAATGCGGCCGAGCTACTTCGCCATGAAGTACATGCTGGATAAGGGATTTCGCGTGCGCCCGATCAATCCCGGTATGACGGGCAAGACCATCCTGGGCCAGGAGGTCTATGGCTCGCTGAAAGATGTGCCGGCACCGATCGAAATCGTCGACATTTTCCGCGCCGCCGAATTCGCCCCCAAGATCGTGGCGGAAGCACTTGCGGAAAAAGACCGCCTCGGCATCAAGGTGATCTGGATGCAGCTTGGCGTCATCAATGAAGAAGCCGCCAAGATGGCGGAAGACGCCGGGCTGACGGTGATCATGGATCGCTGCCCCAAGATCGAATATGGCCGCCTCTCCGGCGAGATCGGCTGGATGGGCATCAACCGCAAAGTGATCGACAACCGCAAGCCCAAGCTGTTCCAAAAAGGCGGCTCGCTGATGCGGGACGACAAGCCCAGCTTGAAGAAGGCTGATTGAGCGGCGCATTGAAGAGCGACGCGATGCGGCGCTACACTTGCTGCTGAAATTTACAGATTCAAAACGGAAATTCTCGAGGAGCGGCCTATGGCGGAATTCGGTTTCGACACACTCAGCGTGCATGCGGGCGCACAGCCTGATCCGGCGACCGGGGCGCGCGCGACGCCGATCTATCAGACCACGGCTTATGTCTTCGAGGATTCCGATCACGCTGCGGCGCTGTTCAATCTGCAGGTCTTCGGCAACATCTATTCGCGCATTATGAACCCGACCAATGCCGTGCTGGAAGAGCGCGTCGCCGCGCTCGAAGGCGGCCGCGCCGGTCTGTCGGTCGCGTCCGGCCATGCGGCGCAGCTCATTGCTCTGCACACGCTCATGGCGCCGGGCAAGAACATCGTTTCGGCGCGCCAGCTCTACGGCGGTTCGATCAACCAGTTCAGCCAGTCCTTCGCCAAATTCGATTGGCATGTGAAATGGGCCGACGGCACCAAGCCGGAAACCTTCAAAGAGCAGATCGACGAAAACACGCGCTGCCTCTATATCGAGAGCCTGGCCAATCCAGGCGGCGTGATCTGCGATATCGAAGCCATCGCCAAGATCGCCCATGACGCCGGCCTGCCGCTGGTGGTCGACAACACCTTGGCCTCGCCTTACCTGATCCGTCCGATCGAATGGGGCGCCGATGTGGTGCTGCATTCGGCCACCAAATTCCTTGGCGGCCATGGCACCTCGATGGCGGGCGTCATCGTCGACAGCGGCAAATTCGATTGGGGCAGCGACAAGTTCCCCACCCTGTCGGAGCCCTGCCCGTCCTACCACGGCATGCGGTTGTGGGAGACCTTTGGGGACATGGCATTTGCCATCGCTTGCCGCGTTCTGGCGCTGCGCGATCTCGGCCCGGCGCTGTCCCCGACCAACGCCTTCAACATCCTGCAAGGCATCGAGACGCTGTCCTTACGCATGCAGCGCCATTGCGACAACTCTCTGACGGTGGCGCGCTGGCTGAAGGCCAATCCGAAAGTGGCGTGGGTGACTTACGCCGGCCTGGAAGACAATCCTTCTTACACGCTGCACCAGAAGTATTGCCCCAAAGGCGCCGGTGCTGTGTTCACCTTCGGCGTCAAAGGCGGCTATGAAGCGGGCCTCGGCCTCGTCAACAAGGTGCGCCTCTTCAGCCATCTCGCCAACATCGGCGACACCCGCAGCCTGATCATCCATCCGGCTTCCACCACCCATCGCCAGCTTTCCAGCGAAGACCGCGCCAAAGCCGGTGCGGGCGACGACGTGGTGCGCCTCTCCATCGGGATCGAGACGGTGGACGACATCATTGCCGATCTCGACCAAGCGATGAAGGACTGATTACGGACTGACCGTATAGCCGTCTGCCGGTTTCACCCAGATCACCGTCTGGGTGAATTCCGGCTTGGGCTGGCCGTTGAGGGTGATCTTGGTGGTCAGGTGATCGCCTTCCGCCACATAAGTGGTGCAGACCTCCTGGCCTTGCAGACCTTGCATCGCGGCAAAAATCTGATTGCGTGCCTGAGCAGCCTGGTCTTCCGGCAAAGGTGAGCCGTTGACGAGGATCGTGGCGGTGTCGATGTCTTCCTTGCGGGCGACACCACAAACCGCTTCGCCTTTCAGAGATACCGGACTGATAGTGCGCATGACCACCACGGGCTGCGGCGACAACAGTACCTGTGCCTGGTTGCTGATAGTGCCGTCCTTATTGAAGCTGTAGCCGGATAAAGCCGCGCAGGTCTTGCGGGCGGTATCGGGCCTATAGCATTGCAGCTGCCCCGCGCGGGCATTTTCCAGCGGATCGGCCTGCGCAGCCGTGATGGTCAGAACCGCAATGGCCAACATCCAGATTTTCATGTCATCCCCCAGATTTGCGCAATTCGAATGCCTGCCAGAGCGCGGCGCAGAACAACAGCGCCGCAACGACTTGGTGCAAGGCCGCCAGCATTACCGGCACCTGATAGAGCAGCGTTTCGATGCCCAAGATGACCTGTAAAGCCATGACCACGAGAACGGCTGTCGAGGCATATCTGGCCATGGGCGAGATGGGCGTCTTGGCGCGTGTGCGCAGCCAGCTCCAGAACACCCAAGCAGACGCCGCGACGATATAAGCCGCCATGCGATGATCGAATTGGGCCAGCCCCGGATTTTCGAAGATGCCAAGCCAGCCTGCGGCGAAAGCGTCATCGGGAAGCCAATTGCCGTTCATCGATGGCCAAGTGTTGTAATGCAGGCCGGCATGCAGCCCGGCCACCAGCGCCCCCAACATCATCTGCAAGAACACCAGTCCGGCAAAACCGTAGGCGAGCCAAGTTGCGGCGGTCACCTTGCCGAAAGCGCGGCCGCGCAAATATTCCAGCGCCACCCACAAATTGGCGCCGAGCAGAATGACGGCCGTGCCGAGATGGATGGCCAAGCGGTATTGCGACACCGAGGTGCGCACATCGAGACCGCTTTTCACCATCCACCAGCCGATAAAGCCCTGCAATCCACCGAGCAGGAAAAGCAGGATCATACGCGGCCAGTCTTCCCGCTTGATGGCGCCGGTGACGGCGAACCAAGCGAATGGCACCAGAAAGGCAAAACCGATGGCGCGGCCGAGCAAGCGATGCGACCACTCCCACCAATAAATCGCCTTGAACCCTTCCAGCGTCATGCCGGCGTTCAACACATGGTATTGCGGGATGCGCTGGTATTTGCGGAAAGCCTCCACCCAGGCATCATGGCTGAGCGGTGGAATCGCACCCAGAATCGGCTGCCATTCGGTAATGGAAAGGCCAGAACCGGTCAGGCGGGTCAAACCGCCCACCGCCAGCATGGCTATGATCAGCGCCGACATAGCCAGGAGCCAGATGCCAACCGCGTTGCGCCCGGGCCGTTCGAGAAAGGTGATTGACGCCGTGATCGTCATGTCCGTTTGATAGGCGATCCGGTGGCGAACGGTCAAATTGGGATTGTGCAAAACTTGGGACCCGCATGACACCGCATGTCAAAAAGCTGCTCGGGACGATCCTCACCCTCGTCTGGCTGGTCATTTACAGCTTGATCGCCATGGGCGTGGGTGCCCATCTTCTGCCGCATGCGGGCGCCTTGGCCACTTTCCTCTATTATCTGGTGGCGGGCACGCTGTGGATCATCCCAGTGGGCCTGATGCTGCCCTGGATGTATCGCGAACCCGCCCCCAAAAAAGACTAGGCCTCCGCGAAGCCGCGCAGCCGCGGGGAGGACTTGCGTCTTTCGCGCAACATGCCGTCCTTGATCCGCCGCACACTTCCTTCAAGCTGGCGCATCGCTGCCGCAAAAGCATCCCGCATGGCGATGCCAAGATCTTCATGCGCGGCACCCTCGCCTGAGCGCGTGGCTATCTCCCTTCCGGGCAGTTTCATAGCCACAGCGACGCGAAACTCCTTGACCTTGCGATGTTCATGCTTAGGCGCTTCCACCGTGACACGGCAATTCTGGATGCGGCCGAATTTGCGCTCCAGCTTGGCGGCGTGTTTGAGCGCCTCAGCTTCCACCGTCGCCGACGCATCCATATTGCGGAACACCACCGAAACCGGAAGGCTGCTGCCGTTCTTTGCGGATACGCGCGCGCTTGAGCTCGACACCGGCCGCGCCGCCTTGAGCAGAATGGCCGAAAGCTTCTCCCACAACGCATCGGTGCTGAGATTGGCGAAATTCTTGGGAACCTGATGGACCAAACTTGCTGACACCCGGCTCGACACCTGTTCGCGCAAATCGGCGAGAATGCGCGCCGGTGCGACCAGCACCAATTGATCAAAACGCTTTTCGGCCAAAGCCGCATCGAGAGCCACCGCTACATCGCGGGTGAATTGCAGCGTATCGAGTTTTTGCGGTGTGATTTTCGGCTGCCCGCCACTGCCGGAAGAAACGCCGCGTCCAGGCTTATCGCTGCGGCTGATATGGCGCGCGGAAAGCGGACCTGCCACTTCTTCGAATATCTGGCCATCATCACCGCGCCGCAGCGCGAAAAAGCGGGCTTCGTTGCCGTCCAGTACTGCGATCCAAGTCGGCTTGCTTTTGGCGACCATCGATATGCTCCTCAGGTTCACGGAAGCCAGGTCCCGGACGCACAAAAGCGCGCCGAGGTCTTGGCGGAACAGATACGTTTTTCGAGAAACAACCCATCCACAGCCCCGAGCCGGCCTTGTGGCCGGCCTCTGGCATACATACCAAGCCTTGATCGTGGATCTTCAAGACTCGCTTTACTCCTCCTCCCCTCCGGCCGAGAGAGGTCAGAACGGACAGGCGAAAAGCATTATGCGAGCATCGCGCGGCAAAATCATCAGGAGATATGGGTAATGCAACACTGCGTGAAAGATCTGCACCCGTTGATCACTGGGTAATTATACTTACAAATTCATTTGTGATGGCCCAAACCTCGTATTATGCAGTATCCTATAGACAACTTTGACGAGCGCACAGCGCGCGTGACGTGCCATGACCCACGCCGATGCCGGTATGCAGGCATTTTATGCTTCCAAAACCCGAACGCTCGAGGAAGCCGCGCACGCGGCCTGTGAAATCGCAGCCGCCGAGCATCTGCCCATCGCTACCGCCCACACCGGCAACCCGGAGCAATGGCATCGGGAATGCATCCTGAAAACAGTCCCGGTCTACGGACGGCGCAATCACCAGATGGAGCGGGTTCCTGCGACGGTTCTCCTGCAAGGGGACCGTCCGCAATGGTCGGACTTGACCGTGCGGCCGGACGACTTCCGCAGCTATCTCGATTGGCTGCACAGCATCTGGTGAGCGAGGCTGGCTCGATACGCACATTTTTTGCGAGAAAAATCCCCGGCAACGGCCAGCCAACCGCAAGCCAGCGGAACCGCCAAGGGCGACAAACTGTGACAGATCAATTGTAAGGTTAGCGTGAGGTTACCGTATACCAAAGGCGCCTTGGATTTGTTGGCTTTTTTCAGGCAAAGCCGCCCGCCATCCCAACCAATGCGGTTACCCGCTTTACAACACATTAATGTCATTCGCCCATCATGCTTCGCCGCGAGGGAGAGTGGCGATGAGTGCGGTGGGAAAACCGAAGATCGTTTTGCTCGGCCAGAAGGATCCGACCAAAGAAGTCGAACTAACGCCCGATGAAGGCCAGTTCGAATCCTGGCTGGCTGTGGCGCAGGACATGTGGGGGTATGCAAACCTTACCCCTTTTGACAGCATTTTTGCGTCTCGGGCGATCGGCACCATCGTGCCGACGCAAGGCGGCAATTTTGGCGTTCTGACCTATCAACTGGGCTATCGCCTTTTCACCTTCAGCCGTGAAGGTGGAATCTGGATCGACGCCTTTGAAGCAGAACCGACCGTTTCAAAAATGGAGAAGCGGCCCAAGGACAAGGTCAAGCTCGCGACCTGGCAGCCCGGTAAGAAGCTTTTGGCCGGAAAACGGCTGACCCATCTGGCGATGCTGTCGCCGTCGCGCATGGCAGGCACGGTGAAAGGCTTGATCGATGAAGCCGCACCGGCGCTCAAAAAAGACGCGCAAGTCTTCGTCGCCGATGTGATGCGCGGGCCCAACGCCAAGGCAGGCTGCCCGTACAAATATCTGCCATCGGATTACAAGGCTTGGCTCGATGCTTCCGGCCTGAAATTCTATTCGGAGATCGACATCACCAGTGATGTGCGCGTGGCGCTGCTGCGCGGGCTGCACAATTCACTCAACATGGTCGCCAACATCCGCAAGCTGCGCGAGCCCTGGAAAGGACAGCGCTTCAAGGCGTTCGAGAAGGAGTTGGAATCTGTGGTGGCTCTGCATATGGCCATCGAGCGCGGCGAGGCCGTCGCGATGGGGTTCTATTATACCAAGCCGTAAGGCCTAGAACCCCACCGCCACAGCGGTATTACTTCTTCAGATTGGCGTTGACGAAATCCCAGTTCACTAGATGCGCCAGGAACGTCTTGACGTAATCAGGACGGCGGTTCTGGTAATCCAGATAATAGGCGTGTTCCCAGACATCGCAGGTGAACAGCGCTTTCTTGCCGTGCACTAGCGGGGTATCGGCATTGGCCGTGCCTTCGATCTTCAGCTTACCGCCATCGAGCACCAGCCAAGCCCAGCCGCTACCGAACTGGCCGACCGCCGTGGTCGAAAAAGTCTCGACAAAGGTTTCGTAACTGCCGAAATCGGCCTTGATGGCATCAGCGATGTCACCCTTGGGAGCGCCGCCGCCGTTGGGGGCCATGGAGTTCCACAAGAAGGTGTGGTTCCACACCTGCGCGGCGTTGTTGAAAAGACCCTTCTTCGACGGATCCGCAGCTGCGGCCTTGATGATTTCTTCCAGCGAAGCTTCAGCAAGCGGCGTGCCCGCGATCAGCTTGTTGGCATTCGTCACATACGCGGCATGGTGTTTGTCGTGATGGAACTCAAGCGTCTGGGCGCTGACATGCGGCGCAAGGGCGTCTTTGGCGTAAGGCAGATCGGGAAGTTGGATGGTCATGAAAATTCTCCAATGCGAGATGTGATGAACATTGCCACAAGGCAAATGAGTTCCATCAGCGGCAACTTGGCCGCGACTCCTACATTAGAGTTATTACAAGCAAGTCGCCGAATTTTCAACGAAATAGGGCGTTTTAACGGCGCGCTCAAAACACAAAAGCGGCGCATCCCTGCCCCGCTTCCGGGAGAGCATCACAAAATCAGTCGGTTTCGACCGGACCGGGGATGACACAGGCCGCCGGAGCCCGGGATCCCAGTTCTTGACACAGCTTCTCAGCATCATGGTCCATACCGGCCCAGCGCGCCTTGGCAATGAGTCCCTTCAGACTATCGACTTCTTCGGGCTGAGCCGCATTTTGATTTCGCTCTTGACCAGACCGTTGAAACATAACTGCCTCCAGATACACTCTACCTGCTCGTTGTTGCGGCTGTTGTTATATCGCTGAGATGGTTACGAATATGCCGCTTCGCTCTTCTACAACAGTTCGGGTCACCACGGATGTCCGAAGCTGTGGTGGCGTTGACGCATCCTGCGCCAATCCCTCTCTAGATCTCATTAAAACACGCCAAATTGAGGTCAGGGCCGCGACCTTTCCGTGAAATTCGTCGTATGGTTCATGGCAGCAATGCAGCGATCAAATAGCTGACGATGTTGGGGGGACATCATGGCGCGCAAGAGCAAGTTCGCTCTCGACGATAAGCTCATCATCCAAACCATAGAGCGGCTGCATGCCCGCATCGAAGCCCGCTTCGCCGGTTCCGGCCTGGGTCAAGTCTGCGCTGAACTCATCGATCTCGCCCAACAGACAGCCAAGCGTGCGCGCCATACCAACCGGGCCTTCATCAGCACACGCCTCGTCAGCATCGCGCTCAGCGTGCTGTGGTTCGGACTGATGCTGTATCTCGGCAGCTTCGTGAACTGGCGGGATGTGCTGCACCGTGTCGATGTGGTCAGCCTCGCCCAGGCTCTCGAATCTGTCGTCAACCTCTCCATCCTGATCGGTGGCGCAATCTGGTTCGTGTGGACGCGCGAGACGGCCGTCAAACGCCGGCGGGTGTTCCGTGCCCTCTACCAGTTGCGTGCCCTCGCCCATGTCATCGATATGCACCAGCTGACCAAAGACCCCTCGGTGGAGCTGGGCAGTTACACCGTCACCTCGGCTTCGCCGGAACGGGCGCTGAGCGATTTCGAATTATCGCGCTATCTCGACTATTGCACCGAGATGCTATCGCTAATCGCCAAGCTGGCGGCGCTTTATGCCGGGCAGACCGAAGACAGCGAAATCCTGGCCGCCGCCAATGATGTCGAGAATTTAACCACCAATCTCGGCCGCAAGATCTGGCAAAAGATCATGATCATCAGCCAGCTTGCGGAATCGAACCAAACCTGAAGGGCTGTCCCGATGCGCTATGTGCTTGCTCTATTGCTGTTCGGGACCGGTGCTTTGGCCGATTGCCCCGCCCCCGTCGCGCCGCAACGGGACATCATCGCCGACAGCTATTACGACGACCCGCCGGTCTATTCCCATATCGATCCGTTGCGCCACGCGGCTTATGAGGCGGCGGTCAAACCGCTGGAGACCTATCTGCGGCAGGTTGCGGCCTCGGCGAGCCGCGGCGACAAGGAATGCACGCTTCGCTGGCTGGTAGCCTGGGCCGAAGGCGATGCCATGCTGGGCAAGATCGAAAAAGATCAAGCCCATTTCGAACGCAAATGGATGCTGGCGGGCCTCGCCTTGAGTTATGCCAAGGTGCGCGATGCGGCCACCAGCGATCAGCGCGCAGCCATCGACACCTGGCTGCAAGCGGTTGCCGACGGCGTGCGCAATCATTCGGAGCACTACAAAGGCAAGCGCAACAACCATTATTATTGGGAAGGCCTGGCCGTTGCCGCCACAGGCGCCGTCACCGGCAACAAAGCCGATCTCGATTGGGGCCGCCAGGTTTTCGCGTTTGCCATGAATCAGATTCAGGATGACGGGACATTGCCTTTCGAAATGGCCCGCGGCGCCCGCGCGGTACACTATCATCTCTTTTCCGCGACACCGCTGGTGATGCTGGAAAGCATCGTGGACGAAAGAGCGGCGAAACTGGACAAGCTGGTGGCGTTTTGCATCAACGCCCGCACGCATATGGATGCCGTGTCGCAGCGCGCTGGCGTGCCCCAGCTTGGTGTCCTGGATGACGATTACGACTGGCTGCCGGTTTATTACCGCCACAATCCCGCGGCAGCGGTGGCGGAAGCGAGTGGACGCAAGCTTTATATCAATCGCCTGGGCGGCGATCTGAGCCAGGCCAATCCGCTGGAGCATCCGTTCACAAAGTAGGCGCGGCCGGTTCCGGCATCGCAATCACGCGCACATCGCGATGCGGATAAGGCATCGAGATTCCTGCTCTTTTGAAGTGGTCCCAGATCGCCAAGAGCACTTCGCTTTTGACATTGCCGGTGCCGTTGCGCGGATCATCGATCCAGAAAAAAATATCGAGTGCGATGGCGCTATCACCGAACTCCTTCAACACCACACCAGGAGCCGGCTCAGCGAGCACCCGCTTCACCGTTTTCATCGCCGCGAGACAGACTTCCATCGCCTCATGCGGATCGCATTCATAGGCAATGCCGATGGAAGCGCTCAAGGACAGCTTGGCGTCGGTATAGGTCCAGTTTTCGACCCCGTTCTCCATGAAATAATCATTGGGTACGAGATGTTCGACCCCGCCCAAGGTGCGCAGGGTGACATAGCGCGCGCCCATCTGGGTGACGATGCCGAAGGTGTTCTTGTAAGCCAGGATGTCGCCAGGCTTGATGGTCTTGCCCAAAAGCAGGGTCAAACCGGCGACCAGATTGGACACCAGCTTCTGCAAGCCGAGACCGATACCAAGACCGATGGCCCCGAAGGCGACGGTCAAGGTGGTGAGATCGAGCCCAACCGTCTGCAAGGCGATGATGATGGCCAAGGACGGCAGCGCAATCTGCAAAAGCTGGCTGAGCAGCACTTGCAGCGACGGCGTCAAGGATTGGGCATGAGCGATCTGGCGTTGCAAAAAACTGTGCAGCAGACGGGTGAACCACAACAGCACTGCCAAGAGGCAGATCGCGCTCACCGCATCGAACAGCGTGATCTGATGCTGTTTGCCGGCATAAACGTCCACACCCCGCATCCAGCGGGTGAGCGGATTATAGAGATCAAGGATGTTGAGGGCAGCGATGGCCCAGGCGGCTACCGAAATGGCGACCGACATCGCATGGCTACGCACCGTGAAAGACAATAGCCGGATGCAAATCCAGGCGAAGACCAGATCGATCGCCGCCCCAACGATGTGCATCGCCAAATCGAAGGCTACGCCGATGGCGGCAGCGCCCCATAACACGCCAAGCCAGAACAGCGGCATGGCGACGTATTCAACGGTGCGGACGAATCCCGCCCCCCAGGAGCGCGGCAGCGAATTCAAGGCCAGCCGGGTCAGCGGGCCGTGCACCCGCTTGGAGAACCAGAAGGCCAAGAGGCCGCCGACAAAGATGACCCCAAGCTGCGACAGGAACAACGGGCTCTGCACCTGCGTCAGCAGTTTATGGGGCGTCTCGGACAAGAGGCGGGCGAGATCGATGGATTGGAAATAGCCGGTCATGAAGGGGCAGATGAACCTAGGGGAAGTAAAGAAGCCTGACTCGTAACAAGCCTTATTTTCCCTCGCGCCGAGAGGATGTTCAAGCCGTTGTTGCCCCGCCACAGGGAACTCGAACCGGAGGTGCTCATTTATCAAACGTGGTTCTGACGGTTGACCATGAATAATATCGAAACCGCCTTGCCGAGTGCGGCGCGGGACTGGGCGCTTTTCCTCGATATCGACGGGACACTGCTCGACATTGCGCCCACCCCGGAGGCGGTTGAGGTGCCCTCCGACCTGGCCGCAAGGTTGGAAGCGGCATCGGCTTGGCTGGGCGGCGCGCTGGCGGTTGTAAGCGGACGCTCCCTCGCCTCCATTGATCAGTTGTTATTGCCCCTAAAGCTGCCTTGCGCCGCGGAACATGGCGCCGTGCTGCGTCTGCCTGATGGAATGCTGCACCACACTGCGCCAGGGGCTTTACCCGACCATTGGGCAGATCGTATCCGCACGGCGGCGGCTGCCTGGCCCGGCGTGCTCATCGATGCGAAGTCCCACGGCCTCGCGTTACATTACCGCCTCGCCCCCGAACGCGAACAAGATGTGCGCAGGCTCCTCAATGAGCTGATCCGCGAAGAACCTGATTTCGAAATCCTGCCCGCCAAGATGGCGCTCGAATTGCGCCGCCGCGGTTTGCACAAAGGAGCTGCGGTTCGCGCCTTCATGGCGGTATCTCCTTTTGCAGGCCGCCGCCCCGTCTTCGTCGGTGATGATGTCACCGACGAAGACGGTTTTGCAGCGGCGCGCGACCATGGCGGGCTCGCCCTTTCTGTCCTCGATATCTTTGGCGGCGCACCCTCCCAAGTACGCGCTTGGCTGAGACGCTTCAGGGATTAGCCATGTCACACCTCGAACTCGCCCCCATCGGCAATTGCGCCATCGCCAGTCTTATCGATGCGCAGGCGCGCCATGTCTGGTTCTGCTTTCCCCGTCTCGATGGCGATCCGCTGTTCAACGCCCTGGTCAATGGCAAAGAACCGGAGAGCGGCTTCATGGATATCACCGTCGAAGGTTTTTCGGGCTGCTCCAGCAGCTACTTGCGCAATACTCCCATCCGCGAGACCATCCTGAAGACGGAAAGCGGTGAAGCCCTGCGGGTGCTCGATTTCGCGCCGCGGTTCCGGCGTTTCGGCCGCTCCTTCCATCCGCCCATGCTGATACGCCGGATCGAGCCGCTTAACGGCCGGCCACGCATTGCCTTGCGGATCCGCCCCAGCTTCGACTACGGCGCCACCAAGCCGACGGTCTCCATCGGCAGCAACCATGCGCGCTTTTCCGGTAGCCGCACAGTCTTGCGCGTCACGGCCGATATCGGACCAAGCTACTACCTTAACGAGGCCGAATTCCTGCTCGATCGCCCGATAAGCCTTTTCATCGGTTCCGACGAAAGCATCAATGAGGAACCTGATGGCCTGTGCAAACGTTTCCTCCACGAAACGCAAAGCTACTGGAGCGATTGGGCGCGGGCGTTGGCGATCCCGTTCGAATGGCAGGAGGCCGTGATCCGCGCCGCATTGACCTTGAAGCTCTGCAGTTACGAGGAGACAGGAGCCATCGTCGCGGCGTTGACCACGTCGTTGCCGGAGGCGCCGGACACGGCGCGCAATTGGGACTACCGTTATTGCTGGCTGCGTGACTCCTATTTCACCGTTGATGCCCTCAACCGTTTGGGCGCCACCCATACCATGGAAGATTTCGTACGCTTCCTGATGGACGCGGTGGTCAGTCAGCGCGCCAAGGACCTTCCGCCGCTTTATGCCATCAGCATGCAAGGCAATCTCGCCGAATGGAAAGCCGAAGCATTGAGCGGTTTTCGCGGCATGGGGCCGGTGCGCATCGGCAATGCCGCCGCCGGTCAACAGCAAAACGACTGCTTCGGCTCCATCATCCTCTCGGCGGCCCAATTGTTCTGGGATGCCCGTGTGGCAACCCCTGGCAATGCCGATCTCTACCAGCGCCTCAAACCACTCGGGGATGCGGCGCTGAAAAAGGCTCTGGTTCCCGATTCCGGGGTGTGGGAATACCGCACCCGGAACGCCATCCACACCTATTCGGCAGCGATGTGCTGGGCCGCGGCGCACCGGCTCGGCCTCATCGCAGCGCGGATTGGCGAAGACCAGGACGCCGTCCGCTGGGCGGGGGCCGCCGATCGCCTGAAAGACGAAATCATGCGCCGGGCGATGACATCCGACGGTTGGATATCCGGCGCCCTTGATACAGAGGTGGCGGATGCTTCGGTTTTACTTTTACCGCAGATCGGGGTTATTGCGGCAACGGACGACGCCTTCCTCAAAACCCTTGCCGTCATCGAGACCAGATTGCTGCGCAACGGTTTTGTGCTGCGCTACAACGAAGCGGATGATTTCGGCATGCCGTCAACGGCATTTCTGGTCTGCGCCAACTGGTATATCGATGCCCTGGCTCTGACCGGAAAACGCGATTACGCCCGCGAACTGTTCGAAAACCTATTGCAACGGCGCAACTCGGCCGGTCTGTTTTCCGAAGATATCGACCCGCAAAGCGGCGAATTGTGGGGGAATTTTCCCCAAACCTATACGCAGGTAGGCACGATCCTATCGGCGCACCGGCTCAGTTGCACTTGGGAGCAAGGCCTATGGCACGCCTCGTAATCGTCTCCAATCGTGTTCCCACGCCTCCCAAAAACGCCAAAGCCGGCGGTCTCGCCGTAGCGCTCAAGGATGTCATACAGCCAGGCACGCTGTGGTTCGGCTGGAGCGGACGTCAAGCCCAGCAAACCTCCACAGAAGCGACTGTCACCAATTTCGAAGGCGTAGATTACGCCACCATAGATCTCTCGCACGAAGCCTATGAAAAATTCTATGTCGGCTTTGCCAATTCGACGCTTTGGCCACTATTGCATTTCCGCCTGGGACTGATGGAATTTCGCCGCGAGGATCTGGAAGGTTATCGCGCGGCCAATGAGACCTTCGCCAAGACATTGGCGCCGCTTCTACAGCCCGATGATCTTGTCTGGGTGCATGATTATCACCTCATTCCGCTGGCGGACGAATTGCGGCGGCTCGGCGTCAGGAATGCGCTCGGTTTTTTTCTACATATCCCCTTCGTACCGTCCAGCTTGTTTGCCGCCTTACCGCGCGGCGACGAACTGCTGCATGATTTCTGTTCCTATGACGTGGTGGGTTTCCAGACCGAGGAACATCGCCGCGATTTCCTCGATTCCGTCAAACAGATCTTGAATTTTCCGGCCGACGCCAATGGGGTAATCACGGCGAGTAGCGGCCGGCATATCCGCTCGATCGTGACTCCGATCGGCATCGATTCCATCGCCTTCCAGCGCCAAGCAATCCAATCGGCCAAGGGGCGCAACACACGCCGCCTCGTTGGCAGCCTGGGCGGACGTAAATTGATGATCGGCGCCGACCGCCTCGATTATTCCAAAGGCATTCCCAACCGCTTCGAAGCCTTCAAACGCTTGCTGGAGCGCTTCCCGGAACACAAGAACGCGGTCAGCTTCCTGCAAATCGCGGCACCGTCGCGTGAGGATGTCTCGCAATACGCCGCCTTGCGCCATCGGTTGAACCGCATCGCCGGTGACGTGAACGGCCGCCACGGCACTTTCGATTGGGTTCCCTTGCGGTACATGAGTCAAAGCCTGGCGCGCTCAACTTTGGCCGGTTTTTATCGCTATGCCCAGATCGGGGTTGTGACACCATTGCGGGACGGAATGAACCTGGTGGCGCATGAATACGTTGCCGCTCAGGACCCGGAAGATCCCGGAGTTCTGATCCTATCGTCTTTTGCCGGTGTGGCGAACTATTTCGAGGATGCATTGATCATCAATCCTTACGATCCAGACGATATCGCCGAGGCCATGCATGAAGCCTTGGTCATGGGCCTGGATGAGCGCAAGCTGCGTTATACCCGCTTGTTCGAGCGCCTGCGCGGCCTTTCGGCCGGCTCCTATTGCGCCATGTTCCTGGAAGCGCTTTCCGGCGCCACCTCCGCCAGAGCCGCCGCATGAGCCGGGCCAATCTGCATTTCATTCCGGTATGGATGCCGGATTGGGTGGTCGCGGTCATCACCCTGGTTCTCATTACCGTTGTGACCGCAGCTCTCCTGGGCCTTGTCCGCGCTCTGCTGCGCCGAGTGCTGTCCAGCGATCGCACCCTCTCTCTCACTATGCTGCAACATGCTGGCGGTCTGGCCCAATTCGGCCTCACCATGCTGGTGGCCGGACTAGTCACCCCTGCTCTGCCGCTGGACAAGGAAACCAATCAGATCATCGAGCGGGTGTTGTTCGCCGGTTTCATCATTCTCACGGGTTGGATCGCGATCATCGCCTCCGATCTGGCGATCAACCGTTATATGAGCCGGTTCCATTCGGACACAACCGACAATCTCTTGGCACGCAAAGCCATCACCCAGATGAAGCTCTTGAAGCGCACCATCGATGTGGTGATCGGCACCATCACCATCGGCTTTGCGCTGATGACTTTCGATGCAGTGCGCCAGTTCGGCGTCAGCCTGTTCGCATCGGCGGGCATCGCGGG